>Ga0299913_10000033_pt1 | contig 58123 bp, 119 predicted proteins | sample RVTome_9_FD_201360 | JGI IMG/M metagenome (GOLD analysis project Ga0299913, IMG submission 201360) | Soil microbial communities from uranium-contaminated site in the Upper Colorado River Basin, Wyoming, United States - RVT155D38 (version 2) ... | reverse complement strand
CGCGGCGCAGCATGACCCATACGCCATCTCCTCGTACCCGCAGCGCGCGCACGCACCCCTCGGCGCCTTCGCCGCACGCGGCATCAGGCCACCACCTGAAGCTGTTCTTCCTCGTACGTCCACTCCTCGCGAAGTGTCGTCTCCCGAACGTGCTTGACCTTGAAGTGGCGACGAGTATGCCTCACGACCTTGAACACAAGGTCCCCTCCACACATCGGGCAGTGCTTGATGGAGAGACTCTTCGACTCTTCCCCGTACCGCGCCACCCCCTGGATTCGGAAGCCCAAGTCATCCTGGTTCTCACTCTCCATCACCGTCACGATGGCATCCACTGCCAGGGCACCCTCCACCTGCACGCAGCAACCCGCCCGCCACGGCGTGTTCTCCTCATGGTCCACGGGAACCACTCGGTACCTCGTCGGGCCACGACCCACCTCCTCGTACAGCACGAACGTACGCACCGTACGCCGAACGTCGGACACCTCACTTCACCCCGTAGCTCACTCGGAGTCGTTCTTCACGGGAGCGTTGGCCGTTCGGATTCGCATCCCAATCGATGCCTGCCTCGACTTCCTCTGGCCATGCTTCGATGATGCGCCCGTTCTCCAATCGGATGCGCCAGAGATACCCCATGAGTCCGGCTTCGACGCTGTGGACTTCGTCGAGGTCTTTCTTGCTCAGCGCTTCGAACTTCATCCCATGGTACTCCGCATATTGGTCGAATGGCGTGTCGAACGTCGACTTGAACGCGACAGGTTCTCCCCGCCAGTTCAGCTTCGCATCCATGTAGTCGAAGCGCCCTCCCTCATCCATCCGCACTGCATTCATCTCAGACGTGTTCTCAACCATTCTTTTGCGCCCCCTTCCTGACCTTCGGCTGCTCCGGCACGACGACGTTCCCGTTCGCATCCTCGAACGGATAGAGCCGGAACTCCATCCCTTTCACCTCGATGCGGTGCGCCAACGGCGCCAGCGCGGCACGTACCTCCTCGACCCGCGCTTGCATGCGTTCCCTGCTCGCGATGTCGGCAGGCTTCTCGCCGAACACTGCCGTGTAGCGGCCGCGGAGCGTGACCTCTACGTGCGGCTCGCTTCCGTGGGGCTCCACCTCCACCACGTATCCTTCCGAGTGGTACGACGCCGCGCGCGTGAACCCCGTCGGCCGGTCCTTCGACTTGTTGATGCCCAGCCGCTTGAGTGTCTTGCGCGCCGCGTCCGCCAGCGGCTTGAGCAGCAGCTTCTCCCGCCGCTCCTCATCCTTCCACTTCGCCCGCAGCATCGCTCCCTTCAATCCATGCTTCGGCTCACCCCCGATGGCACGGATGCGGTCCACCAGCGTCGTCTTCTTCGCGTGTCCTTCGCTCTTCGTTTCCATGGTCTCACTCATCTGTCTCACGTCTCCTTCGTCATCGATTCCATCGGCATGCCAAGGTCCTGGGGCACGGTGAAGCGCACCTGCCAATACGAGTGCTTGGGCCACGCGCGCCAATGCTCCTTCATCTCCACCACCGTCGCCTCCGGGAGTGCCTCCTTCAGTCGCTCCGCGAGGTCTTCCTCACTCTTCCCCATTCGATAGAAGAAGCCCCGCGTCACGCTGAAGCTACCGTCCTTGTGCCGGACGAGCGACTCTTCGTTGATGCCATTCTCCCCTGCCAATCGCCCTCGGACGCGTTCCCGCAGGTTGGATGCAGCCACCAACTCTTCACCCCCTCACGTGCCCTTCGACACCATCGGCGGCGCCGTGAGCTTCGGCCACACGACCCACTCGCTCCCGTCCGCGAGCACGATTTGGATGCCGATTCCCGCCCCCCATAGTGCACTCTCCACGCCCGGGATGGTGCTGAGGTTGTTCTGCACGTGCCGCAGGAAGTTCTTCACGTCCGCCTCCTCGTGGTACGGGGCTCCGGCCGCGCGCATTCCGTAGACGAGCGTGCGACGCGCTCCGTCGAGATAGCTCTGCATCCGCTCCAAAGCCTCCATCGCACGATGCGGCGACTTCGCGTGCGCGTGCCCCAACGCCTCCACGCCACTCACCAGGCCCGAGGCGATGGCCTGGTGCGCCTCCCTTGTCGCATGCCAGCGCGCACTCGTCTCCCCGCCCGTGCGGCCGTACGTGTACTTTCCTTCATCCGTAGTCTCATCATCCATGTTCCAATCACTCCATTGTTTTCTATTCCTTCGCCTGCGGGAGTACCCAGCCTTCGCCGCTGCACTCGCCGCACTCCGTCGTGACAGGGCCGAACGTGAGCGTACGTTCCCCATCGCACACGGTGCACGTCCTTGCACCCCGTGGAGGTGCAGGTGCGTGCACCACGCACATCGGCTCGACGTATCCGCGCGCCCGCATCGTCCGCACGATTTCCTCTGGCGCATACGCCACGCCGAAGTACATCCACCCCGGAATCGGGTAGACGGGGCGCGAGAGGATGCTTCCCAAGTCCACCGTGTGGCCCTCGACCTCCAGCCACGCGTGCGGCACAGGCACTCGCGTCCCTGGACCTGCCGTCAGCCCCTCCACCCACTCCACCCACTGGAGGCCTTTCGGCTGCTTCTCGACCGCGCGGAACACGGTCAGATAGCACTCACCGTCTTTTGCGCCCCGATGCCGCGCCACCAGGCCTGCCACGCGCCGCTGCACGTTCCCAGGCAACGCCTCGATGGGCTCGGGTGCCGGCCTCAGCGTCCCCCTCTCCGCGTACAAGCGCCACACTCCACGCGTGCGCGCCGCCTCCTGGAAGGATTCCTTGGTCCACGACATTCAGCAACACCACCTCGGCCCCTTTGGGGAGCCCCCGTGGAAACCCAGGCGCCGCCCACACTCGGCACACAAGCGGTCGTCCACCGCGCTCGCGCGGAACACGTTCGGACGCCCAGGCTCGTACGGGTGCGGTCTCTCTTCAACCATCGGCAGCATCCTCCTGCACGAAGCGCACGCCCTCATCCGTGAAAGCATAGACGCGGCGACGACGTTTCATGCCCACGATGCGCAAGTACCCGCACTCCACTGCCTCCGCCATCATGTGGGCAACGCCTTGCGGGCGGACGAACACTTTCCCCACACGCTTCTGCAATGCCCGCGTCTGGAACGACGTTCGCTCGACTTGCTCGAAGTACTCCTTCAGACGGCGACGCATGTAGACTGACCCCTTCATCCTGACTTCTGGCGTCGTCACTTGTTCTCCTCCTCAGGCTGAAGGAGTCGTTCGAGCAGTTTCGCAAGCCGCTCGTCACGCGCCTGCAGCTTCTCCATCTCTCGTGTTCCCCGCGCATGACGCGACGCGCGCAACATGCGTTGGAACTGGAGGAACTTCACGGCACCATCTGCCTTCCAGTGTGCCCGCAGATTCGCCGCCACCTCTTGCACCAGCACGACGTTGTCCATCGCCACCAGCGCGCGCGAGAGCCGCTTCGCCTCGTCGCACTCGTGCAGACCAAGGCTTGTCGCGCTGCAGCCGCAGCACAACGTCACGCCTTTCGCCAAGCCCCCACCTCCATTCAGCGCTGCTCCTGCTTGAGCACTGAGAAGCCCGCACCGGCGCGCGCGCACTCAGGATTATCCCTCAAGTGCACGTGCTGGTCCGCCTCGTCGTTCTTCTCCAGTGTCTCAAGAGCATCGCCACAATGATTGCACTTCTGTAGTATCACGCCACGTGCTACCGCGGCCTCGACCTCACGCGCCACCCGATACTCCTCCCGAGCAGCAGCCTCCAACGCAGCCGCGGCTGCCCGGAGGCGCCCGCGTGCGCCCTGACTCAACGTGGCGAACGGCTGCGGAAGCAGCAGCACGAAGGCACTCGCGCTCGCTTCCTGCTCGCGCAAGAACTTGAGCACCCCTTCACGCGCGTCCCGCTGCGGCGTGAAGTGGATGTCTCGACGCTTCCGATTCCACCCCTCCACCGCGTCCACTTCACCTTCCAGCAACATTGGCTTCTTCGCCATGCTCACACCACCCGCACGAGCCACTTCCCCTCGATGCTCCCGTGCGGTGCGCGCCACGTGCACTCCCACACGCGCCCCATGTACCGGAACATTCGGAGTCCCGGCTCCTGTTCGAAGCATTCTCCCAGCGACTCCAGGGTCTCCATCGTCGGGTACGGCGTCCACTGCTTCCACGCCTGCTTCATGAGCCGCGCGTACATCGAGCCGTCGTTGCGACACTTGAAGCACGCCATGACGTCTTCCCCCATTGCATCGTGCTCCTTGGCCCGCAACACGTCCACGCAATGAGCCTCAGTAAGGAGGCCACGCGGGTCGTTCTCACCATCGTCGAAGCCGTAGCAACTGCGCCCGCACCCCTGACACACGCCCCTGCGGCGGCACACGCGCTCGGCGCCACGGAAGTCGTCCCGCACGACTTGCACATCCTTCGTGTTGAAGCGGAGTTCCTTCACGCGCCCTGCGCCTTCGGGCAGCACGAGGAAGTTGCCCTGCGCGTCCCTCCGCCAATGTCGCTCATGGTCCTTCGCTTGCCATCGAAAATCGTTCATCGTGTTCTCACCCTTGCAATCCATTCGTTCTTTCTCGTTCCACGCTACGGCGTGACGGAGCCGACGCGCGGCCCCACGTCCTCATGGCGTACGCCGTCGGGCTCGCGCTGGTAGCGCGCGAGGCGCTCGCACCGCGCGCGGTCCCACGCGTCCACACGCTGCAGCAGGTCGCTCCTTGGACCCGCGAGCAACTCCGTCACCCGCTCCGGCCTCCGCGTGTCCAGGAACACGTGCGTGAAGCGACCGTTCGCCGGCACGCCCACGAACACGTCGCCTGCGTGTACCTCATCCAGCAGCACGCGGTCCACGCGGAACGGGCCCCGCACGCGGCGCGGCGGCCCATGCTTCGGGAACCGCGTCACCGTACCCGTCTTCAGCAGCGCGACCAGCGCCGTCGGGTCGTCCCGGTCCTGCTGCACCTCGAAGACCAAGGGCGACTCGTCCAACCTCGGCAAGTACTTGGCATACGCAGGGTCCGCCGGCCGCGGCACCGTCTCCGTCGACGGGTCCAGGGCCACGAAGAAGGACTCGCGCCCCTCCTCCTCCGTCACGACGTAGGGTCGACTCCCTACGCCCGGTTCGACGAAGACACCCAGGTAAGCGTACCCGGCCCGCACTTCGTCGCGCCACGTGTAGTCGAGCGCGTGGTACCGCCCGTTGCGTAGCGCCACCAACGCGTCCGGCGCTTCCTCACGCTCGCCGTCGAGGCCCCGCTTGAATCCGGGCACCACGTAGAACATCCTGCCTTGCGACACGATGGCTGCCCGCAGCGTCGCCTGCCTGGCTTCACGCACGTGCGGAGGCACCGCGTCCTCGCACGTGGAGCCCAACGGATGCAGGTCCGCGCCCTCGTCCGGGTTGTACTTCGTCTCTCCACCGCATTTGATGCAAAATCCCATGGTTGTTCAACACCTGTTCTCCATCTTGGTTCTCACGTTTCTACTGCTCGACGATGGCACGCGCACGAACAATCTGACCTACAGTTCGTCGCCGCGCACGATGCCCGGTGCCCCGCGTCCGCGCGCCGCTGCAGGCACGCATCCCGCGACTCCCCCGGACGCCTCTCGAACTCCCAGAACGGGCTCGGCCGCCTCGGCGCCACACCTTGCTTGGGCTCTGGCCAGAAGAACCCCTCGCCCCCCGTGCTACCCGGGGGCCTTGATTCGACCAGGTCAGTCACACATGCATCCTCCACAAGGATTCCGCGTGCTGACGCACAAGCCGCAACGCGGGTCCACGCGCGCCCCACACGAGGCGCAGCGGCTTGCTGATGCTGGCGTGAGCAGACCCCCTTGACGAGTTCCATCATCGGACATCAGACTTCCCCTCCATGAGGACTGTTTGTGTTCGTATCTCTGTCCCTACGCGATGTCCGGTCTGATTGTGGTGGACGAGTGCTTGTGCTCTGGCGAAGCGAGGCTCCGCAGCCGGCATACGCCAACCACACTCCGTGTTGAGACACACTCCGAAATGTCCAACGACGCTACGCTTACTCAAGAGGTAGCCCCCGACAGTCCTGACAGAATCGGCTACTCGTCATGGTGACGAAGGACCTCTGGCAGCGCGAACACCGCTGCATCCGATGGGCGAGGAGAAGCGGGAACTTTCGCGCGCACCCTGGCTCATGCGCCTCCGGGTCCGTCGCACCACATAAGTCGCATCGCCCCACATAGACTCGCGACCTGGCGAGTGCTTCACGTTCCGATGCTGGCCGATGCCCCACGACCACTCCTCCATCGACATTTACCACCCTCTTTTCCTTCGCAACGCGCCGACGTGCCGCGCGCCAGGATTCTTCTCCGAGGGATAGGACTCATCTTCTGGCTACCCCTTATAGCGCACACCATTGCGACAGACGTGCGCATAGAAGCGCCCGTCCGCTCGCAATGGAATGACTTGTCCGCATTCTTTGTGTATCTCTCGATTTTGGCTCATTGGACTGGACACACTCCTTGAGTCTCGCGCATCGTTTCTCGTGCCACGATTGCGCACCCTCGCGTTCAGGTCCACCACCACGCCGCCGTCACCACGGCCGAGAGCAAGACGGCCATCCAAGGCCAATCCGGACTCGTCAACGCTCCGAAGGTCAACGTCGTCATCGCGATGCCGCAAGCAGCGGCGGCGCGGCCTGGGAACGTGTCCACCCATTCGAGGTGATACCAACGACTACTCATCGAACCTCACCTTGACTCCGAACGTCCCATCGTCACGCTTCCAGACGTTCACCTTCGCCGCCGGCCACTTGTCCACGATGGCCTGACGAACGGAGAACACGTCAGGAAGATTGCCTGGCAACAGGAATCACCTTTCCGTAGAGGTCAATGTGTGGGCCCTCGTGCCCCTCCTTCAGTAAGCACGAATGGAACGGTGACACGCGGGCTGAGAACGAGCACCAAAGCGGTTTGTTGTGGCTACTTGATGACGGCAATGGCGCACACTCCCTCTTCCATCGCGCGATGGACGACTCCTGGCACGATGGACTGCCCACAGTTGAGGCACTTGGGCCCTGGGAGCCTACTCGACATCGTGGACCTCCTCGAACTCTGTGACGACCACATACCCCTCACGTACCTCCACTCGCACGCCACGGTGCGCATGGAGCCAGTAGTCGCGCGTCTCGCCGACGCGCTGAGGCCCTCCAGCGGCGTTGCCATCCTTACACTTGCTCATGAGCCAGCCTCCGCAAGTAGTAGGTCGGAACGTAGGGTGGTGCTGCGTTCCAATCCTTCGGCGAGAACCACGTCTTGAAGAAGGGTCGCCACCCCTCGACCATCAGGCGGTCCCGTTCGACATCACCCTCCGCGACCATCACATCGAAACGGCTACCGCGGTCACTCTCGTGGGGTTGGCTCATGATAGGTTCCCTCGCGCGTCTACGCGACCAAGGTACATTCCGCAGTCGAGGCACTCCACCATCTCCGTATTCTCACCCGTGGCGCGCTCGATGGAGGGCAGGTGCGTCCTCTGGCCGCCCTTGCAGCTTTCACCAGACCAGTGTTCAAGCCTTGCCTGCAGAGGGCCTCACCGCCTTGATGGCCTCGCGGACTTCTTCAGCCCGCGCTGCGAACGCTATCGACAGGTCTTCGAGTTTCTCGGCGACCTGCTCCCACGCCACCCAATCCTCGTGCCTCGGGTCGCTTACGACCTGGAGGCGACGCTCGATGGCTGGAAGGAAGTCCGGGCCCTGGACGCGCTTCAAGAATGTTCGAACATTCTCCTCTGCATCGCGCAGGGGCTCAGTCACGCTTGGCTGGTCACTTTCCACGCAACACACCTCCGATGTTCTGGACATTCACTGCTTGGCTCCAGGAACGCTCACACCTTCGACGAACTCGACGCACGGACAGCGTGCCGTCGCCATGCAGACACCCATGCTGTGCGACACCTTCGGGTGCCCGCACTTCGGGTTCCCGCAGGGGCGCGGACCGAACGATGGGAACGGACTCGACGACAGGTTGCTCACTTGCCCCACCCCACACAGTCGTTGCAGTTGCCATCCGTCGCTCGGATGCGCTTTCCACTCTTGATGCAGTACGACCCATCTTGATTCGGCAGCGCCGGTGGCTTTGGCACACAGAGGCCATGCGCCTTCGCACATGCGACCTCCTCTGCGTAATCGCGCCCGCTCCAGTAGCCAACACTTTCTTTCATCATCACGAATCCCTCTTCTTCTCCTCGTGCTCAGCGAAGATGTCTGACGAGTCTCGCTCCAAGCAGCGCGGCCGACTCATGATGCCCCGGATGCGCATGAGCGACATCATGACGAGCACGCTGATGAGTCTACTTGACGTACGACTTCACCTTCCCGAGCTTCCCGCAGCCACACATCCCATGCGCACCGAACGTTCGCGCGTACTCGTGCCTATGAGTACTCAAGAGACATCACCTCACTCATGGAAAGACCCCTGGGCGTGGACGGAATGTTGGGCACTCTGGGTCGTCGATGCAACCTTCGCAGCCTCCACAGTAGCCTGGGCCACTGCATGACCCGCAGCAACGACTTTCCTTCATCGAGAATCCCTCCAGTCGATGGCTTCCCACGCACGGAAGTTGTGCGGCGTCGTGTGACCCTTGGGGCTCACGCAGCGATAGGCGAAACGGAAGCCCGAGGGCGTGTGCCCCTTCTCGAAGCACATCTCCTCACCGTCTCCTGGTTGCCGTTCGAGGCGACTTGCCCGCGGAAGGCTCGCTTCAGACAGACAATCCCCTCCATCACGACGGTCCTCTTCGCTCGGACGACACGGTCCACGATGCCCGATGTTGAGGACGCACGCCGCAGTTCCGCGTTTCATCGGCACCGCCAGAGCACAGATTCGACCCACGCCACGCGTGTTGCGCGCACGCGCATACGCTGCGCCGTCGCTCGACCCACTCACCCGAGGAGCACCCCCATGAGGTAACCCAGAAGGAACCCCGCGCCCGTGAGCACGCCGACATATACGATGCTGCGGGTGCTCAAAGCCTGAACCTCCGATGGCAGCGGCATGGACAGCCACCCGTGTGGCAACTGTGGTCACGCCACCAGCAAAAGAGCCTCGGAAATCGGCTCCGCCCGTAAGGAGGCATCAGAAGAACCTCCCGTCGGGCGCCATGTGGAGACTCGTCCGGTCGTGCGCGTCATGCCCCACGCTCTTCACGCACGGCGCCGAGTCGCCTTTCCGCCGACCCATGCAGTGAACTGGGATGCTGCTCAAGCACGAGCCCCCCTTCGGTCGCCGACCCAACGATACGTCCAAAGGAGCACGACGATTCCAGCAAGACCTCCGTAAACTGTCGAATGCAACGGCAGCATCCCCAGCCCACGAGACACTCCTGCGTAGAACTCGCATGCGACAGCGAGCGCCCACATCGCTGCCAGCACAACCAGCGTAACTGGGAAGACGCTCTCGCTGGGTCTTGATTCGCGAAGGCTTTCAGACATAGGCTACCACCTTAGCACCCTCATAGACCGAACAGTCCGAGCAGGTTGCGTTGACCTCTCCCTTCCCGTCCTGCCACACGCGCGAGGCCTCTCTGCCGCAGCGAAGGTCGCCGTCATTGGCCTCACACATCCCAAGAAAGGAGAGCGTCGTCGCGCGCCGCTTCAAGACCTCAACTTGCTCGCGTACCTCGCGCAGTTCGTCCTGCGCCGCGCGAATCTTGGCCGCCCGCTCCTTCGCCCTCGACTGCATAGGGTTCACGGGAAACACCCCTTGTCGAAGGTCCAGCCACGCTTCTCCATCGCAGCTTTCACGCGCTTCTCCGTCACGCCGAGCGAACCGCGCGCCCACTCCTCCGCAACCTCCTGGACGCTCTCGGTCAGTTCAACCAGTTCATCCACGACAGCATGCGAGTCGTCAAAGACTGCCTGGAGAGCCGCTTCCAATTCCTCGTCCGTCAGACGAAGACGAGGGAGCGGCGCGGCGCGAGGACTCGACAAAGGCTGGCCAGTCAGAAACGGTGCCCCCTTGGATTCGACGGACAGGCCATTGTCACGAGGACGTTCATCCAGTGCCCACCGCAGTCGTGGCACGAAGCGCTACTTGGCAGAGGGCATCGCCTCCACGTCCCGCTCGCGCGGAAGCCACGAGGTCCATGGTTCACCCTTTTCCTGGCGTGCGCCGTTGTGAATCCCCCGCGTGTATGCCTCTCCGAGCAAGGTTGCGATGTCGCCTTCGACTTCCTCCTCACCAAGCTCTCGGTGCTTGGGCATCATCACCTTGTAGCGACTACGTTCCATCGACGTGCCTCCCGAGTCGGTCGTGCGGGCGTTCGCACTCGACGTTCAAGCACACGTTGGCACGACTCCCTTTCGACTCAGGCATAGTAACACCGCTCATGATAGTCCCGAGCGCCCCTAACGCGAGGCGCCCCCGGCTCAATGTCGAACCCGCACTCCGCGCAGGAAAGGCTTTCTTTCGATAGCATCAACAACACTTCTCCCAAACTGGTGTCCCCCACTCGATGGTCATGGCGGTTGACTCCTCCCACGCGCACCATTTTCGTCTACCTTTCATCGGATGCGCCTCCCAGCCTCATCGTGGTTGAGTGCCGCTTGTTCGGTCGAGAAGAAGCGCTTACACTTGCGGCAGCGCCACCACCCAGACTCCGGGCCAGGATACGGCGATTCGCATCGACTACCCATGCGAGGAACGCCTCCGAAAGAGTGTGCCATCGTAGTAGCGGACCCAGCCGTAGCTGAGTCGCCCGTGGTGGTGCCAGCGGTGCCAGCGGCCGATAGCGTTTATCGGCAGCCCAGTCACTCGACCATCTCCGGAGCGTTGAGGTATTCCTTTAGGTCGTTCGCGTCGCCCTCGGCATAGACGACAAAGGCAGGCTGCCCACCCTGGTAGATGACTTGCTGCCGCGCCAACGCACGGAGCGCGCGGTCCTTGAGAATGCGAAGCGCAGGATTCGGCCTACTCAATGGCGCACTCTCCCTGGCAACCGAGATAGCCACAGCCGCAAGGCTTCGCGCCGCACGCGAAGCACGAACCGTTGGCACGTCGAAGAGCGAGCGGGTGTTCGCAGGTATTCATCGTACCCTCACCACTCCACGCGCTCAGCGAGTTCCTTTCTCGCCGCCTCCGCCGCGCCCGGCCCTACGAAGAACGTTCCGAGTCTTGGCGCGCCCTCGTCGAGGTCCATGAAGTGCGTCGCGTACTCGGCATCTCCGTTGAAGTGGAACTTCCAGAGTGAGAGTCGAATCTTCCCGTCGCCGCGGCGCGTCGTCTGCACGGCGAGCACTTCTCGCGGTATGATGCGGCGCTTCTCGTCGTCCAGTCGTATCATCCACGCGAGGTCGACGGCACGCTGCAGCGTCGCTGGAGTCCCCTCGGCGAGGAACTTCGTGTACGCGTCCTTGTAGAGGCGCTGGTGCTCTCCGATGAGGAGAGTAGCATGCTGCGCGAAGGCCAGCTTGAGGGCCCCCTCACTCACTTGAGCCTCTTGGAAGCGCTTCACCATCTCCGCGAGCGCCTTCGCACTCGACTGGATGTCCGTCTCGTTCTCTTCGCTTGTCTCAACTTGCTTCATCGTTCACACCATTCCGTTTCCTTTCGTTCGCTCTCTGCCTTCGACCGTTCCGCTCGCGCGTCGCGCAGCACCCGCACCCACACGGGCACCGTGTACACGACCACGAACAGGCCGAGGCCCACCGCCAAGAGGGACGCCTCCGGCGCCGTCATCAAGGCTTCCTCCCTACCGCCTGCCCGGGAGCAGGCACCCTTGGCAGTGCCGCGAGGTGCTCGTTCACGTGGACGATTGGGTAGCCGGGGTTGCGCCGCTCGTCCAACGGCACGATTGTCTTCCAGAAGCCGGCGCATACGGCCGCCGCGCCCGAGCATCCATTCATCTGGTACGATGTCGAGTGGCACACCATGAACGTGTGCCGCTCCTTCGCATCCTTCACCCGCTCCAAGAACTCTTTCGAATCCTCACCACGGAAAGGGGAATCTGGGTTGAAGATGCATGTGGAGCAGCGTGCAGCGTTCACCCGCACGCGCCCCTCTGCATCCAGCGGCCGCTGGTCCTTCAAGACGCCCGTCACGTCCACATCCTCATCCTCCTCCAAGATGCCCTCGACGACGTCGCTGCACTGGTGACAGAATCCGGAGAGGTCCTCGCGCGTCGCACTCTCGAAGTCCAACACATCCCCGCAACGCGGACACGTCCCCTCGAACGTCTCTCCCCCCAGCCGCTGCACAGGAGTGACGGTTGCCTTCATGAACATGTGTTCTCCCCCCGTGTGTACATCCTCTGTCCACGTGCATCCACCTGCACGATGACGGGGTGCACGCTCCCATGCTGCGACTCGTCATCACCATACGCACCGTACACGTGCTGCTGCTCGTGCTTCGCGAGCGCCTCCTGCGCGCGCACACTCGTCTTGTGGACGGCGGGGCCGTACGGGCTCCCACAGTCCCGATGCATGCACGTCCACGCGTACCGCACGAGCCTTCGACCACGCCGCGGCGCCGGCTTGAACAGCCCCATCACCAGGGCCTCCGGAAGAAGTCTTCCAGCTTCCAGCGCCACGATTGCCGCGCAGCCCACCGCCCCCACGCCTCCGTTGCCGCGTGGTAACGCTTCCACGCCTCGACTATGCGTGGAGTATCCTCCCACGTCGCTCCAGGGGGGTTCACCTCTGCCGAGGATGGAAAGTCCGGGTACCCTGGACCCTGCGTCTTTCGCCAGGCCTCGTACCGCTGCGCCCTGGAGGACTTCACCCGGTTCACGCGCGCGCCCCCTCATCGCTGAAGGGGTTCGCCGCGCGGCATGAGCCATCGGAATACCCGTGTGCTCCAGCGGCACAACACGCGCTCAGCGAATTGTTGGCCCTCATGCGCCAGTGAGCGTGGCTCGCCCCCCGTACGCCGCAGGCCTGGTGCAGACGGTGCTGACCGTGGCACGTCCACCCGCAGTCGGAGCAAGTGAAGGCTACCACAGGTTCGCCTCGTGCGGGTCCCGCGATTCGACCGGCGCGAGGCGCGCCCCACTCCGCTTCCGCGGTGGGTCGGTGACGAGCGTAGCGAAGAGACGAAGGACTCCCGTCTCATCCAGCACGCTTGCCTTGCTGTATCCCCACTCGCGCGCCACCTGCATCGCCTCGTACGGCTCATCCCGCACGATGGCATCCACCATCTTCCCGATGATGCCCATGCACGCCTCCGTGTCGAGCTTCGGATTCATCTCCCGCAACGCGTGCAGGGCAGCCGTCTTCCGTTCATCCGGCACGGGTTTCCCCAGGGCCTCATACCCATTCCCCGGGCCCCCAGGCGTCGCTCGCTGGCGAAGGAGCGCATCACGCGACGGTGGACTCATGCACCCACCGCCTTCGTCGGCACGACTTCCAGGACGTAGCGCGCCGTGACCCAAGAGGGCGTCCCTCCATCCCACGCGACGAACACGTCGTGGCCCCGCGTCTGCTCCACACGGCCCCACCCGCGGGGGAACCGCACACGGTCGTTCTTCGCAATCTTTCCCTCGTACATCGTTTCTTACCACCGCCTACTTCTTCGTCGACTCCGCGAGGACCTCGTCCTCCGTACGCACGCTGTGGTGCGCATCCACGGACCACGCGCGACGCTCGTCCACACTCATCATCGAGAACTTTCGCAGCGCCGCCTCCTTCGAGACCGCACCCACCGGCACCACGCGTCGCTCCTCGACGTAGAAGACTGGAAGGACCTTCACGCCCTGCTCCAAGTCTTCGCTCGTCGGCTCCCGATGCGACTGACGGCGCGCGTGCGGCGCCGCCACCACGAAATCCGGCCGCGCGATGCTTCGACTCATTGCACAATACGCACCGCTCGGACTCCAATGGTCGCTGAGCACATCATTCGCAGCCAACTGCGCCGTACCCATGCAGTACAGGCACTGCACCGTATCTCCCTTCTCCACCACGCTTCCGTCTTTGTTTCTCATGATGCTCACCTTACAGGGTTCGTTCTTTCTCCAGTTCCAGGACAAGCTCGGCCGCGTCGACGAGCGCCTGGGGCAAGGCGTACTCCGTGACGAGCCGGTGTCGGAGTTCCGCTGCCATCTCCTCCGCCGACTCGACGAAGTATTCCGCCTCACTGTTGCTCTCGATGCCCCATATGGACTCGGATTCGAAGTCCTCGAACACGAGGTCCTTGGCGGCACCCGTCAGGCGCACGTGCAGGGCCGCGCCCACGCGCACTCCGACGTGCCACCAGTCGCCGCGCTTCCACGCATCGTACTGCTTCCCGTCCTCGGCCTCGTACGCGCGGTCTGCTGCCTCCAAGCTCCCGTGCTCCGCGACGACTTCTGCCAAGATGCTTGGCTCCACGTGTGCCCAGCGCTCTTGCTCTCCATATGGACGGTACTTCCCATCTACCAAGTGCTCGGGCTCTCGGTTCTCGTCGTCCGTGTGCTTGCGCGCCGTCAACACGAGACGCGCTCCCTCTACATCCAGGTTCATCATGGTCTCACTCCTTCGTCTTGCTCGCTCTTCGTTCGCTCCCCGCAGCATACTTGGTCCCCGTGGGTGCAAGATATCCTCCGGGTGCACCCGCGTGCACTCTCTCGGTACCCCACGAAGACCAAGAGCACGCCGGTCCCTGAGCCTATGATGGGGACCCAGATGGTTCCCGTTTCCCCGCGCACGAGCACGGGCCACAAGACCGAGAGGACCAAGCCAAGCAGCATGATGGTGAATCCCAGCGCCACAACGCTTCTTGCCCGCTCTGCCCTCGGCCTCGCCGCCGCAGGCAGCATCATCCTTCACGCACCCGATACCGGTCGCGCCAGAGTGGGCCGTAGCCTCGGAATCCACTGGGCCTCTGGGCATCCAGAGGGACTCGACGCACCGAGAGTACTGTGCGGCAATCGTCGCACACGAGCAGCGTTCTCTCCCGCATGTGCACCCACTGACGCTCGGCCTCGCGCATGCGCTGCTGACTCCATGCCTCGACACGTGCGGCTTCCTCCGCACGATGAGTGCGGAGCGCGCGATGGGGCTGTGTGGCATGCCAGGCTGCCCAGCACGTACCTCCGGCGACGAGAAGCGAACACGCAGCGAGGTACGCCAGGACGCCTGTCCAACCGTCGAGAATCACTCCATCACCGCCTTGGAGCCTGCGGGTCGTTCGAGGAGCTTCTTCGTGTACACCGGCAGCGCGGCCGCACGCGCGGCGCGCTCCCGAGCATACATCTCACCGATGGACGCGACCACCGTGTGCAAGACCTCGAACTGGTGACCCAACTGCATTGGGTGCTCTTTGGCGTCTGCCCGCAGCGTCTGCGCCACGCGCTCCAGGCTTGCCAACGCTTCCAGAAGCTCGCCGTGGAGTGGTGCCTTCATGATGACGTCGCGCGCCATCTCCTCTACTGTCTTGTTCGAACCCATGCGCATCACGCCCTACTTTCGCGTGCGTCCCACGGCGACGACTCACCCATCTCCCCCATCGCCTTCAGGGCAAGGCCTCCTGTCCTCTCGACGGCTTGCTTCGTCGACGGTGCGAGGCCTCGCTTCTCCATGTGGTCCAAGCACAGTACCAAGGCGCGTCGGAACGCGGGTGCGTCCTCCACCTTGTACACGTCGCCCGCGAACTCGGCTTCGCCCTCCTGCAGCATCGGCTGCACGACGGAGTTGAGCAACGATACAGTCGTGAGGCTGTCCTCATCCAGCCACTCGCCCACGTCCCGCACCTCGCGCTCGATGCCTGAGCCGAGCACGCGGCACGTGAAGAGCACGGGCCTTGTTTCGAGCTTGAACGCGCCCACTTCGATGCCCGTCACCACGTACGACGGCTCCTCACTTGTTGGTTGAAGCGCAAACGCCTCACGCAAGCGGACCTCCAAGTCCTCGCGCGTCACCTCCATGTCCGGCGCCACGCGCAGCACGAGCCGCACGTCGACCTTCAGCACTTCCTCGTTCGTCGGTTTCGTTCGCATGCTTTCCACAGTTCTCACCTTTCTTCGTTCGTTTCTCGATTCCTATGAGCACTCAACTCAGGCGCGCAAGGGTCGCGCTCCACGCCTCCTCCACGTTGGATGGTCCGATGAAGGCGGCTGCCTTCCGCATGCCGTCGAACGCCCTCCGACCGGTGCTCGTGACCATCACGCGCGCCCGCTCGTTCACCTCGTACGTCCCGAACAGGGGGGCTCCGGACGGGGCCGCGACAACCAGCCTCAGGTTGAAGAAGCGCGCCACGTGCTGGAGGCCTTCCTGCCCGCATGGTGCCGGCTCTCGCGGCGCCACGCCGGCGGATTCGGGCCAGCAGGCGATGCTGTGCCCGAAATGGCTGAGCCATACGTCTCTCTCATCCCACGCGTCGATGCATTCGAGCACGGGGTACCCGAGGAGCGTCTGCGTCCGCAGGTCTGCCAGTGCACGCAGCTTGCTGCGCAGCCCACGCGGGTCGTGCGGGTTCGGCCCCTCCACCGCGTACGTCGGCGTGTCGTCGTCTTCACCCGTCGCGCGTCGTTCCTCGCGCTCGATTTCCAATTGTTCTTCGTCCGGCGTGTCCAGTGGAATGACTTCTAGGAAGGCGTTCACCACGGCGATGTCCATGCGTGGACCCCCCCCCTCACAGGATGCCAACGCCGTTGGCCTTCCACATCTTCTGCGTCGCCTTCTTCAACGTCGCCCGCCGCGCTCGAAGCCGCCCCGGCGACGTGCCAGTGACATCCCACTGCAACGCGTATTGCGTCTCAGCGTCCTCGTCTTTCTCGAAAACGCGCGTCATCTTGGCATCGGTCGCGCGCGCCACGTCTCGGAGCGTCTTCACAGCCTCCTTGTCGACGATGAACTCGCTCTCCATGCGCACGTGCTCGCGGCGCGGCGTCAGCGCGCCCGAGACACGGAACCGGCCGTCGTGCGCGGCCTCCTGCAGCTTGAACATCCTTCGCACGAAGCGAAGCTCGCGCGGCGTCAACACGTCGCGCAACTGCTCCAGGATGGCGCGCGTCACCATGCGCTTGGGAACCCTGCGCACGCCGTAGAGGACGCTTTCATCGAGGTATTCGCCATTCTTGTAGACGTCGCCCGTCGTCGACACCGCGACGCTGCGCACGTTCTTCTCTTTCGTTTCGACTTGTTGCATCATGTTCTCACCTTTGCTGTGTTCTCGCTGCTTCAGTTCAACGGCACGATGATGGGGACGTTCCCCACTGCATCCGTGGCCACGAACGTGCCGCAGTCGTCGCAGTGCCCACCATCGCCTTCCCACACGCTGTGGTGGCCACGGTCGCGGCACAACGCATCCAAGCCCATGGTGTCGACCAAGACCAGCGTCGAGTCCTCCATGCGTCACGCCACCCTGGGCATCCAGGACGCGCCTTTCTTCTTGCCCAACGCATGCTGCACGAGCCCATGCGCCAGCCACGCCGACGCCACGCCGCGCGAAGCCTCCGCACGAGCAGAGTTCGCGACGTTCACCATGGCGCGAACCATCTGGCCTTGCGATGCAGCAGGCATCTCCACCACGTCCGGCGAGGCATGCTGGAACATCTCCAGCAAGCTCCGTGCCTGCTCAAAACTCATCGTCGGGGGGGACTTCGGCACGCCGAAACGCTCCTTGCCTGGATGGGCAGCTTGGTCGGCCATAAGGGCACCGGTGCCTCGCACGCGCTGCCCGAATGCAGGGCCCTCACGCTGGCGCACCACGCGCCGGCACCCGCGCAACGAGTGCCTTCGCCTCCTCCGGCATGAGTTGAGCGACCTCGGCCAAGCCCACCAGGTTCCGGAGGAGGTCCTCGACCACGCCCTCCACGTGGTTGAAGCCGAGGTCGCCCGCGTGCCGCGCGAGGATAATACCATCGCTCGTCACGCACAACGCATCGATGCGCGGCTCCGTCCACACCTCCCCCAGGAGGCAGCCGAGGATTGCTCGGAACTTCGGACTCACCTGCACGCGTCCCGGCCCCAGCTTCTCCACCAACACGCGACGCATCGTCGCCCCATCTTGTTCGTTGCTTCTCGCTTCTTGCATCATCTCACCTTCTCGTTCACTCTCGTTCCTTTCCCAATGTTCCTCACGCACCAGGTTCCGGTGTGGGAAGCCATTCGCGCTCCGCAACGCGTGCACCATAACGCGCCACCTCACACGCGCGCAGGAAACCGCTGAAGAACTGCACGGCGTTCTCCACTGCCTTCTCAGCCCCTGCAGCACGCTCACGCATCGCGTCAAACCTACTCATGCCCGGTGTGGCCCAGTTGTCTTTGCTTTCGTCGATGAGCATGCTCTCGAACGCGAGAGCCATCCGCGCCTCCGCCAGTTCTTGGTACGCGTTCCGCACGCTCCCAGCGAGCATCATCATCGTCCGCGCGTCCTGACCATCCGCATCCGACCGCTTCCGCTGCCACGCGGCGATGCGCTCCCTCTCGTGCTCCGGCCGACCGACGCGACGAACGCCCTGCACAGCCCCCTCTTTCGAGGCCCCTGACATCCCTCGACGATGGTCGTTGTACGCCTGCGCGAAGGTGCGTGCATCCCTCGCCACGTTCGACGAATAGAGGATGGGCCACGAGCGCGTGTCCGTTGCGCCCTCACCCGATTCCTTCGACACGAGTCCGCCATCCGCGACAGTGGCTGCACCATCCGGCGAGCGACGCACATAGAACGTCTCCATCTTCTCTTCAGTCAATTTCGTTCCCTCCTGAGTCCACGAGGAGCTTCTGTCGCTGGGTCTGCATAGCACGGCCCCGCGTAGCCATCGCACTTGAACGGGTTGGCACACCCAGGGAAGTGCCGCTTTCTGTCGCTCGCCATCAGCGGGAACCCCCGTGACGCGGCGCATCGCCGCGAATGCGGCGCTCGTCGTAGCAGGCGACGTAGCCCCGACCCCTGTGCCAAAGGCTTGCCATCAACGGGCCTCCCTGAGGATTTGGCCGGCGTCGCGGGAGCCGCAGCCGACATCTTGGGGGTACAGGATGCGCGCCGCTCGCCCGTTGCGCATCTGGCGGTTCGCGCGCTGAACGAGTTCACGCATCCCGACAGCAGTCCCCAGCCCGCGGTACGCGCGGCCCACGCGCCGACCCTCGGCACGGAGCCAGCGACGAACGGCCTGCTTCTCGTGGCGTGAGAGCCTTGCTATCTGTCGACTACTCGTAGGGATACCCCCATCGGAACCCGAAGCCATCTGCGCTCGCGATGAACTCCTCGACAGCCTCGCGTTGGTCCTGCGGAAGCCGAGTCGCCCAAGCCTCCCACCACGTCATCGGCTTCGGCTCCTGCCAGGAGTGCCGACCGCCGCAACGGCTCTGTTCAGACAGGGGGCATCACCGCCAAGAGCGCGGAGCGTGCATCTTCGACCTCGTCGCAAGGGCCGACGAACAGGCATTGGAGGCAGTGCCCGGGGTCACCCGGCTCGGCACGACTCCTCTGACGCGGGCACGATTCGGTCTTCCGCTCGTGCAGGTCATAGTCCTGACCGCAGTTCGCACAATCGTTCTTGACACCACTGGCTGTGAAACGACTACTCATGCAGATACCTCCCGCATCCACGGCAGCGCCATCGGTCCGCGCGAAGGTCCACTGGACCCTTGTGGAAGTCGACGGCGCAGTCGAACGGACTGCTCATACGTGGTTCCCCCCGCAGCCGCAGGGGTGGCCCTTGCAACAGCATCGGCAGAACTCGCTGTCATGCCCTTCCTCACCGCGCTTGGGCTCCCCCAAGTAGCGGTAGAGTTCCTGACGCGCAGCCCGCCACACGCGCTTCGCTTCGCTCTCAGCGGCCTGGATGCCCTTGAAGACCTTCTCCGCCTCAGAGAGCCTTCGCGCTTCGACATCCCACGCCTCTCGCGCCTCGCGGACACGCTGCTCGAAACCCTCGCGATGCACGTAGGTAGTACTTTCCATCAGCGGGCCCCCCGGACGACGAGCCAAAAGCCTTCCTTCATGTTCGGTGCCCACGCGATGAGGCACCCCTGGACCTGTTCGTAGGTAAGCCCCACCTTACGGTCGTACTCACCCTCGTCGCACCAGATTTCCACGTCGAAGCGATGCTCAGAAATTTTACTTGACATCAGGGGTCACCTCTGGCCACGTCGCTCGGCAGCAGCACTGGTTGGAGTGGTCGAGCAGGTTCTTGCAGTCGAAGGCATCAAGCCCGAAGCTCGTCCCGTCCCACGCTCGCCCCTGGTTGTCGTGCGACGAGTGGTCGCCGCGCGTGCACGGACTGCATGTCGGGAATCGCACCTCTTCTACCGTTCCCCCGACGAACGCTGCGATACGCTCCGCCTCCTCCTTCGAGAACCCAGGATGGGTCTCGGAGAAGAGGATTGTCAACTCTGCGGACGCTCCGAGCGACGAGGTGCAACGCGAAAGAGGCGTCTTGAAGAGTCCATTCCTCTCCCTCTCACCCGCAACCCAGACGAATAGGTCTGGAGCCGCGGGATGCCGCACGCGGTAGAGGCTCCACGTCACCACGGCCACCACCTCCATCGGGTGGCGCGGCGCGCCGCGTCGAGATGCGCGAATCGTTCGAGCAAGTCCGCAGCCTCGTTCATGTCCCGCGCCATCCGCTCGTATCCTTCGTCCGTCAACAGCGCCGTCGTGATAGCGGCAGCGCCGATGCGCAAGCGAATGACAAGAGGTGCCTCCTCATACCGCATCGTATTCTCTTTCAACTCTTCTTCTTTCATCATCTCACCGTTCGTTCGTTCCGTTCCATAGCGTTCGGCGCGTGGAAACGCTTCAGGCATCGAGCACGCCCTCTGGCAGCCGCTCCCATCCAAGTGTCGCGCAGACGTACGCGCGCGAGTTCGACGGCACCTGGCCCTTCGACGGTCGCTGCGGATGCTCCTTAGCCCTCCACGTGACCACGTTGTACCCGTTCCAACCCCAGCAAGCCTCCCGGTGACCCAGGCGCGTGCTCCCGCACTCGCCCGCACCATCAGGCCCGTCCGAGTAGCACCCGTGGACACCGTCAACGAACTGGACGATGTCACCGACAACGAAGCTCCGGATTGGTCCACGCGGGTCATCCATCGTGCGCGGCACTTGACAATGGCGGCCACCGACCTCCGCGTGCTGCCAGAGCCATTCGAGCGCATGCATGTCGCTTTCCGCCACCTCCGGCGGCATCATCACGTCACCCTCCCACACGCGCGTGTACACGTCACGGATGTCCCCCCGCATCGGCGTCTTCCCGTACACCGTGATGTCGTGCGCATTGCGCGCGTCGACGTGCAGGATGATGACGCGCCGGCTGACCAGGCTCCTCGATGCTACCGGGTGACCCGGCACCTCGGACGGGCACCGCGTGCAGAACACGTCCATCGGAACATTGTGGTCGCAACAGGTTACCCCGCGCGTCGTCAATCCTCGCTCCTGCATCCTCTGTGTGTTCTTCATGCTGTCTCCTCCTCTTTCGTGTCCCATGGTCGTTCCGGGAGTTCGGTCGCCAGCAGCGTGTAGTAGTACGTGAACTGGGGCCGCTTCGCCCCCTGTCCACGTTGCACGCGCGTCACGTCCACGATGCGTGCCATGACGCGTGCCTTCGGGTCCCGTTGCGCCTGTGTACCCACCCACACTCTGTCGTCGCGGCCAAACGCCACACGGGCCGGCCACACGCCCCGCGGGTTCTGCGACCACTTCGTGACGGCGCATCCACCCTTGAGCCGCTGAAGCTCACCCTCCTCAAGGATGAAGTGCCACGTGTCCTCGCTCTTCGTGTGGTCCGTCACGCATCCACCTTCGTGATGCTTGCCTCGCGCCGCACCGTGCGGCCCGAATACCGCGTCGGCTTCGGCGACGGTTGCTCCAACGTGGCGCGGTCGTTCGCCGTGCACCAGATGGTCAAGTCCCTCCGGTAGCCCAGGAACCAGCCCGCGTGCTCGTCGACGAGCACGAACTTCGCATCCGCGTACGCCTCGAAGTGCTCTCGCGCCGCACGCTTGCACGCGCCGTCCTCGTGGTCCCACTCGTTCTCCGCGACGTGTACGATGTCGAACGATTCAGAGTCCGTCGTCACGCGTTCCGATTCTTGATTCATCGTCACCATGTTCTCACCATTCGTTTCCTCAATCACTCACGACGTGAGGTGACCCACCCGTGCACGCGACCGGTCCTGGCCACGTCTTCGTTGCCGCGTGCTGGACGAGGAGTTCACCGCACTGATTGCATCGGTAGTTCACTCTCCTCACCGCATCCATCGAGATGGCCGCATGTAGGGCAGGTAAGGGTTCCACTCGCGGCCCGCGCGCTGGTCCTCCTGCGCGCGACGGAACTCCTCCGAGCCCTCCATGTGGTAGGGCTTCGCGTGGAACGGGTCGTTGTCCACGCGCGCGCCGCAGCAGGGCGTCGTCCACTCGTCGTAGCCGCCGCCCCGGTAGTAGTTCTTGATGGCGTCCAATGTGTAGAATTGGAAGCATCGCGCGCAGAGGACGCGCATGCCGCGCGCGCTCTGCCCTTCATTCGTCTCATTCGTGTTCTTCATGGTCTCACCTTTCTTCGTTCGCTTCGTTCGCCACGCGCCGCTCCCTGAGCGAGCGCGTCGAGCAAAAAGTGTTGGGGCCTCACCAGCCTCTCCCCAGTCGCCGGTTTGGCCTCCACCTTACGGCAGGAGGCCGCGGAGCGCGTCCACCGCGCCCGCCACGTCCCCGTTCAGGACGCTGCGCCCCAGTGCGTTGACGACGCGTTCCTCGCGCGGCGCCTTCTCATGAAGGATGCCGGCCAGTTGCACGCCCGGCGGCGCCACGCTCAGCCAGAGGCACGTCTCGACACTGCCCTGGACAGTATCTACGCTCGGGCCCTGGAAGCCACCCCACCAGTTGAGGCGGAAGTCCACTGCACCCTCGCCCGCGGAGCCGCACGAGAGCGGAGAGTCACCCGGCACCGGCAGAGCCGCCTGCATCGAGGCCTGGCGGTTCGCTCCCACCGTCGCCGCCGTCTCCGTCTCTCCCTCCTCCGTGAAGACCTCTTCCGCGTACGGGTTGCCCGGGAACGAGCCCACCCAGCCCGGCCTCGACGTGTCGCTGCACCCCACGACATCGTACGGGCTCTCGATGTTCGAGACGCTGCGGAGGTACGGAAGCTCCACGCCGTTCACGTTGAACGTCACGTCCGTCGATTCGTCCATCTGCTTGTCGACGACGATGTTGTTGACGTTGTTCGAGAACGAGTTGTTGGAACCCAGTGCGAGGGCACCGTTCTCCGCGTAAAGCCCGGCCGCGTGGCGGTTCACGTACGTCTCGCCCCACCCTTCCGGCAGGGACTCGTTCGGACCCTCGCGCAGTTCCCGGTCCCGGGGCACGTTGTAGCCGTTGAACGCCACGAGGTTGTCCACCACGGTCGTCGCGCCTCCGTCAAGGACGATGCCGGCCCCGTAGTTCGCGCTGACTTGGTTGTGCGAGAGGTTCACGACCGACTCCACCACCTTCACCCCTGCAAGCCGCGCCGCCTTCAGGATGTTGTTGTGCACGAGCACATTGTCCGAGTCGACAATCAGGAGACCATAGTCTGCCACGTCGTCGACGCCGATGGTCGAGAACCCGGGCTCCGTCGGCGAGTAGCACGCGGGGTCGTACCCCATGTACCCATAGACCTGGTTGTCCAGCACGTCCACGTTGTTGCAGTTGTTCAGCAGGATGATGTTCGGGTACGCTGCGTACTGCACGCTGTCGAACTTCCATCCGCTGATGACGTACGGGTCCTCGGGCGTGCCGCTTCCGGTCACGCCCGTCGGGTCGTACGTGAACCCGTTGTACGTCGTGACGAGCGTGTTGTTCACGCACGCGATGGGCGCGTGCGTCGCGTACTCGCCCGGCTCGGCGAGCACGAGAGGTGGGAACATCGCGAGCACGAGGCTCGCGACGAGCAGGCTTCGAAGGGTCTTGTTCGTGTTCATGGCTTTCAAGCCTCCAGGATTGTTGTTGAAGTTGTTCGTCCGCGTCCTCATGTTCAGCGCACCACGCTGAAGCTCAAGAGGTCGCTCTGCACGGCGCGCGGGGGCGCAAGCGTCACGCCGCTGTCGCTCTCCCACAACAGCGTCTCGCTCCACGCTTTGCCCGCCCAGTCATACACGTACGCCCGCTCCGCCGACTCCATCGACGCGTATTCGATGAAGACGACCAGACTGCCCACGTTCTTGGGCGGCGCGTACGCCACGTAGTCGCGCGTGCGGACCGGCAGGTTCGCCACCGTTCCGCCCAACGTCTCCTTCTCATCGAGCGGCTTCCCAACCAACGTGGAGACATTCTCCGCGAAGGCGAAGACCACGATGCGCACCGACTCGTTCTTCACGACCAAATCATCCAGCCCCGTCGTCGCGGACTGGAGGACAAGGTTCCCGAACGGATAGTCGGCCGTGTTGAACGTGCCCCGCACGCTCACCGTGATGCTCTCGACGCGCTTGACCTCCGCCGGCACAACGGTCGGCGCGGCGCCACCTCCAAAGGGTGGCAGCGCGACCGGTGAGGGCGCGCCTGAGGCGGGCTGGGGCGACGCGGCCGGCACATCCGCCGCCGCGCGCACCTGGTCCGCGAATTCTTCCTCATCTTTGCTGCTGCAACCGGCAAGCATGCTCACGACGAGCATGAGGGTCAGCAGGTTCCGAAGCGTGTTCATTGTCGTTGTCACCTTGAGGGGTTTCTGAAGTGGGGCCTGTCCCGGCATCTCCCCTGCGCTGGCCTCGCGTCACGCGAGGACGGTGGTCGCCTATGCTTAAACCATCGGAGCCTACGCCCCCCACCCTACAGGCGAGGGGCGGAAGCTTCCACGGCCCAGAACTTACGCGTGGCCCGCGTTTACGCGTCCTCCTCGAACCCGCCCAGCGCCGCCTGGCGCTGCCACTGGTCGAGGACGAGGCGGACCGAGCCACCCTTCTCCGCCTGGGCGAGGAGGTCCTTCACGCGGCGGTCCACCGCCGTGCCCACGGCGTTCTCGTGCGCCAACGCCTCCTCCTTGACCCGCTGCGCCGCGCGCGCCGCACCCATCTGGTCCGGCGTGATGCTGTTCGCCGCATCCAGGCCCGTGCGGCGCGCGAGGCGACGCGTGCTCGCCTCGACCCAGCGCTCGCTCCACTCGTTGAACTGCTGGAGGTAGTCCTCCACCGGGAGCGCGAGCAGGCGCTCCGCGTTCTCCTCGCCGTCGTACGTGTCGATGTACGCGTGCCGGCCCGCGTCGTTCACGAGGGCCGTGTACACGCCGCCCACGCTCACGTCCTCCTGCTGCGCCGGGCTCAGCCAGAAGAACGTGTTCGGCGCGAGCGGCTCGCGCACCATCGTCTCCAAGCCCTGCGGGGGCGGACGCACCATGACGATGCGGTCCGCGATGCGCCCGACCGGGTACGCGACCTTCTGGACGCCGTCCCGCGTGCTGCGCGTCGCGACCTCCACGACGAGCATGGATGTGTCCAGCATCCACTTCAGGCGCTGGTACCGCATCTGCTCATCCGACACCGGCATGCCCGCCTCCACGTCGAGCAGCGCGAAGCGGCTCGACGGGTCGTAGACGAGGCCCGCCTCCGACATCGGCGCGCTGCGCACCGGCACGAAGGGGTACCGCATGCCGGCGCGCAGGAGCGGCTGTCCGTTGTCATCCATCAGGGACGCGACGCTCGCGTCCGGGATGAAGCGCTGGCCGAAGTGGCGCACGACGAGGCAGGGCTCGCGCGTGCCGTCGGGCCGGCGCCAGACGGCGCGGTCGACGAAGCCCCACTTCGCTTCCTGCCGCTCCATCGCCGCCTGCACGATGGGCTGCACGCTGCGGTACACCTGGCGGAGGATGCCCGCCGGCGTGATGGCTCCGGTGCGGCCGAGGACGGGGTCGAAGAGGCTGTCGAGCCCCATCGCGTCCTTCGGCCGCGCCGCGAGCGGGTTCTGCACGAGGTTGCCTTCCGCGTCCGGCGCCTCGTAGACGAGGTCCCCGCCCCGCGTGCGGCGGATGGGTGCGGTCGCCGGCACGCCGAGGCGCGCGAGCGTCTGGAGCACGGGGCGCGCGTGGACGGCGTTGAGCGGCGTGTTCTGCGTGGTGGCGAGCGGGTTGTTCGAGTTCTTCTGCATGTTGGACACCTTCTGGTTCTCAAAGTTCGTGTGGTTGTTCTCGCTCCCGAGCGGGAGAGTGCGGTCGCTGGTTCGTGTGGTTCGTCGTCTCACCATAACGAGTTCCTTCTGCCCTCTGTGCTCGGCCGGCCCCGACAGGAAGGGTGGGCGTCCTCGCAGTTTTCGCCGTCAGAAGATTTGGGACGCGGCCCAGAGCAGTATGCTGCCGATGGCTGCGACGAAGAGCATTACACTCACGAGAAGCGGGAGTAGGCCCCAGTTGGCGACGGTATCGTCGAACGGTCGTTCAAGGCTCATCATTCCGAGGCCTATGGAGACTGCGAGCGCGGCCGGCACAAGGGCCAGCAACGCGTTCACTCTCCGAGGCGCTTGGAACATCGCCACGATGCTCAGCAGCAGTGCCACGGCCGCGACGCACCACAGGATGCTCGCGAGCACGCGTCGCCCCTTGTCGAGCGGCGTCGTCCCCTTGTAGAGCCAGTGGGCTGCCAGAGCCAGCGCCGCGGCCGGCACGATGGGGAGGAGCACCGCCTCACTCATGGTGCCAGTCTCCCGCTGCACACGCGCGCGTTGCCTGCATCGAAGCTGCAAGGAAACCCCGCCGGAGCCCCGCACACCGTGCAGGCATGTGTGAGGTTCCTCTCCACCGCAGCCAACGTGTTCAGCACGTGACCTTCGGGACCGGCGAAGACTGCGCGACCCCCTGCCGCTTCGATGGCGTCGTCCAAGCGACGCCGCGTGTGCGCTTCGAGTGCACCCCAGTGGCCCCGCTCCTCATCGGAGATGGCTCCATTCCCCAATGCACGGATGGTTTGCAGCCGCTCGTTCGCGTGCAGCGCCGCAAGCATCGACATCGTCTTCTTGTCCTGCATGTTTCTCCTCACCTTGCTCCTTCCATAGATGCTGTTGCACGCCAACCTGGGCGTGCGTAGTGGTGGTCCGGAGTCCCGCTGTAGAGTCCGCCCGAGGCCTTGTGCACCCACGCATCCTCGACAGGGAGTGCGGCCGGATTGGGTACGATGCGCTCCGGGCAACCTCCGCACCGATTCCAGGCTTCCAGGAACTCGGTCTCGCTTCCCAGCACCGTAGCGAGGCCTTCGCTCCACGTGCCGGCGCATTGCTGCGTGTGCCAGGCCGGCGGGTTATCCAAGGCGATGACGAGCCCCAGCGCCGGGTACCGGTCTCGACCGTCCCGCGAGTTGCTCTTGTGCGTCTTGAAGAAGCCCACGACCTTCCCGGGGCCCAAGTTGTTGAACTGGATGCGCACGCGGTCGCCCTTCTCAGGCACCGGGTACGAGCCTGACCAATCCCAACCCGGCTGCGGCTCGATGAACAACTGTTCCCCGTTGGGCGTCTCCCAAGGTCTGCGTTGCTGCGTGAGCCGAATCCGCGGGTCTTGACCCTCCGCGTATTCGTCGCTCCACTTCACGTTCGTGATTTCTGTCTCCATGGTTCTCACCTATCGTTTCTCGTTCACGCTCGCTTCTGCACGAGGCTCTTGGCGCTTCGTCACGCGCGTCGCCCCCACGAGTCCTGCGAGGCTGCATGAAGCACACGCTGCATCGGCGTGCTCGCCTCGTAGGGTCGGAGCGGGTTCGCGGCCGCGCGCAGCGTCAGGCTGAAGCCTCGGCTTGCCGCGAACGCGTGCGCCGCGAGTCGTACTCGCTCCTTGCGCTCCCGCTCGGCCTGAGCCTCGGCTTCCTCCACCAACTTGCGCCGCTGCACTGCTGTGAGGGGAAGCACGGCACCAGGCGGAACCTGGATGCGCTTCCCCTTGCCGGGCCCCCGGTTCGGCAACTTGTGGTTCCGGCGCCACATCGTGATGGCTTCCGGAGTCGTGTTGTCGGCCGCAGCCACAAGAGGGTCGGCCCCCAGCATCATGTACAAGCGCAGGCGCGTCTCGTGCTCATCCTGCGTCAACCGCTCACCCTGCCGGTGCGGCGCGTTGGGCGTGATGCCTTCAGGAATCCACGTGTTCTCTTCAAGCTCCATTCTTATTCCCTTCGTTCGCTTCGTTCTTTCATCGGTGTTCGCGGCCTCGGCCGGGCTCTCGCCGGGCGTCCTCGGTCGAATCGTCCTGACTTACTCACCGCGGGCGAGGATGCCGAGGTGAATCGCCTGCGCGACGAGATACATCTCGTCGACGGTGTTCTGCTGCCACTCGTGCGCGATGCGCGCACAAGCCTCGCGCTCCTCCTCCACCGTGTTCGCGAGCACTCCGCGGGCGCCGATGGCGAGCCCGATGGCTTCGGCCACGAGCCGCATCGCGTGCTTCGTGTAGTCCTTCCAGTCTGCTGCGATGCGCGCGCAGGCATCGCGCTCTTCCTGAACAGTTCGGGCAGCCACGTCAGGCTGCATGCTCACGCGCCTCGCTGCTGCTGACGCATCGCCTCCTCCTGACGGATGGCCTCCATCTCTTCCTCCGTCCACGCGCCGGGGTTCATCTCCATCGGCGCGACCGTCGCGGCAGCCTCGCGCTCGCGGCGCTTGGCACTGCCCAGGCTGGGCAGCGACTCATCCTGCTCCGCAACGACGGGGAGCGTCGCTTCGGGCTGCGTCTCGACCGCCGTCACCGACGGCGCTTCGACCGCGGCGCCTCCCTCCGGAGCGAGGCGCTTCGCCTGCCGCTCCAGGTACGCCTCGTGGCTCCACCAGGGCTTGCGCGCCTGGAGCGCCGTCGCGCCTTCCGGGCTCGCCGCCGCGGCGCGCGCGTCCAGCCGCAGCTTCGAGAAGCGGCACTGGTCCTTCACCCACTTCGCGAGCGCCTGCGTGTGCGCGTCCGGGTTGGTCAAGAGGTCGAGCGCGCGCGCCCGGCTCTCGACATCCACGATGACGCCGTCCCACGCGTCGTTGTTCGGCACAGCGACGTAGATGCCATCCGGCACCCGCACGCCCGCCTGGAACTCAATGCCAAATGCCGGGCGGTCGAGCACCTCCTGCTGCCCTACCTTGTTCACGCGGCGGAGCAGGTGCGCGCCCCGCACGATGCGTGCGATGCGCTTGCGAGTCCCGAGCGTCTCGACGCTCACGACCAGGGCACTCTCCTTGAAGCGCACGTCGAGCGGGGGACGCCCCACGCGGAACTGGGTGTTCATCGGGTTGTTCGTCGTGTTGGCCTGCATGCTGTTGGTCATGGTCTCATGTCTCCAGTGTTTTCAGAAGATGTTGATTGGTCTCACCGGCTCGACCGGGCTCACGCCGGGCGTCATCGCCGAAGTGCTGGGCTTTTTAGTCGCGCCGGTTGCGGGGGCCGAAGCGCTCCTCGATGGTGGCGAGGCGAGGCGTCACGCCCACGTCACTGCCGGCCACGTAATGGTCGCCGGCGACGCAGTAGAGCCATCGGCCGATGACTCCGTTCCCGCCCCAACCCCCGTACTTTGCGTTGTCGTCGAGCACCTGCGCCGGGTGCTTCGGACAGTGAGGAGGACTCACAGGCCGCACCTCCGGCGCATGGCATCCGCGTTGCATCCCTCACCGCATGTGACGACCACTGGGCCGTCCTGCGTGTACTTCACCGTGCACATTGTTCTCTCACCTTTCCTGTTCTCTTTCGTTCACACGGGCTGCGTGCCGAACACGCGTTCGTACGCAGCATCCAGGTCCCGCTCCAGGCGCCGGAACCTTCCGTCGTTCACGGTCCACGTCCCGAGCACGACGATGCAGGCTTCGATGCGGACGATGCCCCGCACCAACCCCGCACGGATGCTGACTGTGGGAACCGTCAGCATCAGCGTCGGGGTGCGCTCCTGCCACCGCGCCTCGTCCGCGTGCTTCCGCACGACCGTGTCGAGTTCTTGGAGCGCAAGGAACATGCGCGCGTTGTCCCACCCCTTGCTGCTCTCGCAGTACGCGATGGCTTGCGCGTGCGTGTTCAACACATCCAGCTTGTGCCGCGCCTGGTGCGCCAGGAGCATGTGCTGCGCCTTCCATGCTGTGAACAGGATGGGCTCACACTCCGGATGCCGCCAGATGGCGAATCGCTCCAGCCACGAGAGGCTCTCGCGGAAGATGCAGTATTCCGGCGCCGTTCGATATTCGTCGTAGGGATTCGTTTCCATGTTCTCACCTTTCATGTCGTTGCTGTCAAGCGTGCGTATGCTGCACGCGTTGCGCGTCTCGCTTGAGGCACTCCTGTTGGAACGTCGTGAGGTGCTCCTCACCCGTCACCTCCAGGATGTCGCCGCGTTCCTCGACGCGGAGGATGGGTGCTCCGAGCACACCGTTCATGGTCTGCGCCAACCACGTCAGCCCCGCGGCCTGCGGAGTGCCGCGGCACGCACGCAGCGGATTCATGGCTCCACCGGCCGGTCGAGGGCTTCACCCTCCAGCCCATCGACCAAGACGTGGCCCGTGAAGGCAAGCGTCGCGAGGACAAGCAGCACCAGGACCACGGCAGGCCATGGCACCGCAGTCAGCCGCGTCCGGATGGTCGTGAGGTAGGCATGACTCGATTCATCGTCGTTCATCATCGTTCACTCCTTTCGATGCTCACAGGACCTGCTCCTTGGCGTCGCTCGTGGCCGGGCCCCGAGCGATGAGTCGGTGCAGCGTCTGCATCGCGCGCCGGTCGTCGTCCCACAACGCGTGCTCCACCACGTCCCGCATGCTGAGCACTCCCAGCATGCGGTGCGCCAGGACCGTGTTGCTCAAGCCGAGCACCTCTTGCAGGTGCTCGGGCGTGCACGCCAAGTGAAGCCTGACGTGCGCGTGCGCGTTGCGGACCAGGCCCAGCGGGAAGCCGCCGATGAAGTCAGGGACTTCTCCCTGCACCCCTGTCGTCTCCTGCATCCTCAGGCCCTCCGCGGCTCCGCCCAGAGCGCGCGCGCTCGTCGCACCTGCTCCGCCCGCACCGAGCCGTACTGGTAGGGTCCGAGACACCCCTTCCCCAAGCAGGGGCCCGTTCCCTCGCGGCATTCGATGCAGCGCTCGAAGGCGTGCATCCTCACAGCCCCCTCGCCATGCGGCGCGCGCGGTTCTCGTGCAGTCGCTCGACGAACGCCCGCACCTGGTCATCCATGATGGCTTCCGGACTGGGCAGCCGCACCGTTCGGCCCGCGGCCGACTCGTGCAGCGTGGTGCCATCCACCAGCGCATGCAGCTTCGCCGTGCGCGGGTTCGCCAGCAGAGTCGCCCGCATCGGGTTGTCGCATTCACTCGCATCCATAATTCGCTTCGTTCGCATTGGTCTCACCATTCGTGTTCGTGCTCCAGCAGAATCTCGGGCGGGCCTACGCTGGGCCAAGGCCGGCCGTCACCACTTCTTCCGAAGGCCTACTCGCGCGGGTGCAGGTTCAACGCCTGCGCGCGCCGCAGCGCCGCGACCTCATACGGGTGCAACGCTTCACCACGCGCCTGCTTGCGCTTCGCCGCAGCAAAATGGCGGAACTGCGACGAGGTCATCGTCTCCCGCATCATCCGCTCCCCACGAGGCGCACGGGGAGCCGCAGTTCCATCCGACAGTCCGGACAGTGCCGGTACATCTCGACGGCGACCTCACCCGTGGGCAGCACGATGCTGCGCGTTCCGTCCGCCGCACGGATGTTGCACCTCGGACAGTTGACGTAGTCCGCATGCGGAGGCGCCACCGTCTCCGGCCTGTCCTTGTAGTTGAAGCACGTCAACCCACCCGGACAGTTGGAGATGCTGCACTCGCTCGCGCGATGGTGCCCCGTCTTGCCGAACCGCGCCACGTGCACGGCCCATCGAGGATGCTGCTGCTCGAACAGCAGGATGGATTCCATGCTCGTGAACGGCGGAAGCTCCTCCGTGCGCGCGCGGTACGTAAGCCACGCCCACGCGACGCGACCACGCTCCGAGTCCTGCTCCTGACGCTGCAGGAGGAAATCCTCCAACCGCCCCATGAGCGTCAACGAGACACTCGTGCCCTTCGCCCCAAAGCGTTCCCTTGGCGCATCGTGCCTCGACAGCCACTCGCCCGCGTTGTGGAGTTCCTCCTCAAGCTGCTTGATGGCGTGGACTGCTTCGACAAGCTCGTCGCCTGCATCCCGCGTCTTCTCATCCATCGTGCGGGCGCGCATGACGACGGCCTGCGTGCGAAGGAAGTCGAGACCCACGCGCACGTAGTCCTTCTTCGCAGCGTTCACGCGTCCACCACTCCTACAGAGGTGTGCCGATTGATGTAGGTTCGGTCCAAGTCTTTGTCCATCATTGCTTCACCACTCTCCCTTCCTCCAGACCATGCCCGTCTGCCCGTTGACGCCCTCAATCCTGCGCGCGCGCTTCACTTGCTCCCCCGTGAGGAGGCCGCGCTTCGGCGCCTCTTGCTTGTGGAGAGGCCGCTTCGGCTTGCGGGGCAGGTAGATAGTGTTCGCGTCGCGCAGCACCGGGTGCCGCGCGTTCGTCTGCTTCGCCTTCATCGGATTCGTCTCGTCTTGCTTCATCGTGTTCTCACCTTTCATTGTCCTAAGGGGCCTGCCCAGCATCTCCCCGGTCGCCGGCGTTCACCTTATCCTGCCTGCGGCTGCGCGTCCGTCGCCGGCAGCGACTCGTGCACGTGCTTCGCCTTGATGAGGACCGCGACGCGGCGCTCCACGTCGGCACGCACATCCATCCGCAGCTTCCGCACGCGCTCAAGGACGAGCGTCGCCTCATCATCACTCAGGATTGCGGAGAGCGTGTGCTTCCGCGCGAAGGCTTGCACCGTCCTTAGCAGCGCTTGCTTCGCATCGCTGGGCACGTGGTCGAGGCTGAACACCGTGGCGTTCGGCTCGCGCACGAAGATGCGCGGCGTCTCGTCGTCATGGTGCCGGCACATGAGCTTACCACCCCCGCTGGATGGCGTCGCGGAGCACGGCCTCCTCGTGGTTGTTGAGGATGTCGCCGCGCGCCTGCTTCTGCCGCGCCCGCATCAGAACCTTCTTGGTCTCGACCGGAGGTTCTTCGAGCATGCGCGTGATGCGCGGGTCGATGCGCGCGCACAGGCTCATCGTGTTCATCAAGCTGTTCTTCGACTCTTGGTGCATCATGTTCTCACCGTTCGTTTCTTCCCCCAGCAGAATCTCGGGCGGGCCTACGCTGGGCCAAGGCCGGCCGTCATCCTCGTTCCGCTTCCCTACCACCGGATGTCTGGCATGCGGCGCACGTCCACCCGCGGCTCCCCCATCTTCACGAGGCTGACGCGGTTCGTGCGGCGCGTGCTGCGCCACGCGAGGCGCTCCATGATGCCCCGGTGCTTCGACTTGCGGTGCATGGAGTCCATGTCCCGGTGCATGGGCACGCGGCCACGGCCCCTCAACGCCACGGGGACGCTCGCAAAGGGGAAGTCCTTCGCGATGCTCCCGTGACATGAGAAGAACACGCGAGGGTCGGCCTCAGCGATGAACACGGGCTCGCCCGTGTACTTCACCTCGAAGAAGGCCGAGCACACGTGGCCCGGGTGCTGCCGGTGGTACGGGCACGCGCGGTACGTCCGCGCCATCCCCTACATCAACTCCTTCGCACCGAAGTAGTGGACGAGCGCCTGGAACGCGGAGCAGTCGTCCTTCGGTGACCAGGCCTGCGCCTCCGCGCGCTCCTGGAACTCCGTGAGGACCTGGCGCGCGTACGTCGCGAGTTCCTCGGCGCTGAGGAAGTCGTACGTCCACTCCTGGTTGTTGCGCGTCTTCGGCACCTCGATGTCGTAGTGGCGTGCGAGGAAGACGTACTGGCTCCAGTCGCCCACGCTGGGCGTGAAGCCGGTCGCGCCCGCCTTCTCGTACACCGCGCGCGCGTCCGCGAGCACCGTGATGAGGAACTCGCGGATGACGCTGTTCGTGAGGAAGTCCTTGGGCTTCGTGCCCATGTGCATGACGTTGTTCATGGTCTCACCATTCGTGTTGCTCCAGCTTGTTCTTCGGGCGAGCCCACGCTGGGCCAGGGCTGGCCGTCATCTGTTCTCCACACACCTTACTGCGTCGGGCGGAAGGCTCCGAGCATCCCCGAGACGTGCTCGTGCCAGAACTCCTGGCGAAGCTCCACGAGCATCATCGTCTTGTAGAAGCCGGGGCGCACGAACACCGTGGGTGGGAAGTGGTGGGCCGCCGTCTTCCCATACCTCCGCACGGCCTGAAGCCAGAACTGCTCCAGGTTCTGCTGCGCCTGCTCGATGTCCGCCGGGAGCAGGAGGCTCGCAAGCTCCTCCAGCGTGACCGGGCGGAGGAACGTGTATCCCACCAACTTGTCAAGGCGCGTCGGCTCCTCCTTGAGGACCTTCTCGTAGAAGGTCCTGAGATACTGCGGCAGGCCCGGGACCTCCGCTTCCGTCATGTTCGTCATCGTCGCACGCCCCGTTACGCGTCCTCGTGGTTGAGGAGGGGTGTGTCCATCCACTTCGACGGCTCGCGCTCCTCCCGCCACTCGCCCAGGTCCGACGCATCGACCGGGAGGAGGTCGCGCGCGCCCCCCAGCATGAGGAAGCGCCGCTCCTCCGGCGTCATGGGTTGCGTCATGGCCGGCACGCGCTCCGGGCGGCTCGGCGTGTGCAGCAGCGTGCCCCCGGAGAGCGCGTTCAGCTTCGCCGTGAGCGGGTTCTCCAGCAAGTCGGCCGCGCGCATCAGGTTCGTCATCGTCGTCGTCTTAACAGTCTTCTTCACCATGTTGTCTCACCTTTCGTGTTCGTGTTCGCTGAATCTCCAGCAGAATCTCGGGCGGGCCTACGCTGGGCCAAGGCCGGCCGTCACGAGCCTACATCTTACCGTTCGCGTTCTTCCACCGTAGTCTTCAGACGACGGCAACGCCGCACTGCTGCGCGCGGAACACTGGCACGACGGGCTCCAGGTCGAATTCGAGTTGCCATCCGCACGAGGGCACGCCCGTGCATCCGCAGAAAGCATCCATGTTGTACACACTCCTTTGAACAGTTCTACCGCGTCTCATTCCACCAGCTTATCCTCGGGCGGGCCTACGCTGGGCCAAGGCCGGCCGTCATCCGACGCGTGCATACTACGTGCTTTAGGTGCACAGCCATGCGCGGAGCATCGTCTCCGCGACGAGCAAGTCCTGCTCCACGGCGCGTAGGTACATGTTCGCAGGCACGAGGTAGTGGCGCGCCATGTACGCGTGCTTTTCGGCCGCGAACAGACGCTCAACGGTGGCGCGCACCAGGTTCGTCTCCTCCGGGTTGTACCACGGGTACTTGTCCGCGTCCTTCGCGTCCGGGTACACGTCCAGCGTCTGCATGAGCTTCGCCATGCGGGCGCGCGCGTCGTTGACGACGACCCACGCGGCCATCATCCTCGGCTTCAGGACCTGCAGCGCTTGGTACGCTTGGTCGAGTCGCTCCGTGTCTGGGTGCTCGCGCAGGTACGTGCCGAGGGGGCCGCGCGCGTCGCGGAAGAGTTCCTGCAGCGCATCCAGCGTCGTCGCAAGTTCGCTCCACTTCATCTCCTGAGTCATGGTCATCATGTTTTCTCACCTTTCGTGTTCTTCTCACCAGCTTGTTCTCGGCACGGCGCACGCTGGGTCAGCGCCGTGCGTCATCCTCACGCTCCCTCACCAGGCACCAGGAGGTAGGTGCCCGTGCACGTGCATGCCAGGCGTCTTGAGCGCGCCCGGCATGGTGGGTGACTGCCGCGTGATGGTGTCCTCCTCGTGCACGTGGTCCCACTTCATCTTCCCACCGCGGAACGCCTTCCAGTTCGACTGATGCTGGTTCGGGCACCCCTTTCCGATGCAGGCCATACGCTGGCCCGACGCGCACGCGAAGCAGAGCATCGGCTCCTTGACCGATGCTTGCATTCGCGCTCCCTTCGCCAACCTTCGGCGCCTTCTTCGCGACGTGATGCCTTACCACTCCATTCTATCACCCGTGTCGCCGGCGGCGCGTCCCTTTGCGGGATTCCGGAGGCCCGGAGCGAACCGAGACCTCCAGCAGAGCCGACTCTCCGGCTCAGCGGTAGTTGCTCAGGTCACCAGGCTGTCGGCGACGCACCACCGCATCGCGGTGGACGTGCAGGACGTGCTTGTCGTGCATGTCCTCCTGGTCCCGCATGGCCTCCGTGCGCTCTCGGTCGAGTTGGCGCTGCCGACGCTCACGCGCCTTCACCTCCTTCACCCTCCCCTGGAGCACTTCCCTCTTGACCTCGTCGTCGCGCTGACGCGCCTCCACCAGGAGTGCTCCAGCGCAGCGCGCGTGTGCGACCTGCTCCACGCGCACGAACTCTGCCTCCTCACTCACCCGAGCCCGCGGCCCCCACACGGGGTCCCGGCACCGGTAGCAAGGAGGGCGGCTCGCGCGTGCCATGAGGCCGAGCCCCACGCCACCCACTGCCACCAGCGCGCCGTAGGCCAGGGCATCCACCATCGCGATGCCCCGCTGTTCGAGGAGCACCGTGAGGAGCACACCGACGTACGTACTCAGGAGCCCGAGGTTCCGTCGGAACCTCGCACCCGGCACGTTCCACAGGCCCGCGCGCTGCAGCACGTGCAGCACCTTCACCTTCCACTCGTTCCATGTCTGCATGTGTTTCTCACCTTTCGTGTGCTCAGAACCCGCCGCTGAGCGCGGCCGCGGCGAAGACTCCCGCCGCGTAGAGCATGAGGGCGACGACCTTGCTGAAGTCGATGCTCAGCACCCCCACATCTTGTAGATGGGGCGCACGAGGTCCTCGGCCTCGCGGCACGCGACGTCGAAGACACCGATGGCGTCGGCCTCCGCGCGCACCGTAGCGAGCAGCTTGCGCTCCTCAACCTCCTCAGCCTCGCGCACCATGTCCTCCACCCCCACGCGCACGTACTCGTCGAAGCTTCCGAAGGTCCGCTCGATGTGGTCGAGTTCGCTCTTCGAGTAGTGTGCCCTGTTCTTCCAATCATTCTGGTTCTCAGTCATTTCTGTCTCACCTTTTCGTGTACGAGACTTCCCGCGTCCGTCCTGCGTTCTGCGATGCGTCGTCGCATAGGCCCCGTCCACGGGCTCGAACCATGGACGCCTTCCTGTCGGGGCTTCCTCACGGCGCGTAGGGGCGCACCGCGTGCGGCGCTCCCCACCCATCGTACATCACGAGGCCGGAGAGCACGCGCGCGCCCGGCGTGATGCACTCGAACAGGAAACACACGGGCTCCCCGTTCGCGTCGTCCTGCAGTTGGATGTCCGTGAGGGATGCATCGAGAAGTGTTCTCGACACCGTCCACTCTTCCTGCAACCTCAGGTGCAGGTGACACGACATGCACACGAGGCTTGTCTTGCGGTCGTTCTCCCTACCGCACCTCTGGCACACGGGCCCCGGCTCGTTCACTCCTACCATGTCTACGAGGCTTTTCATCTTGTTCTCACCTTTCGTGTTCGCCGTCTCGCCGGCGGTTGCGTCCTCTTGCGAGGAGTCCCGGGGCGCGCAGTGAAGCGCGTGCCCGAACGGTGTTTGCTCCCGAGCCCCGGATGAGGCTCGTTACTGCTTTGCAGGAGCGTTTTCGCAGCCCTTCGACACGTCGTCCACTCGCGAGCGCATGCACAGAATGGAGTCGCTCCAACCCTTGCGGGTCGTCGACTACGCTGTTCCCATGCCGCACCAACTTGCGACCCTCGTGCCGCGGCTGCGCGCGACTCGAACCCGAATCCTCTCAAACCGCGTCGATGCCGGCTGGCACCAGAACTTGGCGCTTCACCTTGCCGACGCTGGTCGATATGCACGTGTCCAGACCTCGAAGTGTCTCCCGCGGCGCGCTGCGTTCGCTTCACGCAGCACACATTCTTTGCAGGGCGTAGCATCACCCGGCGTATCGGTTGCTCAAGAATCCGTCCCAGGACCTGCACCCACCCGTGCATGCGTCCTCAAGAATCCCCTGCTGGGTACGGCGTGAAGGCGCCGCACCCACCGTACCGAGGCTTTCGAACCTGCTCGCTGAAGAGTTCGAAGCCCAGACACGCTTTCTCTGTTCACACGACGCGCGTGATTCGCACCCGAATCGCATCGGTTGCGAGCCTTTGGGGCTCTCGCGTCGCTCCATCACGGTCCTCGTCCCGACCAAATGTGGTCAGCCTGGGCGTGAAGGTCACCCATCCCCCGTTCCACGTGGGGGTCCCTGCGCCAAATGGGGCAGGGCAGCACCTTACGCCGCACGATACGCCGCGCCCCTCGTCAGAGGAGCGCCCAGCGTTCGTGCGGCTGCAGGCACTTGTTTGGGGCGTTCGCGTCCCCGCCAACACCGCGCAATGCGGTGAGGGTCGGTTTCGACGCGCTTCGGAGCTTGCACCCATCACCCAGGGTAAGCTCCTCATGCATCCGGCCTCATCTTCTTGCACGGGGGGTGTAGCCCGTAGGCTCCCGCGCTCCCTGATTGAGGCGTTAAGCCAGCATGACGCTGCTGGCGGCGGTTCACTTCACGCGCTTCGAGTGCTCTCGCGCAGCCGCTTAGCGGTCTGCGTGTACACCATGTTGCTGGCTCCCAAGGCGGTTTTTTTCCTTGGGTCATCGCACTCGTGACGCGTGTCCTATCGGGTCCAGAAAAGAAACCAGGGCCCCGTAGGATGCGCCCTGATATCAGGCATTTTTTGGAGTGCCATGGCTCCATTAGTACGCCCCACCACCCCAGCCCCCGGGGGGCTTCCGCACAGGACCTTTCCCACGCCACCCACACGCGGAAGGAAAAAGACACCAAAAAAAAGGCACCAAAAAAAGAGAACCCAACAAAAATGAGCACCACGACGAGACCGACCATGAAAAGACAATAGACCTGTGCGGAACGAAGCAACGCCATAGGCCCTTCTGCAAGAGAGAATGGAAAAAGGGACGATACTGGACGCGACACCACTTGCTATCACGATAGCAACTCGTTCCTCAGTCGCAACGTGTATCATAAGAGCGAGAAGCGCGTACTCAGGATGGGCACGCGATGCACCGACACGCAATGCTTCACTACGCTCCGTGCCCCACACTCCATGGAGGTCACACCACGTTGCAAAACCCGAGCACGCCTCCCGCTGGGCAGAAGGGAAGCACCCTGGAAGGCCCCCATTCACAGGGGAAAAGAATCCCTACGCGTGCGCGCGCACGCACGTACGCACGCGCACCACGTTACAAGGAAGCGGGGAGTTGACTCGACTCATGACCAAGCCGATGAAGAAGACCAAGAAAGCGAAGGGTGGCCGCGGCCGCCCGCGCGGCTACAGCGGCGTCGACGCGAAGCAGATGACGCGACCCCGCGACGACAACGAGCACCACGGCAGCATCCGCGACTTCTTCGGCGGCCGCGCGCGGACGAGGAAGCAGAGGCGCTGACGCATGCTCAAGCAGTCGGTAGAGAGGGCCCCGACGCCGATGCAGCACCTCGTCCGCTGGGGCGACATCCTCGCCATCCCCGGCTTCACACTTCTCGTCTGGCACTTCGCATCCATTCCTGAGCGAACGCTCTTCGAGACCGTGCTCCTCCTCTTCAGCATCGGCGGCCTCATCGCCGACCTCGCCTTCACGACCCATTACCTACACACAGACACGAATGCGCGCGCAGCACTCCGGAGGCTCTGACGTGCCGCGCGCTCGACCCAACGTCGACGCGCCACTCCCCCGCGGCACGTTCCAGTACCGCCCCCAAGCCCGGGGCGCGCACTTCGACCCCCGGACCAACCGCGTCACACTCACCAAGCAGAGCCGCCGGCAGCGCCTGCACGAGAAGGCGCACTACCTCTGGATTCGCCGCCTCACCCCCGACGACCGCGCGGCCTTCACGCGCCGCCTGCAAGCGTGGGCGGACCGCGAATGGAAGCAGGCCGGGGAACGCCGCCGCGACATCAGCCGCACCCACCCCCGGCACGGCGACGCGTACCCCGTGGTCGAGGAACTCTGGGCCATCAGCTACGCGGCCCACAAGCAGGGCCAACGCCTCCACACCATCCTCCGGACTGCCCTGGAGCGGGCCCTTGGCACGCGTGGCGGCAGCAAACTGAAGAAGCCCCGACGACGAAGAGGTACCCATGCCTAAGCTGACGCGCGCCTGGAAGGAGCAGAACCGCAAGACGACCCTCTTCTCCATCAGTGCCCTCGTCGTGCTCGGCCTCGTGCTCCTCGCCAGCTTCTGGGGCTACACCGCGCTCGGCGGCCGCGGCAACCCGTACGACGACTCGACCATCACCCTCCACGTCACCGGGGAGGATGGCTACGACGACGACGCGCTCCACGCCGCCCTCACGTACTGGGAGCAAGGCGTCGAGCGCGTCGGCTACCCCGTCACGTTCATCCTCGTCGACGACCCCCGCCACGCCGACATCCGCCTCACCTTCGTCGACGCCGAGACCGTACCCTGTGGCCCCTTCCGCTTCCCCGCCGCCGGCTGCGGCGGCATCCTCGCCGGCAAGGGCCACGCCACCGTCGCCGTCCAATCGAGCAGCTTCGGACAAGTCATCACCACGACGACACACGAACTCGGACACGCCCTCGGCCTCCTCCACACGCGCGACGAGGAGAGCGTCATGCACGCCCGCGTCGACGGCTACCCCTGGTACGTCCGCTGGCTCAACTACCCGTGGGGGAACGTCTACCATGCCTAAGCGACGAGAGGACAAGGCATGACGCTCCTCAGTCGCGACGCCAGCAAGTACGTCAAGGGGCCCCAGGTTGGTCCTCGGTTCAAGGTCCGCGTCAAGGAACCCCAGGTCACGCGGACCAAGACCGGCAAGCACCGCGTACGGCTTGACGCGCCCGGTGCACCCACGCGCACCTTCACCGTCGTCCCACGGCGCACCGTCCTGACCGGCGGCTATTACCCCAAGCGCGGCGACCTCGTCTACGTCGACGCCAAGCTCAACCGCAAGGACCAGCGCGGCATTGCCATCCACGAGGCCACCGAGAAGATGCTCCGCGACCGCGGCCTTCCCTACGACTCCACACGCGCGCGCCGCGTCGCCGCGCACCAGTTGGCCAACAAGGCCGAGAAGAAGGCCGTGGGCCAACGCCAGTTCCAGGCTGAGACCAAGAGCGCGTTCCGCGTTATCGCCGCGAACTTGCAGCGCCGACTCCACCGCAAGCCGTGAATCGTGACCCTACGCGTCGACGAGCACAGCGTCGTCGCGCGGCAACTATTGCCCCAAGCGCGGCGGCCGCGACCAGACCTTGTACGCGACGATGACCACTACGGCAATCACCAGGCCGCCGACGACCCACACCCACATCGCGACCGCACGGAACGAGTTCGCGGAGTCCACCTTCTCCAAGCCCGATGCATCCACCGCCACCACCTTCGCCGACGCCGCGCCCGCAGCACTCACGTAGTGGAACGCGACGTAGCTCCTGTCCGCTACGCTCAACGTTTCCTCACCGTAGTACGGACGGTCGGCTCCCGGTGTGAGGTCGATTCTCCCCTCCGCCACGACATCGCACTCGGTGACTGTCCCCGTGGCCTTGTAGCGCGCTTCTTGAGCCTCCGTACAGAAGACCGCAATCCGTGAGACCTGCTGCTCCGTGTGCTGGAGGCTCACGTGGATGACGTCGCCGGGCGAGAAGGCGACCTTCACGACGCTTCCGTTGTTCAGCGAGACGCTCGCAGCCGCAGAACCCGCGAGCAAGACCGAAGCGAGAAGAAGCCAGACGATTGCGCGATGCATCGTGTCGCCCACGCGCGACAGGGGGATATATAGGCAACCTGGCTTCGGCGCGCCGAACCGCTACGCGTGCAACGCGTGGCAGATGGCACCCGGGTGCCGGATGCCGCGCACCTCGAAATGCTTCTCCGGGTCCGCGTCCTCATCCGGCCGCCCCTGCGCGCGCGTGCGCACGTTCAACGTCCATACGCCTACCATGCGCTGCAGGATGCTCTGCTCGACGCGGGCGCACGCGACGCTGTGCCTTGGCACGCAGCGGCGGCGTACATCCAGGAAACGCGTCAACAGCAGCACGTCCTCGTCGGTGACCACCAGGACCGTGCCCCACGCATCCCCGACGGCTCGCAAGAAGGCGCGCCACGGCCAGATGGCGGCCACAAAGAGCACGGCACTCGTCCCGAACCTCATCGCGATGGATGAGGCCGCGGAATCAGTGGGCACGAGCAGCAGGGCCGCCACCATGTGGTCGACCTGGACGCTCTTTTCGCACGCCTCCTGCGACATGGTCGCATCCGCCTCCAAGCACGACGCCACCGTCTCTCCCCCCACGGGCACGAACGTCGGCATCAAGCCGACAAGGGTGAGGGAAAGTGCCACCAACCCCGGCGACACGATGGCCCACATGGAAGGCCGCTCCACGTGCCGCACGCGCGCGCCCGCAGGCACTTCCGCCAGCACCCACTCCGGCGCCTTCACGCCACCACCCCGGCCACGGGCTCCACGCCCTGCACCTCCTCCGATACAGAGGTAGGTAGGATGCGCGCCTGTCGGTACGCGTCGACCAAAGCCCGCACGTGGTCCGCATCCCGCACGCGGTCAATGCCCACCTCGTCGCCGCTGCTGCTGACCACCTCCACGGTGCCGTAGCCCAACAATCGGCCCCAGAAGGAACGATGCAGCCGGATGTCGGCGACCGCGTCGAAGTACAATTCGTGCTGCACACGCCCGAGCAGGCCACTGCGCCGCACCACGCGGTCCTCATGCACCGCGTACCACGCGCGCAGGACACTCAGCATGGCTCCCAGCATCGCGAACGCAAGCACGCCGGCCACGACGCGCGCGAACGGAATCCAGGCCCCCCACCCGAACACCTCCAGCAGAGAGCCGTCCGCGGCGACGTAGAAGGTGGGTACAATCTGCAGCCAGAGTGGCACGAGCCCCCGCTTCAAGGCCCTCCCTTCCCAGACGGGTGGACTCGTCACGGGTACGCGCACGACCTTCGGCCGCATCGGTGTATCCGTGACCTCGTGTCCCATGGCCTGCAGGAGGAGCAAGCGAAGCTCCTTCGGATTCTCCACGCCCACCAGGCTCACGGAGCCCCCGTCGCTGCCGACGAGCACCGTCCACCCACCCGTGATGCGCTCGCGCACGGTCTGCTGCACCTGCACGTCGGTCACGCGCGCCAACGGCAAGACGTCCACACGGGTGGACCACGCGCAACGCCACGTGTACACGTGCTGCGTCGTCACGCAGTAGCGTTCCTTGCGCAACCGGAGCCACTCCACCACCGCCCACGGTGCAAGAAACCAGAGTATCATCACGAGCATGGCGAAGAGAAAGACGTGCATCACGAGAGGGTCCGCGGCGACGGCGCGCACCTGCTCCCTCGGGTACGCAAGCGCAAGCGCCCGCACGAGCAAGAAGCCCACCGATAGACCGAGCACCACACTCATGGGTGACGTCACGCCCATGACGAACGCGTAACGCGGCGTCGTGCGTCCCGCGGCAAGCACACGCTCCCCCTCCGTGAAGAATGGGGGGGTGTTCGCTTCCGTCAACACCTCGCCCACGGTAGGCAAATCGCTCCTCATCGAGGGTTGCAAGGCCCGGCTGCGCGTTATGAACGTGCGGGAGCTACGCGCTCGTCTCGGCGACGGCCTTGTCGGCCGCGGCGTCCACCCTGGGTACGGGCGCGCGCTTCCACGCCACGAAGGTCCAGGCAGTCGCCGTCAACGCCGTGGGCAGCATCGCGAGATGCAAGTGCGCCAAGCCCTGCACGATAAGGAAGGATGTGAAGACGAGGGCGTACGTCACGCTCACGCTGCGTGCAAACCGCTTCGCGCGGTCCCGCACGTCCCGCAAGAGGAAGAGGCCCAAGAGCGCCGTGCCCCCGGCGAAGACAAAGTCCGCCACCATCAACGCAGGAGCCCAGTGCCCCATTCAACGCACCCGCCCATCCGCCCCCATGAGGCGCGCGGCGGGCACGTCCACGAACACTCGCGTGCTCGCGCGGTACGCGCCGCCACCCAACTCGTCGCGCTCCTGCTCCGCATGCACAAGAGTCGGGACGACGCTCGGGATGGTCACGTACCGCTGCAGCGCACTCTCGTGCCACGTCCCGTTCGCCACGTCCAGCATGAGGTACACGCCCTCGTGCGGGCCCAGGGACTCGTATGGGCCGATGAAGACCCACGCCGTGCGCGCCCACGTGGGCGCCTCCACCGTCACGAGCGGGTCCCTCGCATGCGTCGGGGCCTGCCGCGTCGCTTCGAACCACTCACCCAAGCTTGGCAAATCCATCTGGCCCGTGCCTTCCACCATGCTCGCCGACGCTTCCGTGCCCCACACGCGCACGATGAGGTCCCCACCCCCACGCGGCTGCACGCGCCACAACCCTTCCCACTCCGTCGAGGCCCACGAGCCCCCCTCGATGGGAGCGTACCCCGTCCACGTCCACGCGACCTCCACGAAGGAGACGGCATCATCCGCGTTCTTCGCGTACGTCACGTTGTACTGGATGGCTGCATCGAAGTACGTCGGCGGCTTCTCGCCCTCCACGTTGGCCGCATCCGGCCGCGTGCACCCCGCGACAAGAAGGACAGCCAGAAGCACGACCATGAGGATGCGACGCATGGCGCCACGACCCCCACACTTGGCCTTGAGTGTACCGCTGCTACACGCGGGCTCAGCGCAGGAGTTCTCGCTCGTCGGCGAGGATGCTGACGGGCATGAAGTCCTTGAAGCGCACGAGGATTCGCTTCACGCTGCGCAAGTTGAGGTCGTCCGGCAGCATCGCATCCACATCGGTGACGGGCCCCGGCACGGCTCCCAGCCGTACGGAGACGACCTCATCCCTCGGCCGTATGGACACCTGGAGTTGGAAGCGCGGCGGGTTGATGATGACGAACACGGCGCCGCGCAGGCCCGCGAGCCCATGCGGCCGCAGCGCCACCTCATACTCCCCCTCCCTGACGTTGGCTTCCTCCGTAAGCCGCAACTCAGCCCACAACGCTTGCGGAGCAGGCTTCTCTTGCCGAGCCGTGAACGGAGGCATGTGCACGCATCCTCGCTTCCAGCCAAAGGCCTTCGCATGCTTCGCGCCGTTGCCTCAGAGCGTCTGCCGCCACCGCTCCTTGTCGCAGTCGATGCACGCGCACGAGCAGCCCTGCGCACACTCCGTGCTCGGATGCGCGCACGGCACATGCACGCTCATGCTCACGACACTGGCCTCCCGTAGAACGGGCCCCCGTTCGTGCAACAATCGTCCCTCGGGCACACGAGTTCTCCGATGAGAGGGGCGAACGCCAACGCGCTCGTGCAGTTGAGGCAACGCCCATTCCCCCCCCACGGCTCGTCGACCGAGCCCACGCCCCGCACGAACATGCCCTCACCCGAAGCCGGGCTGCGGAAAGTCCGGGTCGCTGCGCCAGAGGTACCACGTCGCGACGGTGCGCACGTCGCCCCACCGCGCCGCGATGGCTTCGACCTCCTTGCGCGAGGGCGGCGCAGGGAGCCCATAGTGTTTCTGGATGGCCTTGCGTAGGCCCAAATCGCCCGGCATGAGCACGTTGTCGCGCCCCAAGTGGAAGACGAGGTACATGTGCGCCGTCCACGGCCCCACGCCCTTGAACCGCGTGAGCGACCGCTCGACCTCCTCATCCGACATCGTGGCCAGCTTGCCCAAGTCAAGCGCCTCACCCTCAGGGTGGATGATGGCGTGCGCGAGCGTGCGCAATGCCGCCTCCTTCGCACTCGTGATGCCCAACGCCTTGAGCGCGCCCAGCGGCGCCTGATGGATGACCTCGGGTCGCGGCAGCAGCCCACCCTGCCCCATCTCGGCGCGGATGCGGTCGGCGATGCGCTTCGCGGCGCGCCCGCTCACCTGCTGGTAGAGGACGCCGCACGCGAGGGCCTCCCACGCGTCCGCCGTCCGGTGCACGCGGTACGGTCCAACACGCTCCACGAGCGGTGCGAACGACGGCTCGACGCGCACCAGTCGGCTCGCCGGGTCCTCCACTGCCAGCATGCTCACGGGATTCCCCCCATAGCCCCATCGTTCGGTGTGGTCGTGGAGTCGAAGCGGACGCGCATCATACTCCTTCACGCGGCGTGGCGGCCTTAAGATGCGTGGTGGCACGCTTCGGCGCGCCGAAGACTCACCTTCGCACGTACCATAGGCTCAGGACGGCCGTCGCGGCAAAGACCACGCTCGCGGCCACCACGGCCCCCACCGCCGGCACGATGCGCTCCTCATCCGACGCCGGTGCCGTCACATTCAGACGGCTGGAGATGTTCACCGCGCCCAATGCCAAGGCGTCGGACGAGCCGACTGAGGAGAAGATGCCGTACAGCATGACGCCCAGGCCCGACACGTTCCCCGTCTGCGCCCAAACCGGAATCCGCACGTCCTCCTGGAAGACGAACGCGTCGCCCTCGCGCGCGAGCGTCACGTTCGCCGAGAACAAGTCGCTGCGATTCTGCGTCTGTCGCCCATCCTCGACGGCGACGAACATGTACTCCCGCACGACGGGCCATGCCGCGTCCTCGCGCGCGTCGTGCACCATCACTCGCACCTGCATGGTCTCGCCACGGTTGAACACCGATACTGGTGCGCCCTTGTGCAGGAACTCGACCCGATTCTCGTCCGGCGTCTGCTGCTGCGCCGCCGCCGTTGCCCCAAGCATCAGGCAGAGCGCGAAGAGGAGCAGGATACGCATCATCGTCCACCCACCGTGAGCGCAGGAGTCGAGGCCCCATCCTGCGTGATGACCTGCATGCGGCCGGATGCTTGCCGAATCCATCGTCGCGGTGCGACCCACGCCTCGTCCCGCATCATCGCGCGCAACCATTCGTACGCCAGCACACATGCCGGCAAGCCGACTCCCAAGCACAGCATGTCGAACGGGCGGTACGAGCCACCCTGCAACCACCTCCCCAGAATAAGCAGCAGGAGCGCGACGCCCCCTGGACTCATCCACATGACCAGCATCACGTACGGCTCCACAGCCTCTCGCCACGCCACGCGGCCCATCGACCCGCACCTCGCCGAGCCACCAATAAGGCTGCCGCGCGCACGCGACGCGCCGCACACCCTATCTACACGACGCGCGGCTCCACCCTCATGCCTGCTGCCACGGTCGCTACGGTCCGCATCTCCCGCCGCGCCCGCCTCTCCGCCTACGCGCACCGCCACCGCCGTCGCGCCCTCTACTTCGGCACGCTCCTCCTCGCCGCGCCGACGTACATCGCGGCGCGCGTCGCCCTCCCTCGCCTCGCCCCACTCGCCGCCGAAGCCGCACGCACGTGGTTCGACCCGCACGCCGTGCTCCTTCTAAGCATGCACGTCGTTGTCGTGCTCGGTGCTATTGCCATCTTCTACGTGCTCTTCGACCGTTTCATAACACGCCTCGTCGACCTCATCTTCCGCGCCCGCTACGCTCTTGGCTTCCATGACGCGCTGCAGCGCGGATGCCCCGGCTGCGCGCGGGCCGCCGGCACCGCCTGCGTCACCCACCCCAACGTCGACGTCCACGTCGCACGGATTCGTCCCTGCTATGGTGGCACGTACGGTCACCCCGAGGAGGAGTAGCTACATGGAGCGCCGCTACACGCGCCAGGACAACAACGGCGTCCACGTCCTCGTCTTCGGCTCGAACCTCGCCGGCCGCCACGGTCTGGGGGCCGCGCTCGACGCCGCACGCGACTGGGGCGCGGTCGAAGGCGTCGGAGAAGGCCGCACCGGCATGGCGTACGCGCTGCCCACGAAGGACCATCACCTCGCCCCCTTGCCCCTCGACCGCATCGCGGAGGCCGCGCGCCGATTCCTCGCGTACGCGCGCGCCCATGAGGAGCACCGGTTCCTGCTCACGCGCATCGGCTGCGGCTACCGCAAGCTCACTGACCATCAAGTCGCACCACTCTTCCATGGTGCCCCGCCGCATGTCGTGCTTCCAGACGATTGGGAAGGCATCATCGAGGAAGCCGCACACGCGCCCCGGAAGGCGACGCTCCGAGACTTCCTCTGACGCTCCGAGCGTTTATCGTCAGATGTTCTCCCACACTCAGGCGCCGAGGATGAGCAACATCACGGCTGCCACGAGGAGGAGGATGATGAGGCCGATGAGCAGGTTGAACAGCGAGGCTGTCAGGTACGCGCCCACCAATTGGCCTGCGTCCAAGCGGTGCTTGCGCCCCATGCTGCGCAGGTAGAGGACTTGGGCGACGAAGACGCCAAGACCCACCACGGTCGACACCCACTTCGGGAGCACGAGTGCAAGCAAGCCGTACGCGAAGCCCATCAGGAAGACGCCACGCACCGCGCGCCGCCACGGCGTCGCCGCCCAATACGCCGTGAAGCGCTGCACCCTCGTGCGGCGGCCGCGCGTCGTTCGCGTGACGGTCACCACGTGTACCTCTCCGTGCTACGGGGCGGCGTCGGTGCCGGCACCCGCTCCGGGGGCGGTGGTAGTGCAGGCTCCCCGAGGGCAGGCCTCAGGATGAAGGTGAACGCGAGCAGACCCAACTCGGCCAACAGGATGGTTCGCGACAGGATGCCTCCATCCAACCACACCGCGAAGGCCAGGATGAACGGCAGCACGATGAAGTAACCAGAGACGACGCCCTGGAGGTACGCGCGGCGGATGTGTGGCGGCAACGACTTCCAGGCCGGTACATCCAATTCGACGTTCGCCCGCATCACGAGCCGCTTCCGTGGAACGAACCTCTTCGGCATGATGAGGTCCATGCCTCCTTCCACCATCCATATCAGGAACGCCGTCAACGCGAACGCCATTACTCCGAACAGCAGGCCAGTAAGGATTGTGCCCACGCCTTGATGCATGCTCCACCACGTCGGCAAGGGGGTGGTGAGGAACACCACGACGAGTGCGAGCCGCAGGCGACCCAGAAACGGACTCATGCTGGCACCTTCATCACGTTTTTCACGGTCACCGTGACCGGCTCCGGCTCCTCCGGTGGAGGCGGCGCCTCCGTCGTCGGCCGCGTGACGAACAAGAACTGCAACTCCATCGCGGCGATGAACCACGCGATGGAGGGACTTGGACTCTTCACCAAGAGCGCGATGCCCATCAGCGTCAGGAATACGGAAGCTGCCACGACGCGCTGCATGTACTCCTTCCTGACCGGCTCGGGCAGACTCTTCCACGGTGGGACATCCATCTCGACGTTCGCCACCACCCGCAAGCGGCCTTGCCACGTCAGGAATCCTTTGTCCAGCAACCACGCATGGACCTCCGTCACGCCGCACGCGCCCACGAATGCCCCCACGAGGGTGAGGAGCATCGTCATCGGCGGAGCCCGCACCAGGGCAAGCATGATGACGACCACGGGCAGCGTCAGCATCGCCGTGGCCACTGCCAGCCGCGTGCGCGCGCCCGACCGCTCCCTCACAAACCTCGCTGAGGCCATCGGACCGTCCACACCTATACGCGCCTCATCTCGGTTTCGGTGGCACTCGGTGGCCTCAGTCGCTCTTCACGAAGCCCCCTCCCGTGGATGCGGACTCGTCCTCATCGAGGAGGCCGAGTCGCGCGGCGTGGAAGTCCAGTTGGAGCAGGCGCTGCTGCAGGCGTCTTGGTGTCATGGTTCTCACACTCTTGCTTTTCTTCGTTCGCGTTTGCACAGGGAGCACGTCGCGGCTCGGGGCCCGACACTAACGGTGCGCGCCCCGCAACGTGTGCACGAGACGGCGTGGAGTCAGCCTTGGTTCTTGGCAGGCGCGCGGCTCGGGACTTGCCGGATGTTCAAGTGCTTCGGGCTCATCATCACGATACCTCCGAGTACGGGAGGGGGATAGGCGCATCGTTGCACAACGACGCGCTCATCGGCCGGTGCACGCTTGGCTCCTCGTCGAAGAGCGTGCGCACGGCAAGCGGGCCAAAGACCACGCCGTTCGCGTTCGGCTTGGTCCTGACGCCTCAAAGCGCGCAATTCGCGACGAAAGTTCAGGTGCATAGACGGTTTTCCTCCGAGAGAGCGACGAGCAGGATTCGAACCTGCGCAGTGGCGCCTTACAAGAGCGCTGCCTTGGACCACTCGGCCATCGCCGCAGCAGTGAGCGGATTGAGATTTGAACTCAAATCGCAAGCTCTGGAGGCTTGCAGACTGCCGGATTGTCCTATCCGCTCGCGTCGGTCAGCAGGATGTGCTGCGCCAACGTGGCGTCACAAGCGTGACTCGGGAGCGGGTGAAGAGAGCTTCCCGATTCAGGCCCATGAACATGAGGAGGGCGTTGCCACATTATCATTCTGTCGCCGTGGCAACCTGTAGCAGGACACGCCGGTTGCGGCTCCCTCAGTCGAGGACTGTTCTCAGGATTTGGATGCGCGCGGGCTCCGATGCACCGTCACGCGGCGCCAGCGAGTCGTGGTCTTGACGTGGAGCTTGTCCCCGTTTGGTACCGTCGTGTCGAAGCGCGCGTCCTGGATTCCATGCAACTTCCGCGTGGCACACCCGCTCACGAAGCCGATGCTCCGACCCGACGTGCGCTTCGCATCCTTCGGCAAGTCCGGCAAGGCACGACCCTCCGCTTGCCAATCCGGCTGCGTGAGTGGGCCCGCGACCCCCTGCGCCGCCGCAGACCCCGCGTTCCATGCCACCAACTCGGCCGCAGCCCCCTCACGCTGGCGCGCCACGCGCCCCTGCGGTGTTGGCACCAACCGCCCGTCGACCCGGTCGATGAGCCCACGCGCGCGCGCCATGTTCCACGCTACCTCGAACTCGCTGGCCCACAACCCGCTGCGCGCGCGCACTTCCTCCAACGACCCGCCCTCCTCACCGACGGCATGCAGGACTTGGTGCCACGATGGCTTCTCACGCGCATCCCACGGGACACGCACGCGGGCCGATATCGGCACCACGCCGGGGCCTGTTGCCTTGAAGGACTCGCCGCCGCGCACGCACGGCCTCGTTTGCCTCGGGTCGAACCAGCGCCTTCCCTCGTTGGCCCCCCAGAGGTGCTCCGGCACGACGACCGAACGCTCCTCCACCACGACAACGCCCACCTCCACGCTTCGGCAATCCGGGCAACGCACCTCGCCACGTGCGTTCACGTACAGCTTCACGATTCCCTCGCCTCCATGCGGGCCTTGTTCCTCCGCGCCGCCGTGCGCGCCAGAACGGCCGCACGTGCACGCGTCAAGTGTTCGACGTCCACCCGCTCCTGCTCCGTAAGGAAGGGCCACAAGTCGACCTCTTCGTGCGACTGCGGCTCGGCGGACGCGTCGATGTCCTCAGACAGGGTGCGGAGGAGCGCCGCGTCGCTCCGCACGCGCGAGACAGCCGCCATCGCCTCCGGGTCTTTGAAGAAGCGCGTGAACGCTGCCTCCGTCGCCTCCCGGAACGTGACGCCGCGCATGAGGCGCAAGAGGTCCAGCTTCCGCTTCGTCTGCGGCGAGACGTGGACCCGCACCTCGTTCCGGCGAGACGACGCGAGCACGGGCGCGTCCCGGATTCCGGCGGACCCACGATTCGAGGGCACGGTCGCACTCATCCCGTCAAGAAGGCTCTTGCCTCGCCTTTATCCCTATCCAGGCGACGCGCGCGAGAGGCACTTCGGCGCGCCGAAAGGCTCAGCGACCCACCGCATCCAAAGCGCTTCGGGCATCGAGCACGTGCTTCCGAAGCACCTCCGCCACGGTCGGCGTCACGCGGCCGTCGCGCACGAGCACTTCCACCGCGGTCGAGGTGAAGAAGCGGGCATCCAGCAGGTCCGACGCCGCTTCGACGCGGCCCGAGCGCAGCCGCGCCCGGAAGTAGACCACGAGGCGGCGCTCGTCGCCGGCATCCATGATGTCCACGATGTCGATGACTCCCTCCAGCGTCACCTCGATGCCAGCCTCTTGGCGAAGCTCACGCGCGATGGCCTCCGACAAGGTCTCGTGCTCGCGGACCCCGCCACCAGGGAGAATCCACTGGCCCCGGTGCGGTTCCTTCCCCCGCTGGCCCAGGAGAATCCGCTCATGGTCGTCGAAAACCAAGGCCGCTGCACCCAGCCGTGGGTGCGCGATGACCTCACCCATCAGGCCCCCTCCACCTTCAGGGACGTGCTCCCATCGTCATCGACGCAGAGCCGGCCCCAGAAGATTCCCGTGTGGACGGTGTTGGCGATGCGTTCGCTCGGCCCCACGCGCAGGATGTTCGTCATCGTCCCACGAATCACCTCTGCAGCCTCCTCGATGCCCGCAACATGGGCCGCGTAATTCGTGTAGCCGCACGGCAACATGCTCGGCGGCTGGTACCCCATCGCGAGGAGTGCCGCCTCATCCTCATCCGTCATCACGGCAAGCGTGTTCTCCCGACCGACACACTCGACGTGCACCCTGCCTGAATTCGGAGAGACGCGCGCCTGCACGAAGCGGTTGCCATCTGCCTGCAGCAGGATGAAGCGATTCCGACTCTTCCGAGCCGCCTGCAGCAAGTCCTCGACCTCGGGCGCAACGCTGACCCATGGGCGACGAAACGGCAAGAGACGATTCACCCAATCCCCGAGCCGGATGCTCATGCGCACCACCATGCTCGGCATTCACTTCCCCTCCGAATGATATCCAGGCTGGATGGGGCACGTGTGCGTGAAGAGCCGGTCGACGGAGCAATACACGCCATCTGCGTGGTAGTCCCCACTCCCGCGGCACCTGCCATTCTCGCCGCAGCCACGCGTGAGCATCGCGAGGACGTTGTTGTGCGGGTACAGGCACTTGGAGCAGAACGTCTTGCCAGCGCGCTTGCCAGCCTCCTGTGCCAGGAGAGTGAGATGCTCAGCCGTGCGCACACGCGCGGACGCCACCTCCACTTCACCGTGCCAAGACGGTGGAGGGAACGGATGCTCCTCCGCAACCTGGTGAAGAATCCCTCGCAGGACCTCGTTCTCCGCGGCGCGGCGAAGCCAATCCGACCCTTTGCTGACAGGCAACGCGGTCATCGCTCCGTGCGACGTGGATGCGTCGTCTTGAGGCTGCTGGAGCTTCGCATTGAAGTTCAGCATGCAGAAGGAGAGCATGCCGGGCGCGCGACGGGACGGGTGGGAGAACCGTTCCCCCGGGGCGCGCCCGGCTTTCGGCACGAGCGGAGGCGATGGGAAGCGAGAGCGACTTCGCTTTGGAGGAAACCTCCGGCCGGGCCTGAACCTTCGGAAGTACGACCTTCCAGAAGAAGGCTTTGATGCCACACTCCTTGGTCTACCGGAAGGCGCCGGCGGCCCGGAAGACGCGCCGCGCCCCCTGCACGCGCGCGACGCGTTGGAACACGTCCAGGGTGCTCCCATCCCACCGCATGAGGAACGCGTCGTTGCTGACCCACTCCATGCCGTGGGCCCATGCCTTAGGGGCGAGCGCGCGGACCCGCGCGTCGTGCAGGGGTGCCGGCGCACCGCAGGACGCGCACAACGCGCCCACATCACGCCCCTGCAGGGTGCGCGTGTCGTCGCATCGGAGTCCGAGGAGGAGCGTCGCGAAGGGCGTCCGCACAAGCGCCCCGTCCGCGCAGTGCGTGCACCGGAGTGCAGGGGCCGGCGGCAGGGCGTAGGCGGAGACATCAGGCAGCGGTGGGAAGACCAACTCGTGCCCGCACGAGTACTGGTGGCTCCAGGCATCGAGCTTGGAGCGTTCTTCCTGATGAGCCGGGCAACACGTGCCCTCAGAAGCGTTCGTCACAAGCCGTGTGACGCTGCCAGCCGGGCAAAAACCGTGTTGCTGCTACGCGCGCCACAGACGCCGTCACGGTCGGTCGCCGGGCCGCCGGTCCACGAGGGAGCCCAAGTGCCCTTCCGGGAAGCCTTCGAGCAGCGGCAGCAAGGCCCCCATGGGCGGAAGTTCCACCTTCTGCTCCGCCGCGTGACGCCGGATGGATGCTTCCTCCCCCCACCAGCACTCGAAGCCCCATATGATGCGGCCTTCGAGGTTGATGCGCGGCACACGCTTCGTGTCCCGCACGCGTTTCACAAGCTCCTCATGCGTGAGGGTCGGCATGTCCCGGAACATCTCAGGGACCTCGCTTCGTGCCTCCAAGATGTCGCGCACCAGGCCCTCGACGTACGCCTCCGGCGGCACGTGGTACCCCTCGAAGCGCCCCCATCCCTGGAAGGTGCGACGGTCCAGCGCGAAGATGCCTACGATGGCTCCAACGTCCACGTGCATACCCTGACCTCACAGAATGCTCTTCGTGTCAACGACCACCAACTAAAGTCAGTGGCTGCTTAGGCTTGGACGCCGTCTCGGCGGGGGCTACACACTCTGTGCGCCCGCGCGTCATCGCGTGTCCGTGTGGTCGGTTGACTTCGACCCCACCCAGAGCCGTGTACGGTTCCCCGGGGCGGCGACTGATGTTCGTAGCGCCGACTACGTCAGAGTGATTCTGGTACCCGCAACGTTGGCAGTGAAACGCGTCGCGTTTCCGGTTCGCCTTGCGTTGGTCCAAGCATCTCGGGCACGTTCGGGACGTGTATGCGGGTTGGACGAAGAGCACGGGTACACCGTGGTCTTCGGCTTTGAGCCGCACGCACGTTTGCAGGACGCGGAAAGCCCACGCGTGCCGGTCGGCACGTTGGGCCTTTGGGACTCGAAGCCCGGTGCGGATGTGGCGCAGGTCTTCGAGCTTGATGCCGCGTCGCTCGCGGCGAGCGCGTTCCACGATGTGCTTGGCGATGACGCGGCATTGGTCCAGGACGTGCCGTTGCTCCCGCCCGCAAAGACGCGTTTGCACGCGTCTTGCGCTACGGGTGCCTTTCTTCTGGAGCCGACGCCGCGTGCGTCGTTGGGTCTTGCGGTGCTCGCGGAGAGCACCGCCGCTGAAGATGACGGGCGACTCGCCGTCGACGCGAGCGACGGCAGTCGTCCTGATTCCTGCGTCCACACCGTACCAACCGGTGGGTTCGTAGGTGGGTTCGTCGAGGAGGATGACGGTGATTTTCGCGTAATAGTGGGGGCCGCGTCGAACGAGGTTCATGGCCCCGATGCGCGTGGCGCACAGGAGCATGCCGACGTGCGGGCTGCTGGCTTCAGCATGATAGTCGAGCCCACCGGGTACGCCGGGGAGGCTGATGTTGAGGGCATCGTTCTTGAATCGCCAGCCTCGGCGGTACAAGAGTTGAAGGCGCGGTTCACGGAAGGTTGGTACATCGTTCCGTCGCTGCGTCGCGAGCGTTTTGTACGCGCCAGCGACGACGCGCATCGCGCTGATGGCAACTTGCCCCATGAGCCCGTGGCGAGCGCGCGTCTCTTTCAAGAACTGTTTTTGGAGGAGGCGCTCGTTGGGGCGGCACGTGCCGGATTCGACGTGCGAGACGAGCGTGTTGCACGCGTCGCGGAAGCTCTCAAGCTGCGCATCGAGATGATGCGTCGGGCCGATGAGCTTCAGCGTGACGGTGCGTTCCATGTCGCGTTCACTCGTCGAGGAGGATGACTTTGACGGTGCGGCCGAGCCAGGAGCGCGGTACGCCGACGCAAGCGCCGTTGCCGTGGTTGCGCGGTTCGCGTTCGAGGAGTTCTTTGCCGTTGACGACGAACTTCACAAGGAGAGATGAACCATTGGTAGACCATGAAGGTTGCGGTGGGTCGTGGGTCGGCGGAGCGCGCGATTCTGCCTCGCACCGGTCGTCATGCATTCTTCTTGGTCGCCAGGAGCGGGAACCCCCTGCGCGAAGGTCGAAGCGCAACTGCCTCCCGAACACGCTCTTCGTCCCAGCCCCCTGTTATTCTGCTTCGCTCACGATTCGGCCCAGAATCGCGCACGCCCATGAAGCAACCGCTCCCACGCAGGGTCTCCGATGCGTAGGGACCGCACGTTCATCTCCCACCCCACGGCGTTCCTGGAGCGTGTTCCCTGTGCGCCGCGTCCTCGGCATCCTCTTCCTCGCCGTCACGCTCCTCTTCCTCGTTGACGGCATCGTGCACGGCCTCCTCGGCGCCACGGCCGGCACCGCGCCAGGCACCCTCACACCATACCCCCTGCTCGTCAACCTCGGCATCAGCCTCATCGTCGGCTTCCTCCTCCCCGCCCTCGGCCTCTACTTCCTCGCCACATCCACCCCCCACGACGAGGATGCGAAGCGAATCCTCCGCGGGCTTCGCCCCCTCGGCTGGACCACCCTCGCCGTCGCCGTCTCCGCCTTCTTCATCCTCTTCGCCACGAGCGTGCTCGCAGGACTCGCCCTCCTCCCCGCGCAACACCACTTCGGTCTCGTCGCCACCGACCAACGCGCCGTCTTCGGCATGCTGCCCCTCCCCCTCCTCCTTCTCACGGCCCTCGTCGCCGGCGTCACCGAGGAACTCGTCTACCGCGGCTTCCTGCAAGGCTACCTCTTCCGCCGCTTCCCCGTGTGGCTTGCCGTCACTCTCCAAGCCCTCCTGTTCGCCCTCCCCCATGGCACGTACGGCAACTGGAGCCACGTTCTGGCCACCTTCGCCATCGGCATCGCCGCAGGCCTCGCGTACCGCCGCTTTGGCCTCTTGGCCCTCATGCTCGCCCACGCACTCCTCGACACCGTCATCTTCCTCATCCTCACCACAGAAGCCGTCGCCGCCTACGTCTTCGGCGCACTCATCCTCCTCGCCGTGCTCGCCAACATCTACCTCCCGCGACGCGCCCCCCCTGACGTCGCCGAAGTCGCTTGACGCTGCAGGAAACGCCGGCCCGCGCCCCCTCTTCACAACCTCCATGCCCCTTCTATCCGAAGGGCGCATTTTGTTTAACTCGACCGCGCCGACTTCAACAAGCGTTTCACTCGACCTGCACTGCGTAGGACCCGAGCCTTGATGCCTCCGCGCGCGACATCCACGGGCGTTCGGAGCCGCCGCCGCCTCAGCCGCCCCAAACAACAAAGCCGCTCCGAACCCGCCCCTTTTCTATGCAGCGTCTGACGCGCCGTTGCGCGCACATGACAAGATGCACTAACCCGCCGACGGCAAGCTCTGGCGAACTCCGCATGATGTTCGCTTGAAAAAGAAGGATGCGTGTGCGTCCTGGACGCACACGAGTCAGATGGTGTTGTCTCAGGCCACGACCGCTTTCTTCGCGCGGCCACGACGCGGCTCGTTCGAAGGCACTGCCTTCGCCTTCACGCGCTTCGCCGCGCGCGGCGCCTTCGCACCGCTCGCGGCCGGCGCCGCGGTGCGGCTGGAGCCCTTCGCACGCAGCCCCTTCGCCAGCGTGCCGCTGACCCGACGCTGCTGACGCAGCATGTGCACGATGCTGCGGAGACGCTGACCCACGATGCCGGTCGCGGCCTCCAGCGGCTCCCGCGTCGTGTGCCCCGCACGGATGGCTTCGAAAACGCGCTCCGTCTTCGTCGGCTCCCCGTTGCGCAGCCCCTTGTGCGGGTGGCGCGGACGCGGCTGCACCTTGGCACGCTTCGCCCCACGCTTGGGCGTCTTGCACTCAGCAGGGCTGTGCGCACGGCGAGCGGGCTTCGACGTCTTGTTCGTCTTCACGTTCGATTTCACCTGAAGCTGCGATAGCGTGTTCTCTCGTATGTTGCTTGCGCGTCGACGTCCCTCGCGCGCCCTGCGTGCGCCAGAAGCGTTCATGTCCCCCAATCCGCAGTGGCATGCTGCCGTGCGCTCGTCGACCCCTCCTGTTCCAGAGGTCCACTGTCGCACGTGCCACACGTTGCAGCCTACGAGCCCCGACGGCCGCATGCGCCGCCACATGCGCGAAGACCCCACGTGGGGACGCCAGCAATGCTCCGGCAGCCACCGCACGCCCGAGCAAGCACCCCGCGGGGTGCCACGCACGTGGTGCAAAGACTCCACGTGCTACGCCTACGCCGGCGCGAACGCGCCCCGCTGATTCTCAACGCCCTACGATGATGGGCGGCTGCGTTCGTACGCTTCCTCCAACGTCTCCGCGCGCGCGTCCGTCGCCGACGGCGTCGCAACACCCCCGGTTGAGGCAGGCACGTCTCCGGGGCCACGGTGCTTGTACCATCGCTCCATGGCACCCTTCCATTGCCGCTCAGAGTGGCCTTTGCACCCGCGCACGCACCGGCCCCCCTCCCGCCCCGGTTCCGTCTCGGCACGCGTGCAATCCGGGCAGGCGCGCATGGAGGCCTTGACGTGCTGGTGGCACGGCGCGCTCGGCCGCCGCCGAACCCGGATGACCAGCCCCTCTTTCTGGCAGAGCACGCACACGCCCTCGAACGCGAGGACCATGTACCCGTGCTCCCCGACCACCCCGCGCGGGTTCCGCAGCATCACGAACGCGTCCAACGCGCGCTCCCCCCAGAACCCCTTCGCCCGCACGCGACCCGCCGGACCTTGCCCCGGAAAGACTAACCTCGCCCCACCCCGCACCCCTCTACAGGCCCCCCTCCCTCGACCTCGTCATCGCGCTGCTGGGCCTCGCCGCCGGCGCCGTCTTGACTCCCCGCGTCTTCGCTTGGTACCGCGCCGCGCCCCGGGACCCGCGCGCCGTCCTCACGCTCACCCT
>Ga0299913_10000032_pt1 | contig 58583 bp, 106 predicted proteins | sample RVTome_9_FD_201360 | JGI IMG/M metagenome (GOLD analysis project Ga0299913, IMG submission 201360) | Soil microbial communities from uranium-contaminated site in the Upper Colorado River Basin, Wyoming, United States - RVT155D38 (version 2) ... | reverse complement strand
ATCATCGTTATCTTTATTGTTATTCTACGCAACCAAGACATGGCGGAGCGTACGCATGAAATCTGAAGAGTCTATCACCCTAACGCGGGCCGAATACAACGACGCCTTGGCTGCAGCGGTGCGCGATGGTGCCGCTTTTGCGCAAGACGAAGAGGTGCTGTCTGCTGCCCTACATGCTTCTGCGGCGAGCTGTTTTTACATTCCCGAAGGCTGGAATACCTGCTACCGCGCCGATGAACATCGCCATCAGGCTAAGTTGATGCGCGATTGGCTCGAGAAGGCATCGAACAGTGTTTAGCCACATCAAGGCGGGCGATGTTGTCACTCGCATGCTGGCTGGCACAGTACCGATGCAGTTGCGCGTCACCGAAGTTGATGAGGAGCTGATCTACTGCGGCACGCCCGGCCAGGGCTGGTCGTTCGACCGACAGACAGGCGCTGAGGTAGATGATGACCTCGGCTGGGGACCTGCCTATGGCATCACCGGCTCCTTTCTGACGTTGTCGGAGGAAAGTAGCGATGCCTGATAAGGCTAAGCTTATTCATGATCCGCAACGCCAGCGGCGTGCTTACGATGCCCTGCATCAATTGATGACTACCGACCTGCCCGAGCGTTTTGACGTCCTGGCAGACATCGTCGACGAAGTGGTGGGCTGGTGTGGGGAAGATCGAAAGATTTTCGACACATTCCTCGATGATCCTGATCAACGGGCCGAGCGATGAAGCGCGGCGACGATGTTCGCCTCGAGCAGGGCGGGGGATCCTGGAGCACGGTGAGCGCCGGCATCCTCGACGAGAAGGCTCGACAAGCCTACTCGCTGGGACAATGTGGCGCGCTGGCAATCGCCTTGGCCGAACGCACTGGCTGGCCGGTATACTGGCTGGGACGTCGCGACTGTGCGTATGACGAAAGCTGCTTTCCTGAAGCTTACTCCGATCAGATCGTTACGGGCATGGACGGGCCGCAGGCGCTATGTCCCTGCCAGGTGGAGCATCTCGGCGTACTTCGTCCTGACGGATCATTCATCGACATCGAAGGCGCGCGCAGTGCGCAGCAGGCCATGGCCCCGCGCGAGAGCGAGATCATCCTGCCTGCCCAGCCGCAGCTGCTGGCTGACCTGCGCATTGGCGGGCGAGGTTGGCCGCGAGCTCACCTGGGTGCTGCGCGTATGTTTGCAGCTGCCATCGTCAAGCAATTAGCCGGGGATAGCTGACGCCCCTCGGACACTGGAAGATTCTTTACGGTTCGCGTACCGGCGGACATGATTTGGAACAGGCGCCTGATCCGTTTTCGATCCATTCCCAATCCAACGCAGCGCGAACACGACATCAAAGGGAGAATCTACCTTGGCCAGCCAGCAGATGAACAACCTCAAGCAGCGTTATGGAGTCACCACTCAGCGCGATCTACTGCGCGCCATCCGCGACGAGTATGCGCGCGAGACGGGGGAGGCGTACACACTCTTTGATGCAGAGCTGATGCTTGATGGCATGCTCGAGGCTGAATACCAGAGGATTGAAGGCGGAGCGTACGACCGCCCCTCGCCCGAACCCTCGGACGCCATGAATTTTCGTCACCCCAGCACGTGCGACTGTGAGCGGTGCGAAGATCCGCGGGGCGAGCAGCGACCAGATATTGAAGTGTACGGCACGCCTGAGCACGAAGCATGGCTTATGGATCTAGAGCGCCGCGGAGAATGACACGCTTGACTCGTTGCCTTTATTGCCGCTCCTGGATCAACACCGAGCTGGGGAGCTTACCGCCAGGGTCAGCCGATGATGCCGATGGCAGTCATGGCAATCCGCGTGCGCCTGGCGACTATGATGATGTGTGTGACCGCTGCAACTATGGCCTCGACTTGCGGGGCGGTCCCAACGCTGATCCGTCGCTATTTGGCTCTGTACGCCGGGGACAGTAGAGACGTAGTTTACTCAGACGCGTGAGTAAAGTTACTCATTTTCCGAACTCGACGCGGGTTCGCGACAGACCGTTAGCTGACCTAAAATTCTTCCGTGATGTCTTCATTTTGATCTTTCGCTGCGTTATGTGAGTAGGACGACTCAAGCTAAGTCGCTCCAACGCGGAGGATCAACCAATGAAGACGCTGCTGCACCGCCTATTTTCGCCGGCCGTGCTGGTTCTTGTCTTGGTTTCGCTGACCGCGCCGGCATTGCTGGCCGCGTCTCAGACCTCCGCCTCTCCTGCGCCGTGGCGTGTGCTGGTCATGGTTTACGAATCAACCGACATCGCCGAACCCGATCAGTATACCGCCAACATCCGCGATATCGCGCAGATAATGCCAGGCATGTGGGGCGACCTCATGACTGGCAAGCCGGCCGAAGATAGCTGGTCGCCGCAGTTGTCAGCCGGTGCTCGTGCGCGGCTTGACGACAGCCTGAGTCAGCTGCCGACACTGATAAGCGAGTGGTCTGATGGGCGTGCCACCATCACGATCTCGACTGTCTATACTGGACACCCCCTCTTCGCCACTGGCGACAGCCAGCGCCTGGGCGCCACCGTCGAAGCTGCAAACGTACGCGCCGATATCGACCGCTACGCGCCCAACGGCCTCTACGATAGCATCTTCGCCGTTTGGCGCAACCTGGGCCCGGATGGCCCGTCGGTCACTTTCCACGCCGGCGTGGCCTTCCCTTCGCTGGATAAGGCGAGTGGTGCTTACTTTGCGTCGATTCCGCTCAAGGCCCTCTTTGAAGATCAGACGGACCTGCGCGGCTTCCGCGAAGTGTTCGTGCACGAATGGCTGCACCAGGTTATCGCCGAAAATCACGCTCACGGCATCAATAATGTTCCTGAGCTTCACGATCCTACCGCTTACGGGTTCGAGAGTGTGGGCACCTGGAGCCACTGGTATGCAGCCATGATGGACGGCAGCTTGGCTCATCGCTTTGGCGTAGACGCACTCAGTTTTGCCCTGCCCACACGCGGCGAGTAGCTTAGAGGCGTCAGCATAAGACAGAGGGCCGGAGATTTTTGCTCTCCGGCCCTCTGCCGTTTCCTGGATTAACGTCACCCCCCAGCGACTTACCCTTTGATCAATGGCTTTTACGGCCAGGTCTGATCAGGGAAGTAGGCCGTGGTAGAGCCAGTCTGGGAAGTGATCGTCAGTGAAATGTCGGTCCACGTGATGCTAACCACAACTGGCACCATACGATCAGGGCAGGCGAAGCCAGCGGCACTAATTGGCTCAGTGGCTACATTAAACGAGCCGCGACCAGAGCGAGTTCGGAATGTTTCCGAGGCCGTCTGAGTGGTGAAGCTGCGCTTTAAGCCGCTGGGCTGCTGATCTTTGCTGCCGCGATTGATGCAGCCTCGCGTCACATCTGCGGTTGCCGTCAGAGTAGCTGTGGCTGTGGGTCCAGCACCAGCCACTTCACCGGTAGCGACCAGCGAAGTTCCTGAGACGGTCAGGTTTGGTTGTCCGACGAAATGCACGCCACCGCTCCTTGTCACGGAGGTGGGGCCCACCGCCAGCGTGGCCGTAGTGGTCAATGCCAGCAGAGTAAGGATGGCGACGAACATGGTAAATAGTTTTCGCATTTTTTAATCTCCTTTATCAGGAATGCTCCGCTTAAAATGCGGATGAATGGGTCGCAGCGTAACCTTGCAAAAATGGGGCCAAAAAACTATCACGCTACTATTTAGGGCCATGATAAGAGGCGGACGTGCAGGTCGCTACGCAACTGCCGTTGATGGGTTGATGAATTATCTTGTCCCCTGATCTTTTAGACCTTGGCCGGAATGAGGCGTCTTCAAGATCAGCGATATCAACCAGCCGACGCGCGGCGAATAACCTAACCAGGTCACTTAACCGCCGAAATCGCGCCTAAAGGGAATGGTTGACTCTCCGCGCGATAATGCTTCCAGGCGACTAAACAGTTCGGTCGTTCGCCAGCCGCAATGACAGCGCAACATGCCTGGCCAGGGCCCGAGAAGATGCAGAGCGTCCTCGAGCTGTTCGTAAGAGACTGAGGCTAACGAGGACAGGCCCAATTGACGCCATATGTCAGGACCGTATGCGACCGGGTCGTATGAGCCCATGAAGGGGCCCAGCGCGGTCAGGCCCGCCTGGAGGCGAGGTAGGTCCAGTTCAACGCGTCTGACAACTTGATTCATTCTTTATCAATGCTTTGACTCAGTGGGCGCGTCAACTGCACCGGCGAACGAGAAAGGATCGACCGCTATCCTTTCGTAGGCTCGATGTTTGCGAAAGGATAGGCAGTTAACCTTTCGCTGTCTTACTCCAGTCTTCAAGATCCATCATCTCCACCAGACGGCAGCGGGCGGGCGGAATGTCAGCAAGCGTCCATAGCGCGCTACCGGGCCAATCCAGGTCAGCTTCGAGCTCTTCGTCCTCTACTTCTACCGCGTAGATGTCAAAGGCCCCCAAGCGTGCGCCGCGAGCCAGGTATAGTGTCGCGTTACTCCGTACACGAGCATCAGGGAAGAAGCGCGCAAAGACATGCTCGATGTAGCGTCGTGCTTCAGCCAGGTCAGGAGCCAGGTACAACGCCCTAGGCTGACCGGGAATGGCGAAGACGGTATGCGTACCGCTTGGACCACGCGCGAGCAGGCCATGAGCGACGATGGACTCTCGATTCGCACTGGGGCTGGCGTGATAATAAGTGGTCATGCCGCTAACTGTGGCGAGCGCACAACGCCCGTCAAGACGCCTGCCGCGGCGTGCAGCTTGACCCATCATGCAGGCGGGGCATGATATGAATATGAACACCTATCCGCCCGCGCGTTGGGACGACGAAGATCTCATCTGTCTCGACTGCGGCATGCCTAATATGAGCCCGCATGATATCACCGCCGATGAATGTGAGCAGATCATGCAAAGCACCCAAGGCCGCGGGTGTGCCAACCGCGATGAGCATCACCCGTTTCGCCCTAAGCTAACGCTGAATTAGTTACTTTTGTCTTGGGTGATATTGACGTCTCGCCCCGACTGCGATTATGCTCTGTCCTCAGATATTATTTGGTGCGGACGAATGGATGGTACGCAGTCTAACTTGCGGATAAGCTTGGTGGCGATTGCCATTATGCTGGTCCTGTATGTGGTGATCATGTTTAGCTACGGACTTATTGTCGGCCCGCGCTCGTTTCCGACGAACCCCGACTGTGAGCTCCTGGCCCAGCCGCACCCGCTGTGCGTGAGCACTGACGGCCAGTAAAGGAGAAGTAATGAACGAAGATCGAAACGAGCTGAAGGCGGCCCCCGAGCAGACTCCCGACGACGGTGGCGAGGATGTAACCTTATGGGAATATGCGCTGCTTTTGGCCTTGATCGCTATCGTCGTCATCGTGGCGCTGCTATATTTGCAGCCGCTTGAGCAGGAATTTTTGTACTGAGCCAGGCGTAGCCCACCCGCGACATTGACGCAGCCTCGAGCAAGCTTCACACTTTGCGCATTGATTCATTTGTAGGAGTGCTGCGCACCATGCGTGATATAAGAGATTTGTCGTTTGAAGAGCTGCGCGAAATCGTCGGCAGCCTGCAGGCACTGGTCTTTCTCGACATTGATCCAGTGGGTGATTTCTGGAACCCGGACAAGGATCTGGATTCGGACCACCTCGGCGAACTTCCGAATATACTGGCACACTATGAGCTGGCTCCGCAAGAAGCCCTCGACATCGATGGCCAGCCCTTGAGTGCAGAGCGCCGCTCGCGACTTGAGTAACTTGACTGGAGCACAACTCATGCATGATGACCTTCCCGGCTACGACGTCCTTGCTGCCCGCTTCCAAGGCGTGTGTGACTGCGGTCATTGGATTAACGACCACGAAATGGGCGTCAACCCGCCAGCAATGTTGAACCGCTGCATTGCCGCCGGCTGCGAGTGCGCCCTGTTCGCCTTTAGTATTGATCTCAGTCATCCATTGCGTGTTGCGCAACGCGAAGACGACCCGTCACGCTGGCCTGCCTACGTGGACCGCTATTTTGCCGATCAACTCTTACAGCCAGAAGAGTAGGCAATGTCTGAGCGAAAGATTCGAGTCGCTACGGCACGCGGCGAGCTGACTCTGCGCGAGGGCGTCATTGATGACGAAGCCGAGTACGCCTATACCAATGGCCAATGCATCGCTCTTTCCTTGGCGCTCCACAAGCTCACCGACTGGCCCATCATTGCGCAGTTATCACGCCCGGGTGACCGCGACTGGGAAGACCGCACGCATGGCCGCCACATCGGCAAGCGCGAAGCGCGGGATGGTTGGTTCTACCACTTTGTGCACTCGCTGGTGCAGACTCCCGACGGCTGGTTGATCGACATCCGCTCTGAGCATGATGCGGAGGACTTTCGCATCGAAGCTTCCTACCATTATGGCACCTGTGCCTTGGTCAGCGTTGAACCGGCCGCACTGCAATCGGCCCTGGCCGATGCGCGCAAACATGGCGCCGTCCACATGGAGCAGAATGTTGAAGCCGCCACCGGCTTCGCGAAAGTCTTACTGGCCGAGTATGGTAAGATGGCCCCGTTTGGTTAGCCTGCGTGAGGATTTCCTTGTGCGAGCGACGGTTGACAAGGTTGTTACGCGGTGATACGATGAGGTCTCATTTAATCCAGTGAGTCGTCCCGACTCGCAGGTGGTGGAGGGAATTCAGAATCTATCTGACGCCCCCGGCGAAGAGCTCTCGAAAGAGGGCTCTTTTGCTTTACTCTTCGCTAAAATCCATCAATGGCTGGCCGACTTGTTGAGCCAACTGCTCCGCCAGCGGGAACCAGTCATGGGTGCGCGTCACCAGCGAAGCCGGCAGAGCCACGATACGCTCTGGCGCCACGAAGCGCGGCAAGACGTCGTCGAGGATTGCTTCGATTTCATCACGGAAGGCATCGCTGGTGCTACGCACGCCATCGGCTCGCAGGGCGACATCGGGCAGCAGGCGCACAACCAAGTTATAGGTGCTACTCCAGCTGTGAATCAAAGGCTCGATCGAGAAGGGGTCGGCACCGCCGCTGGCGCGCAACAAATAGGCGTAGTTGTCCATCACCGCGCGGTCCGTGACGAGAATGTCAGCTTTATTGGCGCGCTCGAGCTCGTGTTGAATCTGTGTTACCAGCACCCACAGCTGCGCTTCAGGAGACGCACCTTCGTTAATTCCCAGTGGCGAATCACGAACGACTTCACGCATCAACTCCCAGCTGCGACCGGCACGACTGAGCGCGGCGGCGAAAGAAGCAACGGCGGCGGTCTTGCGTACTCCGTGCGAGCCGACGAAGGCAATTTTAGCGCGAATGGGCCAGGACATGAGAAAAGGTCTCGTACGTGATGGCGCACCATAGCGCGACACGGTCCAGCCGTCAAACCCAATGGCATTTCTTCATGGCGTAGGTATTGACCAACGCGGCATGCGCCTCATTCTATGGACCTATGAGCCTTCTGCTTCGCCTTCCACTCCGCGCTGTCATGATCTGCTTGCTGGTGCTGGCCATGGTCGTCGCCGGTTGCGATGACGGTTCCGCGACCAATACCTGCAATCAATCCAATGCCACCTTTGAGCTAACGCTGGCCGATGGCACTCTGACGCCAGCAGCCTTGACTGCCTGTCGCGATCAGCGCGTGACATTGACGATTACTGTTGAGCAGACGGGCACCTTATATATCGAAGGCTACGCCAATCAGCAATTGGCAGTTACGTCCGGAGATACCGCCGTCTTTGACTTTACCGCCTCACAGGCTGGTCAATTCCCAGTCAAGTTGCGACCAGCTGAGGGGGCGGAAATCGAAGTGGGGACTTTCACCGTTCAGACCCCTTAGCTCGAACGTGAGATTGACGCGCCAATGGCGCTGCAACATGCTCCTGCTCGAGAAGTGCGCGGGCATCCCGATACATTACGGAGAATCTCATGAGCGGACACCGCCCTTGGTCAGAAATTAAACGACACCGCGACTTGATTGCTGGCTCAACCCTGACTGGAACCGCGCGGAGACTATCTGGAGCTCTGCGCTACGCGTTGCTGAGCTACCGCGACGACAGCCCGCACTTAGCGAACGAGCCGATCAGCAGCATGGCCGTCAGCGACGAATTGGCGATCATCGTCGATTCGGTGCTGGGCGTATCTGGCGCCTTTGCCGCTGGCGAGCCTGACATGCTCTCAGCCGCCCTGCACGATGCCGATGCCAAGGCTGCCGAACGAACCGACCATCGCTGGGCCGATTGTGACGAGGAGCACCGCAACACCTACGTAGCCCAAGCGCAGCGCACCAGCGATATGTTGCACGAACTTGAGTTCGCCTTTGACATGCGTCAGCCCACTCCAGCAGAAGAACAAGCGTGAACATCGAGACGGTCCTGGGGCACGTCCTGTCTGACGTCGAGGACGCCGGGCGCTTCGTCACTGTCCGCGTCGGTGACGATGTGGATCTGCGACTACCACTGGATGAGCGCGTGCACACGCCACGTCACCAACAGGCAATCGCGCTTGAGCTTGCCGATGGCGAACCAGTGCGATTAATGACCTACCAGCCACAGACGCAGACGACAGGCGAAGAGTTGTGGCATGCGCGTTATTGTGCCTGCACTCGGTCTGACGCAGAGCACGATCCGCGAATCTGTGAACGTGAAGCGCAAGCGGCCGACGCGGCATGGGTAGCGCAGTTTGGGCCCTGTCCGCGGCATGACTATGATTTGCCTTTTGATTGCACCTGTCGCTGAATACTACAGATCAAAGGCTACCAGTCGCCCATCGGCAGTCCAGCCCACTTGGCGACAATCGATCCAATCGGTCCAGTCAGGTAGTGCCTTTGCCTCCTCGGCAGTAGGCAGCCGCACGCGCTCCATGACCAGGATGCGACAGTCGCCGTCGGCTTCTAGAGTGCATTTGGCCAAGGGTAGCCCTTCGTCGTCATGTCGGCTCTCGGACCAATTATCTAATAGCCCTTCATCATCAAGGGGCACCTTGATCACGAAACCATCACCGCGATCGAAGACGGCGCGCGTACGACCCAGCAGAGGCTCGCCGTACAACTCGCTGTAGCGAGCAAGTAAATCAGCGTAGTGGGACAGGCCGACGCCGTGTGCCTGCCGTTGGGCCAGAGCTAGAATTGAAAGCTTCTCTTTGGTCATGCGCTTATCTAAGCCCGGAGAGGCCTTTTTCGTCAAGCAGCTCGAGCTATGCAGATAGGTGCGGCCTTTGTCTTTGTCGCAGGCCAACAGTCTTGACGTCTTGCCATCTATGACACGTAATACCTCATCAAATCCACAGCAGGACTACAACAGCCAGCCATGACAAGCACAATCTCGGTTATTGGCGGAGACCCGCAGCTTATGACGGTTCTCAATCGGGTCGTCGAAGATTACGAAGATGATGGCTGGGAAGATGAGCTCTTCCAACTGCAACATTTGATCAGCGCCGTTCGCAAGTATGGCGAAAAGCGCCTTAATGAACGCGAGACGATTGCGCTGGTGACGGCGCTCAACGATTATGGCCAGGCGCTCGACGGCTACCCATCCCAGCTACAGGCGGCTCTAGCCGAGGCCGGCTGGTAAGCGGCAGATAAGGCGAACAAGCGATGACGTACGCAGGTCGCGGTACCTATTACACCGTCCAGCATCATGCAGGCGACGGTGATTGGGATTACTCCAATTTTGATAGCATCGCCGCCGCCGGACGCGAGGGGAAGCTTCGAAGGGCCGTCCATGACTGTTGGGCCGTCACCGGCGAGCACGGCTATTTTGACAAGGCTCAAGCGATGGATGCCCTGCACCTTATTCGCGTTGCCAACGAAGGCAGCGGCCACAGCTTCCGCCTGGTGCAGGTCGATTATGACATCAAGATCACCCCGGTTGACGTATAGGCAACGTTTGTCGCTTCCCTGAAGCACGACTGCTTAAGCGATTTTCCTGCAACTATCTTCGCGACCGTGACGTCTTGCCTCCTATGAAACGACTCGCTTTGCCGTTTATTGCTCTGCTGTTGGCCGCTTGCACAACCCAGAGCGGCTCTGCAACGCCCAGCACTAGTTCGACCGCCAGTCCCTCTTTAAGCGCGGCACCGTCGTCATCCGCAGGCGCCTGGATCATTCCGGACGAGCCGACTGGGCCAGCATTGGCAGGTGACCCCGTAAACGCCTCCGATACCGACGGCGTGTTCACCTTACTACTCGAGGCTGAACAAGATCGCTACCGTGCCGGACAGCCGCTCGGAATCGACGCTTCCCTTACATATTCGGGGCCAGATGATGAGATTACTGCCCTTGGTTCCGGCAGTGGCCTGATCGGATTCAGTGTTCAACGTACATCGCCAGCCATCACCATTAGCGCCGTCTCAACGAGTGATTGTCGACCATACCAACTAACACGCGATGCTCCTGTGGCCTATCCGTTTATCAAGTCCGGCGGCTTCAGCGCCGACGATCCACAAGCCTCCTTCTATGAGGCTTACTTTGCCGATGAGCAGTTGCGCCTGCCGGCGGGGGAGTGGACCATCAGCGCCGGCGGAAGCTTTTATTCCGGCGGCGACTGCGGCGACGATCTTCACGAACTGACGGCTTCCGTCACCATCATCGTCGAGCCATAGCGACGCATTCCTTCGCTTCTTCTGTCTCGGCAAGCCAATTGCTACAAATGGTCTTAGCTTTGATAATTTGACTCGCCCTGGTTCATCTGGCTGACGTTCATTCGATCAGCAAAGCTAATTAATCAGACCGTTGGAGGAAAAGAAAACATGGCAAGTCCAGCTGCCGCAACGGCAGTCTCCCTTAAGCCGCTTGGAGATCGCCTGGTCGTAAAACCAACCCCACGCGAAGAGATGACCAAAAGCGGTATTGTTTTACCTGACACCGCCAAGGAGCGCCCCCAGGAGGGCGTTGTCTTGGCGGTTGGTCCTGGCCGCACGCTCGATGATGGCGCGCGCGAGACGATGCAAGTTAGCAAAGGACAAAAGGTCCTCTTCCAAAAGTATGGAGGCGCGGAGTTCCGGCTTGATGAAGAAGACCTTCTGATCCTATCGCAGAAAGAGATTCTCGCTATTATCGAGTAGTGCCCCATTACCGCCCATGGCGGCTTATCAATGAAAGAGGAGAATAACATGGCCAAGCAGTTACTATTCGAGGAGGAAGCGCGACGCGCGCTTAAGCGCGGCGTCGACAAGATGGCCGATGCCGTCAAGGTCACGCTTGGCCCCAAGGGCCGCTACGCGCTGCTCGATAAGAAGTATGGAGCACCGACGATCACCAACGATGGTGTGACCATCGCACGCGACATCGAGCTCGAGGATCCGTACGAGAACATGGGCGCTCAGTTGCTCGAGGAAGTCGCCGCCAAGACGAACGACGTCGCCGGCGACGGCACCACCACCAGCATCGTCTTGGCCCAGGCCATCATCACCGAAGGATTAAAGAATGTCACCGCCGGCGCCAGCCCGATGGGCCTGAAGCGCGGCATCAGCAAGGGCGTCGAGACCATCATCGAGGAAATCAAGCGCCTTTCCAAGCCGGTCGAGACGACCGACGACATCGCCCACATCGCCGCCATCAGTGCCCGCGACCCGGAGATCGGCGCGATGATCGCGCAGGTCATGGATCGCGTCGGCAAGGACGGCGTCGTCACCGTCGAGGAGAGCCAGGGGCTCAAGATGGAGACCGAGTACGTCGAGGGCATGGCGCTCGACCGCGGCTATCTTTCCGCTTACTTCGTCACCGTAGCTGACGGCGGCAAGATGGAAGCGGTGCTGGATAACGCTTATGTGCTCGTCACCGACAGGAAGATCAGTGCCGTGGCGGACATCCTCCCCACCCTCGAGAAGACTGTTTCGACCGGCAAGCCGCTCGTGATTATCGCCGAGGATGTCGACGGTGAGGCGCTCGCCACCTTGGTTGTCAACAAGCTCAAGGGCACGATCAGTGTGTTGGCCGTAAAGGCGCCGGGCTTCGGCGACCGCCGCAAGGCCATGCTCGAGGATATTGCCGCTCTAACAGGAGCACAGGTGATCTCTGAAGAAATTGGTCGCAAGTTAGATAGTGTTACACTCGAAGATCTCGGCGAGGCCCGTCGCGTGACGTCCACTAAGGACACAACCACCATCGTCGAAGGCAAGGGCGACGCAGCTGCCATCAAGGCTCGCATCAGCCAGATCAAGGCCCAGATTGAGGATACCACCTCTGATTTCGACCGAGAGAAGCTCCAGGAGCGCCTGGCCAAGCTCAGTGGCGGCGTCGCGGTCCTGAAGGTCGGCGCGGCCACCGAGGTCGAGCTCAAGGAGAAGAAGCATCGCATCGAGGACGCGCTGTCTGCGGCCCGTGCCGGCGTCGAGGAAGGCATGGTCGCCGGTGGCGGCTCCGTCCTGATCCACGCTCTACCGGCGCTGGACTCGCTTGAGGTGTCTGGCGACGAGGCGATTGGCGTCAACATCCTGCGTCGCGCGCTGGAGGAGCCACTGCGCCAGATCGCGATCAACGCCGGCCAGGAAGGCTCGGTTGTCGTCGAGGCGGTCCGCAAGCTCGCCCCTGGCAGCGGCTATGACGCGGCCCGCGGGGAGTATGGCGATCTCTTTGCCTGGGGCGTCATCGACCCAGCCAAGGTCACCCGCTCGGCCTTGGAAAATGCCGCCAGTGTGGCGGGCCTACTGCTGACGACCGAGACTGTCATTACCGACATCCCCGAGAAGGAGAAGGCGCCAATGCCCGGCATGGGCGGAGGCATGGATTACTAATCTCCTCGCCAATACCGAGATGGGGCTCCCGAGTTGGGGGCCCCATCTCTTACACGCTGCGTTGTCAGCCTTCGCTTGGCGTTAAGCTATGCGTGCACCAGTCGAACGCGCTGCACTGGCAATGCTCGATGTAGTTATCGTTGGCAGCAAAACCTAATTCCGATGCGCGCAGTTCGCCGCGCAAAGCAACCAACTCCATCTCCAGGCCGGCGGTAGCCCGCATCATCTCCAGGATCTCGCCAAGCGTGGCGGCATCGATCGCCTCGAGCGCGACCTGGTTGAGTTTGCCACCCGGCTGCTGCAGAAGCAATCGAACACCGACGGGAAAGTCGTTTGCCTGATCCATTGAAGCCCTCGTGATGTAATGTGTAGGGTATTGTGTAATGCCCTACCTGCGCGTCAATGAATGCTCGAGCTGGCGCGGCCTGCGGTGGTAGATGCCGCACCGAAGACGCTATAAATCCGCAATGGCCAGCTAGGTTTGACGGCGAATACAATCGCGACTAAGCATGCTCCATGTACGACCACGCTTTCGCGGCTATTCCGGCTATCGAGCGCGATCACCTGGCGGTGACCGTTTGGAATCAGCCGGGCGGTGGCCTCGATATCTGGCTCGATGACTTGGCCGTTGACGCCGATGGCAATAATGAGGGCGAAGCACGCGCATCGCTGATTCGCGAAGTGCGCTATCTGATCGACGAGTGGCTTACCGACGATCACCTGCGCAATGCGCCTAATTGGCAGCGCCGCGGCTCTTTGCTGGCATGGATGGCTACTCTGAGCGACAGCGATCTGGATGCTCGGCTACAGTTAAGCTACGACGTCTCAGCTGGCCCTTCGCTCGACGTTTAATTAATCGCCGTTATTTAAACTGGCTAAACAATCTTCATGGAGCAGCGCATAATCGTCTCCTTTGATTTGCGCCAAATTCTGCTCATCAACCACGATGAAGCGCGACCCTTCTACTTCGATGACGCTATCGCCGCCATTTGCCAGGCACTCGATGTCGGCATCGACGTAGGTAAGCCCTTGAATGCGGACCAACTGATTAGCCGATAGGCGTTGGTACGTCTGCCCGGCCACTTCGGTGCGCGAGGCGAATAAGGACGTGATCATCAGTAATGCGACGATCACGATGATTACGAGCAGCGAAAGCAGCAAGCCGTATTCGACGAAGGTCTGTCCGCGGCGTGAGGCGGTGAACATGGATATCATCTCGTGACGAAGAGGAAACGTAGATGAACCAATCTAGCGCCGGGTCTATCCCTGTCAATGGCGAGGTGCAATCAGGCTCATTGTTCTATTGCGGAGGATCGGAGGGCAGAAGTGGCTTGACACTGCCATCGCCCTCCGACACCATCAGTCTATGAAGAAGAACTTTCGCTTATATCTACGCGTAGGCAACGATGGCGAGCCGATCGTCAGCCAAGACCAGGAGGCAGACACCTTTGTCATCTCTATCCATCAGCGTGACGATAAGGGCGTTGGGCACCAACAGCTGCACATTGTCGGCAGCTATTCGCAAGACGGCAGCGTACTGATGGCCGTCAACTCGGTTGGTACCAAGGTCGTCCATCATTACGAGCGGGAGCTTGGCGAGACCGACGCAATTATTGTGGACGAGTAAAGAATATGCATCTTCACATCTTTAACTTCTGCGGCGAATGCGGCGGCAAGCCCTGGCACGTCAATACTGAGAACCTGGTATCGATGCCGATGACTCGCGAACAAGTGGAAGGCTGGCTGAATGCTCAGACTGCGCCTGAGGACGCTCCTGACGATGAGCTGTGGGGCTTTGGCTTGGTGGAAGTCGAGAGGATAGAAAGTAACCCGCTCGAAGGCCGTGTCGCGTATGACAATAACGATATCGCACGCTGGGAAGTTTGCGAAGGCCCCTGCCCACATGATGGCAGCGCCGAAGGCTGGAAGCACCTCGATGCGCACCCTTATGTGGCGCTCGAGCGCCCTCAGCACTTTGCGGCCGCCACTGCTGGCGCAGCTGCACCGGAACCTGATTCTGCCGACGTCAGTGGCCAGGGAGAAGATTGACGCGCGCCAAGGGACAACCACACTTAGCCCACGCAGGAGATAAACTTTAAATGAAATTCACGCCTTTTGACCGTTGGCTGACCGGATCCGGCATCCGTCATTACAAAGATCCCGATGACGTTACCTACTTCCTTGAAGTGGGCCTGCGCAGAGATGGCCGTGCCGTGCACATAGCTCGTAATCCCGATGCCGAAGATGAGGCCAACGCCATCCTCATCGCTCACACGCCCCAGCTGGCGATCATACTGCAAGAAGTATTGTTGAGCAGCGAGCTCAATATGGACGATATGGAGTCTGCCACCATCGCCACCACTAATCAAGCGTGGCGCGTTTTAAACCGCGCCTTTGGCCGCAGCGATAACGATCGCAATCTTATTGATATGAAGGTCAAGTAAGATGAGCCAATCCTCGTCTGTGATTAGTGCCGCCGATGCGCTGGCTCAACTCGATGAGCTAGATGCACGCCTTGATCCAGCCAATAGCACCGCAGATTTGCGCGGTGCGGTTACTGTCATGCGGGCGGCCCTGCGCGGCGGCGACGAGATGGCGGCAGTTCGACTGATCAATTCAGTCACTCCTCTGCTGTCCGACCGTCATGACTGCGCACAGCATCTGGCCGATAACGCTACCATTCATCAATACCAGGCCGACGAAGAGGCTACCGGCGCCTATCATGTGCTGGATACTCTGCGCTTCGGCTATGGCTATCTCACCAAGCGCCAAGTAGGCAGCAACATCCAGATCCTGTAAGGCAAGATAAAGGAACCACCATGACCGAAGCAACTCATATCATGAATACCGATAGCGATCTCGAGGCTAAGATTGCGGCAGAGGTGGAGAATATTCGCGCCATTTTGGCCGAAGATTATGACCTGGCCACTGCTTCCTACGCCATCGTCAGCAACGAGCTCGACTCCGGCGAAATTCAAATCTGGGGCTTCCCCGGGGCCGATGCGGCCGAAGTTCTGCTCGCCACTGACGACCTGGCCGCCGAAGATTCGGTCGCCATGTTCTTCGAAGAAACGTCCGCCGATGTGCGTGAGGCTATTGATGCTGAGTTTGTCGACGAGCCGGAGCGATCTGGCCCACGCGGCTCAGGTCAGTAGGACTCCAGTTCATGTCCCAACCAGAGATCGTTGACCAGGCCAACCGCATCGCCAAGAAGATGGAAGAAGAGGTCAGCTACAGCCTCAACTTGCGTATCGGCATGATTGAACACGCATCCCCGGGCGTGCTCGATACACTTGAGCACCTGCTTGATTTAATTAAGGAAGACCGAAAACCGGCTCGCGGCAAGGAGGCGGCTGCCGATGTCCAACAGTGAACACGATGATCTTGGTAATCCTAAGACCCCGGACGTGTTTCTCAGTCTCATATGCCCGAAGTGTTCGGCGCATTGGCTAAGTCTGGAAGAACTAGCGGATCCCGATGGCGATAGCTGCTCGATCTGCGGTACTGTGGTCGCCATTGATGCCAATACTCCGCGCATCGCTCTCGCTCGCTGCCCCCGTTGTGACGCCGACGTGATTCCTGGCGGCGACTGCGTGATGTGCTACGATAGTGAAGATAACGCGTCTTCGGGCCTCGCCACTCCGTCGCGAAACTGAACCCGCGCGATTTCGGCCAGGGTAGACGAGGCATTTGGAGCATTGTTGACGCGCGCGTGATCTGCTATAATAGAAGCATACCTAAGTTGTGACATGAGTGCCTTCTATGAGCCAGCCAGCCGATCCCAGCGAGGCGGATATCCAGCGCGTCGATGACCTGCGTCGCGCTATTGATGACGCCAATTATCGCTACCATGTACTAGACGCTCCCGATATCGAAGATGTCGAGTACGATCGCCTGCTACGCGAGCTAGTCGATCTCGAGGCAGCTTACCCGCAGTTGGTGAATAACACCTCTCCTACCCAGCGGGTTGGCGCCACACCCTCCGCTGCATTCACAACAGTGCCGCACGCTACACCAATGCTGAGCTTGGATAATGCCTTTAATGCCAATGAGTTACGTGCCTTTGACGCGCGCGTCAGGAAGGGACTCGGGCTGGAAGATGACGATGACGGCGTTGCCTATGTCTGCGAACTGAAGTTCGACGGCCTGGCCATGAGCCTGCGCTATCAAGACCGCCAACTGGTACGCGGCACGACCCGCGGCGACGGCACTAATGGCGAAGAGGTGACTGCACAGATCCGTACGCTGCCCAGTATTCCTCTCGTTCTGCGTGAAGCGGCGCCGATGGGCCTGCTCGAAGTGCGTGGCGAGGTATTCATGCCACGCAGCGTCTTTGCTGCCATCAACGAGGCGCGCGTTGCTGACGGGGATGATCCTTTTATGAATCCGCGCAATGCTGCCGCTGGTGGCGTACGCCAGCTTGATCCGCGCAAGACAGCGGCACGACGGCTGGCCTTCTTCGCTTATCAGCTGGTCGTGCTTAACGACGGCGAAAGCGGTAGCCCCATCGCCAGTCATGGCGATAGCATTAATGCTATGCGCAGTTATGGCTTCCCAGTTAATGAACACGCTCAGCGAGTGGTGGGCATTGAGCGGCTCTTGCGCTTTGTCGATCATGTTGCTGTCTTACGCGAGACGCTTGATTATGATACCGACGGCGTCGTGATCAAAGTTGACTCCCTGGCTAACCAGCGACGCCTGGGCTTTGTGTCGCGCTCGCCGCGCTGGGCGATGGCCTATAAGTTCCCGGCCGCACAGGTCACGACCAAGCTGATTGATATCGATATCCAAGTCGGCCGCACCGGCGCCCTGACGCCGGTGGCGCGCCTGTCGCCTGTGCTGGTGGCCGGTACCATGGTCCGTAATGCCACCCTGCACAACATCGACGATATCCGTCGCAAGGACGTTCGCGTTGGTGACACGGTAGTTCTTCAGCGCGCAGGCGAAGTCATCCCTGAAGTGGTCGGTGTTGTCGCGGACGCGCGTGATGGCTCTGAGCGCGAATGGCAGATGCCAACTCATTGTCCCGCCTGCGGCGCGGCCGCCGTGCGCGAGCCGGGCGAGGTCGTCAGTCGTTGCCCTAACAGCACCGGCTGTCCAGCTCAGCGCCTGACCGGGTTGGAGCACTTTGTGCGCCGCGAAGGAATGGATATTGAACACGCCGGTGGCGCCGTCCTGGCGGCCCTGCTCGAGCGCGGCTTGATCAACGAGCCGGCTGATCTGTATCGTCTCGATGCGGATTCCCTTGAAACACTCGATCGCTTTGGCAGCAAGAGCGCCGTTCGCCTGCTAGCATCGATTGATGCTTCGCGAACTCGCCCTCTCGATCGCATCATCAATGCCATCGGTATTCGTCATGTAGGCGTTACCACCGCCCGCGACCTGGCCGCTTGGCTTGCGCATCAGGTGCCGCCGAGCGCAGATGAAGCCGCAGCCGATTGGACGCTGCGCGTTTTTGAACACCTGGCGTCAGCGAGCGTAGAACAACTGACAGATATCGAAGGTATTGGCCCCTCGGTGGCTGAGTCGATCACGGCCTTCTTTGCCCTGCCAGCCACGCGACAGCGCCTGTTTGCCCTGCTCGAGGCTGGCGTCAGTGCCGAACCGCCGCTGATCTCGTCTGGCGGCCCACTAGCCGGCAAGACATTGGTAGTGACAGGCACCCTGGCTGGTTTTAGCCGCAGCGAAGCGCAGGCGGCCATTGTCGCGGCCGGCGGTCGCGCCTCTGGCTCGATCAGTGCCAATACCGACTATCTTGTAGCCGGCGATAAAGCCGGCAGCAAATTAGCCAAGGCGAACAAGCTTGGCGTACCAGTGCTGGACGAGGAGCAGTTCAAGCGTCTGCTGGACGGCGGGTCCTAATACAAGGCATCATTCCCCATTCACCTACATGGAAACTCGACCCTGTGCTTAGCGTTACTCCTTTCGACAGTTGGGTGCGTAGTCGCACCGAAGCTAGCGGCCGCGGCAAGTGGCACCTGGTGCTTGACGTGCGTCAATTGCAGGTGGGGGCATACCAAAATCAAGTCAGTAATCCCCAGCTATTATCAGCGGACCGTCCGTTCGTCACCACGCCATGCGGTCAGGCAATTGGCAACCCGGATTTGGAACAGCCTACCTCGCTGGCTCAGGAGCGTTGGGCATACGCCACCATCCCTACCTGGATCCCTAATAAGGGCACCGTCTGTGTCGTCTGTGTCGAAGCCTTGATCCGCCATCTACACAGCAATTCGGTCTTGAAGGCTTAAGCATGGCCCGTCGTGAATTCGGTCCGCGCCAAGCGATAGTCGAGCAGGCACTGTCGCGCCTCAAGCGACTGACTCGAGCCGAAGCGGTAGAGGTCGGCAGCATCTACCTGGAGCTGGACACAGTCCAACTAGAAATGCTCATTACCGCTATCAAACTTGATATCGTCGGCTCTGACCGCAAAACACATTGGAGTAATGCGCGCGCCTTTGCCTCGGATGCCATCCGTTCCGCGGCCTATGAATCAGACGCTGTGCATTATGGCCAGATGGGCGATCAGTATCAATTGCCATGGGGAGCCGCTCGCGCTGCGGCTCGTGATGCGCTGGCGGCCATTGCCGTGGCCGATATTCTCGAGCCGCGCAACCTGGACTTTCTCACCAGTCCCCTACAATCTTTAGGCATTGATACGTAAAGGATTCTCACGCATGTATGATCTGTGCCTTCACTGCTGGCACTTCGTTGATGAAAATTCGGCTTTTGGGGACTATCCCGGCCTGGCTCGCTACGTCCATCTTGATGATGGCGAAAAAGAGCACGACCACGATGCGGAGCCGACTGGCGAGCCGCGCACGCTGGAGGTCTGGAGGCTGACTAATCCAAGCTTGTTTCGCACCTATGCCGACGGCAAAATCGGCCCTAATTCAAGTCACTTTCACGCAAGGAGAAAAGTATAATGACTGGCTATAGCATCTGGGTGGAGAACGCCGACGGGCAGAGTAAAGAAATTGATGTGCAGCTATCCGACGTTGAGAAGCAAGAGGTGCTTGATATACTGCATGGCCTGAGCGCCGATGGCATTCTCGCTGATTATACCGTCGATCCATATCCAACCGACTCGGGCGTGGATTTTGTTGAATCTGAGCTGGCGCCGCTACTACTCATCGAGCGCGACATCAAAGACTGACAAGTTAGCTCGCCGAGGGAACCGGACGCTCGAAATCAAGTAGCACTTCCGCACAATCGAGACACTCGATAGCCACGTTCCAGATATCTTCGGCCTTGCCGTAGGTGACGCACTCAATCTCATGACCTACGTGAGTGACTAGTTCTTCATACGTGGAAGCTGACATTGGATTAGCTCCTTTCGACTTTGTTAACTGCCGGGCGCAAAGTCGCCGGCACCCTCGTCGCGGTCCGAGACCATGTCATCGAGCGAATCATACACCGTCACCGGCTTGAACGTACCGCGTTCGTTGCCGTGCAACTGCGCATCGATCCAACCGGCGATATCGCTCTTTTCTAGCTCCTCGAGATCCCGCCCATCGATGTCAACGATGAGAAAAACGCGCCTGCGATTGATCATGATGACTCCTTCTCTGCTCTGCCGTCAGCAGTAGTGATGCTATCGATCCAATAGGTGCCGTGCTGATATACCCAAGCATCGAAGCCATCGCGCCGCAGCTGTGCCAAGCGTTCGATAATCTGCTCCTTGACCAGACGTGGGTCATTCTCTGATCGCTGGTGTCTTTCTTGAGCTGGCACATCTGCTAATACCATCTCAACCAACCCGCGGGCGGCGCGGCGCACCCCTCGCTCACGTGCTTGGTGAGAGATGGTTGCTGCATCAAAGATGGCCATATCAAGCTCGCTTAATGGATTGGTCTGCATGTATTGCTCGATCCGCGATAGAGCCTCCTCTAATCCGGCAATCTCGCCTTCATACAAAGGCAGATTCAACTTGCGACAGGCCTCTTCGGCCAGACTCAAATCGTCAAAGGCGTCGTCGATGCCGCCATCTTCATTGCGTAGCAGATGAACTGTGGTCACGCGTTCTCCTCGTTAATTGATGTCGCTAGCGTAGCGGCTAGGCCTAGTTCGCGCAAGATGGCAGTTTATTCGCTTGAGCCGCGTTGAACGAGGTCGGCTAGTTCAAACAGGGCCATCTCAATGTCGTCATCGGGCCGCATGGAAGCGGCGTCCTGGGGGCGTAGATAATCTTCTGCCACCATAGCATCCAATAAAGCCTGCAAGCGATCTTTGAACAAATCGTAAGCCTGCTGGACCTCAGTGACATCGCCACTGATCACTGGTCGTCCGTACGAGTTGTTGGTCATGACAAAACCTCCTCTTTGGGTCGATGCGAAAAGCCGGTGCTAACCCAGTCGCAATCAGGAGGGCAAAGACGCGAGCCTTGGCAGTGAGGGCAGACAAAGGCGTCGAGCATCGGGCCCACCTCGCCACGTCCGAAGCACTCTTGGCAGGGACGTCGCGGCGCTGGCGAATCGTTTGCGTTCATGATCTTCCTTTGCTTAGGCTACTGAAACGTCGTCAAGCTTGGCATACCAGTGCTTGCCGTTGTCATCTTCGATAGTTACTTCAATCTCGTGATAGGCAGTATCATAAATATAGTCGGTCACTTCGACATCAAAAGCAGCAATCCTGCCAACTAGGTCGTTGGCAACCTCTTTTTCGTAGATGCGACCACCGGGATAATACTCAGCCTTACTAGCCTTAACTCGTAGGCCAATTAATCCCGATGCTTCAGCAACCACGTTATACTCCTCGCCAATATAGACTAGTTGATGTCTTCAAGCGCGGCGGCGATATATTCCGCGGCATCGTCCTCGCTCATACCCATGGCTTCGGCTTCTTCCGTAGCTAGAGTTCGAGCGTGATCTTCGCGGTCGGGGCAGTGTTCGAAGCAGTTGCCGCACTCGGCACAATGATCAGAGCGTGAAGCTGTGTCGTACGCCTTGTCGCAGACGTCACAGTTTCCGATTTCTTCGTCGGCAGCTTCTTCAGCGGCGTGAACTTCGCGGTCTTCGCAGTGCTCAAGGCAGTTATTGCAGCGCGTGCAATGGTCTGAGCGTGAGGCGCCATCAAACGGCTTGCTGCAAACATTACAGTATCCAATTTCGTCGATCATGATCTCTCCTGATTAATAATTACGAAACCGGCGTCCGCTTAACTCCGGCCCGATTAGCATAGCGATTGCCAACCGCATCGTCTATGAATGTGTTCTCGTTGCTCATAACCGCAGGGCCGGTCTTGACGAACGGCCACCTCAGCGTCCATCATAAGGACAGCCTATTTTATGCTATTTGCTGGAGAACCTTTTCGTGAGCCACCGCGACCGTCTATTGGAAGTTGCCACTCGCGCTCTGCGCGGCGAAATCGCCGACATTAACGTACGGAGCGATGGTTCGGCCGCCCTGCTTAACGCCGGCAAGGACCTGATGTGGACTGGTTACAGTCCGGATGCGGAACTGCTCAAGGGACTGATTGTTAAGACCAATGGCAATCGCGCCACCGAACTGGTAGCTGCCTGCCTGCCAAAGTTCTATAATCACACCGAGTCAGAAACCAACGATGCTTCGTTTGCGCGCGCCCTGGCAACGCCAGGAAACCGCCTGCATTTCTTCGTCAAGGAGGACGGATCTCTTCTACGCCCGTATGTTCACCCTGACAGTGGCCGAGTTGAGTTTGCTACCCGCGGCATGCTGCAACTCACCTCCGGTACCAATGGCTACTTCGACTTCTGTGGTGCCGCCGCCGATATTGCGCGACGCAAGTATCCGGCCCTGCTCGACCGCGACCTGGTACGGCGTTACACGTTCATGTGTGAATTGATTCACCCGAACAATGTCATCATCACCCGCTATGGCAATCGCGAAGATTTGCCGGTACTAACCATCGTTGATCTGGCTACCGGCGAGGAGCTGCCACGCGCCGAGGTAGAGGAGATGTGCCGACGTTATCGATTGACGCCCGTTGCCGCCTACAGCCCGCGCTCAGCTAGCTTTCTCGATGCCATCACCGAATTGCGTCGCAGTTGGGCCGGGACGGACATCGAAGGTACCGTCGTGGCCGTTGAACACCCCGATTGGCCAACTCCCTTCCGCCTCAAGGTCAAGGGCGAGCATTACCTGCGCCTGATGCGCTTCAAGAGCCGTTGCACCCTGCGCCGTGCCCGCGAAATTGCCGAGACGCTGCCGCAGCCCAGCTGGCAGAACTTCCGCGCTCACCTGTTGCGCGAGGAGTCGAGCTTGCCCGAAGAGGTGTTGATGGGCTACCAACAGCACTTTGAAACTTGGCGCGAATGGGACGAGGGCAACTTCTCGCGATTGGCGGCTTACGAGGCCGCTTATGAGCGCCTGCCGGCGCGCGATGCCGATCAGAAGACGTTCGCCATGTCAATCGCCGACCATCCCGACAAGAGTGCTTTCTTCTCGCTACGCAACAGCCCTGATCGCGCCTCTGCTCGAGCACGCATCATCGAAAGCCTGCGGCGAGCGCGAAGGCCAGAATTGCGCGAGGAGCTATACGAGCTGGTTGATCCGGCCCTGGCTGGCTAGTCATGATTGCGCTATCACGGATCTACTATATCGCCACTGGCAGCTTAGCGGTTGTGCTGCTACTTGTGACGCTGTTGCAAACGGCAATCACAGCTATCTCGGGTTGTGAATTAATCTTCTCGCAAGCCGATTTCATCGACGCGCGGGAACTGGGGCAAATTCCTGATAACATGCCTGTCTGCCAGCAATATATCGACCTTCTGCCGTGGCTGATCGCCGCAGTGATTGCGATTCTGATGTTTGCCACCGCTATTCGCTTCTATCGTTCCGATCGTGCCTCGCGCGGCTTGGTGGCAATCGGCGCTGTGGCGGGCGTGATGGTGGGCGCCATCCCCGGATTGCTGTTGTGGAGTATTGCAGATTTCTATAGATTGGCGGTTGGTCCAGTCGAGATCATACTAGCCGTAGTTCCTTTCACCGCTGGCGTAGCGGCGGCAGTAGCAACTAGATGGCGACATTCAAACCAAGTGATAGCGAACGAGGATTAAAGGAAATGGAACAAGTACGACGTGGTCGCATCGAACGAGTCGAAACGGGACCCGGCCCGGACGGCAAGGGCAATTTATTGCAGGTGCATTACCACGACAGCATGGTCGCCTTTACGGTGCGTGATTTTGACTCTTCCAATCGTCGACCGCAAGTTGGCGACGAGGTAGAAGTGCACGTCCAGCCGCGCCGCATCTTGCGTTTTATGAACGTTCCCTTGGTGCGCGAGATTCGCTTGGCCGGACAGGCCATCTGGCAACGCGCCACCAATCTAGGAGAAGCTTCCAATGGATGATCGCACCTACAGCAAGGCTATCGCGCGTGCCGAGAAGCTCGGAGCGGCTGCCGGCAAGCAGGCTGGCAACTCGTACTTCGACGGCAACACTCCCCGCGAAACATATGAGATCGTGCTTAAGGGCATTGACGACGGCGATCCGGCTGTCTTGGATCAGCTGCCCAGCTGCATTCTCACCGACGAAGATGCCGCCGAGGTCTATGAAGATATCGTTACTGATATAAATCGCGAAGATTCGGAATCTGTTGAAGAGAATGACCTGATCGAGATTTATGCTGATGCATTTAACTTGGCGGCTACGCGTGAGGCCGAGCGCGTGGCCCGCTATCAGCTCGGCGACTAAGCCGGGCTTGCCGGCAAAGGATAAAGGGGTTTATTTATGAATGACAACGAACTGGCCCTGGCAATCATCGACGAATTACTCGACTGGTCACGCTATGGCCAGGACCACTGGCGTACGCGGCTGAATGAACTGCTTCGCGAAGATGGCGTTTCCATCTCGTCGGTACATGATGTCGAAGGGCCAACCATTTTGTCAGTTAATGCACGCCATCAGTCGTTCGACGCTTTTGTCGAGCGCCTGGAGGCGATTAAGGCGCGCCTAAAGGGAGTGAAAGAATAATGAGTTCTCGCAAGATGGCCCTGACGGCTTTGATCAGCGCCCTGGACGACGCCTCCGACCGTGCCGAAGAGGCATTGTCCCTGTACTCGGGTCCTGAAAATGGCATCACCATTTCCGTTCTCGGCATGATTCGCGACTACCTTGTCTCGAGTGCTTCGACGGTCCAGGGACTGCACGCCAGCGAAGAGTCAGAATGAGCGAGGCCGATCAGATCCTGCGACACGATTGGTGGGATCCAGGCGAGAGATTCCCACGCCTACGCTGGGTCCTGCCCAATGGCGAGGTATTGCTGTCGTGCCGCGCCTGCGGCCGCAATCTGCTGAAAGATCGCAGCAACGAAAATGCCGCTTGCCCCGGGGTGGTCCACGTTACATTGCGCAAGGTGTCTTCATGAGTGGACGGAAATTCCAGCACCTGAACGAAGAAGAGAAGCTGGCAGCACGCACCTGGATAACTGGATTTATGCGCGAGGAAACGGAAACTCGCCTGCTGGCTGATTCTGGAGCCTTGGTGGCGATGGCTCGCTCGCTGAGCTCGTCGAACGAGGTGCGAACAGTCCTTAAGCAGACCGGCGCCGCTTGGCGCCGCTACGATCGTCGTCTCGATGCGCATCATGCCGCCATGGCCGCCCATGGCGTCGGCTCCAGCGCCAGCGGACGATCATTGCGCGATCTGCTCGAGGCACGCTCCAGCCTGCTGTCGAGTCTGATGGAACTGGCGCAGGTATGCTATCCGCAAGTTGAGCCAGTGTCGCCGGCCGTTAGCCGCATTCGTAAGGTATCCGCCGCCCAAATTGGCCCTCCGCCCTCACATTCAATCGTGACCATTGCCCGCTGGGACGAGTTGGCCGATTAGCCTGTTCTTGAATGCGCAATTAGGTATGTGGTAAGATAAGAGTCTACCAACTCTCGTGGACTATTCATGCGCATCTCAATTCGCAATCACTACAGCTGGAACTTAGTCGTTTCTGTGCAGCGCACGTCCGCGGACACGCCTGAAGAAGCGCAGAGCATCGTGGCCGCCCTCAGCCGTGAGCTTGAGCCCCTGCTTGTCGGTCGAGCCGAGATTGTACCGCCACGTCCGCCGCGCGCCAGGAGTAAGCGACCTGTCAGCGCCATGATTACTATTCGACCGCCGGCGCGTGAAGAGTCCTACACGACGCTCGACTGGCAAGGCGATATGCGCACTTTCAAGCGCCGCATCAGCCTACCAGAATCAATTGATGAGCGTGCGGAGCTGATTGCTCTGCTCGAAGATGTCAGCTGCCAATATATGGAGCGTGTCGATGCTCTAGGCGCGGTTGGTTGGTGCCTGAAGCCACTAGAAGAGATTGGGCGCACCATCAACCCAACTGAGAAAAATCCGCTAAGCAACGAGCAGCGCGAGATTGTCGAGGCCCAGGAAGCAAAATACATCGACGAACGGGCTCGGCTGCTGGCGCCTTACCTGGCGGGCAAGCATCCGATCGTGCTGCCGGATATCTTCGCTGCCTTTTACAGCGAGCTGTCATTGGCAGAGCAACGCCTTATTCATCGAATGGTGGATGGTCGGGACGGCATCAATGCCACTAGTCTGACCAATCACTCTTCCGGTAAGCTGATGCGGGGTCTGACGTACGGCGAACGCAAGGCACAGTGGACGCTCATCAGCGATCATCTGCTACGCACGCAATGGGCCGTAGTCGGGACTTCGCAGCGCCTACATATGAAGAATTCTTACGATGCGCCCATCTTGGTGCGAGGCAAGAAGAGCAACCTGCTGCCGCTAGCACAAATGGTGGTGAACTAGCGGCAGCAGCGCGTTGCTTTAGTTCTTGTCTAACCTCTTCTTGCGCCCTGGTCGCGGCGGCATGACCATTGAAGGCGCAGCCCCGGAGCGATACATGGTCGTCGAATGGCTGACGGCGGCAAAGGCTCCGCTGACGCCGGCCGCATCAGCGCCATACTGATAGCTCGAGGCGGCAGCAATCCCCATCGCGGCGCCGGTAGCATAGGCATCGACGTTAGCGCCCATGAAGACGAACTCCCAGCCAGCCTTGCGCTTTTCGGCAATACGGTTGAAGACGTCATCACGAGAAAACTCACGCGAGCTGTTCTCCTCGCCATCGGTGATGATAACAAAAACGACCTTGCCGGCCGGCGAGGCTGACTCTACCTCGGCAATGCTACGACCGACGGCGTCGTACAATGGCGTGCCGCCGCGCGGGACATATGTTTCGCCGTTGAGCGGCTTGACCTTCTCCACTGGCGAATTGATGTACAGGTGATCGATGCCTTCGGTATCAAATTGCGTCAGTGAAAAGCGAGCTCCGGGCAGCTTGGCCTGTTCAGCCAAGAAGCCATTGAAGCCTTCAATAGTTGCTTCCTTGATTGATGCCATGGAGCCTGAGCGATCGAGGACGACATTGATGAGAATGTCTGTTTCAGATGCCTTGCGCTTGCGCGAGGCCTTGGGGGTGGGCTTGGTTGTCATTTACTTCCTCCTGGCGCACTTTAAGATGCGTTCAATTATTTCTTCGATTTGGCTGGCTGGCCGCTACCGATAGTAGTGGCAACTCTGGGGCGAGCAGTTGGGCGTGGGCGTGGCTCGAGCCAGCTCGGATTATCGCGAGTCACACGCAAGGCAGGGGCAGCATTAGCCGGCAGCCATTGGCCACGGACAACATCGCCTCTTCGTCCATCAACTACAGTTGTGGCACTGGCAGTTTCTTTGTAGCCACCGCGCAGAAACTCGCGCAACGTCATGACATCACTGGCACGAGGGGTGACAAGAGCGCGATAATACAGACCACTGGGCTGGGCGCGATGGAGTTCGATATAGTTCGCTGCCGCACGGAGGCGGTCTGGATCGTCATCCATCGCTTCAAGGCCGGCAGCGCAAATGCCACACAGTAAGCCGCGCACCGCACCGCTGCGGCGGTCATGGTCTGGCACGAGGCCCCCATAGGCCTGGCGACCACAGATGGCACATTGCCCCTTCTGGTCATCTCGTAGGCTGAGCAGGTCTTGGTTGGTAAGTTGTTTGTTGTTGTTGTCGGACATGCGTGCATCATGTCCGACATAGCGCAGATGTCAAGAAATTAAGAACAGCTTTACCCCATCATCCATGCGCTACGCTGGACGACGAGGGTGTGGTAAGTAGCATCAATACATCAAAGTTGTTTGTCAGTCGGGAGTTGTTGTGGCTCGAGCCTTCCCCTACCGCGTGGAAACCCGACAGCCGGGCGGCGTACGCGTAACGCAGATTTACCATGCCCCTGATGCTCTGATCGAAGCTCAGCAATTGCCGGATGGGTCGTGGTCTGTTTATCGACAAGGCTCGACGCAAGGTGTTGCGGCCGCATACGTGGCCGATCTGTTTATTCTACGCCCTGTGCTGCACGCCCATGAAAACTGCACCAACTTGCCCAATCCGTTCCCCGTCAGTGACGACCTGCTAAGCACAATGCTGTCTGACCGAGCGCGATGGTGTTTGCGCTGCGCGCCGGTTCGTTAACGCAAGATGCTGACGATATCCGAAAATTGATCGGTCCAATGTAATTGATGCGGGGTCAGCGACTGCCAGCCATCAAGCTCGTCTATCCGCCGTTGCTCACGGCTCATAACTACCCAGATAGAACTGTACTTCAACGACTCCTCGTCTCCGTCCGAATAATAAATGGCCGCGGCCAGGCCATGATCGGCGGCGGCGCCGGCCAAAACCGGCTCCAGGTCCAAGTAGCGATTGGAAATATGAAATGCCAGTACCCCGTCTGGCGTCAGACGCTGCAGATAGATGGCGATTGCCTCTCGCGTTAAAAGGTGGGCGGGAATGGCGTCAGAACTGAATGCATCCAGCACGATCAGGTTGTATTGCTCATCGCTATCTGCCAAACCAATGCGGCCGTCGGCGATCACCACCGAGATGTCTGCCTCTGAACTTGCCAGATAGCTGAATAGGCGCGTGTCACTGGCAATTTCATCCATGGCTGCGTCGATCTCGTAGAAGGTATAATTCTGTCCTTCTTGCCCGTAAGCAGCTAAGGCGCCACTGCCTAGACCAACAAGGGCCACATTATCAAACGGGCCCGACTGTGCGAGCAGACGTCCGATACCGCTTTCGTAATAATAATAGGCCAATGGTTCTTGGTTATTGTTGCGCTGGATGCCATGCACAGTGGTCCCATGCGTGAGATAATGCGCTCCTTCGCTGTCTGCCACTTGATACGACCCAAAGAAGGTGCGGTCGGCGTACAGGACCGTACCTTCGCCCCAACCGCTCAGCAATAGGAGCGCGACACCGACGATGGCATACGCCCGCGGGCGCGGCCAAAGCACAATCATGCCTGCTGCAGCCAAGATGACAGTCGAGGGCAAAATGGCCGTCTGCGGTAAGCCCAAGCCAATGGCCGCTGCCACGATCATCAAAATGGCTAATAGCAGCAAGGCAGGGGAGCTGACGTCAGGTACTGGCAGGCGGGCCAGTAAACTCCTCCAGGGCAGGCGTACTGCTGGCAATAACAGCAGGGAGGCGAGAAGCGTAAGCGGATACTCGAGCGGTCCGTCAAACAGGAGTGGCGCTAGCAGTGCGTTAAAAACGCCACCTGCGGCACCACCGACCGCGATCAACAAGTAAAAGCGGGTCAGCTGACTAGGCGCCGGCCGCTCCCGAGCCAGTCGGCCATGGGCCAACAGCGCCACCGCCAACAGCGCGGTCAAGTGAAGTCCGATCAGTGCCACCACCGGCAAGCTTGAAAGCTCAAAGAAGCTTATGGCTACCAACGGGAAGGTTGCCAGCAATAAGCCGGCGCCTATACCAACGCTATATGGTCCTGCCCGACGCGAGAAGGCGACGATGAAGCTGAGCAGATATAAAGCTAACGGCAACACCCACAGCAGAGGCATAGCGGCGACGTCGGTACTGATATGCGTTGTCACAGCTGTCAGTAAGCTCGAAGCAATAAATGCGTAAGCAATCCAACGCAGGCTCGTTAATCGCGACACAACTGCCGTCGTCTCAGTTTCTGGAGTCGGGTCTTCCTCAACGGCCCGCCTCTTGGAGATGATAGCTAAGCCCAGGCAGCCGGCGGCGAACAATACATAGGCGCCAGACCAGACTGCTAGTTGTTCGCTTACGCGCCAATTGGGTTCGATCAGCAACGGATAGGCCAACAAGGCCAGCAGGCTGCCGGCATTCCCGGCTGCATACAGATAATAAGGATCCTTGGCGGTGGGATGATCGGTCTGGGAAAACCAACGCTGCAAGAGCGGGCTGGTGGCCGACAATACCATAAACGGCAGGCCGATCATTAATGCCAACACCAGCAACACCCCGCCAGGCGGGGCCAGGCCGTTTACATCCAGGCCTGCCGGCAGGCCGACTGGCAATAACATCAAGACCAGCAACAATAACACCAGGTGTAACCGCCTACCTCCACGCGAAGAGGCAGCATGAGCGTATAAGTAACCTGCCAACAGTAGCAACTGGAAGAAAAGCATGGCCGTCGTCCATACCGCGGGGCTGCCTCCATATGCGGGCAGCAGCAACTTGGCCATCATTGGCTGCACCAAAAATAGCAAGAAGGCACCTAAGAAGATGACAGCCGTGGACACAGGCAACAGCAGGCGGGTACTCATGACTGGCAAGCTGATGCTGCGCGCGCCATCCGTCAAGAGCGGCTGGCCTGGCGACGCCGTCCGAACGAGGAAGAATAAGTCGACAGTCGGCAAGGCTTCGCTGCTCCCGCCTCAATCTGCTTGACAGATCTACGGATCGCGACCTTGATGGACGTAGATGACCATTCTCGACGATTTTGACCTGCACCAGATACATTGGCCCGGTTCGGAGCCGCAATCGATGGCCGCACGATTGAGCGTGCACCGCGACAGCGATCACGAGTTGGTGACGGCGCTCAAGCACGTCGGTAGCGATGTCGCCAGAGCAACCCTGTCTTGCTCCTGCGGCGCGACGATCGTCATGATCGATTTCCCGCAGCCTGTCGAGCTGCAACGCCTGATCAGCGTCGGCCCTGTTCGCACCTCCGCGGATTGACCGACACAATTGCACCTGGCTCGAGCGGCCAATTTAGCAGGGGACTTATCCCACTGCGGTCAGACGAACGGCCTGGCGTCATAATCAAGAGCCTTTCAGCTAGTGGCTTCTTAGGCGGGTTGTGGCATATGTGTATGTGGCTATTATCGAGCCGATACGTACCGAGGCCAACTCTCATGCGCGCGATCATCAAGAATAATAATGATACTGCCCTCGACATCAGCATTCAGCGTAGTGCTGCCGACACTCTCGCCGATGCCTATGATCTGACGCGTGAAATAGCCGCCGCTTTGGCAAGTTCTCCTCTTGCGCCGGCGACAGTGGAACTCTCCTCGATCCCCAACCCGGGTGATCCAATCGTGATTAGCCTATCTCTGCCGATCGAGACGCGGCTCCTCTCACGCCTGCGGAGTGATGGGGTTCAAACCGATTATGCACGGGCTGTGGCTGTGCCGCAGGATCCGCGGGCACGCGGCGAGTTAGTGGCCAGAATCGAAGATGTGATTGCCCAGTATTTGACGCGTATTGATGCAATCCGTGCGGTCGGCTGGTGTTTGCAGGACATTCGCGATCATAGGGCCGATCTCTTCTGGCAGGAGCAAGTTCCACTAAGCCAGATTACAACTCTCGAGGAGGAGTTCGTGGTCGCTCGTGCAGAATTGATCGCCCCTTACATCGAAGGCAAATACCCGGTAAGGCAGACGGAGCTGTTTGCCGAGTTTCATCAACTACCCCTGCTTGAGCAGCAGATTATTGTCGCCACTGGGCCGTCGCCGCAGGTGTCGGAATCGATATTGAATGGGCAAAAATACTCTACCAGTCTTTTGCCTGACTCTGAGCGAACTGCATTATGGACACAGATGTCCGCGCGTCTTTTACAGGCTCATTGGCTGGTGGCGGTGCCCCCGCCTCGCTGGGCTGGCGGAGGAGGGCTTTGGCTTGGACGTGGACAAAAAAGTAGGCTATTGCCATCATCTCAAATGATTACTGTTTAACGAAAAGGCTCTCGCATTCATAAGATGAATGTGCTATACTCCAAGTACATGTAGTCCCCTTCAATAGATGGAAGTCTGATGCAAATTCTGCGCGAAACTTATCTGGAATTTCAGCAAGGAACCTCCGACAAGTTCTACCTGCTTTATCTTGCCGACCATGGCGGTCACTTCGAGACTGTTTCCATCTGGGGTCGACGTGGCTCTGAAGGTAAGACCACGATTCTGTATCAGGGCAACAATCGCTCCTTGGCTGATAACACCTGGTACAAGCTTGAGCGCGAGAAGACCCAGAAGGGCTACCAGCGCGCCAATATGCCGCCCTCGCTGCGTTCGCGTCTGCAGATGCTGACGGGCGGCAATACACCACCGCCGGCGCCCGTCGCCCCCAGTCCGCTTCCGTTCGTGCCCATGCAATCTCGCAGCGGCGTCACTGGCGCCAGCTTGCGTAAGGCGATTGATGCCGGCGTTTACGCTTCCGCTCCTTTGGTGACGGGCCAACGCGTATTTTGCATGTTTGAGCCAGCTAACGGCCGCCTGTCAGTGCTTGACTCGCGCGGCGCCGAGCAACGCCAGATTGCCGCTACGCTAGGTGTAAACATGCGTAATGGCTCCAAGGCTTTACGCGACACGATCATCGATGGCACGTACGCCCAGGGCGTCTTCCATGCCGCTGACATTATCCGCTATAACGGTGGCGATGTGCGTGATTATCCACTGGCCATGCGCGATACCATCGTGGCCCAGGCGCTGGGCGGGCTGGAAGCGGCCAAGGAAGTGGTGAACGGTCAGTGGCGCCGCGTAGACCTGACGCCGCTGGCGCCGGGCGAGAAGATTCCGACCAATACGACCTTGAAGGATCTGACTTCCCCCTACGACGCGTCCCTGCGCGAAGCTTGGCTCATTTCCGACTGAACTTTATTTGGCTAGGGCTAAGATGTCTTTGACTGGCGCCCAGCTGCGACGATGCAATGGCGTGACGCCATGGGCCAATAACCCCGCTCGATGGCGTGGCGTGGTGTAGCCAACATTGTGTTCCCAGTCATAACCCGGATACGCAACCGCCAGTAGCTGCATCAATCGATCACGCACCACCTTGGCGATGATCGAGGCGGCTGCAATCGAATAGCAGCTTCCGTCACCCTTGACGATGGCCTGGTGGGGGCCAACGCGTTGTTCAAAATCGCGGATCGGCAAGCCGTCAAGCAGGGCATAGTCAGCGCCACCGCAGCGCATGATGGCACGCTGCGTGGCCAAGTTGCCAGCATGGTAAATATTGAGCTCATCAATCTCTGCTGCCGAGGCCATGCCAACGCCTACTGCCACAACGTCGTCCAAGATACGCTCGAACAGTCGTTCGCGCATCGATGGCGATAATGTCTTGGAATCACGCACTCCGGCAATCATGGCTTGGTCTGGATCGACGATCACCGCCGCCGCCACCACCGGGCCAGCCGCGCAGGCCAACCCGACCGCGTCACTGCCGACGATGCGCCGGCGGCCTGCCTGCCAGTGGATTATTTCATATTGCAGCGTTGGTTCAATCGGCATGCTGGTAACTTGCGATGATTCATGATTCTCGGCCAGCGAATCGCTCGCCACACGCGAAGTGTGATAGTTTTGCTCGCCATGCGTTGACGAATCTGCCATTTGCGAGGACATACTTTGTCTGCGCTCTTAGCTGACTCAAGGAAGGAGGATAGGTTGTCGATCATCTTGGTGCCACGCGTGGCCCATGTCGGCACCTACCTGGATTCGACATCGCCTCTGGGGGCGAGTCTTGAAGGCATTGGCCTGACGGTGTCGGAGCATCCTGAGGAGCTGATGCGCATCCGTCGCTTGCGGGGACTGCCCGTCCGCTGGTTGCGCCGAACCGATAAACGCATAGGCCGTTTCGTGGACGGGCATGAAGCACGCACGCGCGCCTTAGCCTGGACCCAGCAGGAGGGAATGGCTGTCCTGCGCACGCATTGGCAACTTAGCTATTATGACGCGGAAGCGAAGCGCGATCAAACGTCTACTTTTGATACTGCCGAAGAAGCGGCTGCCGAAGCCGACAGGCGTCATTTGCAGCAGTCCAAAATCCGCACCACCGATTGGCTTTATGCCGCCGGCGCGCTCGAGGAACGCTTGCGCGAAGCCAACCTGGAAGTGAAGGCCAATTCTGATTTGCTTTGGGCAGAAATGATTAATCGTTATATCATTGCTCGTCAGATCGTCGCTGACGGAGTTTGGTATAATGATTACTCATACCGAAAAAACATTACATTCTCGCGGGGCATTATTTTGCCCGAGCATGTAGCCGAGTGGACAAGCGAAGATAAGGTAGACCGCCCCATCCGGCGCAGGGTTTATTCCTGAAGTTGACTGGGGATATGGGAAGGATAGTAAGATGACTCGAGATGCGACACGTATAGAAAAGAGAGCCTCTACGCCTAGAGGCGAAGTTGTCTTTTCTATCGAAGAGGACACTCCGCAACGACGCGTTACCCCACAACTGGTGGAGCGATTACGTCAGATTGGCGCCAGTCGCGAACTGCTTGCCTTTGCCGAGCGCAGTGCGCAAGAAGATGCACGTCTCGCAGATCGTGACGATTAAAGCTAGGCTTGCTGCGATAATTCCGCAGCCTCGGTCTCAAAGCCAGGCTCAAAGTGAACATACACTAGCGACGGCATATCACTCCCCTCGTCCCAAAAGCGCATTACGCCATTGGTCGTCAGCGTCAGATTCCCGCAATGACAACTCAGCGCCCACGCGCGCGGTTCCTGCGCGTAGCGAGCGAATCTTGCGCTAGCCAGCCCATCACGCACTCGAAGCGGAGAACGATAGGCGATATCATCACCATGCAGGCGGATCGAAAATTTTCCATCTTCAGGCTCATCTTTGTTCCAGAAGAAGTCGCCGATGCGCTCGATGGCAAAGGCCTCGGGTTGTCCATAATTGCCGACCAGAGATCCGCCGCAGGACTCAAAATGGTCATAGTCACTGCGAGTTGCTTTTCGCATTGTCGCTTTCCCCTTGCTGTCTTGGAGTGCGGTTAATCGCGCGAATGAGCTTTGCTGGCCACGGCCTTGGCGGCGGCCATCAATTCCGGCTCTTCCTTGTATAACTCGTCAATTAGCTCGGCACTACTTTTGACGCTACCATCGCGCCTTCGCGCGCGTCTGCGAGTTTGCTCCAGCAAACGGGCCAGGGCCGGAAAGCCGCTGTCGAGCTCGGCAGCATATTCAACCGGAGTCTTGCGCCGACCATCCGCATGAAAATCACTGCGTGGGCGTGCTAAGTCAAGGGGGAGTTGATCATCATTCATACTCTTTAGACTTGCCCAGCGGCGGTTGGCTGTCTAGCTTTTTGAAACAAATTCTAAGATCGATGAACTTCGCGAAGGCGCTTATTCGATCTCAGTCAATGGCGGGATTGAGGGCGATAATGCCTCTGATGCACGAGGAGGCAGGCCGGCGGCAATGAATAGCGATTCGAACTGATCGTGCTCGACGGTTTCTTCTTCGATTAAGATGGCCGCCAACTGATCGAGAATAGCTCGCTGCTCGTTTAGCACCTTACTGGCGCGAGTATATGCTTCGTCGACAATGCGGCGTACTTCGCCGTCAATCTGTGAGGCAATGTCATCGGAATAGTCACGCTGCTCGCCCAGCTCGCGACCCAAGAAGACCTGGTGCTCCTTGCGACCAAAGGTCAGCGGCCCCATCTTGTCGCTCATGCCGTACTGTGTCACCATCGACCGAGCCAGCGCGGTGGACTTTTCAAAGTCATTGGCGGCACCGGTCGTCGTGTCACCGAATACCAGACGTTCCGCGGCATTGCCGCCGAGCATACCAGCGATCTTGTCTTCGAACTCGCTCTTGGAATGCAGGTAACGATCCTCTGACGGCAAACTGATCGTGTAGCCCAGCGCCATGCCACGCGAAACCACGGTAACCTTGGTAACAGGATCACACTTAGGCAACATGCGCTGCACGACGGCATGTCCCCCTTCATGGTAAGCGATGATGCGCTTTTCAGCCTCGCTGATCAGGCGACTGCCGCGCTCGGGCCCGGCGATGATGCGGTCAATGGCCTCGGCGAATTCCGGCGTTCCAATTTCCTTCCTTTCGCGGCGCGCCGCCAAGATGGCAGCTTCGTTCATCAAGTTCGCTAAATCCGCTCCCGAGAAGCCGGGCGTGCGGCGCGCCAAAGCTTGTAGATCGACTTCCTTGGCTAACGGCTTGCCCTTGCTGTGGACGGCCAGAATTTGCTGACGGCCATTGATGTCGGGGCGATCGAGAACCACTTGGCGGTCAAAGCGGCCCGGGCGTAGCAATGCTGGGTCGAGGACGTCGGGCCGGTTGGTGGCGGCCACCACGATAACATTAGTATTAGTGTCGAAGCCGTCCATCTCGACCAGGATCTGGTTTAACGTCTGTTCGCGCTCGTCATGGCCGCCGCCCAGTCCGGCGCCGCGCTGGCGACCGACGGCGTCGATCTCGTCGATGAAGACGATGCACGGCGAATTACGCTTGGCCTGCTGGAAGAGATCGCGCACGCGGCTGGCTCCTACGCCTACTAACATCTCCACGAACTCTGAACCTGAGATATTAAAGAAAGGCACGCCCGCCTCGCCCGATACGGCGCGAGCCAATAGCGTCTTGCCCACGCCCGGCGGGCCGATAAGCAACACGCCGCGCGGAATGCGCGCGCCGAGGGCGTTGAACTTTTCTGGGAACTTGAGGAACTCGACAATCTCGGCCAACTCGTGCTTGGATTCATCGACTCCCGCCACGTCGGCAAAGGTTACGGTCGGCTTTTCGATATCGGGCATGCTCATGCGCGCCCGGCTCTTGCCGAAGACATTAATCGGATTACTGCCGCCGCCCGCCGAGCGCATGATGAAGAAGATGACTCCTAAGATAATAATCAAAGGCAGTAGGCTGGTCGCCAGGAGCAGGATAATCTGCCCTGTTGGCGATGGTTCGCTGGCACCAAAACCGATGCAAGCTTGGCTATCTCGACCGGCTGCCTGGCATAGATCTTCGAAGACATCGAGCTGTTGGTTGGGGAGTGTCACCGTTTCGGTGTTACTTTGGCCAACCAAGGTCACCTCGAGTCGCGAGCCCTGCTGGACGACCTTGGTAACCTTATCGTTACGTGCAGCTTCGATAAATTCGCCATACGGCATCGGCTCCGTCGTCTGGCTGGGGGCAACGAGTGGCAAGAACCACAGGCTCACCAACAAGAAGAGGAAGAGAAAAATCCAATGTCGGCGTAGGAAGCTGATCAAAGCCAAGTTGCCGACCTCACGTTTCGATAATAACGGAATAAATGGAAGACGACGCGGGTCGTCAGCGCCATCCTGTCCGGGAGGGTGAGGATGTCAAGCAACGAAGCGTATGAGTGAGGCAAGCTGCTGCTGGTTAGTCCCGTGCCATGGCTCACGCGAGGCGGGTAGTTGACCCCGTCTTTAAGCTGCGCCAAGCTTACACTATGTCCCGCATTCCTGGCCTCACGACTAGCGATCTCGTCAGCCCAAATTGGGAAATTTACGCCGCCCTGCTGCCGGTCGCTGGCGAACCGGGGCTTTCGCAGCAGACGCTACCCGGCGGACATACTATATTTGCGATTCGTGAAGGAGCCGGCGATCCGATTGGCGTTTTGCTGGTTGTGGCCGATAAGACTCAACAGCCGCGCAGCCTGCATGTGATCGTGCATCCTTTATGGCGACGCTGTGGGATTGCCAGCGAACTATATGAAGCCGCAGCTGTGGCCGGCCTGCCGATCGATACGTTGTCGGGGCGCAGTGGCTTGACTCCAGATGGAGTTGCCTTTCGCGTAGGCCGACGCATGAGTAACTCCCATGTCTGAGCTCGTACACATTCCTGACGAATTTACCGTCTGGGCTTTCTCCGACACGCATGGCGTAAAGAGTGGACTGGTTGCTTCTCTGCGCCAGGCTGGCTTGATCGATGCTAAAGGTCGCTGGTCGGCTCCGGCCGGTACGGCCCTGGTCGGTTGCGGTGATTATATTGATCGCGGTCGTGACTCCGCTGGCGTACTTGATCTGCTATTTCGCCTGCGCGAAGAGGCGACCGCGGCAGATAGCCTGGTCGTCCTGGCGCGCGGCAATCATGAAGAGATGCTAGCCGACACGCTCAATGGCCTGCGTGAGCCATTCAAGGTCTGGGTTTCACACTTCGCCGGCGGCTTGACCACGCTGGCCTCGCTGGGTATTACCGAAAACGATCCGGACCTACATCGCGGCGCACCCGAGCTGGCTGCGGCCCTGCGTCAACTACATCCGCAATTGGCGACCCGTCTGGCTTTGATGCCTGACGCTGTCATCTGGCGTGATGTACTCTTTACCCATGCTGGACCGGTGCCCGGTTTTGGGCCCGCGGATCTAGGTCCGAAAACCACCGCTCATTTGTGGGATACGCCCACCCTGTGGCAAACGCATCGAGAAGAATGTAACCTGGCCAGCCGTCATTATAGCGCCTATCACGAAGCGGGCATCGGGCGCTACGTGTTTGGTCATACCAGCCATGAAGAGCCCGCCCTCTACCAGGGCGGCAAGGCTCTGTGCTTGGATACCAATACCAGCTACGGCGCTTTTGGAGTTCGCACTGGCTTGGCCACGTTGGCTCGCATCCCCGCCTCCGGCAGTCTGGGGGCAGCCGACTTTGTCTTTATTGACACTCGCTCTGCGCCAGATCGCGGCGTTAGGGCCGACGATTAAGATCGAATTTGTGGCGTATATCTTTTAGCTCTTCATCAATACGCGCCAGCAGGCCGTCAATCTGATCAATTTGCTTCTGTAAGTCTTTAGCTCGTCGACCACCGGGCTCTTCGTCCTCGAGCATGAACTCGTTGCGATCGGCTGCTTCTTTGAGAATTTCTCGAATGTCGCCGAGCTCTTCATAATTCAGGGCCATCAATAAACTCCTTAATCTATTTTCAAAGGAGATGGTGTCGCCGCACGCAAGCCAGTCAAGCTCGCTATATTGCTTAGTCTCGCTCGAGAGCGAAGACACGTGCCTTGACACTGCTGTCGGGTGGCTAATCCTTATATGAAAACCCGCAATTGAGATGCTTAAGCATGTCGAAAAAAGTAACCGTTAAGCAAGCTGAGCTGGCCTTAGCCGAAGTCGTGCGCCAGCTGAGTGAGAAGCTTGGCTACCAGGTGCCGAGCGGTGAAGACGCCGCCATGAACGGCGAAGGCCCGGTATTAGTCATGGACTGGGACTGGCCCGGCGAACCGACCCCTTCAATCATCTGTGAAGGCCTGTATGCAGATGGCGATGGTTGGACCTTTGCGCTGGATCTACCCAAGCTCTGGGATGTGGCTGGCTGCTTTGCCGAGCCGTATGCCGGCTATGCCCTTTGCCTGTATCCACGCAGCTAAGAGAGTAAGACCATGGCTCCCAGCTTCATTCGTCCCCAGCACCGCTTCGTCGATCCGGTGACCGAGCAAGTCTATCACTTTTTAGAAGACTATCTCGAAGCACGGCATCTGGATCTGCAGATTGGCGTTCGTGGCGGCAAACCCTGGATGAAATTACGCACCCGCGGCGGCATCGTCGTTGCTGAATTGTCCGGCAGCAGTAACGAGGAAGAAGTCGAATTGCTATTGGAGTTGATGCGCATCACGGAAAACAAGATCCGCCTGTCGGCAATCTTAACTGACTCGGATGGTCAGGTTCTCGAGCCGTAAATTTAAAAAGGAGCCTTCAATGGGATATAACAGCACTCTTTTCATTCTCAATGACGTCATGGATGAAATCGACAAGGATCCAGCCGGCTGGTGGGCCAAGGCAAAAGCATCACTGATGAAGGCTTACTTTCATGAGGACTATCGCGAGCGCGAGTTCGGCCATGGCCGAGCCGGCAACGGCTTCGCCGCTATCAGCAACGAGCATGCGGATATGACTGTCCTGATCGCTGTCGGCGGTAACCACGCCACGGTCTTACACCGAGTCTCCAATGGTGGTCGCCATCACACCGACGAAGATCAGCTGGCATTGGCGAAGGCTTGGGCTGAAAGGCTGGGTTATCGCCTGGTGAAACGCTCTTAATTACTTCTGTCGCCGGCGGCACACGATCAAGCTAGTCTTGACGCTAGGCGCACACTCCTTACGCTAAGCGCATGACGAATATTGCCGCTGACTTCGACAGCGATCTAGAGATCCTGCGTCCTCACCTGGGACATAAGATTGATCTCATCGAAGATGATGATCCGTATGCTGCCAGCGGCAGCCGCATCTGGCTGGTTTGCAAAACTGACGATGAGCGTCTGGCCTGCCTGGCCGAAGAAGATCGAGGCTTCTGATGAGTGAACGTAGTGAACGAGCCAAGGCCAAGCGCGTTGCTGTCTTGCGAGATGCCATTAACAAGCAGCGCCGTTGGATTGACGAGCATGGCGGCGATCGCGTCGGCTACATTGCGCGTTATGGCGACAGCAGTGCCGAACCTGGCGATCCCGCGGCCGGCGGACGTTACGGCGATGGCGGACAAGTTATTTACCAGGCCGATGCCAATGAGCTGCAAAGGCTCGAGCAGCAGCTGCGCGACGAGACTGACCGGTGAGCAACGACAACAAGACATTGGCAGTCGGCAGTGCGGTCATTGTCCACAGCAACGAAAAGGCTGAAGTCTTCCATCCATATAAGCCAACCGCCGACGAGCAAGCGCGCAGCAGTGCTTTTCGCGATCGTTTTGGCTTCGACTTTGCTCCGGACATCGGCGAACGCACTCACGCCGGCGTACAGCGGCGCCTGCGCGATGGGGAGCGAGGACGCATTACGGCCATCGTCACCAGTAAGAACAAGCTCATGTACTGGGTGCGCCTGGGCAATGGCCCTGATGAAGTGCGCCTATATCCGCGCCAAATCTCGCAGATCGTCACTTGAGCTTCGAAGCGGGCCGTCAACCTGACGCCATTCCCTCATCGTTTATGTGCAATTGTCCGCCGGACGAATGTTACCATTGCCTGTGCTGTGGCGAGGCGCGCGGCCAGAGCCCCGACGATACGTATTGTGCGCATTGCGTCGACGACCATCCCGACGACTTTTGTAATTTCGTCCTAGCCCCCTTCTAGTCTGCCGCTTGACGAGCAGAGCGCCACTAGGATGCAATAACCGCCCTATTTTGTTCGGCATAGTGACTAATGGCCTATGCTTGGAGGGCCGATGTCCCCTACTGCCAAATCTCGATCGAACTATAGTTATTACAAGGCTAGGTTAGTCACGCCACTTTTATCACGTCGCCTAGCGTTATTTGACTTCGTTAGCTCGTCTTGGAGGCAAAATGAACAGGTTAACCGCAGCCATTGCCGCTGGTTCGCTAGCTATCGGTATCTTAATTGGTTCGGCTGGCACGATCGTCGTCGGTAATGCGCTAGATAATGACCACGAGCAGCGTCATGCGCAGATGGGCTCGATGATGAAGATGATGTCTGATCCAGGCATGGGCTCGATGATGAAGATGATGTCCGAGCAGATGGACAACGCTCCCAGAGTCGTGAACCCTGATAATGATCGACATGAAGTGCATCACCCTGGCGACAACCAGTGAGCAAGCACAGCACGAATAATATTCAACGTCATCGCACCGCCCCAGAGCCCGTTGCACCGCGTTGGCGCATCGTCGCTTTTGGCGTCACGGTCGTAGCCCTGATCGCCTTGGGTCTAGTGGTTGGTTTCGGGGACTTTCTGAACCGTCCCGATACGCAGACAGCAGCGGCTACGCCAGTACGCATGAGCATGGCAGGCTTCGAACCTACGATCATCACCGGATCGGCCGGCGAAGAACTAGCTATTGAACTATGGACTACCGATGCAGCTCCACATCTCGAGGGCGGCGTGCATACACTTATTAATGACGAATTGGGCATCTATGAAGAATTGGCAGCCGAGTCGCGTCGAGTAGTGACATTGCAATTGCCGGACGAGCCGGGCGACTACGACATCTACTGCGATACATGCTGCGGCGGCAAGGCCAGCCCAGCCATGCATGGCATCTTGCGCGTTCTCGAGGCCTAGCATGTCGGCCCATCGCCATCCAGCCGAGCCCGTCTCCGCCTCGGCTGAGACAGCCATCGCGCCAATTGCCGCCAACTGGCTGGGATTGCCGCGCCCGGCGATGATTCTGGCAATGGCATTGCTGTCGGTCGCGGCTATTTCGACGGCGGTTATTGCCGCTTCACCGTTTGATTCAGCCACCTTCGGCGGTCTTACGATCCCCGCCGTCCTCGGCGCTGGCGTGCTGGATGGACTTAATCCATGTTCTTTTGCCTTGCTGGTGTTGTTTGCCACTTATACGCTGACACTAGTCAGCAGCGTCACAGCCGACGGTAGTCCCTCAAGCTTGGCGCGACGGCGACTGTTAAGCGCCGGCTCTATTTACGTAGGCGCCGTATGGATCACTTACTTCCTTATTGGCCTGGGGCTGTTCAGTTTTCTCTCCTGGCTGGGCGCCGATCATTTCGTTACTCGCTTCGCTGCCATTCTAGCACTGGTGATGGCGGCCTGGATGCTCAAGGATGTTTTCCTGCCGGGCTTTGGTCCGGCCATGGCCGCTCCGCATGCTACGCATGGTTGGATGCATAAGGCAATGGAACGTGGTGGTTTGGGCGGAATGCTGTTGGCTGGCGTGCTGGTTGGCATCTGCACAGTACCATGCTCTGGTGCCATCTATCTTGATATTGTGGCGGTTCTCAATGCCTCTGGCGGCGGCACGACAGGCCTGGCACTACTGGCACTTTACAACCTAGCTTACATCGTCCCTCTAGTAGTTCTGCTGGCAGCAGTCAGCAATCGACGCCTGCTGGGTCGCTTGGGCCGTTGGAATAACGCCAACTCGCCATGGGTTAAGGGTGTGTTGGCGGTAGTTGTTATTCTCATGAGCTTTGGGCTACTTATTACTCTGTAAGGTAGCCGCCTCACATCCATTAGATTGACCGCCCCGACGACTTTGTAATTTTGTCTTAACCTCTTTTAGATCCTTCTTGACGAGCGGCACCTCCACGCAATACAATGAACTTGATTCGGTTTCGGCCGAACGGAGCGAGGTCTTTCGTTTATTCGAAGTCTCGTTCAGCATCGATAGCCACTTCAGCGGATACCTCTTGGCACATATTTGTGAGCCGGCAAATGATATCCTTTGCCTCGTGGACCAGGACGCTCCGCTGATTACCTGTCGATAGTTCAAGTGCTCACCGCAATACCCCGCCTTGGCGGGGTATTGTCATATCTGCTCACCCTCTTGCTTTGTGAACGCCTGCCGCGGTAAGATAAAGCCATGACTGCTGTACGTCTCATCCCTGCCGTCGAGCCGACGACCTCGCTCACCTATCCGATCAGCCCTGAATATATCGGGCGTTGGACGGCTGAGCGTGCGATCGCTGAGATCATTGCCAATGCCATCGATGCCGACCCGTCAGGCTTCCGCGTCAGTTACGCTGATGGGGTGTGTGAAATCATCGATAACGCCTCGCAAGGCGTGGGCTCCGAAGGAATGGTTCTCGGCTTTTCTGATAAGCGCGGCCGCACGGATCAAATTGGCCAGTTCGGCGAGGGTCTAAAGATCGCTACCTTGGTCTTGGCCCGCGATAAGAAGATCGGCGACGTCTTCGTTGAAACTGTTGGCTACGCCTTTACGCCGGCAATTATCGAGCAGGGTGCGATCAGCGGCCTATCTATCCCCAACAAGACAGGTAAGGCGCCACAGGTGCTGTCGTGGCGCATTTATCCTTGCGAACGCAGCACCGGCACCCGCGTGCGCATCGTCTGTGACGAAAAGACCGCCGCCGCTGCCATGGGACGCTTCCGTCATTTGTCTGAGCGTAATTACAAGGTTGACCCTGAGCGCGGCGAAGTTATCACCGACGGCAAGCCTGGACGGGTTTTCATCGGCGGCGTCTTTGTCAGCGAGCGCAAGGACCTGACCTTCTCGTATGATCTGCCGCTGGCGCGTACCAAGTCACTACAGAACCGCGACCGCAGCGTCATTGACGGCTACGCCCTCAAATCGGCCATCAATGATGTCCTCATCCGCTGCAACGACCGCGCCACTCTGACAGAACTGGTAGAGCGCGCCCTCGAAGGCAAGCTATCAGAGAATGAGGCGGGCTTCTTTGCGGCAGTGCAGTCCGCCGAGCAGAAGCGCCTGATGGCCACGATCGGCAAAAAGCTGTTTACCGGCAAGAGCGTTTTCTGGACTGACTACGGCCAAGAAGAGGCTGCTCTTGATCTGGCTGACAGCAAGTATGTCATGTTACGCGTCGAAGGCCTCAATCATTGGAACAAGGCGTCACTGATGAAGCTTCTGCAGGTGCCCAGCGCCAACTCACTGCAAAAGAAGCGCGCCGAGAAGAAGCAGGAAAAGGCTGAATGGGTTGCCGACCGCAATCTGACCGAATCTGAGCGCAACGTCCTGGCCGAGAGCATCGCCGTTGTACGCGCCGTTTGGGGGGCCAACGCCATTGATAAGGTCCGCGTCTATACGCGCATCAATATCGTCGGCGGTGGCGGTGAATGCCACTCCACTCTCGGGTTCTACGAGCCGGGCAGTGGCAAGATTGCTGTTCGCCGTGATGGGCTGGCTGACCCCGAGAATCTTCTCCATACCCTCACCCACGAAGCAGGACATCGGCTGGCGCATCGTGAGCCGACCATGGTGGGTCTACGCTATCCTGACTACAATGATCGCTCACGTGGCTTCGAGACAGCCTTGGGCTTTATGGCCATGCGCGCCGCGCGACTGGTATCGCAAAACGTACCGCTCGAGCAGGCGGCTGGCCATGCTGCTGCCGCCAGCGCGGCTGCCAAGGCAAAGGCGATTGACCCGGCCACCTTTGGTTACAAGCCGATCCCGGGCTTTTCGTATAAGCATCGTGGTGGTTCTTGGTTCGTGCGCGTTGCCGATGTAGGCGTTAGTGCCGGGGCCTTGGTTGAAGGCGCGATTCGCGCCTGGGCACAACGCGAGGGCGTCAAACCTCGTTCGGCGGTGGCTGCCTACGCACGCGAGCATTTCGTTTCCTCTGGCGCTTTACGCAATATCGTCTCCGGTTGTGTTGGGGCTGATTACGTGCGCGTTCGTGAGGTATGCGAACCGCTTGGCATTAATGCCGGCGTCGTATGGTGGGCCGCGTGCGGCGTCGAAAAGACTTATAACCAGCAGACACGTAAGGGACCAAAGCGATTCCCGGCTTCAGTCCGCGCCGGCGCCGAACCGGCTCTGGCCGCGCTCGAGGCGGCGGGCGGGGTCTTTACCGACGAAGTTGCTCTCTTGCGCGGTATGCTAAATGGCGACAAGATGGATGTCACCAACGCCGATTGGATTACACCGGTCAAGAGACTGGTCGAGGCAGAGGCGCTTCGCCTGGACCTTTCACCGACATCAGACGCCAGTTAACCTTCTGCCATCGTCTCAAGGATCATTCCATGACCGACCCGGCCACAGTTTTATCGATTGCAGCGAACGAAGCGCATACCGCCCATAACTATCGTCCGCTACCAGTTGTCCTCGCCCACGGCGAGGGTAGTTGGCTTACTGATATTGCCGGGCGCCGTTATCTAGATCTGCTGGCTGGCTATGGCGCTCTCAATTTTGGGCATCGCCATCCGCGGCTAGTGGCGGCAGCTCAGCGGCAATTGGAACGACTGACGCTGACTAGCCGAGCATTCCACAGCGACCAGCTAGGAACGTTCACAGGCGAACTGGCAGCCTTGTGCCAGATGGAAACAGTGCTGCCCATGAATACTGGCGCCGAGGCAGTAGAAACCGCGCTGAAGATGGCTCGCAAGTGGGGATATGAGGTCAAGGGCGTATCGCCTGATCAGGGCAAGATTATCGTCATGGATGGCAATTTCCATGGACGCACGATTACGATCGTCAGCTTCTCGAGCGATAATGAGGCGTCGGCTGGATTCGGCCCGCGCACACCAGGCTTCGTCAGCGTCCCCTTTGGCGACGCGGCTGCCCTAGCGACGGCGATTGACGATAACACGGTAGCCGTTCTGCTGGAGCCGATCCAAGGCGAAGCTGGTGTCATTATTCCTTCGGTCGGCTACTTGGCTACAGTCCGGCAACTGTGCACCGATAAGGGCGTGTTGATGCTGGCCGATGAGATTCAATCTGGACTTGGTCGCACTGGCGAAACATTTGCCTGTCAGCATGAGGGGGTGCAGCCCGATGCCTATATTCTCGGCAAGGCGCTTGGCGGTGGCATTCTGCCTGTCTCGGCAGTGGTGTCGAGCAGCGAACTGATGTCGGTCTTCGCTCCCGGCTCGCATGGCAGCACATTTGGCGGCAATCCTCTAGCGGCCGCCATCGGCACTGAAGTTGTGCGCATGTTAGCTAGCGGCGAGTTTCAGGCTCGAGCGCGGGAGGAGGGCAAAGTTCTCAGCCAACTACTGGCAAAACTGCCAACCAACCGGGTATCGGCCGTTCGCTCGCGCGGACTATGGGGAGCAGTTGATGTCGTCGGGCGCAGCGGCCGCAGTGTATGTGAAGGGCTGCTAGAGCGTGGCGTCTTGGCCAAGGACACGCATGGCGCCACCATTCGTCTGGCGCCACCGCTGGTCATCGAACGGGCCGAACTCGAATGGGCATTAACGCAGTTAGCTGACGAGCTCGCCGCCTAGGCTACACGGCGGACTTAGCGTCCCCGACAAAGATCAGCGTCTCTCCTTCGTCGTTGACTTCCACCTCAACCACTTTACGACGCTCGCCATTGGGCATTACCACCAGCACTTCTGCTTCCGTCTCGCTGTACGGCGCCTCTAGCTTTTCAAAAAACTCTTCGAAATACATTTCTACCTCTCCTGCCCTACCTATACATAAGAGCCCAGGTTTTACCCTGGACTCTTATGCTGCAAACGCTGCGCTGCGTCTAGCTCTTTTTCTTTTTAGCCTTGGCGGCTTTGGCGCCGACGGCAAGGATGGTGTAGTTGAGCTCCCCGCTGGGGGTCCTGGCCACGACAACATCGCCGGCCTTGCCGCCCATCAGTGCCCGACCGACAGGTGAGACATTGCTGATGCGACCAGCCTTAGGGCTGGCTTCTGCCATGCCGACGACAGTATACGTGCCCTCTTCGCCTTCATCATCACGAATCTTTACGCTTGAGCCGAGTTCGACGATGTCCCCGTCGGAAGGCTCGATCAAAACGGCGTGGCGCAGTTGAGATTCCAGCATCTGAATGCGCCCCTCAAGGAATGACTGCTCGGCGCGAGCGTCCTCGTATTCGGCATTCTCGCTCAGGTCGCCCAGTTGCTTAGCTTCGCTGAGCCGGTCAGCCACACGGGGTCGGTCAACTTTGATCATGTGCTCTAATTCGGCACGAATAGACTTTTGACCTTCCTCGGTCAGATATACTGCTTGCGTCACCGTCTTGCATCTCCTGTGGTATCAATGGTCTTGGTAGTTATCTTGCGTTGATTTTGACGGTCCGGCCAGTGCACATAGGTTGACGAGCGCAAAAGATAGAGGCATAACGTACCTTGTGAACAACTCCGAAGCGGCGGCCTGGCTACAGCCAGCCGTCGAACAGCATCTCGAGCGTCGCCTGCGCAACCTACCGCCAATTATGGCCGATATGTTTGCCGCAGATGATTGGTCGCGCATCGCCTTCAGTGTAGCGCAGGGCGAAGCGGCATTGCTGGGCCTGGCTGAAGTGGGCCCCGAACACGCCAAGCTAGCGACGCGTTATCAGCCTTGGATCAGTCGTGTGCTGAGCGCGCGCATCTTGCGCATCATGTCCTGGAACCGCTGGGCGGAGCATAATATCACTGGTCGTGCCCTGGCGCTGACCTTGGCCGATGAAGCTCCTGCCCTGGCGCGTGCTGCTGCAAAACTATCGGCAACCGAAGCCGGCGCTGGCCCACAAACGGCGCGCCGCCAACGAGCCCTGCTGGTCGGCGAGGGTGCCGGACGCCAGTGGGTGCAAACGGCACGGCGCCGTCACGAACTGCGACGCGAGCTCAAGACCGCTTTTGTGCCTTTGTGGGAGATGGTGGCTCCCGATCGACCCTTGCCCCTGCTGCAGACCGATGGCTGGCTGCGTCATGGCGTAGCGGGGACTTATTCGTCTGATAGTTGGCCTCAGCAGAGCATCCTAGTTGATGTGCCCAGCCTAGTTGATGCACAGACGGCCGACGAACATCGCGCCCTGTCGCTTGAGCAGTTGGAATGGGATCCGTGCCACCAGCTGGCGCAATATCGCCTCAGCGCCGCTCATGCTCTGCTGCATGAAATCGTTCACGCTGCCTTGCCTTCGTTCCTCGAGCCATTCGAAGCCGATGGCCGTCACAAGGATCTTTCCGATCTGCTGGCTTGGCGCCTTCAGCTGGCGCGACGGCTGCCAGCCGACCCGCTGCTCCGTGCTGGCGCTCCCTATCCTCTGCCGCGAACGCCGTTTGATGTACGCTACGTGGTCAATAGCGGCTTGTATATGCAAATCTATACGACTGAAAGCTTGATGCGTCTTTCGCGCGCCAAGCGTGAAAGCGGTAGCGGTGGCGTTATCTTCCCAGCCGGCGCCAAGAGCCTTCACGAAGGCTTGGTTGAGGCAATCACTATCAGCCTGCGGCCTGCGGCGGAAGAGCTTCTGCCCAGTCAGCTATGGACGGGCAATGGCACCAGCTACGAAAAGCGTGTCGCCTTGATCCGCGCTCTGCTGGGCCCGGGGGATTTGATGGAATATGCTGCTGACCCCGATCATGTTGAAACTCTGCTGACTCGAGCTCAGCAACGTCTGAACGAACCGGAAGCGATTCGTTTTCAAGAGTGGTTCTTCCATCGCACGCCTGAAATTGAAACCACCATTATCGGCGAGCACCTGGGCGCAGTGGACGTCTACGATGTTTGGCTGGCTGCTTTGAATCCGCTCGCCGCTTCCGCAGCGCCATTGCATAATAAGGTTCTAGCCAAGAGTGCAGCCGGCGAGGAATCTGATGGAGTTCATAGCACAGCCAACGCTTGATCGGGGCTGCTGAGCAGTTCGCCAATAGACAACCTTGTCCACGTCGATAAACTTAAAGTTATCTCTACTATATAAACATATGAGGCCTGACGTGGAACACATCGAACATATTGCAGCGCCTACCGGCGAGCACGATCGCGAGAACTACTACGCCTGCCAATGCGATTGTGGCTGCGACCGCGACCCGGCGCCTGATGAAATGTGCGAGCCATGTCAGAACGATGATCACATGCCATGCCTACCGGAGTGCGAGGCCGTGCCTCCACATTACTTCTAACCCATGAGTAAGACTGCAGAATCCCCCACCCCCGGCAAACGCCGCGGTCCACGCCTGTCCGCCAGCGACTCGGATGCAGCGGAACGAATTGCGGTCCTAAAAGCAACCGCCAAGGCCGCCCGCTCAAAGCCACGGGCTAAACGCAAGCCTTTAGGCCCGCTTTCTTACGATCAAGAAGAATGCTTAATACGCAAGGTGACGCCTGATGACGACAAGGTCATCATCGAATTCGTCAGTCGTGAAGGAGCCGCTCGCCTGCGAGTAGATTCCAATCTAGGTGGCAGTCCAGTGGAGCTCGGTGATCATGTCACGATCGCACGTCACTTTGATGGACCGCTCATTTATCTGACCCTCCACGAGCGCGTGCTACCTCAGCCGCGCTTCGAGACAAGCGAGGAGGAGACGCCAGACAATGGTTGACATTCTTCCTCGTAGCAAGCAGCATGACATATGAACCAAGACGCCACTTCCGTTGTTATTGACGCTGACTACCGCCTGGCTGACTGCCCTTCATGCGCAGAGGGGTACGACCATGTACGCTGCCTCAACTGCGAACGTGACTCACAAGTAACCGCTGGGGACGATACTTGCCCGCAGTGCTTGGCGCCAACCTTGCGCTGGGAGCATGACGAAGCTTTCTTAGCACAAGTTTCTTCATGATCTTGAACGAGTCGCCCCATCCTGCGTCTGCCTGCGAAGGCGAGTATTGCCCATTTCATAATCCTTCTGATCACCCCATGACTGGCTGGCCGCGCTCTTTGCGTGGCGATCGCCTACCCCTGATCGAACGCCTGTGCTCACATGGCATTGGGCATCCGGATCCTGACAGCCTAGCTTACATCGAGCGCATGGATCCTTCGCGCGAGCGCCAGTGGGAAGGCGTTCATGGTTGTGATGGCTGCTGCTCGCGCGGCTCGTAGTCATGACTGACGCATATCAGGGCCCCAATGCTGACGAAGTGGCCCATTGCCTGGCGGCCTTTGCCGCTCTCGATGTCTCACATTGGCGCAAGCTGGAAGAAGCTGGCGAAACGACGGACTGGTCGTATGGCGCCTTGGCCGAAGTGGCGCGCCGCTTTCGTCGCTTTCCGGCCTGGATGCATGCGGCTGACCTGGCGCGCGACATCGTCGACGCCAAGCGCGTGTACGAACCGCCGGTTGTCTCGGTATATGCCGTCGCCGCTGCCCGTACTGCCATTGGCGCCGCCGTCATGCGCGATCTGATCAGTGATGAGATGTACAGCGAGCTGATGCAGATGGTAGGCGTTGGCGTTCAAGATTAATCTGGCGCCGGTCGCATTTGCAAATGACCACGAGGCTGGCCTTGACCCCGCAGGCAGAATGTTGACACCGATCGCTCGGCAGCCAGCATGAATTATTAAGTACAAATAAAATTGGGAAGATAAGCGCATGATTACCAATCTGCTACTGGCAAAACGAAGGCGCGCTTCCCCTTGCTGGTGTGGCGCCAAGGCTCAGGAGCCATGTCGCGACACCGATGGCCGGCCGGCCTATGGATCGACACACGAGACGCGTGGTAAGGAAAATGAAGTACCGGCGGCGACTAACATTCAAGGAGAGAAATCGTGAAAATCGACGGTGAAATCAATCTCGGGGACGAGCCTTATACGTTCGAGCACGACGGCGTCAAGTTCGATTATCGGCCTAATCTGGATCGGGCTGGCAATGTACTACGGCGTGATCCCAATATTATTGGTCAAACGACGACCTATTATGGGGTCCTTGAATACACCACCGCCGGCGGAGTGCGTGTGAAGGGTCAATTCACCCACACTCCCATGGGCGTTACCAACTGGGCCATCCTCGCCAAGAGCGGTGTGCGCATTTCTCTCGATGGCGTCGATTGGGAACAGAATACCGAAGGCTTTGGCGGCTATATCGTCGATAGCGACAAAGTCAATGAGCCTAAGGTAAAGGCCGTGGCTGAGCGTCTGATGCGTGCCGCCATGGCGGAGAGCGCAGCCCGCTCACGTTCGGCCAGCCGGGCCCAAACCGACGCTTTGCGCAAGCTGTAGGAGACAAATCATGCAACTCGACTTTGATTTTATCGTTGGCAATAAGGCTTTCGATTTCACACATGCCGGCCGCTCCTACCACTACGCGCCTCCGGGCGGTGGCAATAGCTGGGATCGTGGAGCCGTTAGCTTTACGTCCGATGGTGGCGCCAAAGTGACGCTGAAGCTGGATAAGGACATCGTTGATCGCAAGATGCTGGGGTTGGGTGGCCGTGAAGTCGTGAAGGCCGATGTCTCGGTTGATGGCGTGCTGGTAGATTCCATTGTCAACAGCGACGACGCGGCTGATGCCAAGCTACGAACACTGTTGGCTGATGCTTTTACTGCTATCAATGCGCAGCGAAGGGCCTTTCTCGAGCGACTGTAATTTGTCCTCGACAAACTGCAGGCGATTCCAGGCTGCGACAGCAAAGGTTATCACTCCTTAACGTGACGTTTGGCAATGGCCATTGCAAAAAGCTCCTTGGCTTGGTAAGGTAAGGTTCTACAAGAGTAAAACCTCGTCTCAACCGGAGCCTTCGATGACCTCTCGCCAAATGGCCGCTCGGCTGCCGCGCTCTCCCATCAGCCGCATTAATTTGTTGCTGGCTGCCCTTGTTGTGCTGGGTCTGACCGCCAACAATCCCACCGCCGCCAACGAAGGCGTGCGCAACCTGTTTATCTTTGCCATCTTGATCAGCGCCATCGTCGGCCTGCACGAGATGAGCCATCTGCTGGCAGCGCGCGCATTTAAGATTCGCGTGTTGTCGTTTGCAATCGGATTTGGTCCTGAGCTGCTGAAGGCTGATCGCTGGGGCATCCATTGGAGCTTGAATCTACTGCCTTTTGGTGGCTTTGTGAAACTGCACGGGGAAGATGCTGACGTCGGTCCTGACAGCTTCGTGTCGGCAGCTCCCTGGAAGCGAATCTTGGTCCTGCTGGCGGGTCCGGTAAGTAACTTGATCGCTGCCTTTGCAACACTGATGGGCATGGCGCTGGTCAGTGGCGTTGCCCTGGTCGAGGCGCCGGGCAAAGCCATGCTGGCACTGCTGGCCATCTGGAACGCCACGGTCGATGCCATTGCCTCGTACCTGCCACATGCTGCCAGTGCGCCTCTGGACGTGCCCTTCTCTGGCATTCCCGGCATGGTGTCGGCGTCGGGGCTACTGTTGGACCAGGGCGTCTTTTCCCTGTTCCTGCTGGTGGCGGCACTGAATCTGTCGCTGGGAATCATGAACCTGCTGCCCATCCCTCCCATGGACGGCGGTCAGGCCACGCTGATTGGCGGCGAGGCGGTCATGGGACGCTTCTACCCCAAGCGTCTGGCGCGCATGCTGCAGGTGGGCGGACTGGCCTTCATGGTCGTGCTGATGGTATTCATCAATGGCGTTGACCTGCTGCGCATGCTGCTGGGACAGGGAGCCTTGTTCTCAGGAGTTTAATCGGGGCGTTAGAGCGACTCTTCCGCCAAGCGGCGATGACTCTTCCAAATGACATTGCCTGCAAAGGAAATGGTCAGCGGCTCTTGGAAGGTGCCTTCGAACTCGAGCTTGTCTCCTACCTGCATGGCTAGCTTCTTCGACGAATCAATGCCGCCGAGGCCGCCATCGCTATCTGATTCCATCTTATAACGCCATTCGCCCGAGGGCAGCTGCTCAACGCTGGTAACTTTGGCTGTAATCATCAGTCAACCTCGCCGACTTCTGGATCGAAGTCAACAAGTTCTCCCGCCTCGCCGACGGTCAGGCCGGTATAGATCAGGATTTGGCCCTCGTTATCTTCTTCAAAGGCCGCGCCGGGGACGATTTCGCTGATACGCGCTTCTAGCTCGCCGGGGGTCATAACTAACAGTACCTCTGTGTGTGAATGGATATGGTGTGCTGTTGGCGCGGCACGTCAAGCGACACGAATTGTCTCGATCACAGACGGGCGCCGGACTTGTCCGGCGGCTCTTCGCGCGCCGGCCAGTCTTCGGGCAATTTCAAGCCGATACCGTCGATGGTGGTGCGCTCGCTGCGCGAGTGCTCCTCGAGAACCACGGCCGCCGGCGGACGATTGTGCAAGATCAGCTGCTCTAGGCCGGCGATGAAGCCGCCGATCGAATTGCCAGCGCCCGAAAACGACTTTAGCGGCTTGACGGGTTCGACGCTTTCTGACTCAACTTCGTCGGAAGATTCTTCAAGGATCATTGTTCTTCCCTCATCCTTCCAACGACGCGCTCGATGGCCGACCAAGCTACCGACGCCGAAGGCGGCGAAGCGTCGACTAGCAATCGTTTAATTTCATCAAGAGTATCATAACGAGCCTCAACTTCAACACGACGCACGGCTTGAGCCTCGGCGACGAGCATCTCTACGTCACGATAGTGATACCAGGTGCTGCCCTCCCGGTCGACGCCTGAGGCTAATAGTCTGGCTCCTCGCTCGACAAGCATCTTGCCCATATCAGTAGTGGGGGCAGGTTGATCCATTTATTAATAGTTAAGCGAACGGACTTGTTTAGTCAAGCCGCATCAATACCTGTTTAGGCAGGTGTTGATGTCTTGGTGAGCCCCAAAGCTAAATGGATACTCAATAACCGTTATAGCCGGGATTTTTGACACTCGACATGCCGCCGCAAACCATGGCTCCCATGCATGCGTTTACAGGTGTCTTGCGCACCGCCAGTTCTCGTCGTCTCGTCGCGGTCAGTGCCTTCGCGCTGGCGCTGTTGCTGGTGGCTATGCCATTGGTTGCTCTAGGCGCCACCCCGACTGTGGTTGACAATACACTCAATGCTGACGGTTATGAAACCGGTTTTGGTATCGCGGACGGCAAGATCTTCTACATCTCTACTGACAACCGCATCTGCATGATTGATCTTTCCGATGGTTCGGACGCTGGTTGCGGCGCGGACCTGTGGGCACTTGATCTCGAGGCAGTCGGCATTGCCACGCTCAATGACGAAGTTTATGTCATGCTTGATGATGTGAATAGCACTACCGACGGTACGATCCGTTCCGTTGATTCCGATACTGCCTCCCTGGGAGCGGTACGCTACAGCTTTGATGGCGATACAGCTCCATATGCCTTCACCACTAATGGTGGGGCATATGGAGCCAACCTCATCGCCAGCGACGGGCAGCTATTTGCCTGGACGCGACTCAACAACAACTTCAATGACGGTGGCTATTTGCGCTTTACGCAGACCGGGGCAGCCCTGACGGTTGGTAGCTTTAATAGCGATGTCACGACCAATTCACCAGTTGACGTAGCCGTTGGCGGCAACCGCGTACTGACTGGTGCGGCTGGCTATATGAACCTGTTTAATATGACCGGCACCAAACAGCTACAAATCAACCCACTTGGCGCCGGCGCTCAATATCTTGGCTTCAGCTATGATGCTGATGGCGGTAATTTCTACGCCGTCGGTGTCGTCGGCGGCGCCGGGCACGTCTTGCGTATCGATCCCAGCAGCGGCAGCGTTAACGACCTTGGCCTCCCCAGCGAAGTGTCCCAGTATGCGACCGACAGCCGTGCCATTGGCGATTCATTGTATGTCTTCGTGGGCGATGCTGTGGTGCGCATGGATTTGAGCACCGAAATCTTCACCGTCGAAATGCTCGATCCCCGCTATTCGGCTGAAGCTCGCACCGATTACGACCCAACCGCCAGCACCCTATGGCTTAACGTTTGGGATAACGAAGCTGCTGCTACTTTCGTTGGCTATGATATCGCCGACCTAGGCGGCGATGCCGGCTCGACGCCAACTCCGACGCCGACGCCTAGCGGCGACTCCGGTAATGACGGCGGCGTCCAGCCGTGGCCGGCTCTGCCCGATACTGGTCGTTGGGACGAGAGCGTCACAATTCAGCCCAACTCGTCCGCTCCGGTCAGCGAAGACGATATGGTCTGGCATTTCGATGACAATCTAGCCTCGCCGGCCAATGCCACCTCAATGAGCCTTGCTGTTTCACCTGGACAGAGCGTGGGCGTCCACGGCCTGTGGCGTCTAGACGGCCATGGCACGACCTTGGATCTTTGCTTCGATACTGACGAGTGCCTGGATACAGTCAGCCTCGGTGATATTAATGGCGCCACCATCTATAATATCGACTGGACCGCCTTTGCTCTTTCGGCCACCGCTCCTGAGGACGCTACCGAAGCATATCTAGTATGGAGCGTGGGCTCCGAAGCCGAGATCGATGGTCTAACTTGGTTCTTTTCTGCCAACGATACCAGCATCACTCGCGTTGATGTGACGCCAACCATTACCGTCACCGCGCCGGCTCTACTCGATTTCGGCCCAGGTATCCCCGGCGACATCCTAACCGTCAATGACATCGTCAACGTCAAGACTAACTTCGGCGCTGGCTACACATTGACTTCGGACTGGACTGGACTGGTGGGTATGACTAGTCTTGATACGATCAACGAGTCTGCCTTGACCTTCACTCTCGACGGCACGGCATCGACTGGCGCTCTGGAGCGTACGATGGAAGTCGGGACCGATCACGATCTGGCTGGATCCATTACGGTGCCGTTCGTCGATACAGACACCTATAATGGTAGCATCACCTTTACTGGCACTACTAACTAAACAGTCGCGCAAATAGTTCCTGGCGAGTCGACGCATCAGTGCTTAGCCGGCTAAGCTTGCGACGCGGGCATTCAGATAGTCTATTTCCATCAGACGTAGCGGCGCCTTGCAATGGCATCGTTGGTTGATCGCAGGCGCTAGATTGACGTCACTCATGGGCCAGCCAGACCGGGCTGGGTCACGCCGGTAGATAAGCTCAATGCAACACTGACGAACTTACCAATCGCACAACCATTGAGAGTTTCCGAATATCGCTCGCGTTGTGGGCGCACGACCAATCCTTCGCGCAGATGTAGTGGGCGGCCACTGATGGCCTCAATATCCTCCGCCAAAAACACAGTCAGCGGTGTTGCAGGAATTGACGCTGTCCCATCGGGGACGAAAATCTATTTTAAGTCATTATGAAGGATCACCTATGAGCATCGCAGATAAGGCTAAGGGTTATGCCCAGTCGGCGCAGGCCTCAGCTGAGCGCGCCCGAGCTCTGGCTTCTGCCAGTGGTCTAAGATCGTCCCGCATGTGGGATTACGTGGAATACGCGGGACAATCTGCCCGCCGCGCACAAGAGTACGCGTCCGCCGCCGCCGGCTATGCGAGTGCCCATAATATTCCGACAGCTAATGCTCAGCTGCGAGCGTGCCAAAACGAGGCATATGGCGCCAGCTCTAACGCCGACCAAGTGGCGCAAGAAATAGAGAAGCGGCGCCTCGATGACTTCTTCGCAGACCTTAATCGGGCGAACGAGACGAAGTAATGACCGCTGCTAAGCTACCCAAGCTTCCGCGCGAACTGGCGCTGATGACGCCCGCTCAGGTCGATGCAGTTCTCTATTTCTATGGACAGCTTGGCCTACCTGAATTACGTGGCCGCCAGGGATTGATTCGTAAGCAGCAAGCAGCGGCCTTGGCCATGCCTGAGGGCAAAGCCAAGAACAGGGCTTTCTCTAACTTAGCGGTGGATGAGCATTTACTGGCCGAGGCAGTATGGCGCTCGCAGTGGCCGGATGAGCCTCACTCGATTGACGTCAGCCGCTGGCTCAGTGATTAAGAGGCAGCCAGGGCAAGCAAACATTGGTGTGCTCGCTGCGCGCTAAGTCAGCATCACTCATTGGCCAGCTCGAGCGTGCCGGATCACGGCGATACATGAGCTCTGCACAGATCATCTTGCGACGCGGTCCCTGCGGATCATCGATCTCCATCAGATGCACGGGCGCTTTGCAACGACACGTGCCGGCCTCGTATGATACGATACGATCACCCATGGCCGTCAGCGCATCCCAATCTTGCGCCTGTGGAACTACCCACTTGCGCGCTTTGGCCTTTGCTAATGCCCGCTGATGGCGAGCCTGCCATTCGTCAGGCGACACTGGCTCTGGCTCAGTCATATCATGCGTGTTGCAGAAACTTCCTGCCGGTTCTTCATGCATGCCCAACAATGCCTCGCGCTTGTAATCGGTGTCGGCTACGTATGAGCCATGCTCAAAGAAGCTGGCACATGGCTGCTCAGCAGCGTTAGCGGGGAACCATTCGGGGCACCATAGCCACGTTTCGCGGTCGGCGTCCGAGGCTACTGTGCTCTTGTTCACCGGCTCACTCAAACTCAGTAACATTGCCCTTGCGGGTCAAATAGGCAGCACTGACGAACTTGGCAATCGCGCGACCACCAAGAATCTCCGAATATCGCTCACGCTGCGGTCGTACGACTAGTCCTTCGCGCAGATGCAACGAACGTCCGCTGATGGTCTCCGTTCCTTCGGCTAGTTGCGCCAGGCGATCGTAGTCATACGGGCCTGCGTACAGCGTTGGCATCACGGCAATCCCGACTTCAGCGCACAGCTCTCGCAGCTCATCTTGATTGAGCCAACGGCCAGTACCGCTGTGTGTCTCGACTTGCGCGTCAAAGGCAGCAAAGCCCGGTTCGTTACGAGAAGGCACGCCATACGTCAGATCTTGCACGCCAGTGCCAAACGTTTCGCCGAACAGCCCCAGACGGACTGCGCCTAGCTTGATGGCCATCGCTCGCAGCTTCTCTTCGATACCATGCACGCGGATGGCGCGCCAGTACAGGTTGTTGACGTCTTCCTTGATCGCCAGGCGCTTGGCGCCAAAGCCCTTGGAAGATACCAGCAACTCATCGTTGGCCATATCCAGCGAAACCAATGTTGCCGTCCCATGCGCCTTCTCCGAAGCTGTGACCGGCTCGCCGACGGCAAAGATGTCCGGGTAACGCTTGATGTTCTCAACTTCGATCCAAGGCAGCAGCCGCGGCGCAGCGATCATTTCGCCGCTCATATTAGCCGGCACTTCCGGGATCCACTTGCTGATCCCCAGCTCTGGCGCAAAGTCATGCTCGCGCGAATAGGCAACTGCCAGGTCGTAGCCCGCCACCGCGGCCGGACGACAAACGATGCCCTGGCTCAGTTCGCCGCGCAGGCGCACGGCCTTGACGCGGTTGGCGGCCTTGCCGGCCAATCGCCCTGTCAGCCCCAGCTCTTCGATCAGAGCCTCGGGCAAAATGGCCTGCTCAGGGATGTAGAGTGCGAAGTCGCCGGTGCGATACTTGTCCTTGGCGACCACGGCGCGATAACCGCCTACCGCTGCCAGCTCGAGGGCGTCAGCGTTAGGATGCGGCAAGATAGTCAATCGCTCAGCGGTAACGGCAAAGGTGCTCATGAATGGAAGCTCTCGTGTGTGTAAGGACAATAGTGTAGCAGTCGATAATTAATTCGGCAAGATCGAATATTGTCTTCGCTCACGCGCCGCAGTTTACGCTGCCGCTGGGCGCACTTCAAAACGTTGAAGCGGGGCCATTATCAGTTCCGGGTATAACTATTAGCCGCGGGAACGTGCTGCCATTATCAGTTCCGGGTACAGCACTTCGTTGATGTGTAGTATCAGTTCCGGGTATGACATCTGGCATAGTTCGGACACTTGTCAATTTAGTCCCTCCTGCCCAGGCAAGCTCGAACAAAGATTGTGAGGCCAATAATATTGACAGATTCTTAGTTAGGATCAAACTGATCTCAACTAAGGAGCAAGCAAGTTATGAACACCGCCAACAGCCAAGCCGAAGCAGAGCGAGAGAGGGAGTTTCTCG
>Ga0299913_10000030_pt1 | contig 62201 bp, 66 predicted proteins | sample RVTome_9_FD_201360 | JGI IMG/M metagenome (GOLD analysis project Ga0299913, IMG submission 201360) | Soil microbial communities from uranium-contaminated site in the Upper Colorado River Basin, Wyoming, United States - RVT155D38 (version 2) ... | reverse complement strand
CTCGTAGCGGTCCTGGAGCGCCACGTAGTTCTGCTGCGCCCCGAGGTAGTTCCCCAGATGCGACGACCCGGACGGCTGGATGCCGCTGAAGACGCGCTCGCGGCGCGCGGTCGCGTCTGGCGTGCTCGCGGCAAGGGTCTGGCTCATCGGACGGCGAGTGTAGCGCACCCCAACTGGCGGTCCGGGGCGGCCCCGGGCTATGGTTCGTGCCCATGGTTCGCCTCGAGACCCCCTTCGCCGCGATCGCCCGTCCGGGACGGCGGATCGGGCACGCCGTCGAGCTGCACAAGACCATCGGCTCGACCAGCGACCGGGCCCGCGAGCTGCTCGCGGTGCCGGGCGGTGCCGGCACGGCCGTGGTGGCCGAGCTCCAGACCGACGGGCGGGGCCGTCGCGGCCGAACGTGGACCTCGCCGGCGGGCCGCAACCTGATGGTCAGCGTGGCCGTTCGACCGGCGCTCACGGCGTCGGACGCGTGGCGGCTGGGCCTGGCGGTCGCGCTCGCCGCCCGCGATGCATGCCGAACGGTCGCGCCGATCGATCTCAAGTGGCCGAACGACCTCATCGCGGACGACGGGCGCAAGGTGGGCGGCCTGCTGGTCGAGACGCTGATCGACGGCGAGCGCGTGGACGCGGCGATCATCGGCATCGGGATCAACGTGAACTGGGCGGCCGCCGAGATGCCGGCCGAGATCGCGGGGTCGGCGACGTCGCTCGCCGAGCTGGCCGGCGCCCGGACCGACCGCGGCGCCCTGCTCGCCGAGCTGCTCGATCGCCTGGACGCCGAGATCGCGGCCATCGAGGCCGGCGGCTCACCGCTCGACCGCTATCGCGCTGCCTGCCGGACCCTGGGCAGCGAGGTGACGGTCGAGGTCGGAACCCGCACGATCCAGGGCGTGGCGGCGGCGCTCGACGAGGCCGGCGCCCTGGTCATCGAGACCGCGTCGGGCCGCGAGACGGTGACGAGCGGCGAGGTCGTCCGCGTGCGGCCCGTGGTGCCGGCATGACGGACCTGCCGGCACCTCGCGCTGTCCCGACGGTCGACCCGGATCGCGACGACGTCCGTGCCGCACAGGCCGATCGGGCGGCCTTCGGGGCGCTCTACCGACGCTACCTCGACCGCGTGTACGGGTATGCGTTCTACCTGCTCGGCGACCACCACGACGCCGAGGACGCCACCGAGCGCACGTTCCTCGCCGCGCTCGGGGCCATTGAGCGCTTCCGCGACGAGGGGGCGACGTTCCGCTCCTGGCTGTTCACGATCGCCCACAACCAGATCGCCAACGCCCTGCGGAGCCGCGCCCGGCGCCGGACGGCCCCGCTGGACGGTGTGCCGGAACCGGTTGCCGATGTCGATCCGGGCCGGGAGGCGGGAGCCGCCGAGGACGCTCGTCGCGTGCGGAGCGCGCTCGCCGAGCTGTCCGAGGACCGGCGGCAGGTGGTCGTGCTGCGCTTCGTCGACGGCCTCTCGGCGCGCGAGATCGGTGCCGTGCTCGGACGGAGCGAGGGCGCCGTGCGCGTCCTCCAGCATCGCGCGCTGCGGGAGCTGTCCGGGATCCTCGGCGTCGAGGACTGAGCCGCGGGGCAGGTGTAACGTATCGGGCTCCGCGGTGTTGGCAGGAGCGTGATGCAGCAGATTCCCTCGGTCGCCGAACGGCTCGACCGTGCCCTCGAGCAGATGGGTGCCGGCGCGCGCCCCGCGGTCGCGGCTGCCACGGCTGGGCTCGACGAGGACGGCCGGGCGCTGGTCGAGCTGGCCGATCGCGTGCGCTCGGCGCACCTGATGCCGGCGGTCGCGCCGCGGTTCGAGGCGCGGCTCGGCGCGCGCCTGTCGGATGCCGCCACCCCGCGCGACGCCATGGCCTGGGCGCTGCGCCACCCCGGCCGGCTGATCGTCACCGGCGCCGTCGGATCGGCGGTCGGGGTCGGGGTGACCGCCTACGCCGTCTGGCGGAGCAGCCGCCGGACGCACTCCGGCCGGATCCTGCACCGCTGAGGGAGACACGATTGCCGATCAAGTTCCCGTTCAGCCGCCGCGCCGCCCCGTCCGACGCCTGGACGAAGTGCCCGAGCTGTGACGCGCAGGTCTTCAGCCGCCAGCTCGAGCGCACCCAGCGGGTCTGTCCCTCGTGCGGGCACCACTTCCGCATGTCGGTCGGCGAGCGGATCGACCTGCTCCTCGACCCGTCCAGCTTCGAGGAGCGTGATAGTGGACTCGAGGCGGTCGACCGGCTCGGCTTCCACGACGACCGCCCCTACCTCGATCGCCTCGAGGCGGCCCGGATCAAGACGGGCCTCCGCGACGCCGTGGTGTGGGGCGTCGGCCGCATCGACGGCCAGCGCGTCGCGATCGCGATCTTCGACTTCCGCTTCATGGGCGGCAGCATGGGCGCGGTCGTCGGGGAGAAGCTCGCGCGCTGCTTCGAGACGGCGCTCGCGGAGCGGATCCCGGCCATCGTGGTGAGTGCCTCTGGTGGCGCGCGGATGCAGGAGGGGACGCTCTCCCTGATGCAGCTGGCGAAGACGACGGCACCGCTGGTCCGGCTGGACGAGGCCGGCATCCCGTTCATCGCCGTGCTGACCGATCCGACGACCGGCGGCGTGCTGGCCAGCTTCGCCAGCCTGGGTGACGTGGTGCTGGCCGAGCCCAAGGCGCTCATCGGCTTCGCGGGCGCGCGCGTCGCCTCGGACACGGTCGGCGAGGAGCTGCCCGAGGGTTTCCAGACCGCCGAGTTCCTGCTGGCGCACGGCTTCGTCGACGCCATCGTCCCGCGGGGCGAGCTGCGCGCCGCGCTGTCCCGCCTGGTGCGCCTGCTGCCGGTGGCCGCGATCGGCCGCGACGACGGAGCCGACGACGAGGACCGCACCTGGGGCCCGATCGGCGCCCTGTCCGGCTTCGCCGAGCGGCTCGGCGGCGCAGTCAGCGAGACGATCGGCATCGACACCGACGCCGCCGCGGACACGAACGGCGACCGTCCCGCCCGCCCGGTGACGACGCGGCCCGACGGCGAGGACCAGCCGTGAGCGATGCACCGGTGATCGAGACCGCTGCCGCCAGCCATGAGGCGGTCGAGGCCGCCTGGCGACGCGTCCAGCTGGCGCGCCATCCCCAGCGGCCTCGCACCCTCGATCTCGTGCCCCTCATCTTCGCGGGCTTCTTCGAGCTGCACGGCGATCGGGCCTTCGGGGACGACGCGGCGATCGTCGGCGGACCGGCCCTGCTCGACGGCCATCCGGTCATGGTCATCGGCCACCAGAAGGGGACCGATACCGAGTCGAACATCCTGCGCAACTTCGGCTCGCCGCACCCCGAGGGGTTCCGGAAGGCACAGCGCCTCATGCGCCTGGCAGACAAGCTCGGCCTGCCGGTGATCACCTTCCTCGACACGGCCGGCGCCTTCCCGGGGCCCGCGGCCGAGGAGCGTGGCCAGGCGGAGGCGATCGCGGCGAGCATCAAGCTCATGACGGGACTCGAGGTGCCGATCGTCGTCATCGTGCTCGGCGAGGGTGGGTCGGGCGGCGCGCTGGCCATCGGCGTCGGCGATGCCGTCCTGGCGCTCGAAAACTCGGTCTACTCGGTCATCAGCCCCGAGGGCTGCGCCTCAATCCTGTGGCGATCCCGCGACGAGGCGCGCACGGCGGCGGCGGCGATGCGCATGACCGCCGACGACCAGGTCGACCTCGGGGTGGTGGACGCTATCGTGGCCGAGCCGGGCGAGGGGGCGCACACCGATCACCCCGCCACGGCAAGGGCGTTGAAGGCCGCCATCCTGTCGGCTCTGCGTCGCATCGCCAGCGGCGACACCGCCGAGCTGCTCGCCACCCGCTATGCTCGGATGCGCGGCTGGGGCGCCTACCTCGAGACCGGCGCCGGACCGAGCCTTCCGCCGGAGGCGCCATCGCTGCGCCGACGCCTGGGACGGATCCTTCGCCTTCCCGGTGCTCCGCGGCGGCCGCGCTGGAGCGACATCTGGCCGAGCGACGACCAAGACGACGAGAGCGAGCGAGGCGCATGACCGATACCGACCACGGGCTCGACGCGATCGCCCGCGCGGCCGCCGACCTCGTGCCGGAGCTGACCGAGCGGCTGGCCCGTCACGGGCTGGGCGAGATCGAGATCACCCGCGGCGACCTCCGGCTGCGCGTGGCTGCCGGATCGCCGTCGGTTCCGGCCGCGCCGTCGATCGCGCGGGACGCGGACGCCGGCGACCGACCGGCTGAGCCGGCGGCGACGTCGCCGGCCGCATCGGCGACCTTGAGCGTCGTCTCTCCCGCGGTCGGGTTCTTCGTCTACGCCGATGGCCTCGGGCCGGGGATCGACGTGACGAAGGGGGATTCCCTCGGCCACGTCGAGATGCTCGGCGTCAAGCACGACGTGCGTGCCCCGCGGGCCGGCACGGTTCGCCACCTCGTCGCCGAGAGCGGGGAGGCGGTGGAGTACGGGCAGACCGTGGTCGAGATCGAGCCGGCGGAGCGCGCCCGATGAGTCTCGCCCTGCTGTTCAGCCCCCAGGGCTCGCAGGCCGTCGGCATGGGCCGCGACCTGGCCGATGCCTCGCCCGCAGCTCGGGCCGCCTTCGACGAGGCCGATGCGACCCTCGGCTGGTCGATCAGCGAGGCCGCCTGGAACGGGCCCGAGGCGTTCCTGAACGACACCCGGCAGACCCAGCCGTGTCTGCTGACCACCTCGGTCGCCGCACTTCGGGCGTTGGAGGAACGTGGAGCCGTCACCCCCGCGTTCGTGGCGGGCCACTCCGTCGGCGAGTACGCGGCCCTCGTGGCCGCCAGGGTCCTGCGCTTCGATGCGGCCCTGCGGCTGGTCGCGCGTCGGGCGGCCCTGATGGCCGAAGCCGGCGCCGGTGGTGGGATGTCGGCGGTCATCGGCCTCGACCGGGCGTCCGTCGAGGACGTCGTCGCTGCTGTCGGCCGGCCGGCGGAGCTGGTGGTGGCCAACGACAACGCCCCCGGCCAGGTCGTCGTCTCCGGTACCCTCGAGGCGCTGGCAGCGGCTGACGAGCCGATGAAGGCCGCCGGCGCCCGCCGCGTGATTCCGCTGCCCGTCTCCGGCGCGTTCCACTCGCCGCTGATGGCGGGTGTGGCGGATGCCCTGCGCGAGGCCTTCGCGGCCGAGGCGTGGAGTGATGCGCGCGTGCCGGTGGTGAGCAACGTGACTGCCGAACCCACCACCGATGCGGAGAGGATCCGCGCGCTGCTGGCCGAGCAGGTGCGGTCGCCGGTCGAATGGGTGCGCAGCGTTGAGCGGATGCGCACCGACGCGGTGAACACGATGATCGAGCTCGGCTCGGGGGCGGCGCTGGTCGGCATGGTGCGGCGCATCGCGCCAGAGGTTCATGCCCACGCCGTTCACGACGCGGCGTCGCTGGGCGCCGCGGCGGAGGCACTTGCGCGCCCGGTCGAGGCGACCGCCTCGTGATCAGCAAGATCCTGATCGCCAACCGGGGCGAGATCGCCGTCCGCATCCTGCGGGCCTGTCGCGACCTCGGCATCCCGGCGGTCGTCGCGTTCAGCGAGGCGGATCGGGAGACGCTGGCCGTCAAGCTCGCCGACGAGGCGATCTGCATCGGTCCGGCCGAGGCACGGCGCAGCTACCTCAACCAGCCGGCGGTGATCAGCGCCGCCATGATCACCGGCTGCGACGCGGTGCACCCGGGCTACGGCTTCCTCTCGGAGGACGCCACCTTCGCCGAGGCCTGCCACGCGCACGATCTCACGTTCATCGGCCCCCGGCCGGAGGTCCTCGAGCGCTTCGCGTCGAAGTACGCGGTGCGCCGCATGCTGGCGGCCAACGGGCTGCCGACCGTGCCGGGCAGCCGCGGGATCGTGACGGATCTGCGCGATGCGCTCGACCAGGCGTCCGAGGCGGGCTATCCGGTGCTGCTCAAGCCGTCGGCCGGTGGCGGGGGACGCGGCATGCGCCTCGTTCGGAGCCCGCGCGAGATGGAGACCTCGCTTCCCCTGGCGCGATCGGAGGCCCAGGCCGCCTTCGGCGACGACAGCGTGTACTTCGAGAAGTGGATCGAGGAGTCCCGCCACGTTGAGGTGCAGGTCATGGTCGACCAGCATGGCTCAGGCGTCCATCTCGGCGAGCGGGACTGCAGCGTCCAACGGCGTCACCAGAAGATCATCGAGGAGGGGCCGTCGCCGGCCATGGACGAGGCGGCCCGCGAGCGGCTGCGCGACCTGGCGATTCGCAGCGTGGTGGCGGCCGGGTACGAGAGCGCAGGGACGCTCGAGTTCCTCCTGGATGCCGATGGCAACTTCTACTTCATCGAGATCAACTGCCGCATCCAGGTCGAGCACCCGGTCACCGAGATGCTGACCGGCGTCGACCTCATCGCCGAGCAGATCCGGATCGCCGGCGGCGAGAAGCTCTCGTTGCGACAGGAGGCGATCTCGTTCCGTGGGCATGCCATCGAATTCCGCATCAACGCGGAGGATGCCTCCGACAACTTCAGCCCGCAGACCGGCGAGATCGAGCGTCTCACCCTGCCCGGCGGCCCGGGGATCCGCCTGGACACCCATCTGTACGCGGGCTACGAGGTCCCGCCCTTCTACGACAGCCTGCTCGGCAAGCTCATCGTATGGGGCGAGGACCGTGACATGGCGCTCGCGCGCTCGCGGCGCGCGCTGGCGGAGTTCGAGATCGAAGGGATCACCACCAACATCCCGTTCCACCGGGGCATCGTCGAGAACGACGCGTTCCGCGAGGCCCGGGTCAGCACGAACCTGCTCGACCGGGTCGGACCCGGCGCCTTCGTCGCGGGATAGGACAGGAGACAGCACCGAGCCGATGACCACCGACACCACGACCCTGACTGCGCCGCTCGAGGCAGCCGACATCATGCGGATCCTTCCGCACCGCTACCCCTTCCTCCTCGTCGATCGCGTCGTCGAGCTGGAGCCGGGGAAGCGCGCCGTGGCGCTGAAGGCAGTGACCGCCAACGAGCCGCACTTCACCGGCCACTTCCCCGATCGACCCATCATGCCGGGCGTCCTCATGGTCGAGGCGTTGGCCCAGACTGCGGGGATCGCGGTCTACACCCTCGAGGAGTACCGCGGCAAGCTCGGTCTGTTCGCCGGGATCGACGACTGCCGCTTCAAGCGCATGGTCGTGCCCGGCGACACCCTGCGGCTGGAGGTGACGGTGGAGAAGCTGCGCGGCATGTTCGGGCGGGTGCGAGCCGTGGCGAGCGTCGACGGCGAGATCGCCGTCGAGGCGACGCTCTCGATCATCATCCCCCGCGACCAGGGGCTCGGCGGAGGTGCCGCCGATGCGTGACGGAGAGCGAAGGGTCGTCGTCACCGGCATGGGTGCCCTGACCCCCATCGGCAACGACGTTCCGGCCTTCTGGGACGGGCTCGTCAACGGCCGCAGCGGGATCGGCCCGATCACCCTGTTCGACACGAGGAACGTGCCGTCCAAGATCGCCGGCGAGGTCCGTGGCTTCGACGCCGATGCGGTGATGCCGAAGAAGGAGGTCCGCCGCAACGATCGCTACGTGCACTACGCGTGGGCCGCCACCGCCGAGGCGCTCCGTGACGCAGGCCTGCCGACTCCGATCGAGGACGATGCGCTCGCCTGGCGCACCGGCGCCATCATCGGCTCGGGGATCGGTGGCATCAACACCATGATCCGCGACATCATCGAGGCCCACGATCTCGGGATCGACCGCATTGGCCCGTTCCTGGTGACGGCCATGATCCCGGACATGGCCGCCGGCTACGTGGCGATCTACGCCAACGCGCGGGGCCCGAACTACGCCACGGTCAGCGCCTGCTCGAGCGCCAACCACGCCATCGGCGCCTCGCTGAACATCATCCGCCGCGGAGAGGCGGACGTGATGATCGCCGGTGGCGCGGAGGCGGGAATCGGCGAGATCCCGGTCGGGGCGTTCTGCGCGATGCGCGCGCTGTCCACGAAGCACAACGACCACCCGGAGGGCGCGTCGCGGCCGTTCGATGCGGAGCGCGACGGCTTCGTGATGGGCGACGGCGCAGGCATCCTCGTCGTCGAGGAGCTGGAGCACGCCCGGGCGCGCGGCGCGACGATCCACGCCGAGGTGGTGGGCTACGGGGCGACCGACGACGCCTCGCACATCACCCTGCCGGCACCCGGCGGTCGGGGCGCGGTCGAGTCGATGCGCGTCGCCATCGCCGATGCCGGCCTGACGACCGAGGAGATCGACTACATCAACGCCCACGGCACCAGCACGCCGCCGAACGACCGCTCCGAGACCGCGGCGATCAAGACGCTGTTCGGCGAGCGGGCCTACCGGATCCCGGTGAGCAGCACGAAGTCGATGACTGGGCACCTGATGGGCGCCGGCGGCGGCATCGAGGCCATCGCCACCATCCAGGCCATCAAGACCGGCATCGTGCCGCCGACCATCAACCAGGAGCATCCGGACCCTGACTGCGACCTCGACTACGTGCCGAACGAGGCGCGTCGCCAGGAGGTCGCGGTCGGGATGAGCAACAGCTTCGGCTTCGGTGGCCACAACGCGACGCTCGTCTTCCGGCGGTACGAAGGCCGATGACCGAGCACGACCCGATTCTCGACGCGATCGACCGGCTCGCTCCGGCGTTCGAGGAGGCCGGCCTCGACGAGCTCGAGCTCGAGATCGGCGACCTCCGCGTCCGCCTGGCCCGGCCCCCGGCATCGGTGGCGGCCGTCGAGCCCGCGGCTCCGGTCGCGCCGCCGCCACTGGCCCCGAGCGCGCCGGTCTCCGACGGACTGACGCCGTTCGGTGAGCCGCGTCCCGGGATGCGCTTCGTGGCCGCCCCGCTCACCGGCGTCTGGTACGGGGCGCCGTCGCCCGGCGCGCGGCCGTACGTCAACGAGGGGGACGAGATCACCTCCGGCCAGGTGGTCGGCCTGATCGAGGCGATGAAGCTGTTCAACGAGATCAAGTCGGACGTCTCCGGCAGCGTCGCCCGCGTCCTGGTGGAGGCCGGCACGCTGGTGAAGCGCAAGCAGCCGCTGCTCGAGATCGATCCCCGATGACCGACGTCGCACCGCCCCAAGGAGCACCGAGATGACGAATGCACTGATCACCGGCTGGGGCATGTATGCGCCGTCGCGGGTCATGTCGAACCACGACCTGGAGAAGCTGGTCGATACCTCCGACGAGTGGATCGTGAGCCGGACCGGCATCCGCGAGCGCCGCATCGCCGCCGATGACGAGACCACCACCACGCTGAGCGTCAACGCCGCGCGGGACGCGCTGGCCGTTGCCGGCATGGCGCCGGAGGAGCTCGACCTCGTCATCGTCGGCACCTGCACGCCCGACTACTACATGCCGGCCACCGCGGTCCTCGTGGCGCACGAGCTCGGTGCCACCCGGGCCGCCGGCTTCGACCTGATGGCAGCCTGCTCGGGCTTCGTGTTCTCGCTGGCCACGGCCACGGCCTATGTCCGCAGCGGCATGTACCGCAACGTCCTGGTCGTCGGCGTGGAGGTGCTCAGCCGCTTCCTCGACTACACCGATCGCAACACGTGCGTGCTGTTCGGCGACGGCGCCGGTGCGGTCATCGTCTCGGCGTCCGAGGAGCCGGGAGGCCTGCTGGGCCTCGACATGTACAGCGACGGCAGCGGCAAGGAGGGGATCATCTTCCCCGCCGGCGGGGCCGCCTGCCCCACCACGCCGAAGACGATCGCCGAGGGCGGACACTTCGTCCACATGGCCGGCCGCGAGGTCTACAAGTACGCGACCCGCCAGCTCGCCGAGTCGGCGAGGACGGCGCTGCGCAACGCCGACCTGTCGGTGGACCAGGTCGACCAGTTCCTCTTCCACCAGGCCAACCTGCGGATCATCGAGAGCGTGCAGCACGCGGTCGGCATTCCGATGGACAAGACGTACCTGAACATCGAGAAGTACGGCAACACCTCGGCCGCATCGGTGCCGATGGCGCTCGTCGAGGCCATCGCGGCGGGCCGCATCAAGGCCGGCGACCGGCTGCTGATGGCCGCCTTCGGCGCCGGCTTCACCGCCGGGGCCGCCGTGGTCGAGTGGACCGCCGACCCGGAGCGCGCGCTCCTGGCGCCCGGGGACCAGACCCGCCTCGGCCGGCCGCGGCGCGAGGCCGTCGAGGCGGCCGCCTGATGTTCGACCTCACCGGCAAGACGGCCCTCGTGACCGGCGGCAGCCGTGGCCTCGGCCGCGCGATCGCCCTCGCGCTGGCGGGACAGGGTGCCGACGTCGCGATCAACTATCGCGGCAACGCGGCCGCGGCCGACGAGGTCGCCCAGCAGATCACCGGCCTCGGCCGGCGCGCCATCACCATCCAGGGCGACACGAGCTCCGGACGCGAGGCGTGCGAGGCGATGGTGAAGGAGGCGCTCGACGGCCTCGGCGCGCTCGACATCCTCGTCAACAACGCCGGGATCACGCGCGACAACCTGATCATGCGGATGGACGCCGACGAGTGGGACGCGGTCATCGACACCAACCTGTCCGGCCCGTTCTGGATGACGCGCGCGGTCGCGCGCCCCATGCTCAAGGCCCGGGGCGGCCGCATCATCAACATGAGCTCGGCCGCCGGGCGGATGGGCAACGCGGGCCAGGCGAACTACGCGGCCGCCAAGGCGGGGCTCATCGGCCTCACCAAGACGACGGCCCGCGAGCTCGCCAGCCGTGGCATCACCTGCAACGCGATCGCGCCGGGCCTCATCACCACCGATCTCACCGCCGACCTGCCCGAGGCGGCCACGTCGGCGCTCACGGGGCTGACGCCGCTCGGCTACATCGGGACCGTCGACGACGTGGCGGCCGCCGCGGTGTACCTTGCCTCCGACGAGGCCCGCTACGTGACCGGCCAGGTGCTCGGGGTCGACGGCGGCATCGTGATGGGCAGCTGATCCGGCGCGTCACGCCGCCCGTAGAAGTGAATGGCGCCCTCCGCCGCGCGAGACCCGGGTTCGTCCCGGGTCTCGTGGCATTCCGGCCCACCGCTTGCAACGACCTACAATGAGAACCCCCCAAGCAAGCGATTGCCGATTGATCGGAAGGAGACCGAATGCGTTCACTCCGCTCCCTGTTCCCGCGCACCCGCATCGTCGACGCGCACTGCGACATCCCGTGCGGCGTCTACGATCCCGAGCAGGCCCGCATCGAGGCCGAATCCTGCCTGCGCATCATCGAGAAGTACGACCAGAACACCGATGAGGTGTTCCGCGCCCGCTGCCTCCACGTCAAGGAGGAGCGTGCCGAGCTGGTGAAGCACCACCTCGACGTCCTGTGGCACGACTACTTCAAGCCGGAGCACCTGGAGAAGTATCCCGATCTCCACGAGACCTTCTGGAAGGCGACCAAGCAGGCCTCGAAGGTCAAGCACACGGTCGACGCCGGTGCGGCCAAGGAGCTGCTGACGATGATCGACACCATCGACGAGATGTGGAAGTCGACGGGCGGCCCCGAGAAGACCCGGGTCAGCGGCCGGCCGTCCTAGCCGCGCCCGACCGATGCGACGCATGAGGGGCCTGATCGGGCCCCTCATCGGCTGCCTGGCGGTCGCGGTCCTCGCGCGGCGTGTCGTCGACGTCGTCGAGGTCCGGGGCCGCTCGATGCTCCCGACCGTGCGCCGCGGCGACCGGCTGCTCGTGGTCCGGTCCGCTCGCGCTCCCCGGGTCGGGGAGGTGGTGCTGGCGCTCGATCCGCGCGACGCGGGACGCGAGCTCGTCAAGCGGGTCGCGGCCGTCGATTCGGGCGAGGTCACGCTTCACGGCGACAACCCGGCATTCAGTACCGATGGCCGCACGTTCGGCTCGCTGCCCTCGGGGGCCGTTCGCTGGCGCGTGGTCGCGCGCTGCTGGCCGCTCGATCGCGTGGGTCGGCTCCCGCCGCGGGCGGCGGTTCCCCCGCCCGTCGCCTGACGCTAGAGGCGTCCGCAGGCGGCGAGCAGAGCCTCCACGCAGCCGTCCTGCTCGTCGGGGACGAGCTCAACGCCGGGGCCGGCCTCGGCCGCCACCAGCTGCTCGGCACCGGCCGTGGGCCGAACCATGAGATGGGCGCCAGGGATGCGGTGGCGGAGGAATTCGAACACCGGGCCGAGCCCGGCGTCGCCGAATTCGGGCCGGACCGCGCCGGTGTCGACCAGCACGACCGACGGAACCCGCAGCCGCACCGCCTGGTGGAGCCGGCCGGCATCGTTATAGAAGAACGCGATGCCGCCGGACAGGCGTCGATCCACCACCGTCGCGAGCTCGTGATCGCGGGTGAGGCAGTAGACGATCGGGTCAGCGGCCATCATGGTGGCCGGCGGGACGGTGCATCCTCGCGAGGATAGCAACCGCGCGCCGGCCACCGATCGATCAGCGGCGCCCGCCGACCGGGATGACAGGGCACTCGAACGAGGCCATCGGCTCGTCCGCGATCGTGAGGTCACCGGCATCATCGGCAGCCCAGACCTCCTCCGCGCTCGTCAGCTGGTACGGGGCGACGTGCCACGTCACGCCGAAGACCTGCCAGCGCCCGCCGTTGTAGTCGCGATCGCCGGGCTTGGCCTCGGCCACGTTGAGCAGGCCGCCACCGAGGGCGTAGATGGCGTCGTAGGTGTGGGACGGGGCACCTGTATCGGAGAAGTCGGACGGCGTGCCGACGGTCCGGTACTGGTCGCCGTCAACGTAGAAGCCGATGCCGGGCGGGCCGCCCGCCTGGGTCAGTCCCGCGATCGAGAGGGTGAGGATGCCGGCCGCGAGGGCGGCGAGGCGAAATCGGCGCATGCGATGGTTCCCTTCGCTGCTCGGCCGAGGCGGTCGACCGATCCGTGGGCGGCAGTCTTCGGTGTCGTCGCCACCCACGAACGAGGCTGGCAGCAAAGTTCGACGGCGTGATGTCGACGGGACGACGATTCGGTGAAGTTCGACCGTGGGCGTACAATGCCGGTCCTCATGAGCACCTCCGTCGTCCCGGCGCGTGACCCACGCCGCGATCTCACCTCGGGCCGCCACCAGCACCTCGGCTCGCTGCTCGGCCGCGTCTGGGCGGTCGATGCGGTCGGCGTCGAGGAGCGTGCCGCATCGCTGGCCAAGCGCAGCATCAAGAAGGACGCGAAGCTCTGGGCGCTGGACCTGGCGATCCGCATGATGGATCTCACCACGCTCGAGGGGAAGGACACGCCGGGCAAGGTCCGCGCGCTGGCGGGCAAGGCGCGCCGGCCCGATCCGACCGACCCGTCGATCCCCTCGGTGGCCGCCCTGTGCGTCTACCCGAACATGATTCCGACCGCCGTCGAGGCCCTCGCGGGATCGGGCGTCAAGGTCGCCTCGGTGGCGACCTACTTCCCGTCGGGGCAGGCGCCGCTCGAGGTGAAGCTGGACGACGTGCGTGCCGCGGTGGCCATGGGCGCCGATGAGATCGACATGGTCATCGACCGCGGCGCGTTCCTGGCCGGGGACTACGGCTCGGTGTACGACGAGATCGTGGCCGTCAAGGAAGCGTGCGGCGATGCGCACCTCAAGGTGATCCTGGAGACCGGCGAGCTGGAGACCTACGACAACGCGCGGCGCGCATCGGTCCTGGCCATGGCGGCCGGCGCCGACTTCATCAAGACCTCCACCGGCAAGGTGCAGCCCGCGGCCACGCTGCCGGTGACGCTGGTCATGCTGGAGGCGATCCGCGACTTCCACGCCCAGACCGGGCGCGTCGTCGGCATGAAGCCGGCAGGCGGCATTCGGACGGCCAAGGAGGCCATCAGCTACCTGGTCGTGCTGTACGAGACCCTCGGCCCGCAGTGGATGACCCCGGACCTCTTCCGTTTCGGCGCCTCGAGCCTGCTCAACGACGTGCTCATGCAGATCCGCAAGGAGCGCACCGGCCGGTACAGCGGGCCGGACTACTTCACCCTCGATTGAGGTGGGGGATCGGGTGGGCCGCACCCTCTCTCGACTGTTCGATGTGGCGGCGACCGCCGGGTACCTCCTGTTCGGCGTTCCCATGCTGATTCTCGGAGCGTCGATCCTCATCGGCTCGCCGCTACACCCCCTCTCGCTTCTGCTCGGGGCCGCGTTCGCGCTCGCGGGTGGGGGCGCCGTCCTTGCCTCGGTGCAGACGTGGCGGCAGGAACCGAGGGCGCTCAGCGGCTCGCTGCTGATGGTCGCGGGGATGGTCGCGTTGGCGACGATCATGGTCTGGGTGTTCACCACGAGCTTCGGGCCGTGATCGCCGTGGAGCCCGGGACCGTGCAGGTCTGGTCCGATATCGGCTGCCCGTGGTCGCATGTCGTGGTGTGGCGCTTATGGGATGCGCGCCGCAGGCTCGGGCTGGAAGACCGTGTCCGCTTGGACCACCACGCCTTCCCGCTCGAGCTGTTCAACAGCGAGCCGACGCCGCGCCCCGACCGCGAGTCGGACGGACGGCTTGGGGCGAGGCTCGCGCCGCGCGCCGGGTGGCAGGCGTGGTCGGCCCCGGATCACGCCTGGCCGGCGACGATGCTGCTGCCCATGGAGGCGGTCATCGCCGCCAAGGCGCAGTCCCTCGCCGCGTCGGAGGAGCTCGACCGCGGGCTGCGGCGCGCGTTCTGGGCGGAGAGCCGATGCATCAGCCTGCGGAACGTCATCCTCGAGGTGGCGGGCGAATGTGATTTGGTGGACGTCGATGCCCTCACCGAGGCGCTTGACGATGGTCGAGCGCGCCGGGCGTTGTTCGACGACTGGGCCGTTGCCCGGACCGACGAGGTGCGCGGCGCGGCCCACCTGTTCGCCCCGGACGGCACCAATGCTCAGAACCCGGGCATCTCGCTCGGCTGGACCGAGGCCGCCGGGCTCACCATCGACGCGGACGACCCTGCCGCGATCGAGGCATTCGTGCGACTGGCGGGGCGCTGATCTCACGTGCCGGGCGGTCGCGGCGTTTCCATACGCGTGCAGCTGCCGCCCTTCGAGTCATTGGTCGACGCGCACGCCGGCGAGCTGCACCGCTTCCTGTCCGCGTGGGTCGGGCCGGCAGATGCCGAGGACTGCCTCCAGGAGACCTTCATGTCCGCCCTCCGCGCGTATCCCCGCCTCCGCAACGCCGATCACCTGCGCGCGTGGCTCTACACGATTGCGCAGCGCAAGGCGACGGACCTGGCGCGCCGCCGATCGCGGCGACCGACGCAGGGACTCGACGGCGTCGAGCCGATCGCGGCTCATGTGCCCGAGCCCGACGAGGGGCTGTGGGAGCACGTCGGTCGGCTGCCGCGCAAGCAGCGGACGGCGGTGATCCAGCGCTTTGCCCTCGACCTCGCCTACGCCGAGATCGCCGCGCGGATGGGCACGAGCGAGGAGGCGGCGCGCCAGAACGTGCGCGCCGGGCTCATCAGGCTGCGACGGGAGGTACCGGCCGATGACCGATGACCTCGAGCGTCGCCTCCGCGACGCAACGGCTCCCGGCGCCTTCGACGCGGCGCGGCTGCGGTCCACCCTCGCGCGCCGCGCCGTCGACGAGGGACTGCTGGACGTCGCGTACGGGACGTACGAGTCGCCGCTCGGCAGCCTCACGGTGGTGGTCACGCCGCGCGGGCTGGTGCGGCTGTCGTACCCCGGGGAGGGGATCGGCCAACAGCTCCAGGAGCTCGCCGACCGCGTGTCGCCGCGGATCCTCGAGGCTCCCGAGCGGACGGACGACGTCCGCCGGCAGCTGGACGCGTACTTCTCCGGGCGGCGCCACGCCTTCGACGTGCCGATCGACTGGCGCCTCGTCCGCGGGTTCGCCGGCGACGTCCTGCGCGCGACCGCCCGCATCCCGTTCGGTGGCGTGGCGAGCTACCGCGAGATCGCGGCCGCCGCCGGGTCGCCGAACGCCTATCGGGCCGCCGGCAATGCGCTCGGGTCGAACCCGGTGCCGATCGTGGTGCCCTGCCATCGCGTTCTCCACGCCGGCGGCGGGCTGGGCGGCTACACCGGCGGGCTGGAGCGAAAGCGCTATCTCCTGCAGCTGGAGGGCGTGCTGCGCGGCTGAGGGAACGAACGCCGTGCTTGCGGCGTCTGCTCCCTCGACCGCTCAACCCCACGGAGATCCTTCCGCCGATGCGCCTCACACCCGTCCTCGCCCTGGCCCTTGCCCTCGTCGCCTGCAGCACCACGGTGCCCGCTCCATCCGGCGAGCCGGTGCTCGTGATCACCGAGGGCTCGATCGAGGGACCGGGCATCAGCGTCGCGGAAGCCCTCGGCCACCAGGCCACCGACGACATCGTGACCGTCTCGGGCGCGCTGTTCGTGGACGCCGATGGAACCGTCCTGCTCTGCGACGCGATAGCGGAATCCTTCCCGCCCCAGTGCGGTGGCGAGCGGATCCGCGTCACGGGGCTCGACCTGGCCGCCGTTCCCGGCCTTCAGACGGAGGGCGCGGTCAGCTGGGCGGAGGGCGTCACGCTCCTCGGCTCCGTCGAGTAGGTCGCTCCTCCTAGGCCGTCCGGCAGGATGTGCTGCCACCGCACGCATCGGACAGCAGCGGGCTCTGGCACCGATCCGCTCGGCCCGTATGTGCCGCTCGGGCACGGTGTGGTCGCCCGCAGGCGCACGCAGCGCCCCGGATTGGCGCCTTCTTCGCCGATGCGTGCCGTGGCCGCACGTCGAGACCGAGCCGAGCAGCGTCGACCACCCCACCGGCGAGGAGGTGACGGATCCGTGGCGAGCAAGAGCTGCTTCAGGAAGTCCAGACCGACAGCATCGGTCATGTGCGGCGTGTGCGGGAGCGGCACGCACCGGAGGCGTCGCGGGCTCCGAACTCGTTTCGGCGTCCCATCGTTGCCGCCCTGGCACCTGACGGCAATCAAGTGTGGTGCCTGTGCCCACACTGGCGCTTCCTTCGCCGATGCGTGCCCGAGCGGCACATCGGAAGCGGAATGGCCGACCGACATCAGCTTCCTTCGCCGATGCGTGCGGGTGCGGCACGAACATGGTGCATCCGTCACCAGTGCGATAATCAGCGGCGATGACGCTCACCAAGAAGCCGGAGACGCGGCCCGCGCCGAACTCATGGGGCCTCGTCGGCGGTGACAACCCGTTCGACTATGCCCCGGCGCCCGAGGCGACCGATCACGTCCGGATCGAGCCGGAGTACGGGCTCTTCATCGGCAACGAGTTCGTCCCCGCGAAGCCGAAGAAGACGTTCACCGTCATCAACCCGGCCACCGAGGAGCCGCTCGCGAAGGTCGCTCATGCGAGCAAGGCGGACGTGGACCGGGCCGTGAAGGCTGCCCGCGAGGCGCATCGGACCAGTTGGTCGAAGCTGCCGGGCCGCGAGCGCGCGAAGTACCTGTATCGCATCGCCCGCATCCTCCAGGAGCGCAGTCGCGAGTTCGCAGTCGTGGAAAGCATGAACTCCGGCAAGCCGATCAAAGAGAGCCGCGACGTCGACGTGCCGCTGGTGGCGGCGCACTTCTTCTACTACGCCGGCTGGGCCGACAAGCTCGACTACGCCTATCCGAACCGCGAGCCCCGGTCGCTCGGCGTCGCCGCCCAGGTCATCCCGTGGAACTTCCCGCTGCTCATGCTGGCCTGGAAGATCGCTCCCGCGCTGGCCGCCGGCAACACCGTCGTCCTCAAGCCCGCGAGCACCACACCCCTGACCGCCTACCTGTTCGCCGATGTCGTGCGCCAGGCCGATCTCCCGCCGGGCGTGGTCAACATCATCACCGGACCGGGCGAGATCGGCATGGAGCTCGTCACGCACCCGGACGTCAACAAGGTCGCGTTCACCGGGAGCACGGCCGTCGGCAAGATGATCGCCCGCGCCGTGGCCGGCAGCGACAAGAAGCTGACGCTCGAGCTCGGCGGCAAGGCGGCGAACATCGTCTTCGACGACGCGCCGCTCGACCAGGCCATCGAGGGGATCATCAACGGCATCTACTTCAACCAGGGCGAGGTCTGCTGCGCCGGCTCCCGGCTGTTCGTGCAGGAGAGCGTCTACGAGCCGCTCATCGACAAGCTCAAGAACCGCCTCTCCACCCTCCGCGTCGGCGACCCGCTCGACAAGAACACCGATGTCGGCGCCATCAACTCGGCCGGGCAGCTGGCGAAGGTGCAGGAGCTCGTCGACTCCGGAGTCGCCGAGGGGGCCGAGATCTTCCAGCCCGACTGCGAGCTCCCGACTCGCGGCTTCTTCTTCCGGCCCACCCTGTTCACCGGCGTGAGCCAGAGCCACCGCATCGCTCAGGAGGAGATCTTCGGCCCGGTCCTGTCGGTGCTCACCTTCCGCACGCCCGAGGAGGCGATCGAGAAGGCGAACAACACGCCGTACGGCCTGTCAGCCGGCGTGTGGACGGAGAAGGGCAGCCGCATCTTCAAGATGGTCAACGCCATGCGCGCCGGCGTCGTGTGGGCCAACACGTTCAACCGCTTCGACCCGACCAGCCCGTTCGGTGGCTACAAGGAGTCCGGCTACGGTCGCGAGGGCGGCATCCACGGTCTCGGCGCCTACCTCGACCTGTCCGGTAGCAACGGCCGATGATCGACACCGGGCGCGCCACCGAGGTCAGCCTTGAAGCCGTCGCCGATCGGCTCGACGAGCCCTGGAAGCCGGTCGACCTCGCCACCGTGAACGACGCGGTCGTCCGCATGGCCCGACTCGAGGGAACGTTCCCCTGGCACCACCACGACGAGGACGAGCTCTTCCTCTGCTGGCGCGGCGCATTCCGGATCGAGATGGAGGGCCGTGCGCCCGTCCTCCTCGAGGCCGGTGAGCTGTACGTCGTCGAGCGCGGCATCCGCCACCGTCCGGTGGCCGAGTCCGGGCCGGCCTACGCGCTGATGCTCGAGAAGCCGGAGACGAAGCAGTACGGCGAGGGCGAGGCCTGATGGCGCGGGCGGGAAAGGCGACCAAGGGACGCGCGAAGCGCGCATCGGTGCTCGAGCAGCGTGCGGCCCAGCCGCTGGCGGCCACGAACGGGGCGCAGGCTCGCGGCGATCGGATCGGGGTGCGCAAGACCTACAAGCTGTACATCGGCGGGGCATTTCCGCGCACCGAGTCAGGTCGTGCGTACGAGATCTACGGAGCGAAGGGCGAGCTGCTGGCCAATGCCTGCCGCGGGACCCGCAAGGACATCCGGGAGGCGGTGCGCGCCGCGCGCAAGGCGCAGCCCGGTTGGGGCGCGAGGACGGCCTATAACCGCTCCCAGATCCTCTATCGCATCGCCGAGCTCATGGAGGGGCGGCGCGACCAGTTCGTCGCCGAGGTCATGGCCGCCGAGGGCGTCGGGCGGGCGCGGGCCACACGGCTCGTCGATGCGGCAATCGACCGCTGGGTCTGGTACGCCGGTTGGGCGGACAAGTACCCGCAGGTGATCGGGACGGTGAATCCGGTCGCCGGGTCGTACTTCAACTTCAGCGTGCCGGAGCCGACGGGCGTGGTGGGCGTCATCGCTCCCGAGGGATCGTCCCTGCTCGGCCTGGTGAGCCGCCTGGCGCCGGTCATCGTCAGCGGCAACGCCGCGGTGGTGCTCTCCTCCGAGACGCGGCCGCTGCCCGCGGTGACCCTGACCGAGGTCCTCGCCACCTCCGACGTGTCGGGCGGGGTGGTGAACCTGATCACCGGCCTTCGCCGCGAGCTCGTCGGTCACCTCGCCAGCCACATGGACGTCAACGCGCTCGACGCCTTCGGAGCCGATCCCGCCGAGCGCGCGGCGCTCGAGGTGGCGGCGGTGGAGAACGTGAAGCGATTCGTCCGCCCGCCGTCGGCCGGGCTGGACCGCTACGACTGGTTGGCCGAGTCGGCGCAGTCGCCCTACCTCATCGGCGAGTTCGTCGAGATCAAGACCGTCTGGCATCCGATCGGCGCCTGAACCGATCCGGCCCGCGATGGTCAGCGGTCGGCAGGCTCCCCACTCGCGCGGCGCAGTAGCGGCAGGCCAAACCAGAACCAGGCGAACCAGCCGGCATTGACGGCCGGGAGGGCTCCGGCCAGCGCGCCACCGACCAGCGTCTCCACCACCAGGTACACGGTCAGCGCGATCCCGGCTGCGACAAGGGCCGAGGCCTCTAGGCCGAGCGCTGGCGAGCACGGGCGCGGTGGCGCGCGACCTTCGCCCGGTTCCCGCAGGTGCGCATGTCGCACCAGCGGCGCCGACCGGTGGGGGAGCGATCGACGAATCGCCACGAGCAGTGGTCGTTGGCGCAGATCCGCAGGCGGCCGATGTCGTGGTCGGCGATGTAGTGGGCCAGTGAACCCGCGATCGCGGCCCGGGCCTGGGCGAGCTCATCGCCCACCTGGCCGACCGTGAATCGCGCACCGTCGTCGCCGGGTCGGAGCTGGTGGTAGTGCACCCCCTCCCGCAGGACGGCGTTCAGCCGACGAACCTGGGTTGCCGATGGCGCCCCCGCGGCGACGAGCCGCTTGGTGACCGCGTGGACGAGGTCCCGCAGGTCGTGGAAGGCGGGCAGCGCGCCTTCGACGGCGTCCAGCGCACGTGTCTCGGCAGCGAGGCCATGGGACGCGAGCCAGGCGCGAAGCGCGGCGCCATCCCCGATGTCATCGGGCTCGCCATCGTGGAGATGGAGCGTGTTAGCGAATGCGGCGAACAGCTCCTCGTCGGTGGTCGGCGGCTCGGGGAGAGTCGCGTGGTCGGTCGTCATGCTGTAACCAGCATAACAGCATTGACAAGTTACAGCCTGCGCGATAGTCTGGACACGTAACCGATTGATGCTCTGATACAAGTTACGCGGGAGACAGGACGATGGAACTGGTGCTGGTGATGGCGGGGATGATGCTGCTGGCGGTGGCCGCTCGCGTCGCGGGGGCCGACAGCCGGCCGCGCATCGACGACGAGCCCCGACGGTCGATCTAGGAGGGCCGAAGCATCATGGAGCGGCTTCGGTATCGATCGACCAGCCTTGTCGACCTGCAGGCGGAGATGCGGCAGCGCGAGTTCCTCGCCGAGGCTGAGCGCCGCCACCAGCCTCGCCCGACGGCGCGTCGACGCACGTTCCTCGGCATTCCGATCCCGGGCCGCCGGCCGCGCGACTGAAGGCTCGCGGGCGCCGCCCTAGAATGGCGGGCGATGCCCCGACCTCGAAGCGTGTCGCGCAGTGGCGACGCGGTGATCAGCAATGCCGAGATGGCGCGGATCTTCGGCGAGATCGGCGACATGCTCGAGATCCTCGGGGAGGTGGTGTACAAGGCGGTCGCCTATCGCCGTGTCGCCGATGCGGTCGAGCGCTACCCCGATGACGTTGCCGCGCTCTTTCGCCGGGGCGAGGCACCCAAGCTGCCCGGTGCCGGCGAGGCACTGACCGCGAAGCTCGCCGAGCTCGCGGAGACGGGAAGTCTCGGCTATCACGAGCGGCTGCGAGCGCAGGTGCCCGACGGGCTGCTCGAGATCCTCCGACTCCCCGGGGTGGGGCCGAAGACGGTCCGCCTGGTCAGCACGGAGCTCGGCATCGACTCGGTCGAGGCGCTGCGTGCCGCCGCAGAGGAGGGCCGCCTCCGCCACCTGAAGGGGCTGTCGGAGCGCACCGAGGCGAACGTCCTCGAGGCGATCGGCCGCATCGAGCGGCAGGGGAGCCGACAGCTCATCCACGACGCCGACGCGTTGGTCGCCGGCCTGGTGCAGCGGCTGCGCGACGTGCCGGGCGTCCGCCGGATCGAACCCGCCGGATCGCTGCGTCGCCGCCGCCCCACCATCGGTGACCTGGACCTGCTGGCCGCCGTCGACGATCCCGCGGCCGTGATCTCCGTCCTCGACGGGCTGCCGGAAGTCGAGAAGGTCATCTCGGCCGGCACCGACAAGTCGAGCATCATCCTGCGGGACGGTCCCCGGGTCGACCTGATGGTCTGCGCGCCGCCCGCGTGGGGGACGCACCTCGTCCACTTCACCGGCAGCAAGGATCACAACATCGCGCTGCGCGGGATCGCGCTCGACCGGGGCTGGTCGCTGTCCGAGAAGGGCTTCAAGGTCATCGACACCGGCGAGCTGCTGCTGGATGCCGAGGAGGCCGATGTCTACGAGCGCCTCGGCCTGCCCTGGGTGCCTCCCGAGCTCCGCGAGGGCGATGGCGAGATCGAGGCGGCGCGGAGGGGGGACCTTCCCGAGCTCGTCAGCCGGGCCGACGTGCGCGGCGACACCCACACCCACTCCGACTGGACCGATGGCGTCGACAGCATCGAGGTCATGGCGCGGGCGGCACGCGACCGGGGGCTCGAGTACATCGTGCTCACCGACCATTCGCCATCGCTCGGCATCACCCGCGGCCTTACCCCCGATCGGGTGGAGGCACAGCGAGCCGAGATCGTCCGCCTCAACGGTGAGCTGGCTCCGTTCCGCATCCTGCACGGCACCGAGCTCGAGATCCGCGCCGATGCGACGCTCGACTACCCGGACGAGCTGCTCGCCCGCTTCGACGTCGTCATCGCCAGCATCCACACCGGGCGCGCGCAGTCGTCGGAGCAGCTGACGAAGCGTGCCATCGCTGCGATCGAGCACCCGCACGTCGACGTGCTGGCGCATCCGTCGGGACGGATCGTCAACCGCCGCGATCCGCTGCCCCTGGACTGGCCCCGGCTGTTCGAAGCGGCCGCGCGCTCGAACACCGCGCTCGAGATCAACGGCAGCCCGAGACTCGACCTCGACGATTCGCTGGCGCGGGCTGCCGGCCGCGCGGGGGCTCGCCTGACGCTGGCCTCGGATGCGCACCGCACCGAGGAGCTCGCACAACAGGACTACGCCGTCGATCTCGCGCGTCGTGCATGGCTGCGCGCCGATCAGCTGCTCGCCACGCGCACGGCGGACGCGCTCCTGGACCTGGTCCGATGATCAGCCGGCTGATCGGCGACCGGACGCGCCTCGCCGTCCTGCGTCGCATCGACCGCCCGGGTGCCGCGGTCCTGGCCATTCTCCAGGCAGGCGTCGCCGCCGCCGGCTGGTTCGCCGAGCCAGTGTGGCTGGCGGTCGCGGTGGCCGCCCAGCTGGCGCTCGGCGGGATCGGCGCTGTGCGGCTCATCGGCCCGGCACGCTCGGAGCTCGGGCTGGCGCGCTACATGATCCCCGCCACTGCCGGCATCGCTGCGACGCTGTTCGGCAGGCTCATCCCCGGCGGGCTGAGCCTGCTTCTCGTCCCGATCGTAGCGGTCATCCTGTGGTCGGTGACCTACCTGGAGCTCCGCGCGGAGCGGGGCACCGGCGGGCGAACGCTGGGCGACCTGATCCTGATGGCGGTGGTCTTCAGCGGCGCGGCCGGACTGCTCGCACTGTTCGGCCCGCAGGCGTGGCCGACGCCCGTCCTGCTCGTCGCGCTGCTCACCGTGCCGGCCGCCTTCCGTGCGTCCGAGGCGCGCGGCACGATGGGGGCGGAGGGCTTCGGCCAGGGGCTGCTCCAGTCGCTCGCCGTGCTGCAGATCGGGGTCGCGGCCGCGCTGCTCAACCTCAACGTGGTCGTGACCGCCTCCCTCATGGCCCTCGCGTTCTACACGTGGGGTGGAGCGGTCGACGCGCTCCGCGGCGGTGCTTCCGGGCGCTCGGTTGCGGTCGAGTTCGGGGCCCTGATGCTCGTCGGGCTGATCGTGGGACTGTTCCTCTACCAGCCCTGATCCACACCCGCGCCGAGCCGCGTTGACACCCCTCATGGCCGGTGGTACAAGAGGGCGCTTTCGGCCGGGCTACGGTCGAGCGAGACACCTGTTACTGGAGAGCTCACAACGCTGATGGCTGTTGGAGAAGCTGACACCACCACCCGACAACGACGCCAGTTCGGTGAGGCCGCGATCGCGCATGCCACGCGCGGAGAGTGGGACGCGGCGGTCGAGGCCAATCGGTCGCTGCTCGAGCTCGGGCCGGACATCGATGCCTACAACCGGCTCGGCAAGGCCCTCGCCGAGCTTGGCCGCCATGACGAGGCGCTGGCAGCCTACGAGCAGGCCCTCGAGCGCGATGCGACGAACCGGATCGCCCAACGCAACGTCGAGCGGCTGCGCCTGCTGAGCGCGGAGCAGCGCAAGGCCGGCAACGGCAAGCGGCGCGCGGGCAAGGCCCCCGCAACCGTCTTCATCGAGGAGATGGGCAAGACCGGGCGCGCACGGCTCATCAACATCGCCGGGCCGCGCGTGCTTGCGCCCCTCTCACCCGGCGACGCGATCGACCTCGAGGTCGACGGCGACGAACTGGTCGCGAACGCCGATGGCGCCGCGATCGGCACCGTCGAGCCACGCATCGCCGCACGGCTGCTCAAGCTCATCGCCGCCGGCAATCGCTACGAGGCGGCGATCACCACGATCCACGAGTCCGGCCTCGACCTCACGATCATCATTCGCGAGGTCTTCACCCATCCGACGAACTTCGGCAAGGTCTCGTTCCCGACCGTCGCTGCCAGCGGGCCCGGCGTCAGACCGTACATGAAGGCAGGCGCACTTCGGTACGATGACGACGAAGAGACGGAGGAGCCCGATGAGGACTCGGAGGAGGTCGAGGAGCTCGATACCACCCTGCCCGAGTACTCGGCGGAGCCCGACGACGAAGAGGAGCTCGTCGAGGAGCAGTAGCGGCCCATGAGCGACGCGGAGCGGACGGGGCTCGACCACGTCATCCTTCCGCGACGCGTGCCGACGCTGGCGCTGCTCGAGCGATTCCTCCCCGCGCCACCCGACAACCTTCTCGATGCCGAGCTGGCCGCATTCGCGGCTGCCGGCGACACCGTCCTCGATCCATGGGCCGGCACCGGATGGACCGCGCGGCGCTCGGTCGCGCGAGGGATGCGTGCGGTTGCCGCTGATCCGAGCCCGTTCGCGCAGCTGTCGGCCATCGCGCTGCTCACCTCGCCGGAGGCGGCGGTCCTCGATGCCGCCTTCGGCCAGCTGGCAGGTTCGAAGCGCGTCGACGTTCCGCTTCGACAGCACGTGGAGGAGCTATACGCCTCGCGCTGTGCGGCCTGTCGCAGCCCGGTGGTCGTCGACCAGTTCATCTGGCCGCGTGATGGGGACGCGCCGGGTCGGAAGATCTACCGATGCGCCTCGTGCGATGCCTCGGTGGGCGGAGCCGAGGACCGGGTCGCGCCGGTCGACCAGGTCGACCTCGCCAAGCTGGGCATCGAGCGTCCGGCGGATGCCGTCGACGAGCCCGCTGGCGACGCACCACCGGAAGAGCTGCCACCGGCACCGGTCGGGCTGACCGAGGGCGACCACCCCGCCGATGACGAGTCACTGGGCGAGGGAGGCGAGCCGCCACCGCCGGTCCCCCTGGCGGTGGATCCGCCGACGCCGGCGTCCGAGCGGCCGAGATTCGCCTCCACCGTCCGTCCCGACCCGGTCCCGGTGGCCGCCGCGGATGGCCTCCGGCAGAGTGCGCAATACCTCGACCTTCGCGCGCGCTTCCCGGTGCTCGATGGGCGCGATGACCTCGTCGAGGAGGTGCTCGACTTGTTCACGCCGCGCAACCTGTACGCGCTGCACGCCATCGGCGCCAAGATCGAGTCGGAGCTCCGCGATCCGGGTACGGTCGCGGTCATGCGGCTCGCCCTGGCGGCGTGCCTGCTGCCATCGAGCCGCCTCAACGGCTATCCGGGACGCGTCGCCTCGCTGCGCATCACCGGCGGCCACGTTCGACAGCCTGCCAGCCGCCACCAGCGCGAGGTGAACGTCTGGCGCGCCTTCGAGCAGTCCTACCGCGACGTGCGCGCCGCGGTGGCCGCCGCGGCCGACCCGCGGCACGAGGTGCGGTTCGCCGCCGACTACGGCGAGCTCGGGGGGATGGGGGCGGCCAACGTCCTCTGGCTGCGCTGCCGGCCGTCCGTGGTCGGCCAATATCTCCCGGGAGAGGCCATCGACCTCGTGATCGGGGCGCCGCCGCAGGGCGCGAACATCGACGAGCTGTCCTTCGAGTACCTCGCCACCGCCTGGATTCTCGGGCGCGAGGCGGCCGAGACGCTCCGCCTGGAGCCGATCTTCGGGGCGGGGTCGCACCCGGAGGGGGCAGAGGCCACGGCGCTGCGGCACGGGCTTGCATCGGCGGCCGGGGCACTGAAGCCGGGCGGCTGGTGCAACCTCCTGCTGGACGACGCCGATGTCGACCGGCTGCTCACCGTCGCGATGGCGGCTGCCTCGGCCGGCCTCGAGCTCGTCGACGTCATCCACCGCGAGTCGGCGCGCAGCGGCGACGGGATCGTGCTCCACCTCCGCAAACCGTCCGGCGAGGACCGCCTGCGCCATGCGGTGCGTCCCGGACCGCTTCGGCTCGGTGCAGATGCGGGTCACCTCACCTATCCGGAGCTCGCCGAGGCGATCGACCGCGCCGTCGGGTCACTGCTGCGCGATCGCGGGGAGCCGGCCGGCCTCTCGCGCGTGGCCGCGGCGATCGTCGCCGAGCTGGGTCGGAGCGGGCTGCTCCGCCGCCTGGCGGCGCCGCGCGGCGCGGACGGGGAGCGGGATGCCGCGGGCGGGTCCGATCGGCTGGAGGGCGGCGGGTCGCAGATCATCGCCACCCTGGTCCACGAGGAGCTCTGGCGCGACGACCACCCGACCCTGGTCCGCGTCGGCACCGACGACCGTCCGCAATGGTGGCTCCGATCGCCGGAGCTCGCCGAGCAGCCGCTCGCCGACCGCGTCGAGTGGGCGACGTGGTCGATCCTGTCGACCGCCGGCCGGATCGACGAGGCCGGCTTCTTCGACCGCATCTACCGGCTCTTCCCGGGCCTCCGGGCCCCGGACGAAGAGCTCGTCCGCGCCTGCCTCACGTCCTATGCCACGCACGGAGAGCGTGGATCGCTCGCGACGGAGGACGACCTCGCCGGCCGGACGGCGGATCACGCCCGAACCATCGCCAACCTCGTCGACTACGGGCACCGGCTGGGCCTTCGCGCCTGGGTGTCGGCGCGCGAGCACGATCGCGAGGTCGGGGGCACGCCGCTCGTGGAACGGCTCGCCGAGGACGAGCGCCGGGTCTACCTGCCGCTCGTGGTGCGAGCGCCGGCCGAAGCGATGGGTGCGGTCGACGCGCTGTGGTACCTGCGCGGCAAGATGGCGTTCCTGTTCGAGGTCGAGTGGACGGCGATGGTGGGCGACGCCGTCCTGCGCAGGGGCCGCGAGATTCCGGTCGGCGACCAGCAGGCGCGCTTCCTGGTCATTCCCGCGGAGCGAACGGAGCTGCTGCGCCTGAAGCTCCAGCGCTCCCCGTGGCTGCGCGCGGAGGTCGAGCGACAGAACTGGCACATCCTCAAGTGGCAGCACCTGGACACGTTGCTCGGGCGGGCCGGCGCGCGCATGGAATGGCTGGAGCCGGTGCTCGGCCTCGACCCGCTGATCGAGCGTGGCGGCGAGCAGCTGACGATGTTTGGCGAGTAGCCCGGCGGGTGCTTGCTCGCCCTATGGGCAACGCGTATGCTCGCGACGGGAGTGCCGTGGTTCCCCCCTGCGGCACTCCCTTGCGCCTTCGGAGGGTGGACGCGGCTCAGGCGGGCGTCTTCCGCGACGCACGCCGCCCGAGCGCCCGGCGCACGACCGTCATCACCTCGGCAACGTACGGCTCCCCCTCGCCCGACTCGATCGCATGCGTCAGGCAGCCGTCGATGTGGTCCTCGAGCAGGAGCAGCGCCACCTGGTCGGCGGCGGCGGTCAGGGCCTCGACCTGCTGGAGGATGTCCAGGCAATAGGCCTCTTCTTCGACGAGGCGCTGGATGCCACGGGCCTGTCCCTCGATCCGCCGCAGGCGCGTCACGAGCTGGCGCTTGTCCTTCGTGTAGCTGTGGCGGAAGTGCTCCGCGGCGGGCCGGCTCGTCATACTGCCCCGTAGTATGGGCGCCGCCCTCCGACGAGGTCAACGAGCCGCCGGCCGGATCGCGGTAGCATGGCCGGCATGAGCCCACTCGACCGCCACGAGCTGATCCAGCCCCTCGAACGCGCCCTGGTGGTGATCAGCCACCCCGATGACGGCGAGTTCGGCGCCGGCCCCACGATCGCGCACCTGACCCGCGCCGGCGTGAAGGTCGACTACGTCGTGACCACCGATGGCAGCAAGGGGACCGAGGACCCGGAGACGACGCCGGAGCAGCTGGCGTCGACCCGGATGGCCGAGCAGCGGGCGGCCGCCGACATCCTGGGAGTCGGCGAGATCGTGCACCTCGGCTATCCCGATGGCTACCTCACCCCCTCGCTCGAGCTGCGGCGCGACGTCACCCGCCAGATCCGACGCTTCCGGCCGGACCTGGTCATCACTCAGAACCCCCAGCGCCGGCTGGACCACAACCCGTTCGTCGGACACCCCGACCACCTGGCCACCGGCGAGGCCACCCTCGCTGCGGTCTATCCCGCCGCCCGCGACCACCTGAACTTCCCGGAGCTCTGGACCGATGAGCACCTGGACCCGTGGAAGGTTCGACAGGTCCTGCTCACCGGCGTCGAGCAGCCGAACCTGTGGCTCGATATCGCCGACACGTTCGAGGTCGGCCTGGCGTCGATCCTGGCGCACGAGAGCCAGGTGACGCGGGAGGACGTCGAGGAGCGCATGCGCGAGCGCGCGCGGCTGGTCGGTGAGCCGCAGGGCATCGGCCTCGCGCAGGCCTTCCTCTCGATCATCCTCGAATGACACGACGCGGCGGGGGAGGCGGCCCTCGTGGCGGCTGGGGCGCCTTCGGGGGTCCCGAGCCGGACCTGACCCGGCGGCCGGGGAGCGAGCGCCGGACGCTGCGCCAGATCATCGGCTTCTTCGGGCCCTACCGCGCGCGCCTGGCGGTCATTGCCGTCCTCATCCTGATCACGGTCAGCATCGGCGTCGTCAATCCGATCCTGCTGAAGCTCATCATCGACAACCTGCTGCCGGGCGGCGACCAGGATCTCGGCCTGCTGTGGTTCCAGGCCGGCCTGATGATCGTGCTCCCGATCATCACCAGCGGGCTCGGCGTCTGGCAGGCCTACCTGTCGAACGTGGTCGGGCAGCGCGTGATGAACGACCTGCGCCTGGCGCTGTACCGGCACCTGCAGTGGATGCCGCTGCGCTTCTTCACCGAGACGCGCACCGGCGAGATCCAGAGCCGCATCGCCAACGACGTCGGCGGAGTGCAGTCGGTGGTGACCGATACGGCCTCCTCGCTGCTGGCGAACCTCGCGACCGTGCTCACGACCGTGATCGCGATGTGGATCCTCGACTGGCGGCTCACGCTCCTCAGCCTGGGCCTGCTGCCGTTCTTCGCCTACATCACCTACCGCGTCGGCAAGGTTCGTCGCGAGGTGAGCACGCTGACCCAGCGCTCGATGGCCGAGATGAGCGCCATCACCGAGGAGTCGCTCAGCGTCTCGGGCATCCTCCTCTCGAAGACGTTCGGTCAGCAGGAGGCGTCGATCGAGCGGTTCCGGCGCGAGTCGGTGCGCCTCGGCGACCTCCAGATCCGCGGCCAGATGATCGGCCGCTGGTTCTTCGCGCTGATCGGCACCTTCTTCAGCATCATGCCGGCCTTCGTCTACCTGTTGGCCGGTTCGCTGATCATCGGCGGCGACGTGAGCGTGAGCATCGGCACCATCGTGGCCTTCACGACGCTCCAGTCACGCCTCTTCTTCCCGCTGGGCCAGCTGCTCAACGTGCAGGTCGAGATCCAGGGCGCCCTGGCGCTTTTCGACCGCATCTTCGAGTACCTCGAGATGGAGCACGACATCACCGATGCGCCCGACGCGGTCGACCTCTCGCCGGCCACCATGCGCGGCGAGGTCCGCTTCGACCACGTCACCTTCCGTTACCCGGTGGCGGCGGCCCAGATCGAGGCCGCGGACGAGACCGCCGAGGCGGAGGCGGAGGGACGGGCCGTACCGACCGCCGTGCAGCCCTTCGCGCTGCAGGGGATCGACTTCACGGCAGCGCCGGGGAAGCTGGTCGCGCTGGTCGGGCCGTCGGGCAGCGGCAAGACGACCTCGACCTACCTGATCCCGCGGCTGTACGACGTGGACGCCGGTGCCGTGCGCATCGACGGGGTCGACGTGCGCGGCATCAGGCTCGAGGCGCTCGGTCGCGTCATCGGCTTCGTGACCCAGGAGACGTACCTGTTCCACGACACCATCCTGGCGAACCTGCGTTATGCAAAGCCCGATGCGACCATGGCCGAGATCGAGGACGCAGCACGCGCCGCCGCCATCCACGAGCGCATCACCGAGCTGCCGGACGGCTACGATACGGTCGTCGGCGAGCGGGGATACAAGCTCTCCGGCGGCGAGAAGCAGCGCGTGGCGATCGCCCGGGTACTGCTCAAGGATCCGCGCATCCTCATCCTGGACGAGGCGACCTCGGCGCTCGACACGGTCAGCGAGCGGCTCATCCAGGCGGCCCTGCAGCGGCTCATGGAGGGGCGCACCACGATCGCCATCGCGCATCGGCTGTCGACCATCCTGCGCGCCGACGAGATTCTCGTCATGGCTCGCGGGCGGATCGTGGAGCGCGGGACGCACGCGGAGCTCATTCGCCAGGAAGGGCTCTACGCGCGGCTCTCCTCCGAGCAGTTCGGGGTGGGACCGGCGGTGTGAGGGGCCCAGGGACCGCATGCGCGGGACGACTATAACGGCCACCGACTGGCCGATCGATGGGCCCGGATGCATGCATCGGCCACGGTGGGCCGGTTTCCCTGGCGATTTCATGCCCGGCGCGCAAATCCCGCCACCGACTGGCGGTAGGAGTCACCGGGTGCATGCCCGGTCGGCCGGGAGCCCGTTCGAGCGCTGGCTCGGATCGTGCCACACTGACCGCCATGCCCAACCGACTGGCTGGCGAGACCAGCCCGTACCTCCTCCAGCACGCGCACAACCCTGTCGACTGGTACCCGTGGGGCCCCGAGGCCCTGGAGCGAGCGACGCGCGAGGATCGGCCGATCTTCCTCTCCATCGGCTATGCCGCGTGCCACTGGTGCCACGTCATGGAGCGCGAGTCGTTCGAGAACCCGCAGATCGCCGCGCTCATGAATGAGCACTTCGTCAGCATCAAGGTCGATCGCGAGGAGCGCCCCGATCTCGACGACGTGTACATGGCCGCCGTGCAGGCGATGACCGGCTCCGGCGGCTGGCCGATGAGCGTCTTCCTGACGCCGGACCTGCGGCCCTTTTTCGGCGGCACCTACTTTCCGCCGGAGGATCGCCACGGCATGGCCGGCTTCCCGCGCGTGCTGGCCGCGGTGGCCGATGCCTACCGCACCCGCCGCGCCGAGGTCGAGCAGCAGGCCGGCACGCTGGCAGCGCACCTCCAGGCCCAGCTGGACGTCCCGGGCGGGGACCGGGATCCGGAGCGCCGGCAGCTCGACGCCGCGGTGGGCCGGCTGGCGGCCACCTTCGACGCGGTGCGCGGCGGCTTCGGTGGTGCACCGAAGTTCCCGCCGCCGATGACGCTCGAGTTCCTGCTGCGGACCTGGCGCCGCTCGGGGGACGACGCCACGCTGCACATGGTCACCCGGACGCTCGACGCCATGGCCGACGGCGGCATCCACGACCAGCTCGGCGGCGGCTTCGCCCGCTACAGCACGGATGCCGACTGGCTGGTGCCGCACTTCGAGAAGATGCTCTACGACAACGCGCTGTTGGCCCACGCCTACCTGGAGGGGTATCGAGCCACCGGCGACGAGCGCTACGCCGACGTGGCGCGGTCCACGCTCGACTTCATGCTCGCCGAGCTCCGGACCGATGACGGCGGATTCGCCTCCGCGCTCGACGCTGACTCGGAGGGTGTCGAGGGGCGCTTCTACGCCTGGACGTGGGCGGAGCTCACCCTTGCGCTCAGCGCGGCGGGCCTGACCGAGGCGGAGCGTCGGGCGCTGGCGACGCACTGGGGCGTGCGCGAGGACGGCAACTGGGAGGGCACCAACGTGCTGCACCGCCCCGCGGATGCCGATGCGCGGCCGGAGCTCGTGGCACGCGGCCGATCGGCGCTGCTGGCGACGCGTGAGGGCCGAGCGCGGCCGGCTCGCGACGACAAGCAGCTCGCCGCCTGGAACGGGCTTGCGCTGCGCGCCATGGCCCATGCGGCGCTCGTGCTGCGCGAGCCGCGCTACGTGGCAGCCACCGAGGGTCTGCTCACCTTCATCCGGACGCACCTGCTGCGCGACGGTGACCGGCTGTGGCGCACCGCGCGTGACGGCCGTGGCCACACGCCCGGCTTCTGCGAGGACGCGATGGCGGTCGCCGACGGCCTGCTCGCCGCCCACGCGGCCCTCGGCACCGCCGAGCCGCTCCTGCTGGCGCGACGGCTGGTCGATCGGGCGGTCGCCGACTTCTGGGACGAGGCCGGCGGCACCTTCGTCGACACCTCGTCGGAACACGGGCGGACGGTCGCGCAGCCGCGCGGGCTGATCGACAACGCCACCCCATCGGCCAACAGCCTGGCGGCCGATGTGCTCCAGCGCCTGGCGCTCCTCGCCGCCGACGAGTCGTACGCGCGCCGTGCCGCCTCGATCCTGCGCGCCGTCGCGCCGGCGCTCGACCGCCAGCCGTCGGCGTTCGGGCGGATGCTGTGTGCCGCCGATCGGGCGCTGGGCGAGCCCGTCGACGTCGTCGTCGCGGCGACCGATGCGGCTGATGCGGGTGCGCACGCCCTTCGGGAGGCGGCTGCACGGCCGTACGTCGCCGATCTCGTGCTCACCTCGCTGGCGGCGGGTGACCCTCATGCGGCCTGGCCGCTCTACGAGGGCAAGTCGGCCCGCAACGGCCGCGCCACGGCGTACGCCTGTCGCGGCTACGCCTGCGACGAGCCGACGTCCGACCCGGGCAGGGTTGAGGAGCAGGTGCGAGGGCTCGCCGCGAGCGGTCAGCCGGCGAGGTAGGCGAGCCGCACCGCGCGTCGGGGGTTGTCACGATTCGGGTCGACCAGCGCGATCGACTGCCACGTCCCGAGCGCCATGCGGCCGCCGATCACCGGGACGGTGAGCGACGGCGAGACGAGGAGCGGCAGGACGTGATCGGCACCGTGACCCGGCGAGCCATGGCGGTGGCGCCAGCGATCGTCCCGCGGCAGCAGTTGTTCCAGCGCCGCAAGCAGGTCCGCGTCGGACCCGGCGCCCAGCTCGACCACCACGACCCCCGCGGTGGCGTGCGCGACGAAGACGGTCAGCAGCCCCTCATCGGCATCGGCTTCGTCCAGGAAGCGCCGGCAGGCATCGGTCAGGTCGACCAGGCCCGGCGACCCTCCGGTGTCGACCGTGAGCTCCGTGCTGTGCATCGCCGCCAACGGTAGCAGTCAGTCGCAGCCGGGGAACTCCTTCTCGCCGGCGTGGCGTGCAAACCGCACGGTCGACCCGGTCTCCGTCCGGAACCGGAGCTCGTCGCCCAGGACGACGATCTGCCCGGCCGTGGCGTTGATCATCTCGGGATCCGCCTCCAGGTCGAGCGGCGCGCCGGTGGCATCGGTACCGTCGAGGGCATCCCAGAAGGCGCCGTCGACGTCGACCGGCGAGGCGAGGCCGCAGTGCCCCAGGCTGAAGGCATACGTGAACCCGTGGGTCAGGCGCTCGGAGCCCGGCAGCAGGATCGTGCCGCCGTTCGGTCCGGGGCGACCTTGGCGGGCCGCGACCGCCGGAAGGTCACCTGCCGGCTCGGACATCCCCGCGAGGCCGCACCCCGTGACGGCGACCGCGAGCACCAGAACGGCGACTCTCACGGCGTGCCGTAGCTGTGCTCGCCGACGATGAACAAGCCGGCGCCGATGTAGGTGAACAGCACCCCGAGGAAGCCCAGGACGATGAGCCACGGTGCCAGCCGCTCCCAGCGGTCGCGCCGTCCGGCGACGTGCAGGTAGGCGCCGAAGACGAGCCACGTGGCGGCCGCCGCCAGCTCCTTCGGATCGTTGCTCCAGTACGAGCGCCAGGCGAGGTTGGCCCAGACCGATCCGAGGGCGATGGCGATCGTCAGGATCGGGAAGGCGATGAGCACGGCCCGATGGCTCACCGCTCGCGTGACCTCGACCGAGGGGAGGAGGCCGATCCGCCCGCCGGCGCCACGCTGACCGAGTTCCGCGGCAGCGGCGACGAATGCGATGCCCGCCACCGCGTAGGCGAGGACCGCGCTCCCGACGTGGATGGTGAGGAGCAACGGCTGCTGGAGCGCGGGGACGAGCGGGTCGACCCGGTCATCCAGGCCCAGCGCGACACCCACCAGGCCGGCCCCGAGGAGCGCCACCGGCGGCGCCAGGCCGGCGATGGGCCAGGACCGCGCGAGCACGAGGAAGCTGCCGAGGAGGACCGCCGCGAACGCGATGCTGAACTCGTGGAGGTTCGACCAGGGCGCATGGCCGATGAGCAGTGCGCGCGCCACGGCTGCCGCGACGAGCAGCACCGCGCCCAGCGCGACGCCACCGATGAGGAGTGGCTGCATCGGCCGCCGCGCTGGCTCGGCGGATCCCGTCGCGGGTGACGCCGTGAGCGGCCTCCGCTCGAGGCCGACGAGTGCCGCGCCGAGCCCGATCGCCACCGTGCCGAGCAGGACGCCGAGCGCCGAGACGAGGAGCGTGCTGATGAGGGTGGTCATGCATCGATCCGGTGGCGAGGGCCGACCGGGATCGACCGATCAGCCGAGGTGGGCTGGTTCGGCACCGGTGCGGGTGCCGCAGCGGAAGCAGGACGCGTCGCCGGCGTTCAGGGTTGCGCCGCAGTTCACGCAGTCGAGGCTCAGGTCACGCTCGCACGCGGTGCAGAAGCGGGCGCCGGCCGGGTACTGGAGCCCGTCGAAGGCGCAGTAGGGGACCCCGCGCGGGGCGACGGGAAGCTCTCCCCCCTCGGAAGGACCGGGCAGCGCGATTGCCGTCTGCGGGGCGTGCGCATCGGCGACGCCGGCCTGGCTGACCCGCAGGTAGCCGACCAGCAGCCACAACATGTAGAGGCCGAGGAGCCCGACCACCAGGTACGGGAAGACGGTGGCGAGCGTGGGGACCGGCTCGTTCCCGATCCATTCGATGATGTCGCGAATCAGCTCCATGGCGCGCCGATTCTAGCATCGGCCCGACGGACCGAGGGTGGGTTACACTCCGCCGCACCCGCCATCGATGGAGGCCGATGTCGCGCCAGCGCCTTGATCCCCGCACGCCCCTCACCGAGCTGCACGTCCACCTCGGAGCGGCCGTCACCCCGGCCATCATGTGGGGCATCGCCCACGCGCAGGGCATTCGCCTGCCGACCAAGGATTACTGGGCGTTCCGCGACCTGATCACCGTCGGGCGTCGCCGCCGCAGCTTCGCCGCCTACCTCGAGCTCTTCCATTGGACCGAGCTGATCCAGTCCAGCCCGATCGCCGTCGAGCGCAGCGTGTACGAGGTCATCGGCGGGGCCTATCGCAAGAACAACGTCACCCAGCTCGAGCTGCGCTTCAACCCGATGAAGCGCAATCGCGGCGGCGAGCAGGACCTGGATCACATCATCGCGGCCGCGGTGCGCGGCATGGACCGCGCGATGCTCGAGTACCCCGAAGTGCGCGCAGGGCTGGTGTTCTGCCTCGACCGCGGGTTCAGCCGTGAGCTCAACGAGATCATCGCGGCCAAGGCCATCGCGTGGCGCAGCCGCGGCGTGATCGGCATCGATATCGCCGGGCCCGTGGTCGAGGACTTCCGGTTCGGCGAGTACGCCGATCTCTACGCCGCCTGCCGGCGGGCCGGGCTCGGCCTCACCGTCCATGCCGGCGAGACCGGTGGCCCGGAGGAGGTTCGCGAAGCGGTCGAGGCCCTCGAGCCGGATCGGATCGGCCATGGCGTGCGGGCGACCGAGGATCCGGCCGTGCTCGAGCTGCTTCGCGAGCGCGGAACCGTCCTCGAGGTCTGCCCGAGCTCGAACCTGAACACGCGGGTCCTGCAGAGCGTGGGCGAGATCCGGCGCGTCGTCCGCGCGCTGGTCGAGCATGACGTCCGGTTCACGGTGAGCACCGACGGGCCGGAGATGCTGCGCTCGTATCTGCGCGACGAGCTCCAGCTCCTCATGCGCAACGAGATCCTGTCACTGGACGAGGCGCGGCACGCGATCGCGGTGGCCGCCGAGGCGACCTTCCTCGACCGAGCCCCGACGATCGAGTCGTCCGTGACCGGGGGCCACGGTGCGGGGAATGGACGCGCATCCCTGCCCGTCGGAGCGGGCACCTAGGTCCGTATACTTCCGGCCGTGTCATCGATCTGGCGGCCGGTCCGCGAGCGAGCTCCTGCCCGCAGCCTGATGGTCGTCGTCGCCCACCCGGGCGACGAGGCGTTTGGCTTCGGTGGCGCCATCGCGTCCGCGGCGGCATCCGGCGCGTACGTCGTCGTGGTGTGTGCCACGCGCGGCTGGTTCGACGCCCGGCTGACGCAGTCGTCGCCGGCGCCGGGTGGCAAGAATCGCGACGTCAAGCTCGACGCCGTCACCTGGCGGAACCTCGATACCGTCCGCGAGGACGAGCTTCGCCGATCCGTCTCCCTGCTCGGCGTGCGCGTGGTGCGGATGCTCGACTACAGCGAGGGCGACCTGGATCGGGTCGACCACGACCAGCTGGTGGCCCGCATCGTGGAGCCGATCCGGATGCATCGGCCCGAGGTGATCCTCACCTTCGGCTCGGACGGCATCACCGGCGACAGCGATCACGTGGTGCTGTCGAGGGCCGTGTCGGCGGCCTATCGCCTAGCGGGGGAGCCGCTCGCCTTCGAGGACGACATCGAGGAGGACCAGGTGGCCTGGCGCGCTGCCAAGCTCTACCACCTGGCGGTGCCGCAGGACCGGGTCCGAGAGATTCTCGGCGAGCGGGCGCCGGCCGAGGGCTTCGGCTCGATCCAGGAGCCGACGCTCGCCCTCGAGCTCGGTGAGCTGGCGCAGCTGAAGCTGGCCGCCATCAGCCGCCACGTCTCGCAGACCGGCTCCTCGGGGCCGTTCCGCGACTGGGATCCGGAGGCGCGCGATGCCTGGCTCGCCACCGAGCACTACCGCCTGGCGTCATCGGTCTTCGAGCATCCGGCCGAGGGCGAATCCTCGCTGTTCGACGGCCTGCCCTGACCGGCCGCGAGACCGGAACGCGCGGCCATGATGGGAGATCTGGGAGCCTGAGCGCTGGCAGCGATCACACGCCGCGGGACGGCCGCCTCCCGTCCGGCCTGAGCGCTGGCAGCGATCACACGCCACCGGATGGCCGCGCCGCGGGCAGGCCGCCGCCGCTGAAGGCCGAGGCCCGCTCTGTTACGCTCAGTGAGCCGCACCGGCCCCGCATCGAGGAACCCGAGCACCCCATGGCCACCCAGCTCACCGACGACAACATTCTCGCCGCGCTCGGCGGGGTCAAGGATCCCGAGATCGGGCGGGACCTCGTCTCGCTCGGCATGGTCAAGAACATCACCATCGACGGCGGCGTCGTTGATCTCACCGTGGAGCTCACCACGCCCGCCTGTCCGCTCAAGGCGACCATCGAGCACGACATCGTCGAGGCCCTGACGCCGCTCGGCGCGGACCTGGTGCGGGTCGACTGGGCGAGCAACGTGAAGCGGACCTTTGGCGGACCGGCGGCCGACCTCATCCCCGGGGTGAAGAACACGATCGCGGTGGCGTCCGGCAAGGGCGGCGTCGGCAAGTCGACGGTGGCCGTCAACCTGGCCGTCAGCCTGGCGCGCGATGGCGCGCGGGTCGGCCTCCTCGACGCGGACATCACCGGCCCCAACGTACCGCTGATGATGGGTACCCAGGGCGCGCACGTCACGGGCAACGGCGGGCGGCCGAACCCGGTGACCAGCCACGGCGTGCAGATGATGAGCATCCAGTACTTCCTCCAGGCCGATGCGCCGGTGATCTGGCGCGGTCCCCTCATCCACAGCGCCATTGCCCAGTTCCTGCGCGACGTGGAGTGGGGCGAGCTCGACTATCTCGTCATCGACCTGCCGCCGGGGACCGGCGATGCGGCGCTCAGCCTGAGCCAGCTGATCCCGCTGACCGGGGCGGTGATCGTGACCACGCCGCAGGAGGTCAGCCTGCTCGACGCGCGTAAGGCGGTCGCCATGTTCAACAAGGTGAACGTGCGGACCATCGGCGTCATCGAGAACATGAGCGGCTTCATCTGCCCGAACTGCAGCGAGGAGCACGACATCTTCGGCTCCGGCGGCGGGGAGAAGATCGCGCGCGAGCTCGAGCTCGAGGTGCTCGGTCGCATCCCGCTCGAGCCGGGCGTGCGCGCCGGTGGCGATGCCGGCGTGCCGATCACCTCGGCCCAGTACCCCGGCGGCGAGGACTCACGCGCCGCTCAGGCCCTTCGCGAGGTGGCGCGGACCGTCGCTGGCCGCGTGAGCGTGCTGGCGGCACCGATGGCGGGTGTCGGCGCCGCCTGATCGGACCGCGTCCGAGCCTCGCGGCAGCGACCCGGAGAAAGTCCCACCCACGAACCGGCCCGCGGGGGATTGCCCGCCGTGCCTTCCGACCCCACAATCGGGGCATGCGAATCGCGCTCTTCGGCGACATCCACGCCAACCTCCCCGCGCTGCGCGCCGTCATCTCGGACGTGGCGAGCATCGGTGCCGATGCGGCGTTCTGCGTCGGCGACGTGGTCGGTCGCGGGCCGCACCCGAACGAGGTGGTCGACGAGCTCCGCCGCCTTGAGATCCCCACGGTCCAGGGCAACTGGGACGAGGCGGTGGGCATGGACCGCGAGCAGACCGGGGCCGCGTGGGCATCGTCCGCGGCGGAGGCGGCCGGCAACGGCTCCATGACGTGGACGGCGCAGCGCATGACGGACGAGAACCGGGCCTGGCTCCGCCAGCTGCCGCAGACGCTCCGGACCAACCTGGACGGGCGGTCCCTCTTCCTGTTCCACGGCTCGCCCCTGCGCGCCAACGAGTACCTGTGGTCCGAGCGGCCGTCGCGCGTGCTCGCGCGCATCGCCAGCGACGAGGCCGATGACATCTTCGCCTTCGGCCACACCCACGAGGCGTTCCACCGCGCCGTGGGGCCGGCCCATTTCGTGGCCTGCGGCTCGGTCGGCTGCGGCACCGAGGGCGATGCGCGTGCCCGGTACGCAGTGGTCTACATCGGTGAGCCGGGCATCGCGGTCGGGTTCCGCTCAGTCGCCTACGACCTGCAGTCGGTCGTGGACGACATGACGGCCGCGGGGCTGCCGCTCGACCTGCTCCGCGAGCCGCCGGCGGTCCATCCGAACGTGGCGGTCGAGGCCTCCCGCGAGCGCTGACTAGCGATAGGTGCCCAGCGCCGTCAGCATCAGCTCCCAGAACCGATCGGAGTCCAGTCCCGTCGCGACCTCGGCGTTCGGCGCGCGTCCGGTGGTGCCGTAGACGTCGCACACGGTTCGGCCGAGGCTGAGCTCCGAGTCGAGGTCGATCGCCACGTTCATCGGCCGCAGATGAAGGATCGACGGGTCGATGACCGACGCGACGGCACACGGGTCGTGGACGGCGGGCGCTTCGAAGCCGAAGACGCGCTCGTAGGTCTCCGCGAAGAAGCGGAGCAGCGCGACGCTCATGCGGGCGACGGGCGTGTCGAGCGCGGCGATGCGTGCCAGGATCGGCTCCGTCGCGAGCGCCTGGTGGGTGGCCTCGAGCGGGACGAGGCTGATCGGGATCCCCGAGCGGAGCACGACATCGGCCGCCTCCGGATCGGCGTAGATGTTGAATTCCGCCGATGGCGTCCAGTTGCCGAGGCCGATGGCGCCGCCCATGATCGAGATGCGCTCGATGCCCTCCGCGATCCGTGGCTCGCGCAGCAGGGCGGTGGCGACGTTCGTCAGCGGCCCGACCGCCACCACCGTGAGCGCGCGCGGGTCGTCCCGCAGGGCGAGCTCGATGATGAGATCCACGCCGTTGCGCGGATCGACCGAGACGCGCGGCTCCGCCCAGTCGAACCCGTCGAGCCCCGAAACGCCGTGGATCTCACCAGCCCCGATTCGCTCCCGACGGATCGGCGTTTCGCAGCCGGCTGCGATCGGTACGCGGTCGATCCCCGCGACGCTGCACACTCGTTGGGCGTTGAGCGTGACCCTGTCCAGCGTCTGGTTGCCGGCCACAGTTGTGATTGCCTCCAGCTCGATCGCCGGGGAGGCGGCGGCGAGCAGGATCGCCATGGCGTCGTCGTGGCCGGGGTCGCAGTCCAGCACCACCCGCCGTCGGTTGGGCGTCACTCCTTGACGTACGGCTTGCCGTCTGCGGCGGGCGCGCGGGCGCGTCCGACCAGACCGGCGACGACGATGATCGTCACGATGTACGGGACCATGAGCAGGAACTCGGACGGGATGGCGATGCTGAGAATCGAGAGGCGCGACTGGATCGCATCGGCGAACCCGAACACGAGGGCGGCGAGGAAGCCACCGATCGGGTTCCAGCCGCCGAAGATCATCGCCGCCAGGCCGATGAAGCCGCGGCCCGCCGTCATCTCGCGCTCGAATCCACCGGTCGAGCCGATGGTGAAGAAGGCTCCGCCGAGGCCGGCCACCATGCCGCCGAGGATCACGTTCGTGTAGCGGACCCAGTACACGTTCACACCGACGGTATCGGCCGCCTTCGGGTGCTCGCCGACGGCACGGACGCGCAGGCCCCAGCGCGTATAGAACAGGCCGAAGTGGACGACCGCGATCAGCCCGAACAACAGGTAGACGAAGATGTTGTGGTTGAAGAGGACCGGCCCGAGGATCGGGATGTCCGAGAGGATAGGGATGGCGATCGGGCCGAGGCGCTCGGGCCTGTTGAGCTCGTCCTGGTACGGCTGGAGCAGGCGCACGGACAGGAAGGCGGTGAGGCCGGTGACGAAGATGTTGATGAAGAAGCCGGCGATGATCTGGTCAACGCGATAGCGAATCGCGAGCACCGCGAGGAGGCCACCCAGGAGCCCGCCCATGACCACCGCCGACAGCATCCCGAGCCAGGGATTGTCGAAGGCCGAGGTCACGACCGCCGCGACGAATGCGCCGGACAGCAGCATGCCCTCGATGGCGATGTTGATGACTCCCGATCGTTCGCAGAGCACCCCGGAGAGGGCGCCGAAGGCGATCGGCACCGAGCGTTGCACGGTCGTCTCGAGCAGGCCGGTCAGATTCATCGACTGCCCGGCGGCGACCCAGGTAAGGAATGCGAAGACGAAGGCGAATGCCACCAGGCCGAGCACGATCGCCCCTCGCGTCCCGAAGCCGCGCGTCAGCTGCACGGCGCCGGCGAAGGCCACGACCGCCGCGAGGAGGTACGCCGTCGTGGCCGATGGAATGACGAGGTTCGGCAGCGCGATCGGGGCGGTCGGCGCCGTCAGGCCGAAGCTCGAGCTCGCGTCGTCAGCCACGCTGACGCCGAAGCCGAGCACCATGGCCACCGCCAGCAGGAGGTATACGATGCCCAGGATCCGCTGGCGGGTTCGGAGCCGGCGCTCAGCGCGCGTCATGACGTGCGCGGCGGCGGCGGCGGTCACGACCCCCACCCCTTCGCGAACACTTCCGCGGTTCGGCGCTCGGCTCGGATGCGGAAGATGGCTCGCACGAGCGCCGGCGCGGCAATGAACATGATGACCAGGGCCTGGATGATGACCACGAGGTCGATCGGGGTCCCGGTCGCGGCCTGCATCGGTGTGGCGCCGGCGCGCAGCGCGCCGAACAGGAAGGCGGCCGCCACGACGCCGAGCGGGCGGGTGGCGCCCACGAGCGCCACGACGATGCCATCGAACCCATAGCCCGGCGAGAAGCCGGGGGAGAGGGTTCCCGAGCCTCCCAGGATGACGGCCGTCCCGGCCAGCCCCGCCAGCCCCCCGGCGGCGACCATCGAGAGCACGGTCGACCACGCGATGCTCATGCCCGCATATCGGGCGGCGCGCGGGTTGAAGCCCACGGCGCGGAACTCGAACCCCTTCGTGGAGCGGAACAGGAGCCACCAGACGGCGACCGCGGCAAGCAGTGCGATGACGATGCCCCAGTGCGCGCGGAGCCCCTGGACGAGCGCGGGGATCAACGCGGTTGGCTCGACGATCTTCGAGATCGCGTCCGACCTCCCCTCGCGCTGCACCAGTTCCGTCTTCAGCGCCCAGCCGATGAGGTTCAGGGCGACGAAGTTCAGCATGATCGTGACGATCACCTCATGGGCGCCGGTGCGCGCCTTGAGGAGCCCCGGAATGAAGCCCCAGAGTGCGCCGCCGAGGAAACCGGCGCCCACGGCGATCGGCAGGTGGATGAACCACGGCAGGCCGACCAGCGAGAACCCCGCGATCACGGCGAACAGTGAGCCGATGTACAGCTGTCCCTCCGCCCCGATGTTGAAGAGACCGACGCGGAACGCGAGTGCCACCGACAGGCCGGTGAGGATGAGCGGGGTCGCCGAGACGATGGTCTCGGAGAGCGGCCCGAACGCGCGACGGAGCGCCTCCCAGTCCGCGGAGAAGAGGGCGCCGAAGAGCGCGCCCGGATCGCCGATGGACCCCCGCAGGAGAGCGCCGTAGGTCGCCATGATCGCCGACCACGAGGCCCCGATCGCACCGATCGGATCCGAGCCCCACTGGCCGAGCAGGTCGAAGTCGGAGATGACAATGACGATCGCGCCGACCGCGAATGCGGCCAGGAGCGCGAGGGCCGGCAGCAGCATCCCACGCAGCGTCGACAGCAAACGGTTGCCGCTCTCCTCCGGCGCCTCGGGGGCCGGCGCCGCCGGCTCCCCCGATGCGGGGGTCTCCGGAACGTCCGATGCGTCGCGGCGCGGTCTCTCAGCCATCGGCCTGCTCCGATCCCGTGTCGGCCGTCGCGCCGACGAGGGTACCCGCATCGTCGTCCTCCGGATGGGCGCCGCCCATGAGCAATCCGAGCCGCTCCGGCGTCGCCTCGTCCGGCGACAGCGTGTCGACGATGCGCCCGCGGTACATCACCGCGATGCGATCGCCCAGGGCGACGACCTCGTCGAGCTCGCTCGAGACGATGAGCACGGCCGCACCCTCGTCCCGCTTGGCGACGATGCGCCGATGGATGTATTCGATGGAGCCGACGTCGAGTCCGCGCGTCGGCTGCGCGGCGACGATGAGCTTGATCGGCCGAGAGAACTCGCGCGCCGCGATGACCTTCTGCTGGTTCCCGCCCGACAGGTTGCCCACCGGATTGAAGATCGACGGTGTCCGGATGTCGTACTCGCCGACCAGCGTCTCGGCGTTCGAGACGATCGCCTCCCCGTGAAGGCGCAGTCCGCTCGCGAACGGCGGCTGCCAGTAGCTGTTCAGGACGAGGTTGTCCGCCACGGTGAAGTCGGCGATCAGGCCATCCTCCATCCGGTCCTCGGGGACGTGGGCGACGCCCGCCTCGAACACGTCGCGGGGTGAGTCGGCCAGGGGCTCGCCGGCCAGCAGCACCACGCCGGCGTCTGGCTCGCGGAGCCCGGTGATCGCCTCGACGAGCTCGCTCTGGCCATTGCCCTGGACGCCGGCGACGGCGAGGATCTCGCCGGCTCGCACGGCCAGATCGAGGCGATTGACCGCATTGTGGCCACGCTCGTCGCGGACCACCAGATCTCGGACCTCGAGGATGGGCTCGCCCGGTGTTGCGGGTGGGCGATCGACGACGAGCTGTACGTCCCGGCCGACCATCATCGCGGCGAGCTCCTCGAGGTTCGTCTCATCCGGGGTGGTCGTGCCGGCCACGGTGCCGCGGCGCAGCACGGTGATGCGGTCCGCGACCTCCAGCACCTCGTTGAGCTTATGGGTGATGAAGACGATCGAGGTGCCGGTGGCGACGAGCGATCGCATGACCGCGAACAGCTCATCGGTCTCCTGGGGAGTGAGGACGGCGGACGGCTCGTCGAGGATGAGCACGTTCGAATGGCGGTACAGGGTCTTGATGATCTCCACGCGCTGGCGCACGCCGACCGGCAGGTCCTCGACCGTGGCGTCCGGGTCGATGTGGAGGCCGTGTCGCTCGGAGATCTCGACGATCCGCCCGCGCGCCGCTTGCCGGTCGAGCTGGCCGAACGGCCCGCGGGTGGTCTCGACGCCGAGCATCACGTTCTCGGTGACGGTGAAGACCGGGACGAGCATGAAGTGCTGGTGGACCATGCCGATGCCGGCATCGATCGCGTCGCCGGGGCCGTCGAACGCGACGACCTTGTCGTCGATGAGGATCTCGCCCTCGTCGGGCCGATAGAGCCCATAGAGCACGTTCATGAGGGTCGACTTTCCGGCGCCGTTCTCCCCGAGGAGCGCGTGAATCTCACCGGGTTGGACCACCAGGTCGACGTCCTGGTTCGCCACGACCCCGGGAAAGCGCTTGGTAATCCCCCGCAGCTCGAGCTTCACGTGCGACGGCTCCGGTGACATGAACGGGCGGCGCCGTGACGACGCCGCCCGTTCAGAATACTCAGCGGCTCATGCCCACGACGGGCTTTTCACCGCGTTTCGATCACTCGCCGTAGTAGTCCGACGGCACGAGGTCTCCGGCGATGATCGCATCGGCCATCTCCTCGAGCGCGGCCTTCACCTCATCCGAGATCTCGTCCTCGTAGTCGTGGAACGAGGCAATGCCCACGCCCTCGTTCTCGAGGGTGCTCACGAACACGGGCTGCGGCGCGTCGCCGTTGATCGCGCGCTCGATCGCCTGGTACACGGAGTTGTCGATCCGCTTGATGATGCTCGTGAGCATGTACTCGCTGAACTCCGGCACGGTCATGGTCCAGTCGACGTCGACGCCCAGGCCGACCGCGTCGGCGCCCTGCTCGTCGATGGCCGCGAACGTGCCCTGGCCGATCGGTCCGCCGACCGGGAGAATCACGTCGGCGCCCTCCTGGAGGAAGCCGAGGGTGAGGTTCTTCGCGTCATCGGTGCTGTCGAAGTTACCGGTGAACGTGCCCGAGTCGGGGTTGTTCGGGTCGCGACCGCCGAGCATGCGGACATCGGTGCCGTTCTGCTCGTTGTAGTAATTCATGCCGGCGATGAAGCCGTCCATGAAGTCGGTCACGCCGGGACCGATGTTGATGCCGCCGAAGGTGCCCATGATGCCGGTCTTCGACCAGGATGCGGCCGCGTAGCCGGCCAGCATGGCGCCCTCGGCGGTGCTGTAGACGAGGCCCTCGACGTTCGGGAACGCCGGGTCGTAGGCGAAGTCGACGATCGCGAAGCGCGTGTCGGGATTCGCCTCGGCGGCGGCTGCGGTGGCGTCACCGAGCAGGAAGCCGACGGTGATGATGATCTCGCAGCCATCGGCGATGTGCTGGTCGATGTTGCGGGCGTAGTCCTCCGCGCTGCGGGACTCGAGGAAGCTGACCTCGGCGCCCAGCTCGGCCTCGGCCTGCTGCATGCCGGCCCAGCCATTCTCGTTGAAGCTGTTGTCGTCGATGCCGCCGGTGTCGCTCACCATGCACGCCTTGATGGTGGCTTCGGCCGGCTCGCTGGGCTCTGGTGCCTCCGACTCCGGGGCCATCGATTCGGCTCCCATTGACTCGGGGGCCTCGCTTGGCGCCGCGCTCTCGTCGCCCGGACCGCAGGCCGCCAGGATCAACATCAGGATGGCCAGGAAGGCCACCGGCATGCTGAAGCTCTTCCGCATGAAATCTCCTTCACACCATTTCACGGTGCGTACAGCCGCAATGTGGCGGCGCCTCCGTTGCGCTCCGGCCCATGGGCACCCGGCGCTGAATCTGCGGCATCATACTGCCTCGCCAGTGGAGCACTCAAGGGTCTTGCGGCACGGGCCGCCCCGCTCACGCCGCCGCGTATCATCCCCCGGATGCATGCCCTCCCCGAACGCGTCCGCCTGGTGATCTTCGACCTCGACGGCGTGGTCTACCGTGGTGCCGAGGCCATCTCGGGCGCCGCTGAGCTCGTCGCCTGGCTCCACGACCGCGGCGTCGCGGTGCGGTTCGCGACGAACAACTCGATGGTGGCCCGGAACGGATACGTGGAGCGGCTCGGCGCGATGGGCATCGAGACAACGGCGGACGAGATCGTGACCTCCAGCTCGGCGACCGTCGAGCATCTCCACCGCCACGCTCCCGAGATTCGGCGCGTGATGGCGATCGGGGCGGAGGGCCTGCGCGAGGAGCTCACCGGAGCCGGATTCGAGACGACGATGGCGGGCGACGTGACGGCCGTGGTGCCCGGCGGGACGCTCGAGGCCTCGTACGACGCCGTGATCGTCGGCCTCGACCCGGACTTCGACTACGCGCGCCTTGCCTCCGGCATGAGCGCGGTGGCCGGTGGCGCGCGGCTGATCGCCACCAACGCCGACGCCCGCTATCCGACGCCGGCCGGCTTCCTGCCCGGCGCGGGCTCGATCGTTGCCTCGCTCGCGGTCGCCACCGGGGTGACGCCCGAGGTCATCGGCAAGCCGGAGCCGGCGATGTTCCGCGCCATCATCGATGCCTCGGGAATCCCCGCAGCCGAGACGGTGGTGGTCGGCGACAATCCCGCCTCCGACATCGTCGGCGCGCGCCGGGCCGGCTGCGGCTCGATCCTGGTGCTGACCGGCGTGGCCGATGCGGCCGGTGTGACGGCGCTCGTGGCTGACGCGGCGCCGCACGCGGTGGCGGACGATCCAGCGGCGGTCCGGGCACTGCTCGAGCCGCTCGTCAGCTGATGGGGCGCTCCGTGCGCCAGGCGTCCCACGCCGCCTGCGCATCGGCCATGAGCGGCCGTCGCAGCGCCTCGGGCGCGAAGCCGCGGGCGAACCCGTTGAGGGCGATGGCGGACAGCTCGTCGCGCGTGAGGGCCATCGCCTCGACGCAGCGCGCCATTTCCTCGCTGAGGGTCACCCCGGTCACGGTCCGATCGTCGGTGGAGAGCGTCACCGACACCCCGTCGCGGTGGAGCCGCGCGAGCGGATGGTCGGCCAGGCTGGCGGCGATGCCGGCCTGCACGTTCGAGGTGGGGCAGAGATCGAGCGTCACCCCGCGCCCGCGCAGCAGCGCCAGCAGGTCGGCATCCTCGGCGGCGGTCACGCCGTGCGCCACCCGCCGCACGCCGAAGTCGAGCGCCTCCCTGACCCGTCGCGGATCGGCCACCTCGCCGGCATGGGCCGTGATGGCCAGCCCCGCCTCGCGGGCGGTCACGAAGGCCAGCGCGTGCGGCGCCGATGGGAAGGCCGCCTCGGGCCCCGCCAGGTCGAACCCGACGATCGGGTGGCCGAACTCGCCGGCGATCCGTGCCAGCTCGACGTTGGCGGCCGGCGGGTGCGATCGCATGGCCGTCACGATCAGCCCGATGAGCGGCATCCGCGGCCCCATGGCCGCCTCGCGGGCGGCAACGCCGCGAGCCACTGCATCGAGCACCTCCCGTACGCTCAGCCCGCGCTCGAGATGGAGTCGTGGCCCCCAGCGGATCTCCGCGTACGTGATGCCGTCGTCAGCGAGGTCGTCGATGAGCTCCGCGGTCGCTCGCTCCAGCGCCTCCGCGGTCTGGAGCACGGCGACCGGCAGGTCGAAGTACGTGAGCAGGTCGGCCTGGTCGGCGCAGCGCTCCGGTCCCACCATCCGGCGGCGGGCCTCCTCGATGGTCAGCTCGAGCCCCGCGGCCGCGGCGAGCTCGACGGCCGTCTCCGGACGCACCGATCCGTCCAGGTGCTGGTGCAGCTCGGCCTTCGGCAGCGTGCGGAGGGTGGCGGCGAGGTCCATGACGCCATGATAGGCACGATCGGGCAGCTCACCGGCGTCGCCGGCATCGTGGCGCTCGTTCCGTTGCTCGGGGCGGGCGGTCCGGACCCGTCGACGGCGCTGGCCGCGCGAGCCCTGGTGGTCGAACGGGCCGCCGCCGCCGACGAGGCGCTCCTGGCGCTCGAGCGGGCGATCGAGCCCGCCATCGAGCTTGCACGCTCCGGTGCGGCCCGCGTCGTGAACGGCGAGTCGCCCTCGGGCGAGCCGCTGGCCGCCGCCGGGGCGATCCTCATCGAGATCGACCCGCTGGGCGTCGAGGCGGCTTCCCGACTCCGGGCGCTCGATGGCGCCCATCGCGCGTTGCAGGGGCAGACCGCGTTGCTCCAGCCACCCACCGAGGCCGGCGAGCTGGCCTCCATCGGGGCACAGCTCGAGGGGACGGCATCCGCCGCCGACCGGTTCACCTCGCTGCGACTCCGCGCGGAGCGCGTGCTCTCGGGGCTCGGGATCGTGGTCGAGGCGCTCGGAGCCGGGGACGTCGAGGCGGCGCGACTCGCGCTGGACACCGTTCGGGCCGACCACGAGGCGATTGCGGCATGGCAGGTGGACCTGATCACGCTGCCGGTGTGGGTCGAGGCCGCCGGCAGCCTGGTCGACGCGGCCGAGGCCCTCGTCACCGCCACCGCTGCCGGTGACCCTGAGGCGGTGGCCGCTGCCGCCGATGCGTTCGCGATGCAGCGCGAGGGCGCCCGGAGCGCCGATCGGGCACTCCGGATCGCGATGGCCGAGGGCGGCGCCGCCGTCACCGCCGCCCCGCTCGGACGGCTGGCCGACGTCCTGCGCCGCACCGCCGAGGCGCGCGCAACGGTGGCCGCGATCCTGCATTCTGTGACGCGATGACCGGAGCCCGACCGCCATCTCCCGGTTCCCCGCTCGAGCCGGATGCGATGATCGGCCGCGTCCTGGCCGACCGCTATCGGATCGATGCGCTCGTGGCACGCGGCGGCATGGCGCGTGTCTACCGTGCCCACGACGATCGGCTCGACCGCATGGTGGCGGTCAAGGTGCTCGCGCCGCCGTACGGTGACGACCCGGCGTTCACCGAGCGCTTCCTTGGCGAGGCTCGGGCCGCAGCGTCGCTCTCCCATCCGAGCCTGGTCCATGTCTACGACTCCGGCAGCGACGGCGCCGCGCATTTCATCGTGATGGAGCTGCTCGACCGCCATCGCACCCTGCGTGACGTGCTGGGCGACCGTGGGACGCTTCCGGCGGGCGAGGCGATCCGGATCGGCCGCGAGCTGCTGGCCGGCCTGCGGGTCGTCCACGAGCACGGGCTCGTGCACTGCGACGTCAAGGCGGCCAACGTCATGCTCGGTCCCGGGCCGGCGAAGCTGATCGACTTCGGCATCGCCCAGCCGCCGCACCAGCACCTCGAGGGAGAGACCAGCATCGGCACGCTCCAGTCGATGTCGCCGGAGCAGCTCCGGGGTGATCCGCTCACCCCGGCCAGCGACCTGTTCAGCCTTGGCGTGGTCCTGTACCAGGCGCTCACGGGGCGGATGCCATACCCGGGTACGACGCCGGAGGCGGTGAGCTCAGCCCATGCCGCCGATTCGGTCGCGCCGCCGTCGTCGATCGTGCCCGAGCTGCCTCCGCGCGTCGACGCGGTCGTGCTCCAGAGCCTGCGGCGCGAGCCGGGCGGCCGGTTCCACTCGGCGCTGGCCATGAGCCGGGCGCTCGAGGTGGTCGCCGCCGATACCACGGGATCGGACGACGAGACGCGAGTCGTCCGGACCGCAGCCACGGCCACTCCGCCTGTGGGAGACGATGCGGCCGGATACATCCCGCCCCCCGTGCCCGATCGGCCGCCGGCAGCGCGACCGACCGTGAGGGCGTCACCCCGCGCCCCTTCCCGTCCCGCCCGCAGACGAAGCGCCTGGAGCGCGCTCGGGATGCTCTCCATGCTGGCGGCCGCCGCGCTCGTCATCGCGGTGGTGGTGGTCCCGCTGCTCGACCTCAGTGGGGAAGGCGGCGGGAGCGGAGATCTCCCCTCGACCGAGCCGTCGGCGGCGCCGACCATCGCGCCGAACGTCATCCCCGCCACGGTCGGCCTCCCGACCGACGAGGCGATCGCGCTTGCCGACGAGGCCGACCTCAACTGGACGGTCCGCTGCAACCACGACGAGAGCCAGCCGGAGGGCATCATCGACCAGGAGCCGGCCGCGGGCACCGAGGTCGCACCGGGAAGCCGCTTCACGATGTTCTCCGCCCGGATCGACGACTGCCGCGGCGGTGGCAACGGTGGCAACGGAGACAACGGCGGCAACAACGGACGCGGCAACGACGACTGAGGCGGCGCAAACCTATACTCGCCGGTGGCGAACGCTCGCGGGCGTCGCCGGAAGCCACCACTGAGAGGAGTCACTGCCGAATGCGCCTGCGCGCGATCACCAGTCCCCCCGCCGCCGTCGAGGCCGATGTCCTTGCCGTGCCGATCTACAAGGACGACACCGAGCTGGTCGGCGACCTCGGCGAGCTCGACGCCGCATCGGGCGGCGCGATCCGGGACGCCGTCGCCTGGGGCGAGTTCAACCTGCTGGAGCACAGCTCCGCGCTGGTCGACGCCGGCGACCTGCCCGTCGGGCGACTCCTGCTGCTCAACGGCGGCGTTCGGGGACGCGGCTCGTTCCGAGCGCGGCGCCTGGCTGCCATCGCGACGCGCCGGCTGAACGGTCGCGGTGCGTCGACGATGGCACTGTGGCTCCGGGACGGCGAGGACGATGACGCCTGGACGGCTGCTGCGGCCGGCGCGATCGCCGGCACGTATCGGTCGACGGCCATCTACGGCCGCGTCCGCGACACCGATGCGATGAAGCGTTCGGTGGACGAGGTCGTCTTCATCGGCGCCAGCCAGGCGGCGATCGATCGCGGCGCCATCATCGGTGACGGGATCGCCTTCGGCCGTGACCTCGCCAACCGATCGGCGAACGATCTCTATCCGGAGCGCATGGCCGAGATCGCCCGCGAGCTGAGCGAGGACGGCTGCGTTGTAACCGTCCTCGAGCCGAAGGAGATGGAGCGACTGGGGATGGGCCTCATCCTCGGCGTGGGCCAGGGCGCGACCCACGAGCCGCGGCTCATCGCGATCAAGACGCCCGGCTGGGACGACGCGGACCCATCGCGCCGGCTCGCGATCGTCGGCAAGGGCGTCTGCTTCGATTCGGGCGGGATCAGCATCAAGCCCGCCGAGAACATGGGCGACATGAAGCACGACAAGTCCGGTGCCGCCGCGGTGATCGCCGCGGTCCGGACCGTCGCGCGCCTCGCGCCCGAGACGCCGCTGATGGCCGTGGCACCGATGGTCGAGAACATGCCCGGCGGCAATGCCCAGCGGCCCGGTGACGTGGTGAAGGCGATGAACGGGATGACCGTGGAGGTCACCAACACCGATGCGGAGGGCCGCCTCATCCTGGGCGACGCGATGACCTGGGCGGAGCGCGAGGGGGCGACGCACATCGTCGACATCGCCACCCTGACCGGTGCGCAGGTGATCGCCCTCGGCGACCAGGTGAGCGCCTACTTCGCCCGGCCACGAACGTGGGGTGATCGCGTCGGAGCGGCGGCGGAGAAGTCCGGGGAATGGTTCTGGGAAATGCCCCTGGTGACCGAGTACCGGACGAGCTACGACTCGCCGTACGCCGACATCGTCAACTCCGGCGGCCGCGACGGGTCGCTCATCAAGTCGGCCGTCTTCCTGGCCGAGTTCGTCAAGGTGCCGTGGGTGCACGTCGACATCGCCGGGACGGCGTACGTGGGTGCGGACAAGCCCTACGCGCCGAAGGGATCGACCGGGACGGGCGTCGCCGCCCTCGTTCAGCTCGCGCTCGACTTCGCGCGCGGCGACGTGCCGGACTGAGCGCGGACCACTCGGGCAGCGAAACGCCCCGCCGGGCTGCCGGCGGGGCGCATCGGCCAATCGGGCGAGCTGCTAGCGGTCGCCGTCGGTGGCGTCACGCACCTCGTCCTTCGTCTCGCCCCACTCGTTCTGGAGCTTGCCCTCGACCTGGTCGGCCTGGCCTTCCGCCTCGGTCCGCTCGTTGTCGGTGGCGTCGCCCCACTCTTCCTTGACCTTGCCGCCGGCCTCCTTGAGGGGGCCTTCGATGCGATCGCTGTCCATGAAGTGTTCCTCCCGTTGTGATCCGGCTAAGGGCCGGTCCTGGAGGACCCGAAGCAGGCCGCGTGCCAGTGCCGATCTGTCGCCGGAATGGACCATCGGCCTATGGATGCTTCGCCGGATGCCCGTAGGATGCGTGGTGCCGCGACGCACCGGTCTCCCCGGGGCGGCGGCCAGGGACCGGAGGTGGGTGAGAGCGTGACGCTGGCTGGGATCGCCATCGGCGCCGTGTTCGCCGTGATCGGCGCCGCATCGGAGCGGCTTGCCAGCGTGTGGCCGGCCATCGAGGCCCGTCGGCGGCCGGCCAGCTGGCGCACGATCGCGCTGGCGACGGCGGCGGGGCTTGCCGCGGCCGCCGTGGTGGCCCGCTCGCAGCTCCCGTGGTGGGCGACCGCGGTCTACCTGGTCCTGCTGGGGCTGCTGGTGGTGCTCACCGCCACCGATCTCGAGCAGCGACGCCTGCCGCACCTGGTGCTCGACCCGCTGATCGCGCTGGCATTGGTGTTCGTGCCGTTCAACCCTGCCGTCGATCCGATGATGGCGATCGTGGGCGGGGTGGCATCCGTCGCCTTCCTCGGCGCGCTGGCATTCGTGGTGAAGGGCGGTCTGGCCACCGGCGACCTGTACCTGGTGGCGCCGATCGGCCTCATGCTCGGCTGGCCGGTCATCTTCACCGCGCTGTTCGCGGCAGCCTTCCTGGCGGCGGGCACGAGCCTCGGGTTGCTGGCCTTCCGACGCGTGGGGATGCGCAGCTACATCCCGTTCGGCCCGTTCCTCGTCGGTGGCGCGGTTCTTGCGCTGCTGACCGACAGCAGGGTGCTCGGCATCGTTCGCTAGGGCGATTCGACCGAGCACCCGTTCACTGGTACCCTCCGCCCGATGCATCCGGCACTCCAGCGCCGCCGCCGTCATCTCATGATGACGAGGCGCACCACGCGTCGCGGGTCGCGGCGACGTGGCCTCGCGACCTTCCTGCTCATCACACTCGGCGTCTTCGCCATGATGTTCGTCGGGTCGATCATGGGCACCGCCGGCGGCATGTTCGCGGCCTACAACTACTTCGCCTCCGACCTCCCCGAGCCGAACATCCTGGACGGGATCGAGACGCCGGAGTCGACCTACGTCTACGACCGCACCGGCGAAGTCCTGCTCGCCCGATTCGAGTGCCAGAACCGCGAGTCGGTAGCGTTCGACGAGCTGCCCGACACCATCTGGCAGGCGACGATCGCCAGCGAGGACCGCACCTTCTGGGAGAACAACGGCGTCGACTTCCAGGGCGTCGTGCGCGCGGCGCTCGCCAACCTCGAGGCCGGTGAGATCGTCCAGGGCGCCTCGACGATCACGCAGCAGGTGATCGACTACGCGCGCGTGCTCCAGGAGGAGGGCGAGTCGACGCAGGTCGACGCCGGCGCCACCCCCGAGCCGAGTGCGATCGAAGTGGACCCCGATGCGCCGGCGACGGAGGAGGAGGCGGCGGCACAGGACGACTCAGACGTCTGCCAGCCGCCGGAGCCGAGCCTCTCGACCGAGATCGAGGACAAGATCCGCGAGAACATCCTGGCCATGCAGGTCACGTCGGCCTACCCCGGCCGCGAGGGCAAGGAGCGGATCCTCGAGACGTACCTGAACCTCATCTACTACGGCAACGGCTCGTACGGCATCCGCGCCGCCGCGGCGAACTACTTCGGCCTCGAGACGCTCGACGCCATGACGGTCGCCCAGGCGGCATTCCTGGCCGCGCTGCCGCAGGCGCCGTCGTTCCTCGATCCATACCAGAACCCCGGTGGCGAGCCCGGGACCGAGCAGGCGGCCGCTGCCGCGATCCGCGAGCGCAACCTCGTCCTGGGCGCGATGCTCGAGGAGGGGTACATCACCCGCGCCGAGTACAACGAGGCGCGCTTCACGACCTGGACCGAGATGGCGCCCGGTCGGATCACCAGCGTCCTCCGCGAGCCGCACTTCAGCTTCCGCGTGCGTTCGGAGGCAGAGCGGATCCTGGCCGCGCTGGGCGTCGAGGATCCGGAGGCGGCGGTCCGCACCGGTGGCTATCGCATCATCAGCACGCTGGACTACGAGCTTCAGCAGGTCGGTCACGAAGTGGTCCGGCGATGGGTCTCGAACCTGTCGACGCCACAGTCCGACGAGTGCCCCGTCTGTCGCGACCGGAACGTGAACAACGGGGCACTCGTGTCGATCGACTCCGAGACCGGCGAGATCATCACCTACATCGGCAGCGTCGACTACTACAACCGCGAGGATCCGCGGGTCCAGGGCCAGTTCGACGTGGCCGGCCTCGGCCGGCGCCAGCCCGGATCGGCCTTCAAGCCGATCACCTACTCGTCGGCTTTCCAGTCGCGCGACGCGACCGTCAGCACGATGTTCATCGACGCGATCACCGAGTTCGGCGTCGACGGAGCCGCCTCGTACCGCCCGACGAACGCCGATATCCAGGAGCACGGGCCGGTCCTGGCCGTGGACGCGCTCCGCTACTCGCTCAACATCCCGTCGGTTCAGATGCAGTACCTGGTGGGGTCGCCGACGACCGCGGAGTTCAGCGAGAAGATGGGCATCGCGACCGCCGAGTACATCATGGGGCTGGATCCGGGACTGTCGCTCGCCCTCGGCTCGGTGCCGCTGAACCTCGTCAACATGACCCAGGCGTACGGCACCTTCGCCCAGCAGGGCGAGCTCAACCAGAACACGACGGTCATCGAGATTCGCGATCGCAACGGACGGATCGTGTACACCCGCGAGGATGACGCCCCGGAGCCGACCCAGCCGATGACGCCCGCCGAGGCCTATCTCACCCACTACATCATCGAGGGCAACACGGACGAGTCCCGGAACATCCTGTGGGGCGACCGCGCCAACCTGTTCACCGTCGATGGCGCTCGCCGCCCCGCCGGCTTCAAGACCGGCACGACGAACGATTTCAAGGACGTGTCCGGCTTCGGGTACGTGCCCGAGAGCCTGGTGACCGGGGTCTGGATGGGCAACAACAACCAGGAGCCGATGTCCAACGTCCTCGGCCAGGGTCTGTTCAGCGCCGATGGGCCGCTCTTCCTCTGGAACGAGTTCATGACGCGTGCGCTCAATGAACCGTGGGCATGGAACGACCAGACGCCGGTCGGCCAGACCTCCTTCGACCAGCCCCAGGGGATCGTGAACGCCGAGGTGTGCCGCTGGACCGGGCTCGCGGCCTCGGGGAGCTGCGGACGCACGATCACCCTGCCGTTCCTCGAGGGAACGGTGCCCCGCGTCGACAACGTCCACCGGGGTGGTTGCCTCGACTTCGACCTGTATCTGAGCCAGGCCACCCCGACCCGCCCGCCGAACTGGTTCGAGGCCGCCGAGAGGTGGGCCAACCGCGTCGTGAACGGCCAGACCGGTGCCGCCGGCGACCCCGGCAACTACCAGGAGGACGATCGGGTCCGCTTCCGGATCTCCCCGATCTACGGTGAGTCCAGCTTCCCGACCGTGTGCGGCGTCCTCCTCGAGCCAACGCCGGGCCCGAGCCCGACGCGCGGGCCAGACCCGTCTGACGGGCCGAGACCGACCGAGCCGCCCGGGGGTGGCGGTGGCGGCGGGCCGCCCACACCGTCACCGCCAGGCGACGACGATTGATAGGCCTCTCCGGTCGCTAGAATCCACGGCGTGTCCAGCTCGGTACTGACGCTGATCCTGGCCGGGGGCGAAGGGGAGCGCCTGAGCATCCTGTCGCAGGTGCGCGCGAAGCCCGGCGTTCCGTTCGGCGGCAAGTACCGGATCATCGACTTTGCCCTGAGCAACACGGTGAACTCGGGGCTGACCGACGTCGGCATCCTGACCCAGTACGCCCCGAGGTCGCTGATTGACCACATCGGCGTCGGTCGCCCGTGGGATCTCGACCGCAGCCGCGGCGGCGTCGCGCTGCTCCAGCCCTTCATCGGCCGGGGACGCGCCCGCGACTGGTACCGAGGCACCGCCGACGCGGTTCTCCAGAACCTCGACTTCATCGACGACCGCGCGCCGGAGCTGGTGCTGGTGCTGGCGGGCGACCACATCTACAAGATGGATTACCGCCCGTTCATCGAGATGCACCGCGAGTCCGGCGCGGAGGTGACCTGCGCCGTCCGCACCGTGCCGATCGAGGAGGCGCATCGGTTCGGGATCCTCGACGTCGCCGGCGACGGCCGGGTGACCGCCTTCATCGAGAAGCCGGCGAATCCTCCGTCGAACCTGGTGAGCATGGGCGTCTACGTCTTCAGCTGGCCCGCCATGCGCGACCTGCTGAGCCCCGACCGGGTCGACTTCGGGCGCGACGTCCTGCCCTGGATGGTCGAGCAGGGACGCCGTGTCTACGCCTACGAGTTCGCCGGCTACTGGCAGGACGTCGGCACCGTCGAGGCCTACTGGCAGACGAGCCTGGACCTGCTCACCGACGACCCGGGCATCGAGCTCAACGACCTCGGCTGGCTCGTCTACACCAGGAGCGAGGAGCGGCCGCCGGCCCGCATCGGACCGAGCGCGGTCGTCAGCCGCTCGATGATCAGCCACGGCTGCGTCATCGATGGCACCGTCGAGCACAGCGTGCTGTCCCCGGGCGTCCGGGTCGCCGCCGGCGCCGTCGTCCGCGACTCGATCGTCATGTTCGACGCGGTCATCGAGGAGGGCGCCACGCTCGACCGGGCGATCCTCGACAAGGAGGCGCGGATCGGCGCCGGGGCGCGCGTCGGGGTGGGCGACGACCTGCGCCCGAACCGGGACGAGCCGGAGCGGCTGTACGCGGGCATCACCCTGGTGGGGAAGCGCGCGCACGTCCCCAACGGCGTCGAGATCGGCCGCAACTGCCGAATCGATCCCGCCGCCGGCCCGGACGACTTCGCCCGGCGCCGTCGCATCCGATCGGGCGAGACCGTCGCAGCCCGCGCGAGCTCCACGCGTTCGTGAGCGTGACGGAGCACGCGCCGCCCATCGACCGCTGGCTGGAGGAGCTGGGGATCGCCGTCGTCGCCGCGAGCGGTGGTCCCGACGAGCCGGCGCTCACCCGCGACGTGGTGATCGACGGACGGCGCCGCCACGACCTGCGGGTGACGGTGGCGTGGGTCGCCGGGGTCGGCTGCTCCCTCTGGGCATACTATGGGCTCGAGGCCATGGAGATCCCCAAGCGCATCTACGCGCGGATGCTTCGTGCCAACTTCGACTATCCCTTCGTGAAGTTCGCCATGACCGACGACGACCGGCCGATGCTCATGACCGAGTGGCCGACCAACGCCCTCGACCGCGACGAGCTCGGTCGCGGGCTCGTGCGCCTGACGGTGGTCGCCGACCGCCTGCTCGAGGAGACGGCCCACGCCGTGGCCGATCGAGGCGTCCTGCCCGACTGGAGCGATCGCGAGGGCCGCAACCCTCGGCTGACGGCCGCCTATCGCTCCGAAGTCGAGGCCGCCATGCCGGCGTGGGAACCGCCGCAGCCACGCGTCCGCCGCCGCGGGCTCATCGCCCGCCTGCTGGGGCGCGCCTGATGCGCTTGCGCCGCCTGTTGCCGGTGACCGGGGCCATCCTCCTCGTGCTCGGATCGCTGGCCCCATCGGCCGTGTCGCCGGTCCGTGCCGCCGAGTACACCATGGAGACCGTGGCCGGCTACGCGGTCCGGCCCGATGCCGGTGTGATTGACGTGACGGTGGGGATCACCTTCACGAACACGACGCCCGATCCCGAGGGCCAGTTCAGCGTCTTCGACGAGGTCAAGATCGCCGTCCATGACGAGGCTACCGAGGTGGCGGCGGAGGACGACGAGGGCGAGCTCGACGTGGCGGTGGCGGTCGAGGACGGCGTGAACGTGGCCACTGTCACCCTGCGCGAGGACCTTCGCTACGAGGAGGCGGCCGAGCTCACCGTGACCTGGACACTCGCCGACTCCGAGGATCCCCAGCTGCGGGTGCGCCCGTCGGTGGTGGTCTTCCCCGCGTGGGGCTTCGGGACGGCGTCCGAGGTGCGGGTCGAGATCCCGGCGGCATACGAGGTCCGCGTCGACGGCGACCTGCTCACCGAGGACGGCGACGCGCTCAGCAGCGGCCCGATCGAGGATCCGTCGCGCTGGCTGGCACTCGTGACGGCCGTGCGGCCGGTCGAGTACGTCGACATCGACGCGAACGTCCCGCTCGCCGGCGGCACGGCCGACCTGCGCGTCCGGGCCTTTTCCGACGACGAGGCATGGGGCGAGCGGACCTTGGCGCTCCTGGTCGAGGCATTGCCGCTGATCGAGGAGCAGGTCGGCCTCCCGTATCCGCGCATCGGCCAGCTGACCGTCAGCGAGACGGTGGCGACCGGCGGAGCGGGCTTCGGCGAGCAGCCGGACGGGGGAACCGAGATCGCCGTCGCCTTCGACCAGCCGCCCTTCACGGCCGTCCACCAGGTGACGCATGTCTGGATCTCGCCGGCCCTGGTCGAGTCCCGGTGGCTGCGCGAGGGCCTGACCAGCACGGTCGCCGCCCGCGTGTCCGAGGCGCTCGAGGTCGCGCTGCCATTCGACCCGGCCGAGCGGGCGGGCGAGCTGGCTGAGGCCGCCTTTGCGCTCGATTCCTGGTCCGCCGATGCCGGCGTCGACGGCGAGGCCTACGGCTATGCCGCATCCTGGGCGTTCGTCGAACGGCTCGAGGCACTGGTCGGGCCGGAGGCGGTCAGGACGGTCCTGGCGCGGGTGGCGGGCGGCATCGGGCCGTACCAATCCGCCGATGTCGAGCCCGACCCGTTGCCCGACGGCGTCGCCGCGCCCGCATCCTCGCTGACGACGCGCGCGTTCCTCGATCACCTCGAGACCGTGAGCGGACAGTCCGTCGCCGACGCCTTCGCGGAGCTCGTGCTGACCGAGGGCGATGTGGCGTTGCTCCCCGAGCGGGCGGAGGCACGCGCCGCGTTCGACGACCTCGTCGGGGCCGGCGGGAGCTGGCAGGCCCCGGATCCGGTTCGCGGTGCGATGACCGCCTGGCAGTTCGCCGATGCGCGCGCCCAGATCGACGACGCGGCCGCCTGGCTCGATCGCCGCGACGACCTGCTCGCCGCGATGCAGGCGGTCGGGCTCTCGGCACCCGATCGGCTGCGGCAGGCGTACCGCACCTACGGCGGCGGTCCCGAGGCGGTCGACGAGCTCGAAGCCGAGCAGGCGGTCGTCGACGCGTACACCGACACGGCGGCCGATGTGAACGGGGAGCGCTCGTTCATCGAGCGGGTGGGACTCATTGGCGGCCCCGATCCGGCGGCCCAGCTGAACCTCGCCAACGGTCGATTTGCCGATGGCGACCTGCGCGGCGCAATCGAGGCGATCACCGAGGCGCAGCGCATCGTGAGCTCGGCCGAGACCGGCGGCATCGTCAGAATCGCGAGCGCCGTCCTGGTGATCGTGCTCGTGCTCGCCCTCGCCGTGCTCCTCGTTCGTCGCCGCACCACGTACACTGCACCGCCATGACCACCGAGCGGGCTCCCGCGCGTCGGACGCCGCACTTCCCGACCGCCGCCGACGTCCTGTCGGGCGAGACCGCCGACGTCTACTTCGAGCGGGCGCGCACGATCCTGGGGGCCGAGCACCTGGACCCGGTGGTGACCATGGAGATCTTCTCGCGTGCCGAGGGGATCCTGTGCGGGGCCGAGGAGGCACTGGCCTACCTGCGCGAGATCTTCAGCGAGGCGAACGGCGCGACCGAGCCGATCGTCGAGTCCCTCCACGACGGCGACCCGTTCGGCTCGAAGGAAATCGTCATGCGCATCCAGGCTCGCTACTCGAGCTTTGGCCTGTACGAGACCGCCATCCTGGGCATCCTCGCTTCCGGATCCGGCTGGGCGAGCGCCGCGAGGCGGATCGTGGATGCGGCGGCCCCGATCCCGGTCATCGGCTTCGGTGCGCGACACGTCCACCCCAGCGTCGCCGACCAGATGGACTACGCCTCCGTGGTGGGCGGCTGCATCGGCGCCTCTACCCCGGCGGGCGCGCGGCTGGCGGGCCTCGCGCCGACTGGCACGATGCCGCACGCGCTGGTCCTCATCTTCGGCGACACCGTCCGCGCGGCCGAGGCCTTCGATCGCCACATCGATCCGGACGTGCCCCGCATCGTCCTCGTCGACACGTTCAAGGATGAGGCCGAGGAGGCGCTGCGCGTTGCTGAGGCGCTGGGTGATCGGCTGTGGGGCGTCCGGCTCGACACTCCCTCGGAGCGCGGGCGTGTGACGCCGGAGCTCGTCAAGGAGGTCCGCGCGCGCCTCGACATCGCGGGGCATCCGAACGTGAAGATCGTGGTGTCCGGCGGCATCGACGTGGACCGCATCGGCGTCTTCCGCGACGCAGGCGCTCCGGTCGATTCGTTTGCCGTGGGCTCCTACATCAGCAAGGCCAGCCCGATCGACTTCACCGGCGACCTCAAGGAGATCGATGGACGGCCGGTCGCCAAGCGCGGCCGCATCCCGGGGCGGACGGAGAATGCGCGACTGGAGCGGATCGACCTCCGCGCGTAGGCTGGACCGATGACGCCGCAACCAGCTCCCGCGCCCGGCGAGCGCGAGTCCGCCTACGATCTCTTCCGGCGCGGCTCGAAGATGCTCGCGGAGGGGCACTTTGGCGCCTCGGCTGTCCTGCTCGAGCGGGCCCTCGTCCTGGAGCCCGGGAAGGCCTCGATCCTCGAGGCGCTCGGCCAGGCGTACTTCAACCAGGGCGCGCCGGCCATCGCTGCGGAACGCTTCGGCGCCATCGTCCAGGCGGACCCGCTGGCGCACTACGCTCACTTCGGCCTCGGGCTCTCCCGCGCTCGTCTCGGCGATGCGCGCGCGGCCAGGCGTCATCTCCGCATGGCCGTCTACCTGAAGCCGGAGAACGAGTCCTACCAGCGCGCGCTCGCGCGCCTGGGCGACGCCGCCTGAGTGCGGCCCCGGCCTACGCCGCGCGCTGGCCGCGCACCCGTCGCTCGCGGGCGAGGCGCGCCTGGAGCAGGCCGAGCACGGCCGCCTCCTCGGGACGCAGGGCGTGTGCCCCACGACCGACGCCGCGTGCGCGACGGGAGAGGGCCTCGACCATGGTGCCGTCGAGGTACCGCTCCACGACCTCGGGGTGGACGTAGCAGGCGCGGCACACGGACGGCGTGTTCCCGAGCTGCTCCGCGACCTGCTCGATGGCCCGCACGACCGCCTTCTTCCGCCCCGCCTCGTCGTCGACTTCGAGGAACTCCTCGAGGGCCATCGAGGCGGCCACGGTACCGGCCCAGGTGCGGAAGTCCTTGGCGGTGAACTCCTCGCCGCTGATCTCGCGCAGATAGTCGTTCACGTCGCCCGACGTGACATCGGCGCGCTTGCCATCGGCGTCGTAGTACTGGAACAGCTCCTGGCCCGGGATCTCCTGGCACTGCTTCACCAAGCGCGCCAGCCGGCGGTCCCGCAGGCCGACCTCGTGCTCCTTGCCGCCCTTGCCGCGGAAGGTGAAGCGGATCGACTCGCCCTTCACAGCGACGTGGCGGTCACGGAGGGTCGAGAGCCCGTAGCTGCGATTCTCCCGCGCGTACTCGTCGTTGCCGACGCGGATCAGGGTTTCCTCCAGCAGCCGGACGACGAGGGCGAGCACCTTCTCGCGCGGCAGCCCGCGCCGCCGCAGGTCGCGAGCGGTCCGGCGCCGGATGCGTGGGAGGGCCCGGGCGAACTCGACGAGCCGCCCGTACTTCGCCTCGTCGCGCACTTCGCGCCAGCGCGGGTGGTAGCGGTACTGCTTCCGACCGCGCGCATCGCGCCCGGTTGCCTGGATGTGCCCGCGCCTGATTGGGCAGATCCAGACGTCGGTCCATGCCGGCGGGATCGCCAGGCGGTCGTACCAGGCGACGCGATCCGGGTCGGTGACGCGATTCCCGTCGGGGCCGATGTAGTGGAAGCGCTTGCCGGCACGACGCCGGGTGATGCCGGGGCCGTCATCGGTGACGTAGCGGAGGCCGGCCCCCTCGGCGGAGGCCTGCGGGTCGAGCTCGAGGGTCATCGTCCCGGCGCTATGGCAACCGTCGTGCCAGCCAGCTCACGCCGACGATCGTCTTGGCGTCACGGATCTGCCCGTCCTCGATGGCCGCCAGTGCCTCCGCCAGCGTCATCCACGCGGGCTCGAGGACCTCGTCCGCATCGGCCTGTCCGCTGGCGTCGTCGCGGAGGTCGGTTGCGAGGTAGAGGTGCATAAGCTCGTCGCAGAAGCCGGGGGCGGTGTAGAAGCGCGGCCCCTCGATCCAGGTGGCTGCGGCGAGCCCGACCTCCTCGGCGAGCTCCCGCCGCGCGGTCTCGGGCGGCGGCTCGCCCGGCTCCAGGGTTCCGGCCGGAATCTCGAGCAGCACCTGGCCGGTGGCCTGGCGCCACTGGCGGACCATGGCCAGCCGCTCGCCGTCCCAGGCGAGGATCGCCACAGCGCCGGGGTGCTCCACGATCTCCCGGGTGGTTCGGTGCCCGTCGGACCGCTCCACCTCGTCGACGCGGACCCGGATGCGCTTCCCGGTCCAGGGGTGGGTCGTTTTGAGCGTGCGCTCGTCCATCGGCTCATGCTACGGCGTGCCCGCATCGGTGCGAGCCATCGGCCCGTCGCATCGGCGCCATGTCACCTGCAGGCAACCTGCCGGCGGATGATTCGCCGGGCG
>Ga0299913_10000029_pt1 | contig 62647 bp, 69 predicted proteins | sample RVTome_9_FD_201360 | JGI IMG/M metagenome (GOLD analysis project Ga0299913, IMG submission 201360) | Soil microbial communities from uranium-contaminated site in the Upper Colorado River Basin, Wyoming, United States - RVT155D38 (version 2) ... | reverse complement strand
TCGCAGGGGCGATCGGCGAGACGGTGACGCTCTCCGCGCCCGCGGACGGCCAGGCCGTCACGGTGGACTTCGTCCAGAGCGCCGCGTCCGTCCAGAGCGTCGCGCGCCTCGGGCGCCCGAGCGTGGCCCACGCGACCGCGACCGGGAAGGTGCTGCTCGCGTTCGGCGCCGCCGAGCTCCCGCCGGAGCCGCTCGAGCGGTTCACGCCCCGCACGACCACCACGCGCGCCGAGCTCGCCCGCGCGATCGCGGAGGCACGCGAGCGCGGCTACGCCGAGGCCGCCGGCGAGCGGGAGGAGGACCTGAACGCGATCGCCGCCCCGGTCCACGGCCGCCACGGCGAGCTCGTCGCCATCCTCGGACTCCAGGGACCGGCCTCGCGCTTCGACCCGGCGGCCATGCGCGCCGCCGTCCCGGCGCTCCTCGAGCGGGCCGCCGCGCTCTCGCGCGCGCTCGGCCTGCCCACGGAACGGCCGGGGGCGGCATCCGCCGCCCCCGGCCTCGCTCCGCGGTAGCCGTGCGTCTTATTCGGCCCGGCCGGGCGGCACCGGCGGAAGCCGGGGCTCGCTCGGGTCGTCCAGCTCCGAGGAACGCTCCCCCGCGGACGGCGTCGCGACGCGACGCCGTTGCTCCTCGCGGCGCTCCCATTCCTCGTCGCTCGGGACGTCCGCGCTGCCGCCGTAGAACATCACGCGGTCGAGCCCGATGCGCTCGTACGTGTCGACCGCGCGTGCGTTGTCGCGGTTCTCGAGCCTGATCTGCGCCACGTGCCAGAGCAGCCAGAGGATGACCGCGACGAGCACGAAGAGCCACTCGGCCCCCACGAACGGGTACAAGGGGCCGATCTCGGACGGGTTCGTGAACGAGTCGAGCCCGGTGCTGAATCCGAGAGTCGTCATCTCACCGTCTCCTTTCGCGTCTCGCCACGACCGTTGCCGGCCCGCACCGCGTCGAGAGCCGCCTCACGCTCGGCGACCTCGAAGAGCGTGTCACGCTGCGGGAGGTACGGGTACACGTCGCCGACGTCGTGGGCGTCGAGCCCCGCCGCCTCGACCGAGGCCGGGACACGGAGCAGCCCGAACGCATTCACGAGCCTCGCCATGAGGTAGCCCGGGATGAACCCGAGCACGCCGAACATGATGAGCGCGCCGAGCGTGTTCCCGATCGGGTTGATCATCGGGAAGCCTTCGGAGGTCGTGAACCAGGCGATGCCCTCCTCGACGGGCGCCGCGGCCGGGTAGCCCCAGAGGAGGAACCCGGCGATGATCACGCCGAAGGCGCCCGCGTAGCCGTGCACCGCGACCGCGCCGACCACGTCGTCGATCTTGAAGCGCCGCTCGACCCAGTTGTGGAGGACGTACGCGATCGACGTCCCGACCATCGCCACGACGAAGGCGAGCATCGGGTGGTAGAGGTCGTTGCCGGCCGACGCCGCGATGATGCCGGCGAGACCGCCCGAGAACGTCCAGAAGAGATCCCCGCGGCTGATCAGATAGCCGGCGAGAAGCCCGCCCGCGAGCGACGTGAGGAAGTTGAAGGTGATCGCCGACAGCGTCGTCGGCATGAGGTAGATGTTCGTCGCCGAGAAGAACGGCGCGTCGTCGGTGCCGATGTTGAACATCGGGATGTTGCACGCGACGTAGAAGCCCCAGAAGCCCGTGTAGATCATGAACAGGCCGAGGCAGGTCATCCAGATGTTGTGCGGAAGGATCCGCCGGATGAGGCCGCCCGGCCCGAACTTCCCGATCCGGGGGCCGAGGACGATCAGCGCGCCGAGCGCGGTACCGCCCGCGATGGCGTGGATGACACCCGACGCATACGCATCGTGGTAGCCCATGATCTGCACCATCCAGCCCGCCGGGTGCCAGCCCCAGGCGGCGTCGATGATCCAGGTCACGGACCCGATCATCACCGCGATGATCAGGAACCCCGCGATCCGCGCGCGCTCGATGAGCGCTCCGGAGACGATCGAGGCCGCCGTCCACGAGAACAGGAGGAACGCGGCCCAGAAGACCCCGTTGATCCGGTCCTGCATGTTCGGGGCCATGAGCTCGTTCCACGGGATGCCGTTGTCGAGCGACGTGAACTCGAATCCTCCGTAGAGGAACGGCCCGGTCGTGATCGACGAGTTGTAGATCCACCAGCCGAAGAAGAAGAACGTGATCGTCACGAGCGGGATCAGCAGCACGTTCTTCAGAACCGTGTGCTGGACGTTCTTCCTTCGGGCGTAGCCGGCCTCGTACATCATGAAGCCGAGGTGGATCAGGAACATGAAGACGATCGTGACCCAGTAGTAGAACTCCGTGAAGAGGACTACGAGTCCCTCTAGCTGGTCTTCCATGCGCCCTCCCTTCTCCTGGTAGCCATGGCCCAGCCTCCCTTCGGGGGTATGTGCTCGCCGCAGCGAGGATGCGACCGTGCGAGCCTACGACCGGTCCCGGACGCGGCCCACGTTTTCCCTCCCCACCCTTTGCAGGCCGACCGTGTGGGCGGTTCACACGACCGATAGCAACGGTTCGCACACCGTGAGAAGATGGAAGCGGTGCTTTCGGGAGAGCCTTCCGCGTTCGTGGCGCGCACGGGGCTGCCGGAGCTCGACGAGCCTCTCGGCGGCCTCTACCGGGGCGACAACGTCGTCTGGGAGCTCGGCGCGGGCGCCTCGGCGGCCCCGTTTCTCCGTGCGGTCAGCCGCGACGCGGACGCGTACGACTTCGCCGCCTACGTCACGCTCGCGACGCCGCCCGAGGAGGTCGCCGCCGACCATCCGCGCCTGCGTCTCGTCCATGCGCACGCCGGCTCGCCTCTCGGGAGCCCCGCCCCGCTCATAGACGAGCTCGAGCGACGCTGCGAGCCGAGCGCGCGCAACCTCGTCCTCTTCGACCCGCTCGACACGATGGTCGCGCGCTGGGGCTCGGAGACGACGCGGCGCTTCTTCGGGGCGTGCTGCCCGAGGCTGCTCGGCCTCGGCGTGATCGCCCACTGGGTGCTCGACGCGGACGCCGACCCGGCGCTTCGCCGGCACGTCGACGAGGTGACGCAGTGCGTCGTCTCGGTCACGCGCAGCCGGGTCCGGATCGCCAAGGCGCAGGGCCGGCCGCCGGGCGCCGAGGGCGCGGTGTTCCGCTACCGGATCGAGGACGGGCTCCCGCTGCTCGAGCCGGCGCCCGTCTCGGGCCGGCTGGGCGCCGGCCTGCGCGCCGCCCGCCGGGCGCGCGGCCTCAGCCAGGCCGAGCTCGCCCGGCTCGCCGGCGTCTCCGCGAGCGCGATCTCCCAGGCCGAGCGCGGCCAGCGCGGTCTCTCGCTCGAGACCCTGATCGAGCTCTCCGGCCGGCTCGGCGTCTCGCTCGACGAGCTCCTGCGCGGCGACCGGGCACCCGGCTACCGCGTCGGACGCCTGCGCGAGGCCGGGCGCGAGGGGCGTGGGAATCCGCTCGCGCTGCTCGACGACCCGGGGCGTGGGCTCCGCGCGTACGTCGTCACGCTCGCGCCGGGCGCGTCGGGCCGCCCGCACCTCGCGCACAAGCACGTGGAGCTCGTCGCGGTCGGCCACGGGCTCGTGCAGGTCGTGACGTCCTCCGGCCCGGCCGTCGTGCGTGAGGGCGAGGTCGTCCTCGCCGACGAGGCGGTCGTCGAGGGCTGGCGCAACATGGGCGAGTCCGACGCGCTGCTCTTCTGGGTCGTGCGGGACTGAATGAAAGCGCTGCTCGATGGTCACTTCCTCCACCGCGCGGTGGGGGACGTGAGCGGAAGTTCCACATTGCCGCCGGCCGCGACCGAGGCTCCTTGGTCGGGCCCGGGCACGGCGATAAGGTGGCATCCAACCGGCAGGAAGGGAGGCTTGCGTGGCTGTCGTTGAGCGACCGTCGCTCGTCCAGGAGGTGCTCGCCAAGGGTCCGATTGCGGATCCGCATCCGACGCTCGAAGAGGCGCGGAACGACCCGGAGCGGCAGGACAAGATCCGCCGGATCCGCGGGTTGATCGACGAGCTGGGGATCAAGTACATCTTCTTCCAGCAGGTCTCTGTCTCGGGCCACGTGAACGGGAAGGGCGTCGCCGCCTCCATGTGGGAGCGCGTCGCCACCGAGGGCTACCAGCTGGTCTACGGCGCGACGGCCGACCTCTTCGTCGACCGCGCCGACCGCTACATCGGCTTCGGCCCGGAGGAGTCCGAGCTCGCCGCCATCGCCGACCTGGACACGTTCGCGCAGCTCCCGTGGGACTCGCGGGTCGCGCGCGTCTTCTGCGACTGCTACGACACCGAGACCGGGAAGCTGCTCGAGGCCGACCCGCGCCAGAACCTCAAGCGGACGGTGAACGAGATCGAGGCCGAGCTCGGCTACACGTTCCTGTGCGGGATCGAGCCCGAGATGATGTGGATGCGACGGCCAACCGGCTCCGACGCCGGCGCGGCGGAGGGCGTCACGAAGCCCTGGTGCTACCACATCAACCAGTTCGAGGAGCTCCGCCCGGTCATCCTCGACGTGATCGAGTACGGCGAGAAGCTCGGGATCCACCCGACGTACGGCGACCACGAGGACTCCCCCGGCCAGCTCGAGCTGAACTTCCTCTTCGACCGCGCCGTGCGAACGGCCGACAACCTCTCGACGTACCGCCAGATCTGCGCGGCGGTCGCGCGGGAGCACACCCTCCTCGGCACGTATGGGGACGGCTACGAGGTGCTCGCGACGTTCATGCCGAAGCCGTTCACCGGCGTCTCGGCGAACGGGGCGCACCACCACTTCACGCTCGTGGACGAGGAGGGGAACAACGTCTTCTACGACAAGGACGGGCCGGCGAAGCTGTCCGAGCTCGGCCTCCAGTTCATGGGCGGGATCCTCGAGCACGCGCGCGGCCTCTGCGGCCTGACCGCGCCGACGGTGAACTCGTACAAGCGCTTCTGGGACTTCGGGTTCTGGGCGCCGATCTACAAGGACTACGGCTGGCAGAACCGCACGACCCTCGTCCGCGTCGCGAGCGGCGGGCGCTTCGAGTTCCGCGCCGTCGACTCCTCCTGCAACCCGTACCTAACCCAGGCGGCGCTCCTCCGCGCGGGGCTCGACGGGGTCAAGCGCAAGCTCGACCCGGGCCCGCCGCAGCAGCGGAACATCTACGACGTGATCGACGAGGGGACGAAGGTCGAGCGCGTGCCCGACCACCTCGGCGAGGCGCTCGCTGCGCTCGAGGAGGACGACGTGGTGAAGAGCGCCCTCCCCGGCCGGCTCCTCGACGTCTATCTTCACTACAAGAAGGACGAGTGGGAGCGGTTCCTCGCGGCCGTCACGGACTGGGAGCGCGACCGCTACCTCGACGTCCTGCCGTAGCGAGGAAAAGGGGACACCATGTGCGGCATCGCAGGGCTGATCTACCGCGACGGCACCCACGAGATCGGGCGGGATCTCACGCGGATGCTCCAGTCCATGAAGCATCGCGGCCCCGACTCGACCGGCTACGCGCTCTACGGCCCGCGCGGGCACCGCATCCTGATGCGCTACACGCTCGCGGACGCGAACACGCCGCGCGACTTCGAGTTCTCCGACCGGCTGCGGCGGCACCAGGCGCAGGTGCTCGACCGGCTCCGCGCGCTCGGCGCCACGATCCACGACGTCGAGGCGGAGACCGAGTACGCGTACAGGATCGAGCTCGAGGTCCCCGCCGCGAACGGCGGCGACCCCGACCTGAAGGCGATCGCCGACCGGCTCGAGGACATCCCCGACTGCGAGGTGCTCTCGCTCGGCCACTCGCTCGAGATCGTGAAGGACCTCGGCGACGCGGAGACGGTCTCCGAGCAGTACGAGCTCAAGGGCTTCACGGGCACGCACGCGATCGGGCACGTCCGGATGGCGACCGAGTCGGACGTCGACATCTCCGGCGCGCACCCGTACTGGGCGTATCCGTTCTCCGACGTCGCGGTCGTTCACAACGGCCAGCTCACGAACTACTTCCAGTGGAAGCGCCGCCTCGAGCGGAGCGGGCACCGGTTCCAGTCCGAGTGCGACTCGGAGATCATCGCCGTCTACCTGGCGGAGAAGATGAGCGAGGGCGCGTCGCTCGAGGACGCGATGCGCGAGTCGCTCGACGAGCTGGACGGCGTCTTCACGTACATCGCCGTCACGGACGACGCACTCGGCGTGGCGAAGGACGAGATGGCCGCGAAGCCGCTCGTGCTCTACGAGTCGGACGACGTCGTCGCGCTCGCCTCGGAGGAGATCGCGATCCGCGCCGTCCTCGACCGCGAGATCGAGACGTACGACCCGTACGAGTCGGAGGTCCTGGTGTGGCAGCGGTAGGGGAGAACCGGATCACGTACGACGCGCGCGGGCTCGCGGAGCCGGACGCGGAGGCGCCGCGGATCGCGGAGGTCGCCGACGGGCGCGCGACGTTCGACGCCCACGACCTGACCACGCGGCAGATCAACCTCGAGCTGCGCCGGCTTCTCTACGAGGAGGGCATCGGCGACGTGACCGTCCTGAACCCGGGCGCGAAGCACTCGCTCGGGGTCGGGATCCTCACCCGCTGCAAGCTGCGCTTCGAGGGCTCGCTCGGCTACTTCGGGCTCGGGCTCCTGGACGGGCCGGAGGCGGTCGTGACCGGCCGGGTCGGCTGGTCGGCCTGCGAGAACATGATGTCCGGCGTCGTCGTCGTCGAGTCGAACGCCGGCTCGCTGACGGGCGCCGCGATGCGCGGCGGCGACCTCGTCGTGAAGGGCCGCGTCGGCGCGCGCACCGGGATCGACCAGAAGGGCGGCACGATCATCGTCGGCGGCGACGCCGGCTCGATGACCGGCTTCATGATGCAGCGCGGCCGCATGATCATCTGCGGCGACGCCGGCCCCGGCCTCGGCGACTCGATGTACGACGGCACGATCTATGTCGGGGGCACGGTGAAGTCCCTCGGAATCGACTGCGTCCCCGGCGAGTGGACGGACGCCGACACCGAGCTCGTCGAGCGGAAGTTCTCCATCTACGGCCTCGGCTCGCCGCCCGCCTTCCAGAAGTTCGTGTGCGGCAAGAAGCTCTACAACTACGACAACCTCGAGCCTGCCGAAAGGAAGTTGGTGCTGTGACGACCTCGGACCGGTACGACCAGCTCCACGGCAACGTCGGGAAGGACCAGCCGGACAACCGCTCCCGGCTCGGCCGCAGCCCGATCTTCACGCCGGAGGTCCTGAACGACATCCACATGAAGGCCGAGCTCGGCCGCTACCGGATGCGGGGCTTCTCGATGTTCAAGAAGATCCCGCACTGGGACGACCTCATGTTCATGCCGGGCACGCTGACCCGGTTCGTGATCGAGGGCTACCGCGAGAAGTGCGAGACGAAGACGGTGCTCGGCTCGCGGTTCGCGAAGAAGCCGATCGAGCTCGACATCCCGATCTACATCACGGGCATGAGCTTCGGCGCGCTCTCGCTCGAGGCGAAGATGGCGCTCGCGAAGGGCGCGTCCATGGCCGGGACGGCGACGTGCTCGGGCGAGGGCGGGATGATCCCGCCGGAGCGCGACCTCTCGACGAAGTGGTACTACCAGCTGATCCAGAGCCGGTACGGGTTCAACCCGCACCACCTGATGCTCGCGGACGCGTGTGAGTTCTTCATCGGGCAGGGCTGCAAGGTCGGGCTCGGCGGCCACCTGATGGGCCAGAAGGTGACCGAGCAGGTGGCGGAGATGCGCTCGCTCCCGCCCGGGATCGACCAGCGCTCGCCCGCGCGGCACCCCGACTGGCTCGGCCCGGACGACCTGAGCCTCAAGGTGCAGGAGATCCGCGAGGCGACCGACTACCAGATCCCGATCCAGCTCAAGCTGGGCGCCGCGCGCGTGTACGACGACGTGCGCATGGCGGCCAAGTGCGGGCCGGACGTGATCTACCTCGACGGCGCGGAGGGCGGCACGGGCGCCGGGCCGCACATCGCGACCGAGGAGACAGGCATCCCGCTCATGGCGGCGATCCCCGAGGCGCGGCGCGCGCTCGAGGACGTCGGCCTCGCGGACGAGATCCAACTCGTCGTGGCGGGCGGGATCCGCAACGGCGCGGACGTCGCCAAGTGCATCGCGCTCGGCGCGGATGCGGTGGCGATCGGCCACGCGGCGCTCGTCGCCCTGAACTGCAACAAGGAGATCCCCGGGGTCACCGACTACGAGGGCACGATCGGCGTCCGGGCGGGCGAGTGCTACCACTGCCACACGGGCCGCTGCCCGGTCGGGATCACGACGCAGGACCCGGAGCTCCGCAAGCGGCTGATCGTCGACGAGGCGGCCGAGCGGGTCTACAACTTCCTCCACACGATGACGCTCGAGCTGCAGATGCTCGCGCGCGCGTGCGGGAAGACGAACGTCCACTCGCTCGAGCCCGAGGATCTCTGCGCGCTCACGACCGAGGCGGCCGCGATGGCCAAGGTCCCGCTCGCCGGTACGGACTGGATCCCCGGCGTTTCGGAGGAGCGCACGCTCGCGCGGATGGAGCGGATGCTCGAGCGGCACCTGGACAACCCGGTCGACTACCTCCCGGAGCGCGAGAGCGCTCCCGAGGCGCGCTAGTGCCCCATCCAGCAATACACGCCGGGTTCTGGGCCGCGATCACGCGGCGCCGGAAGCCACCCTCGCTCTTGCCAAGGCACCCGGCCTTGGCCGCGAGCGAGTGCGGCCCCCGGCTTGGTGCTCGCGGCCCAGAACCTCGACAGCATCACAGGACGGGGCACTGATGGCCGAGGAACGCTTCCTCGCGCTCGACGCCGAGCGCCTCGCCGGGCGCCGGTTCCCGTACCAGGAGGACATCTCGCTCGTCGAGGACGTCGACCTGCTCGCGGCGACGCCGGGCGAGGACCTGAACTGGCTCGAGGACGTCGAGCTCCTGCAGGAGGACGGGACGCCTGCCGTCTTCGATCGCTACTCGAACTCGTTCCTGAAGATCTACTTCCCGATCCCGGAGGGCCGCGAGAACGAGCTGGCGCGCAAGGTGCTCGTGAAGCATCTCCAGTCCGGGATGTCGTACGGGATCCAGCTCAAGGAGCAGCACGCGAAGTTCCCCCAGCCCGAGCTCGGCCCGTGGGTCGAGGGCTCGCAGACGGTCGGCACGGACTGGAAGCCGCCCGTGCTCGAGGGCTGGGAAGCGCCGGAGGGGCACTAGCTTTCTTGCGTTAGGGCTGGCGCTCGGCGTCGCGGCCTGCTGGGGCGCGGCGGACTTCCTCGGGGGACTGACGACGCGCGGCCTGCCGGTCGCGGTCGTCGTCGGCGTGTCGCAGGCGTTCGGGGCGCTGCTGCTCTGTCTGGCGATCGTGGTCTTGCGGCCGGACTGGCCGGAGCTGGACGAATGGGGTTGGGGGCTCGCGGGCGGGCTGTCGCTCGCGGTGGGGCTCGGGGCGCTCTACGGCGGGCTCGCGCGCGGGGTGATGAGCATCGTCTCGCCGATCTCGGCGACAGGGGCGGCGATCCCGATCGTGTACGGGCTGGCGCGCGGGGAACGGCCGAGCGCGCTCCAGTGGGCCGGGATCGCGCTCGCGCTCGCCGGGATCGTGGTCGTCTCGCGGCAGCCCGGGTCGGCGGTCGCGGCCGGCGAGCGGACGGCGGGGATCGCCCTCGCGCTCGTCGCGGCGGTGGGCTTCGGGACGTTCTTCGTGCTCGCGGATCTCGCGGAGGGGGCCGGCGTCCTGCACGCGACGTTCGCGCAGCGGATCGGACTCCTGCTCGTGGTCGGGGTGGTGATCCTCGCCACGCGCCCGCCGGTGTCCGCGGCGCGCGGGCGGTTGCTACCGCTCCTCGCCGTGGGCGTCCTCGACACGTCGGCGACGGGCCTGTACGTCGCCGCGACCGGCGAGGGCCTGACGAGCGTCGTGTCCGTCGTCGCGTCGCTCTATCCCGCGTTCACGATCCTGCTCGCGTTCGCACTCCTCCACGAGCGTCTCGCGCGCCCGCAGGCGGCCGGCGCCGCCGGGGCGCTCGCCGGCGTGGGGCTCATGGCCGCAGGCTGACCCGAAGCCCGAGCCAAGTAACACCGTGTTACTTGGCCGAGTGCGCAGCCGCGGCCTCGGCGGTGCTCGCTCCATGCGAACGCGCCGGATCCCGTTGCTCGCTGCGGCGGTCGAGGCAATGGACGTGCCGGTACGACGACGGGACGGAGATCAAGCGGTCGCTCTTCGACGCGCTTGACACAGCTTGCCGTCTCAGATTTGATCAAAGGTCAATGGAGGCGGTTCCGCTCGAGATCCCGTCCGTCGAGGAGTCCGTCTACCGACTCCTGAGGCGCGACATCACCCGGCTTGCGCTCGCGCCGGACGAGCGGCTCTTCCTCGAGGGGCTCTCCGCGCGCTACGGGGTGAGCATGACGCCGATCCGCCAGGCGCTCCGGCGGCTCGAGGCGGAGGGGCTCGTCGCGAGCGTCCCCCACCGCGGCGCGCGCGTGGCGCCGCTCACGATCGGCGAGCTGGAGGAGATCCAGCTCCTGCGGCTCGGGGTCGAGCCGTTCCTCGCGCACCGCGGCGCCGAGCGTGCGACCGACGAGGCGCTCGCCGAGATGGCCGCGGGCCGCAAGGACATGGAGGAGGCCCACGCGAGCGGCGACCTCGAGGCCTACCTCGGAACCTTCTGGAGCGTGCGCGACGCCTGCTACCGCTGCGCGGACCGCCCGCGCCTCGAGCGCGTCCTCGCCGACCAGCGCGCCCGGGTCGAGCGCTACGTCCTCTTCCTCTGCGCGGACGTCGAGGCGGCCTCGAAGCTCCGCCAGCATCCCGACCGGCTGATCGACGCCGCGCGCGCCCGCGACGGCGCCGCGGCCGAAGCCTCCACACGCGAGGCGCTTCTCTGGGTGCTCGCGGAGCTCGGCCGGATGCTCGACGAGAGCGCGGCACCCGCCGAGGAGGCGACGGCGTGAGCTTCCTCCTCGCCTGCCCGAACTGCGGGCCGCGCGACGTGAACGAGTTCCACTGCCAGGGCGAGGTGACGATCCGCCCGAAGCAGTCGCCGAGCAGGCGCGAGCTCTCCGAGTACCTCTACTTCCGGCGCAACGTCGCGGGCGTGCAGCGCGAATGGTGGTACCACCGGCTCGGCTGCGAGTCGTGGTTTCTCGCCGAGCGCGACACGCGCACGAACGAGGTCCTGAAGACGGAGCTGCCCGAGTGAGGATCGAACCGCGTCCCGGCGAGCGGATCGACCGCTCGCAGACGCTCTCCTTCGAGTTCGAGGGGAAGAACGTCGACGCCTTCGCCGGCGACACGATCGGCTCGGCGCTCTACGCGGGCGGCCGGAGGGTGTTCTCGCGGAGCTTCAAGTACCACCGCCCGCGCGGTCTCCTCTGCTGCTCCGGCGCCTGCCCGAACTGCATGATGGAAGTGGACGGCGTCCCCAACGTCCGCGTCTGCGTCGAGCCCGTCCGGGAAGGCGCGGTCGTGAAGGCGCAGAACGTCGTCGGCTCGCTCGAGCGCGACCTCATGGCCGCGACGGACAAGTTCGGCGGCCCCTTCACGCCGGTCGGCTTCTACTACCGGACGATGATCCGGCCGCGCGCCGCCTGGCCGCTCTTCGAGAAGTTCCTCCGCAACGCCGCGGGGCTCGGGCGGATCGACAAGCACGCACGCCGCGAGGGGCGCTACGACGTCGAGCACCGCCACGCGGACGTCCTCGTGATCGGCGGCGGCCGGGCCGGCCTGGACGCCGCCCGCGCCGCGGCCGCGGCCGGCGAGCACGTGGTCGTCGTGGACGAGAACGCGCCGCCCGAGGGCGCCGACGGGCTCGAGGCGCTCGCGCCCGCGACGGCGCTCGGGATCTACGAGGGCGGCCTCGTGCCCGTCTCGGCAGGCCGCGTGCTCTACCGCTTCCGCGCCCGGCGGATCGTGATCGCCACGGGCGCGCTCGAGCAGCCGGTCGTCTTCCCGGGGAACGACCTCGTGGGCATCGTCCTCCCCCAGGCCGTGCGCCGGCTCGTCGACGACTTCTCCATCAGGCCCGGCGAGCAGGCGGTCGTGCTCGCCGCCGACGACGACGGGCTTGCGGTCGCCGACGACCTGCGCGCGGCCGGCACGAAGGTGCTCGAGGTGGTCGACCTGCGCGACGGGCCGCACCGGATCTCCGCCTCCGGGAGCGCCGGGAAGCTGAACGGCGTCGGCATCGACGGCGTGCGCTTCAACTGTGATCTCCTCGTCGCGAGCGGCGGGCGCCAGCCGGCGTACTCGCTCCTCGCGCAGGCCGGCGCGCGGATCGAGTACGACGAAGGGCGCGGCGTCTTCGTCCCGCGCGACATCCCGGCGGGCGTCGAGGCGGTCGGCTCGGTGACCGGGGAGGGAACCGGCGCGATCCCGCCCGCGAAGCCGCTCCTCGGGGACAAGACCTTCGTCTGCCTCTGCGAGGACGTGACCGAGAAGGACGTGAAGCGAGCGATCGCCGAGGGCTTCGACTCGATCGAGCTCGCGAAGCGCTACACGACGGTGACGATGGGCCCGTGCCAGGGGCGGCTCTGCCACCTGAACTCCGTCCGGCTCTACGCGCGGGAGACGAAGCAGGGCGAGGACGCGATCGGCACGACGACCGCGCGCCCGCCGTGGAGCCCGGTCGAGCTCGGCCTGCTCGCCGGCCGCCCGCACGAGCCGGCGAAGCGAACGTCGATCCACCACCGGCACAAGGAGCTCGGGGCGAAGATGATGTGGACGGGCGCGTGGCGGCGGCCGCACTCGTACGGCGACCCGGAGGCCGAGGCGGGCGCGGTCCACGAGTCCGCGGGCCTGATCGACGTCTCGACGCTCGGAAAGCTCGTCGTGCGCGGCCCCGAGGCGGCGGCGTTCCTCGAGCGCATCTACCCGAACCGCTTCGCCGACCTGAAGCCGGGCCGGATCCGCTACGCGGTCCTCGGCACGGACGGCGGGCGGATCATGGACGACGGCACGGTCGCGCGGATCGACGACGAGACGTTCTACGTCACCACCACCTCGACCGGCGCCGAGGGCGTGATCGAGTGGTTCGAGTGGTGGAACGCGATCTGGAAGCTCGATCTCGAGATCGTCGACGTGACCGGCGCGCTCGCGGCCGTGAACCTTGCCGGCCCGCAGGCCCGCGACCTCCTTGCTCCGCTCACCGAGATCGACCTCGCGCCCGACGCCTTCAAGTACCTCGACGCGAAGCAGGGGCGGGTGGCCGGCGTGCCGGCGCTGCTCCTGCGGATCGGCTTCGTCGGCGAGCTCGGCTACGAGCTCCACTTCCCGAGCCCGCACGGCGAGACGGTCTGGGACGCGATCGCCGCGACCGGAGCCGTTCCCTTCGGGCTCGAGCCGCAGCGGATCCTGCGCCTGGAGAAGATGCACGTCCTGATCGGCCAGGACACCGACAGCGAGTCGAACGCGCTCGAGGCGTCCATGCCGTGGATCGTCAAGTTCGAGAAGGACGAGTTCGTGGGGAAGTGGGCGCTCGAGCACGTGCAGGAGCGCGGCATGCGCGACCGGCTCGTCGGCTTCGAGATGGCGAACGGCGTCGTCCCGCCCGAGGGCGGCGCGGTCGTCGTGGACGGCAGGCTCGCCGGGCGGGTGACGAGCGCGCGCCACAGCCGGGTGCTCGGCCGGACGATCGGCCTCGCCTGGGTGCCGGAGACGCTTGCGGTCGAGGACGCGGAGATCTCGCTGCGCGTGAACGCGGGCCTCGAGCGGGCGAACGTGCGCCTGCGGCCCTTCTTCGACCCCGACGGAGAGCGGCTGCGCTCGTGAACCTCGATTTCCTCTCCCCCGCGCTCGCCGAGCCGGCCCCGCGCTCCCCGCTCGGGCGCGCCCTCGAGGGCTTCGGCGCGCGCGACCTCTCGCTCGTCCACGGCGTCCTCGACGCGCGGGGCGACCTCGCGGGGCACCCGATGGAGGGCGTCGAGATCGTGAAGCTCTCCCCCGACCGCTCGCTCGTCCTCGTCCCGTATGCGGACGCGCCGAGCCTGCGCTCGTGGCTCGAGGCGCGCGGCGTCTCCGCCGTGGACGTGAGCGGCGGCTACGCGGGCCTCGAGGTGGGGGGCGAGACCGTCCTGCGGCGGCTCACCGAGCTTCCGCTCGACCGGCTTCCGGCCGTCGGCATGGTCGGGCACATCTCGTGCGTCGTCCTGCGGGACGGCGAACGCTTCCGGCTCTTCTTCCGCCAGGAGTACGCCGACTACATGGGCGAGCTCGTCCGCGACACCCTCGAGGGGGTCGCATGAACCTCTTTCTGAATGCCGCTTCGCCGCTGCGCGCCGCAGCGGCACAGGGCTTCCTTCTGAAAGGGATTCGCTAATGAAGGACGTGTTCCGCGTTCGCCGCATGTGGCGCCCCCGTGGCGAGCTGAAGCCGCGCTACGACGTCGTGATCGTCGGCGGCGGCACGCACGGGCTCGCGACCGCGTACTACCTCGCCAAGAACCACGGGATCACGAACGTCGCCGTCCTCGAGAAGAGCTACATCGGCTCCGGCGCGGCCGGGAGGAACACGACGATCGTCCGCTCGAACTACCGGACGCCGGAGGGCGCGGAGTTCTACCACGAGAGCGTGAAGCTCTACGAGCAGCTCGGCGCCGATCTCGACTTCAACCTGCTCTTCTCCCAGCAGGGGCATCTGACGCTCGCGCACTCCGACCGGGCGCTCATCACGGCGACCGAGCGCGCCGAGGTGAACCAGCTCCTCGGGATCGACAGCCGGGTGATCGGCCGCGACGAGGTTCGCGAGCTCTGTCCCGAGATGGAGCTCTCCGACGACGTGACGTGGCCCGTGATGGGCGCGCTCTACCATCCGCGCGGCGGGATCATCCGTCACGACGCGGTCGTGTGGGGCTACGCGCGCGGCGCCGACCGAGGCGGCGTCGAGATCCACCCGTACACGGAGGTGACCGGGATCGACCGCGAGAACGGCCGCGTGACCGGCGTCCAGACGAACCGCGGCCCGATCTCGTGCGGCACGGTCATCTCGTGCACGGCCGGGTGGTCGACCCTCGTCTGCGACCTCGCCGAGGTGCCGCTCCCGATCACGACGCACATCCTCCAGGCCTTCGTGACCGAGCCGATGAAGCCGTTCCTCGACGTGATCATCGTCTCGTCGCAGATGCACGTCTACATCTCCCAGACCGACCGGGGCGAGTTCCTGATCGGCGCCGAGATCGAGCCGTACACGACGTACCGCGGCACGAGCACGTTCCCGTTCCTCGAGTACGCCGCGCGGCACACGCTCGAGCTCTTCCCCCAGCTCGAGCGCGTCAAGGTGCTGCGCCAGTGGACGGGGCTCTGCGACGTCTCGCCCGACTACAGCCCGATCCTCGGGAAGACCGAGGTCGAGGGCTTCCACGTGAGCGCCGGCTGGGGGACGTACGGCTTCAAGGCCGCGCCGATCGTCGGGACGACCCTCGCCGAGCTCGTCGCGACCGACCAGACCCCCGCCCTCATCCAGCCCTTCGAGCTCGAGCGGTTCTACAGCGACACGCTCGTCTCGGAGGTCGCCGCCGCCGCCGTCTCTCACTGAATTAGGAGGAACCCGCCTTGGCCACGCAGATGCCCAGCTCGCTCGAGATCGCCCAGGAGGCGACGCTCCGTCCCATCGCCGAGGTCGCGGAGCAGGCCGGACTCACCGAGGAGGAGGTCGAGCTCTACGGGCGCTACAAGGCGAAGGTCTCGCTCGACGTCCTCGACCGGCTCGCCGACCGGCCGAACGGGAAGCTCATCGACGTCACGGCGATCACGCCGACGAAAGCGGGTGAGGGGAAGACGACGACGTCGGTCTCGCTGACGCAGGGGCTCGGCGCGATCGGGCGCTCGCCCGTCCTGTGCCTGCGCGAGGCCTCGCTCGGGCCGGTGTTCGGGATCAAGGGCGGCGCGGCGGGCGGCGGCTACGCGCAGGTCGTCCCGATGGAGGACCTGAACCTCCACTTCACGGGCGACATCCATGCGATCGGCGCAGCGAACAACCTGCTCGCGGCGCTGCTCGAGGCGCATCTCCTGCACGGGAACAAGCTCGGGATCGACCCGCTGTCGGTCACCTGGCGGCGCTGCGTCGACATCAACGACCGGGCGCTCCGGCAGATCGTGGTCGGGCTCGGCGGGCGCGCGAACGGCTACGTGCGTGAGACCGGATTCGACATCACGGCGGCGTCGGAGGTGATGGCGATCCTCGCGGTCGCGCGCGACCTCTTCGACCTGCGCGAGCGGCTCGGGCGGATCACGGTCGGCTACACGTACGACGGCGAGCCCGTGAACGCCGAGCAGCTCCGCGCGGCGGGCGCGATGACCGTGCTCCTGAAGGACGCGATCAAGCCGAACCTCGTCCAGACGCTCGAGGGCCAGCCGGCCTTCCTCCACTGCGGGCCCTTCGCGAACATCGCGCACGGCAACAACTCGCTCGTCGCGACGCGCACCGGGCTCAAGCTCGGGGAGTTCTGCGTGACCGAGTCGGGCTTCGGCTCGGACATGGGGATGGAGAAGTTCTTCGACATCGTCTGCCGGGTCGGGGAGCTCCGGCCGGACGCGGTCGTGCTCGTGGCCACGGCGCGCGCGCTCAAGCATCACGGCGAGGATCCGGACGGCGGCGTCGAGGCGATCGAGCGGGGGGCGGCGAACATGACGCGCCACCTCGGGATCGTGAAGGAGTTCGGTCTGAACGCGGTCGTCGCGGTGAACCGCTTCCCGGGCGACACCGAGGAGGAGATCGAGGCGGTGCGCAGGCTCGCCCTCGAAGGCGGGGCGATGGCGGCCGAGGTGAACGAGGCGTTCGAGCGCGGCGGCGAGGGGGCGACCGCGCTGGCGGAGGCGGTCGTCGCGGCGGCCGAGGCGCCCTCGGAGTTCAGGCCGCTCTACGAGCTCGACGAGACGATCGAGGCGAAGATCGAGGCGATCTGCACGCGGGTGTACGGCGCGGACGGCGTCGTGTTCCTCCCGGCGGCGCAGGCGAAGATCGAGCAGTTCGTCGCCAACGGCTTCGACAAGCTGCCGATCTGCATGGCGAAGACGCACCTCTCGCTCTCCCATGACCCCTCGCTCGTCAACGCGCCGGCCGGCTTCACCGTGACCGTGCGGGACATCCGCCAGTACACCGGCGCCGGCTGGCTCGTGCCGCTCCTCGGCGACATGCAGACGATGCCCGGCTACGGCGTCACGCCGGCGGCGTTCGACGTCGACATCGACGAGACCGGCAAGACGGTCGGGCTCTTCTAGCCGCTGGATACGACCCGGGCCGTGTCCCGGCCGGCCCTGGACGAGGGACTGTCCCCTGGACACGGCTGCAAGAGACGCCTCGACGGGCCTCCCGGAGCCCTGGCCCGCCGCGGCCCGCCGAGGTCCGCGCCTTCGCGTTCCATCGGGCCCGCGGTCGCTCGCCACGTCCCGCAGGGCCGTGGCCGGGGGACTGTCCCCCGGCCACGTCCGCCGAGGACAAGTGGCATCGCTCACGGAGACACGTCAGAATCGGCCGATGGAAACGCTGGAGAGCTTCCTCGCCCAGCCGGTCGAGGAGCTCCTGGACGGCATCGCATCGGAGACGCCGGCGCCCGGCGGGGGCTCCGTGTCCGCACTCGTCGTGGCGATGGCGGCGGGGCTCGTGGCGATGGCCGCGCGCTTCTCGCTCGACCACTGGGAGGGCGCCGAGCAGGCGGTCGCGCGCGCGGACGAGCTTCGGGTGGGCACGACGCCGCTCGCCCCCGGCGACAGTGCCGCCTACGAAGAGGTGCTGACCGCGATGCGCCTCCCGACGAACCTCGAGCCCGAGGTCAGGAACACGACGATCGGGAACGCCCTCGCCCGGGCCGCCGAGATCCCGCTCGAGATCGCGGGCCGCGCCGCCCGCGTCGCCGAGCTCGCCGCCCAGGTGGCCGAGCACGGCAACCCCAACCTCCGCGGGGACGCCGTCGCAGGCGCGCTCCTGGCCGCCGGGGCCGCCCGCGCGTCTGCAAACCTCGTCGAGATCAACCTCGGGACGACCGCATCGGACGAGCGCGTCGCGATCGCCCGCTCCCGCGTCACGGCGGCGCAGGAAGCCGCCGGCCGGGCGCTCGCCCTCGGCCCGTAGGCCGAGATCCTCGCTAGAGGATCTGCGCGAGGAACTGCTTCGTGCGCTCCTCGCGCGGGTTCTGGAAGAAGTGCTCGGGCGTCCCGGCCTCGACGATCTCCGCGTCGGCCATGAAGACCATCCGGTCGGCCACCTCGCGCGCGAAGCCCATCTCGTGCGTGATGACGATCATCGTCATCCCGGACTGGGCGAGCTCGACCATCGCGTCGAGCACCTCCTTGATCATCTCCGGGTCGAGCGCGGAGGTCGGCTCGTCGAAGAGCATGATCTTTGGCTCCATCGCGAGCGCGCGCGCGATCGCCACCCGCTGCTGCTGACCGCCCGAGAGCTGGCCGGGATATTTCGTCGCCTGCTCCGGGATCTGCACGCGCGTGAGGACCTCCATCCCCTTCTCCTGCGCCTCCTTCTTCGCCTTGCGGCGCACCTGGCGCGGAGCGAGGGTGATGTTCTCGAGCACCGTAAGGTGCGGGAAGAGGTTGAACGACTGGAAGACCATCCCGACCTCGCGCCGGATCTCGCCGATGTTGCGGATGTCGTCCGAGAGCTCGATCCCGTCCACCACGATCCGGCCCTTGTCGTGCTTCTCGAGCCGGTTGATGCAGCGGATCAGCGTCGACTTCCCGGAGCCCGACGGCCCGCAGACGACCACGACCTCCTGCCGGCCCACGGTGAGATTCACGTCCTTGAGCGCCTGGAAGTCGTCGAACCACTTCGATACGTCCATGACCTCGATGATCGGCTCGCCCGTCCCGCCCGGAACGGTCGCCGCCGACGTCAGAACCTCGCTCACCGGATTCCCACCCCCAACCGTTGCTCGAGTCGCTGGCTCTCCCTGGACATCCAGTATGAACCAGCCCAGTAGACGAAGGCGACAAAGAGGAGCGTCTCCACGATCAGCCCCTGCGCGCGGAAGTCGGGCTGCTGCGTGACGATCTCGGCGACCGCGAGAAGCTCCGTCAGCCCGACGACGAAGACGAGCGACGTGTCCTTGAAGAGGCTGATGAACTGCCCGACGAGCGCCGGGATCACCGCCCGGAGCGCCTGCGGGAGCAGGATCAGCCGCGTCGTCTTCGTGGGCGAGAGCCCGAGCGCCTGCGCCGCCTCGATCTGGCCGGTGGGCACGCTCTGGAGGCCGCCGCGAACGATCTCGGCCACGTAGGCCGCCGTGAAGAGGATGAGCCCCACGAGCGCGCGCGCGACCGTGCTCGGCGGGTCGGTGCCCGCCGGGAGGAAGAACCCGAGTGCGAAGACCGCCATGAAGAGGATCGTGATGAGCGGCACGCCGCGGATCAGCTCGATGTAGACGATGCAGACGAGCTTCACCGCCGGGAGCTTCGACCGCCGGCCGAGCGCGAGCAGGACGCCGAGCGGGAAGGAGATCGCGATCCCCGCGACGGCGAGGAAGACGGTCAGGAGAAGGCCGCCCCAGTCGTCCCACGGCACGCCGCCGAACGCGATGATGACGAGGAAGGCCGCGACGATCGCAGCTAGCACGGCGAGCACGACGAAGCGGAAGGCGCGGGCCGGCAGGCTCCGGCCGAGGAGCCGGAAGCCGATCGCGGTCACCGCGACGCCGAGCACGAGCAGCGCCGCGGTCAGCGAGCGTGCCGCGAGCAGGAGCACGACCACGAGCGCGATGAGCGGCGCGACTCGGCGGAAGACGAGGCCTCGTCCCGCCACCCGCGTCCCGCGGCCCTCCGCCGTCTCCGCCTCGCGACGCGTCCCGGCCGCGCCGACCCCGAGCCCCGCCGCGGCCGCGAGCACGAAGAGGGCGACCCACACGCGCCAGAGCTCGGCGCGCGGGAAGTGGAAGACCATGAAGTTCGTGATGTTTCGCTGCACTACCTCCCAGCGCGCGTCCACGAAAACGAAGCGGGCCAGCTTGTAGGTCGCGTACGCGAGCAGGGCGGCGAACACGACCGTCAGCAGTGTGTTGAACCACGTGCTGAAGAGGTTCTCCTTCAGCCAGCGGCGCAGGCCGATCTTCAGGATCGGGGGGCCCTCCGGCTCGGCGGGCGGCAGCGGCTCTTCGACGTACGGGCGCGTCGCCGTCATCGGCCCTCGATCTCCAGGCGTCGGTTGACGATGTTCGTGACGAGCGCGATGAAGAGCGAGAACGCGAGGTAGAAGAGCATGAGGACGAGGGTCGCCTGCGGCGCGGGCGCGGCCTGGCTGATCGAGATGCGCGCGATCCGCGTCAGCTCGTAGTAGCCGATCGCGATCCCGAGCGAGGAGTTCTTCGTCAGATTGAGGTACTGGTTCGCGAGCGGCGGCACGGACACGCGGAACGCCTGCGGCAGGACGACGTGGCGCAGGCGCTGGAAGCCGCTGAGGCCGAGCGCGTTCGAGGCCTCGGACTGGCCCTGCTGCACGGAGAGGATGCTCCCGCGGACGATCTCGGCGATGTGGCTCGCGGTGTAGAGGGTGAGCGCGATCAGGAGCGCGCCGAACTCCGGGCTGAGCCGGAAGCCGCCCGTCGTCCCGAACGACCCGACCTCCGGCAGCGAGGTCGTGAACGGGCGGCCGGTCACGAGGTACGCGAGCGTGACGCCGGCGAGGGCGACGCCGAGCCCCCAGAGCACGCGGTGGTGCGGCTCGCCCGTCGCGTCGAAGCGGCGCGTCCGCCAGCGGATGACGAGCGCCGCGGCGACCCCCGTCAGGAGCACGACCACGAGGAAGAGGGTCAGGTCGGCGGTCCGGTCGAGCCAGGGCAGGACGAGGCCCCGGTTGGAGAGGTTGACGAGGCCGAAGAGCTCGTTCTCGTCGAGCGACGGGAGCCGGATGAGGATCCCGGCCCACCAGAAGATGATGATGATCAGGACGGGGACGTTCCGGAGCGTCTCGACGTAGAGCGCCGCCGCACGCCGCACGAGCCAGTTCGAGGAGAGCCGTGCGACGCCGACGAGGACGCCGAGGATCGTCGCGAAGACGATCCCGAGGATCGAGACCACCGCCGTGTTCCGCGCGCCCACGAGGAACGCGTCCCAGACGCTCTGCGACGAGCGGAAGTCCGAGTCGGGGATGGCGAACCCGGCGGGCTGGCGGAGGAAGCGAAAGTCCGTCCGGATGCCGAGGCGCTCGAGGTTGTCGGTCAGGTTCCCCCAGAGGTAGAGGAGGAACACGATGACGAGGAAGAGGAAGACGGCCTGGAACGCCCAGCGCAGCACGCGGACGTTCCGCCAGAACGGCGGCTTCACCTGCGCGGTCGGGGCTGCTGCGGCCACGGTGAGGAGAAGTCGATGGGGCGGCGGCCAACGCCGCCGCCCCACCTTAATCGGTCAGCGGTACGGAGGCGCGTATTGGAGGCCGCCGTCCGTCCAGAGTGCGTTGATCCCGCGATCGAGCGCGAGCGGCGAGCCGGGTCCGATGTGCCGGTCGAAGATCTCGCCGTAGTTCCCGACCTGCTCGATCACGTTGAGCGCGAACTCGGCATCGAGGCCCAGGCCTGCATCGAACGGCTCGCCCTCGACCGGCTGGCCGAGGAGCCGCTGGATCTCCGGGTCGTCCGAGCCCGCCATCTCCTGGACGTTCTCCGACGTGATCTCGAGCTCCTCCGCCTGGATCGTCACGACGACGGCCCAGTTGACCGCGTCCGCCCAGTCGTCGTCGCCGTCGCGCACGACCGGCCCGAGCGGCTCCTTCGACATGATCTCGTCCATGATGACGAGGCTGTCGGGCCCGCCCTCTGCGTCCGGCCACGCCGAACGCACGCCGGCGAGCTGGGAGATGTCCGAGGTCCACGCGTCGCAGCGTCCCTGGATGAACGCCTGCTGCAGCGGCTCGTTCTCCTCGAACGTGAGCGGCGTGTAGTCGATCCCGCGCGCCTGGAAGACGGTCTCGAGGTTGAGCTCGGTCGTCGTGCCCGAGAGCACGCAGACCGTCGAGCCCGCGAGGTCCTCGAGCTCGGTGAACCCGCTCTCCTCCGTGACCATCATCCCCTGGCCGTCGTAGTACGTCGTGTGGAGGAACCGCGCCCCCTCGGCGCCGTCACGGCTGGCCGTGAAGGTCGTGTTCCGGATGAGGACGTCCACCTCGCCCGACTGGAGGGCGGTGAAGCGCTGGTCGGCGGTGAGTGCTCTGAACTCGACCGCGTTGGCATCGCCGAGCACGGCGGCGGCGACGGCGCGGCAGTAGTCGATGTCGAAGCCCTCGTACTCCCCGCCCTCCGTCGCGGTCCCGAAACCGGGCACCGCGTCGTTCACGCCGCAGATCACGTTGCCCCGGTCCTGCACCTGCTGGAAGACCCCGCCGCCCTCCTGGCCGGAATCCTCGCCGCCCGTGTCCGTCTGCGCGGCCTCCCCGTTCCCGTTGCCGTTCTCGTCGTCCGAATGGAAGCACCCGGCCGCGAGCAGCGACACGACCACAAGCATCAAGCCCGTGATGATCAGACGCCTTTTGGGCATCGCGCCCCTCCCTTCAGCTAGTCGTACGAATGTGACGCGGAGGAGAACCTAACCCAGATGTCGCCGCCGCCTCAAACCTTCTGACATCGGCAACTCGCCAAAAGTTGGCGCGAGCGCGTTCAGCTGAGCCGCTTCCAGGCCTCCGTCAGGACGTCCCCGAGGATCCCTGCGATCTCGTCGAACTCGGCCTGCCCGGCCACGAGCGGCGGCGAGATCTGGATGACGGGGTCGCCCCGGTCGTCCGCCCGGCAGATGAGGCCGCGCTCGAAGAGCGCGTGCGAGAGGAAGCTGCGCAGGAGGGTCTCGCATTCCTCCTCGGAGAACGATCCGCGCGTCTCCTTGTCCTTCACGAGCTCGAGCGCGTAGAAGTAGCCGGTCCCGCGCAGGTCGCCGGCGATCGGCAGGTCGAGGAGCTGCGCGAGGGTGGAGCGGAAGGCCTCCTGCTGCTCGGCGACGCCCTCGACGATCCGCTCCCGCTTCATGATCTCGATGTTCTTGAGCGCGATCGCCGCCTGGACAGGATGGCCGCCGAACGTGATCCCGTGCGTGTACATCCGCTGCGCCTCGAGGAACGGCTCCATCACCGCGTCGCGCGCGATCACGGCGCCGATCGAGGCGTACGCGGAGGAGAGGCCCTTCGCCGACGTGACGATGTCCGGCCGGATGTCGTAGCGCTCCGAGGCGAACCACGACCCGACGCGGCCGAATCCGGTGATCACCTCGTCCGCGCAGAGGAGGATCCCGTAGCGGTCGCAGATCTCCCGCACGCCGGCCCAGTAGCCCTCCGGCGGGGTGAAGGCGCCGCCCGCGTTCTGGACGGGCTCCATGATCACCATCGCGACCGTCTCCGCCCCGGCCTGGACGATCGTCGACTCGAGGTCTTCGAGCAGGAACGCGGTGAAGTCGGCCTCGGTCTCCTCGGGCGGACGGTGGTAGCGGTTCGTGTTCCTCACGTGTAGGACGTCGGGGACGAGCGGCTCGAACGGGTTGCGGAGCGCGGCGATCCCGTTGATCGAGAGCGCGCCCATCGTCGTCCCGTGGTATGCGATCCGCCGCGAGATCGCCTTCCAGCGCCGCTCGCCGCGCACCGCGTGGTACTGGCGCGCGAGCTTCCACGCCGACTCGACCGCCTCCGACCCGCCCGAGCAGAAGAAGACGCGGTTCAGGTCGCCCGGCGCGAGGGACGCCACCTCGGCGGCGAGCTCGATCGCCCGCGGGTGCGCGTACGACCAGTTCGTGTAGAACGGCAGCTCGCGCATCTGCGCGGCCGCGGCCTCCCCGATCTCCTCTCCGTGCGAGTAGCCGATCTGGACGGCGAAGAGGCCCGCGAGCGCGTCGAGGTAGCGCCTCCCGTGCGCGTCTTCGAGGTAGCAGCCGTCGCCGCGGACGATGATCGGGATCTCCGCGTCCGCGTAGCCGCCCATGCGCGTGAAGTGGAGCCAGAGGTGGTCGTGCGCGGCCCGCTGCAGCTCGGCCGGGGAGAGGGATGTATCGGCGGGGATGGTCATGGGCGTTCCTTTCGGGGTCGGCGTCAGCGGCCGGCGCGGCGCCACTGCCAGAGGATGTTCGCGAGCATGAGAAGCAGGGCGACCATGAAGATCGCAGTTCCGATCACGTTGATCTGCGGAGGCACGGCGACGCGGGCGGCGCCCCAGACGAAGAGCGGGAACGTGACGACCGCGCCCGCGTTCAGGTACGTGATCACGAAGTCGTCCACGGAGAGCGCGAACGCGAGGAGCCCCGCCGCAAGGATCCCCGGCGCGATCAGGGGAAGGGTGACGCGCCGGAACGTGACGAGCTCGTTCGCGCCGAGGTCCATCGCCGCCTCCTCGAGGTGCCGGTCGAACCCCACGAGCCGGGCCCGGACTGTCACGACGACGTACGAGATGTTGAACATGATGTGGGCGAGCAGGATCGTCCCGAACCCGAGCGGCACGCCGAAGTTCAGAAAGAGCGTGAGGAGCGAGGCGCCCATGACGATCTCCGGCGTCGTCATCGGGAGGAAGATGAGGAAGTTCGTCGTCCCGCCGCCGCGGAACTGGTAGCGGACGAGCGCGAGCCCGATCAGGGTGCCGAGGATCGTGGCCACGATGGCCGAGAGCGCCGCAATCTCGAGGCTCGTCACGACCGCGTCCTGCAGGCCGGGATACGCGAACGGCTTCGTCCAGTTCTCGAGCGTGAAGCTCTGCCAGGTGAAGTTGAACCGCCCGATCGGGTCGTTGAACGAGAAGATGACCACGACCGCGATCGGGAGCATGAGGTAGGCGAACGCGATGAGCGCGTACACCGTGAGCGCGTGGTAGCGCACCGCACGCCACGCGCGGGTGAGCGCTCCCGGGCCGGAACGGCGCGGGGCGGCGATGGTCTCGGCGGCGCTCGTCATACGCTCAGCCGCTCCGTCCCGAGCGCGCGGACGTACGCGATCAAGAGGACGAGGATCGTGGCCATGAGGATGAAGGAGAGGGCCGCCGCCTCCGGATAGTCGGCGATCACCTTGAACTTCGACTGGATGACGTTCCCGATCATGAACTGGCGCGGCGTCCCGAGGAGCTGCGCGTTGATGAAGTCGCCGGCCGCCGGGATGAACGTGAGCAGCGTCCCCGCGAAGACGCCCGGCAGGGAGAGCGGCAGCGTGACGCGCAGGAACGCGCGCGCCTTGCTCGCGTAGAGATCCTGTGCCGCCTCCACGAGCCGCTCGTCGACCTGCTCGAGGCTCACGTAGATCGGCAGGGCCATGAAGGGCAGGAAGTTGTAGGTGATTCCCGCCACCACGGCGACAGAGGTGGCGAGCAGGCGGCCGTCCTCGGCGAGCACCCCGATCGTCTGGAGCGTGTTCACGACGAAGCCGTCGTCCTCGAGGATCGTCTTCCACGCGAGCGTCCGGATCAGGTACGTGACGAAGAACGGCGCGATGATGAGCAGGAGCAGGAGGTTCTTCCAGCGCCCGCCCCGGAAGGCGATCCAGTACGCGAGCGGGTAGCTCACGAGGAGCGCCACGATCGTCGCGATCCCCGCGTACTGGAACGAGCGCAGGAGCTGCGGGTGGTACGTCGAGATCGCGTTCGAGTAGTTCTCCCACGCCCACGTGAAGACGTAGCCGCTGAAGATGTCGCCGGACTGAAGCGACGTGTTCGCGAGGTAGTACGTCGGGACGACGAAGAAGAGCGCGAGGAACGCGAGCCCCGGGAAGAGGAGCACGTACGGGACGAGCCCCTTGTGCCGGTGGATGAACCCCATTCGCCTTCGCCGCCCCGACTGCCGTCTACGCGCCGGTCACCGTCTGGAAGGCCTGCTTGAACTCCGGGTTGTCCGCAGCCTCCGTGTCGAACTGGTTCACGTTCGCGAGCATCTCCTCGGTCGGGAAGATCAGCGGGTTCTCCGCGATCTCCGGGTCGAGCTCGAGCATCGCCTCGCGCGCGCCCTCGACCGGGCAGATGAAGTTCACGTACGCCTCGATCTGCGCGGCGATCTCCGGCCGGTAGACGAAGTCCATGAACGTCGAGGCAGTGAAGACGTCGCCGCCCTTCGGGATGAGCATGTTGTCCGTCCAGATCATCCCGCCGTCGTCCGGGACGACGAACTCGAGGTTCGGGTTGTCGAGCTGGAGCTGAACGACGTCGCCCGACCACGCGATGCAGGCCCACACGTTCCCGCTCGCGAGGTCGTCCGCGTAGTCGTTCCCGGTGAAGCGGCGGATCTGGCCGGAGTCGACCGCGCCCTGGAGCGTCTCGATCGCACGGTTGAACGCGTCCGGGTCGACCGTGGACGGGTCGTCGCCGTTCGAGAGCATGACGAGACCCATCGTGTCCGGCATCTCGGTGAGCGCGGTCACGCGGCCGCGCAGCCGCTCGTCCGTGAAGAGCTGCTCGATCGAGGTGATCGGGCCGCCGGTGCGCTGGGGGTTGTACGCGATCCCGGTGAGCCCGGACTGCCACGGCAGGCTGTACTGCCGCTCGGGATCCCACCCTGGGCTCTGGAGGGCGGCGACCAGGTTGGAGGCGTTCGGCACGGCCTCCTTGTTGATCGCGTCCACGTACCCGAGCCGCACCATCCGCGCGGCCATCCAGTCGGTGAGGACGGTGATGTCGCGGCCGATCGGCTGGCCGGCGGCGAGCTGGGCCTGGAACTTCCCGAACCACTCGTCGTTGTCGTTGACGTCCTCGACGTACTCGACGCTCAGGCCGAACTCCTCTTCGAACTGGTTGATCGTCGGCCGCTCGTTCGTGTCCTCGTCGATGTCGATGTAGAGCGGCCAGTTCGAGATCGTCAGGCGGTCGGCGAGCGTCGTGTCCGCCGGCGCCACCGTCTCGGTGTCCGTGTTCGCCTGGCCCTCGATACCGTCGCCCCCGCACGCCGCGAGAATCGACGGGAAGCCGAGCAGGACGCCGCCGGCGGCGCCGCGCCGGATGAGCTCGCGGCGGGTGATGCGATTGGTCATCTAGTTCCCTCCTCCTGGTCGACGACGAATGTGGCCTCGGGGCTCCACGCGAGCGTGACGCGCTCGCCGGCCGAGGCTGCCTGCCCCGCTCCCGGCTCCGCGTTCTGCGCGTAGACGGTCACGGGCCCCGCGGGGGTCTCGACGACGTACTGGGTCGAGACGCCGATGTAGCTGCGCTCGGCGACGACGCCCTCGAGGACGTTTGCGCCGTCCGCGCGCTCCCCGCCGGCGGCGAGGCGGAGCTTCTCCGGCCGGATCCCGACGGCGACGCGGCCGCTGCGTCCAGCGAGAACGGCTGACGGCACGCGGACGTCGCCGCCGCCGTCGAGCCGGACGACCCCGTCCCCGTTCAGGCTGCCGGGCAGGAGATTCGAGACGCCGAGGAAGCCGGCGACGAACGCCGTCTGCGGCCGCTCGTACAGGTCCGCCGGCGACCCGAGCTGCTCGATCCTCCCGCCGTGCATGACCGCGATCGTGTCGGCCATCGTCATCGCCTCTTCCTGGTCGTGCGTGACGTGCACGAACGTGATCCCGACCTCGTGCTGGATCCCCTTGAGCTCGAGCTGCATCTGCTTGCGGAGCTTGAGGTCGAGCGCGCCGAGCGGCTCGTCGAGGAGCAGCACCTTCGGCCGGTTCACGAGCGCACGCGCGAGGGCGATCCGCTGCTGCTGTCCGCCCGAGAGCTGGCGCGGCTTGCGCTTCCCGAGGTCGCCGAGGTCGACGAGCTCGAGCGCCTCGCCGACCCGCCGCTTCAGATCCTCCCCGCGGACGCCCTTGCGGCGCAGCCCGAAGGCCACGTTCTCGTAGATCGAGAGGTGCGGGAAGAGCGCGTAGCTCTGGAAGACCGTGTTCACGTCCCGCCGGTAGGGCGGCAGGCCGGTCACGTCGCGGTCGCCGAGCAGGATCGTCCCCGAGGTGGGCTCTTCGAAGCCGCCGATCATCCGGAGCGTCGTCGTCTTCCCGCACCCGGACGGGCCGAGCAGGGCGAAGAACTGCCCCTGGTCGATCGTGAGCGAGAGGTCGTCGACCGCCACGACGTCGTCGAAGCGCTTCGTGACGTTCTCGAGCCGGATGTCGGGGGCCGCGCCAGCCCCGCCAGGGGGCGCCGCAGGTGCGCGCTCCTCGACGGCCATCAGTCGATCTTGGCCATGACGTGCTTCACGAGCGTGTACTCCTCGACGGAATACATGGACATGTCCTTGCCGTAGCCCGACTGCTTGAAGCCGCCGTGCGGCATCTCCGAGACGATCGGGATGTGGTCGTTGATCCAGACGCACCCGAACTCGAGCTTGCGCGCGGCGTTCAGCGCGCGCCCCACGTCGCGCGTCCAGACCGAGGCGGAGAGCCCGTACGGCACGTCGTTCGCCCACGCGATCGCCTGGTCGTCCTCGGCGAAGCGCTGCACGGTGACGACCGGCCCGAAGACCTCCTTCTGGACGAGCTCGTCGGTCTGCTCGACGTCGACGACGACGGTCGGCTTGACGAAGTAGCCGCGGTCGCCGTTCGAGTCGCCGCCCGTGAGCACGCGCGCCTTCGTGCCGCCCGCGCGCTCGAGGAAGCCGAAGACCCGCTCCTGCTGGCTCTTCGAGATCACCGGCCCCATGTCGACGTCGTCGCCCTCGGACGGGTCGCCGACCTTGAGCGACTCGACGGCGGGGACGAGCTCCTCGAGGAGCCTGTCGTAGATCTTCGGGCCCGCGACGATCCGCGACGCGGCGGTGCAGTCCTGGCCGGAGTTCCAGTAGCCGGCCACCTTGATCCCCTCCGCGACCGCGGCCGGGTCGGCGTCGTCGAAGACGACGACCGGCGCCTTGCCGCCGAGCTCAAGATGCACACGCTTGAGGGTGTCGGCGGCCGCGCGGGCCACCTCCTTCCCCGTCGCCACGTCGCCCGTGAGCGAGACCATGCGGACGTCCGGATGGCGCACGAGCCCCGCGCCGACCGGCTCGCCGTCGCCCGTGATCACGTTGAGCACGCCGGCCGGGAAGATCTCGCCCGCGTACTGGGCGAGGAGCAGGCTCGTGAGCGGCGTCTGCTCGGACGGCTTGAGGACGATCGTGTTCCCGGCCGCGAGGGCGGGCCCGATCTTCCAGATCGCCATCATGAGCGGGTAGTTCCAGGGCGCGATCTGGCCGACGACGCCGACGGGCTCGCGACGGACCATCGACGTGTAGCCGCGCATGTACTCGCCGGCCGCCTTGCCCTCGAGGTTCCGGGCGGCGCCGGCGAAGAAGCGGAGGTTGTCGGCCGAGGCCGGAACCTCGTCGACCATCACGCCGTGCGGCTTGCCGACGTTCGCCATCTCCGCGCGGATGAGCTCCTCGGCGTTCTCCTCCAGGGCGTCGGCGAGCTTCAGGAGCATCTCCGAGCGCTCGCCGGGGGTCGTCTCGCGCCATTCCTCGAACGCCTTCTTCGCCGCCTCGACGGCGCGGTCCACGTCGGCCTGGGAGCCGCGCGGGACCTCGGCGATCGTCTCGCCCGTCGCCGGGTTGATCACGTCCTCGGTGTCGCCCTCGACGGCGTCCACCCACTCGCCGGCGACGTAGTTCTGATGCCGCGACGTCGTCACGCTCATGTCGACCTCCGCTTCTTCGTCGTTCGTTCCGTCCTGGATTCGTTCTCGGGAACTCCGTCGGGGCCCGTTCCCCAGTCGTAGAGCTGCTTCCAGAGCTCCAGGTACATGAAGCTCTCGGTGGAGACGACCGTGTCGATGGCCCGCATCCGGTTGATGATCTCGAGCAGGTGGCGCCGGTCGGCGCACACGAGCTCGACGAGCAGGTCGTACTGGCCGGCCGCGACGACGACGTAGCTCGCCTCGCGCCAGCCCGCGACCTCGTCGGCCACCGCCTCGACCGGGCCGCTCGTCTTCACGCCGATCATCGCCTGCGCGTCGAAGCCGAGCCCGAGCGGATTCGTGACGCCGGTGACCTGGAGGACGTTCTCGCGGCAGAGCCGCGCGTAGCGGTTCCGGATCGTCGCCTCGGACACGCCGAGCTGCGCGGCGATCTGCCGGAAGGGCTCGCGCCCGTTCTCCTGCAGCGCCTCGATGATCTGCCGGTCGAGCCGGTCGATCGAGGCCGGGCGCGAGACCGGGCCGCGGTCGATGCTCGCATCGACCGGGCGTCCGACCGCTCTGCGCCGAGTGCTGTTTGCGGTTTTCGCAGCCACGTGAGAGAGGGGCGGTTTCCGACGAGATTCTACTACGGGGTTGCGCAACACGCCACGGGCACGGCGGTCTCGCTGCGCAATGCGTTTGCCTATCTCGTGCCGAGCGGCATGCGGAGGAGGCGCGGGATCGCGGACACGGCACGCGCCGGTGCGGGGCCGCGGCCCCCTTGCTCCTGCGCAGCCTCCACGGCGAGCGTCGCCGCGCGGACGGCGCCGCCGCCGAGACGCTTGAACGGCTCTGGCGGCAGCGCCGCGGACGGCGTGCGGACGAGCGGCGAGGCGCTCCACTCGTCGTCGAGCCCGAGCGCGAGCGAGGCGAGGATCTGCCCGCCGAGCCACGCGGGGCCGACGCCGTGGCCGGAGTAGCCGACGCCGTAGTGGATGCGCTCGCCCGGGAGCGTGCCGAAGAACGGGAAGTGGTCGGCCGAGACGTCGATCGGGCCGCCCCACGAGCGCTCGACCTTCGCGTCCGCGAGCGCGGGGAGCAGGCGGCGGAGGCCCTGCTCCGCGCGCGCCGCCGTGGCCTCGTCTCCGGTGAAGCGCCCGTCGTCGAGCCGCCCGCCGTGGCCGATCGGCCCGGAGCCGGAGCCCATGAGCACGCGCCCGTCGTTCGTCGTCCGGAAGTAGTGGACGAACATCCGCCCGTCGGTGACCGCCTCGCCTCCGGTCCAGCCGAGCTCCTCGAGGAGCTCGGGAACCGGCTCGGTGAGGACGACGTAGCTCCCGAAGTTCGTCAGGTAGCGGCGGAGCGGCCGCCAGCCGGTGAGCGCCGCGTTCGTGGCCACGATCACCTCGCCGCCGGTGAGCCGGCCGCGCGGGGTCTCGAGGGTCGTGGGGCTGCCCGCGCGCACGCCCGTGACGCGCGTGCGCTCGTGCAGGGCGATCCCTTCCGCGAGGACGGCGCGGCGGAGCGCGCGGGCGAGGCGGGCCGGCTGGACGGTCGAGCCGTCGCGGAAGAGGACGCCGCGGCGGAAGACGGGTGACGCGATCCGCTCCGCGACCTGCTCCGCGCCGAGCGGCCGGGCCTCCTCGGGAACGCCGAGCTCCTCGGCGGTGCGGACGGCCTTGTCGACCGTGGCGTCCTGCGCGGGCGCGGCAGACACCTTCAGGTAGCCGGCGTCGCGCAGCCAGACGTCCTCGCCACGTGCCTCGCAGAAGGCGCGCACCGCGGGGACGACCTGCGCAGCGGCGCGGCCGATCGCGACCGCGTCCTCGTCGCCGAAGACCGGGCGCAGCCGCGAAAGGTGCGTCCAGTAGCCGTTCAGGAAGCCGCCGTTGCGCCCGCTCGGCCCCCAGCCGCAGACCTCGGCCTCGAGGACGGCAACCTTCGCCGAGGGCTCGCGCTCCTTGACGGCGAGCGCGGCCCAGAGCCCCGTGTAGCCGCCGCCGACGATCGCGACGTCCGCCCGGTTCTCCCCCTCGAGCGGCTGCGCCTCGGGCGCGTCGCCCTCGGCGGCGAGCGCCTCGTCGAGCCACCAGGGCGGAAGCGCGGGCCGGACACTCGGTCGTGGAGACTCTCGCTTCGGCATGGCGAGCGAACCCTACGGAAGCCGTCTCGGCGCGCGCGCCGCCTCCCTCCCGCCCGCGGCGACGGAAGGGATCCGCGGCGATCCGGCGGACGATCTCGCGCCGCCCGTCGAGCCGAACCTCGTCCGCCCGCGCGAGATTCCGGGCGCCCGCCGCGTCGGCCGGAACACGCTCGAGATCCTCCTTTTCCGCGGGCTCTCGACGCCGCTCGCGCTCGGGCTCGTCGTCCTCCAGAGCCGTTTCCTCGAGCCGGAGGGGCGCGGGGCGTACGTCGTCGCGGTGCTCGGCGTGACCATCGTCTCGCGCCTGCTCGGCCAGCTCGGCGTCGCGGTCTCGAACCGGCTGCGGACCGAGGGCGACGAGACGCGCGGGCTCGTGCACCGGGCGCTCGCGCTCGGGATGGGCGGCGGTCTCGTCGCCGTACCCCTGATCGCGGCGGCCGGAGCGGGGATCGGCGGGATCGGGCTCGACGTCGCGCTCGTGGCCGCCTTCGCCCTCGTGCCGAACGTCGTGTGGCAGTCGGTCTCGGGCGTCCTGCTCGGGCAGGCGCGCGTGCGCCTGTGGAACTACGTCCAGCTGGGCTCGCCCCTGCTCACGCTCGCCGGGATGCTCGTGCTGGTCGTCTGGCTGGACTTCGGGGTGCTCGGGGCGGTCACGGCCTGGCTCGTGGCGAACCTCGTGACGGCCGCGTTCGCGCTGGGCGCGGCGCGTGACCTCTGGCTGCCGGTGGCCGTTCCGCGGCTCGACGGCGTCGCGCGCTCGCTTGCCGTGCTCGCGGCCGGCATGGGCGCCGTCCAGGTGATCAACCTCCTGAGTTACCGGATCGAGCTCTTCATCCTCGACCGCCACGCGGGGCTCGCGGAGATCGGGATCTACTCGGTCGCGATGCAGGCGGCTGAGGCGATGTGGCTCCTGTCGGCCGCGGTCGCGAACGCGGTGACGGCGCCTGCGATCCACGACGAGGAGCCGGCCGCGGCGCGGCTCGTGCGGCGCGCGGGGCTGCGGGCGCTCGGGCTGACGGCCGGGGTGGCGGCGCTCGTGGGGCTCGTGGCGCCATTCGTCCTGCCGGTCGTGCTCGGAGACGCGTTCGAGGACGCGGTCAGGCCTCTGCTCCTGCTCCTGCCGGGCGTCGTCCTCTACGCGCCGGTCTCGGTGCTCGTCGTCTACCTCTCCGTGCGGCACGGCCGGCCGCGGCTCAGCGTGATCGTGTCGCTCGTCGGCATGGCGGTCACGCTCGGGCTCGCGCTGGTGCTCATCCCGCGTCACGGGCTCGCGGGCGCCGCGGTCGCGAGCACGCTCGGCTACGCGGCCGGCGGCGGCCTCGCGTGGCTCTTCTTCGCGCGCGTTGCCCGCACGGCGGGTCGTACAGTTGCGTGATGCCGCGCTCGACCGTGTGCCTCACGTTCGACTTCGACGCCCTGAGTGTCTGGCTCGCGTACGAGCAGACGACGCCCGCGATGCTGGGACGCGGCGAGTACGGCGCGCGCGTCGGCGTGCCGCGGGTGCTCGACCTGCTCGCGTCGCACGGGCTCGAGGCCACGTTCTTCGTCCCGGGCCACACGGTCGAGTCCTTTCCCGACGAGACCGAGCGGATCCTCGCGGCCGGCCACGAGATCGCCCACCACTCGTATGCCCACCTCGACCCGAGCACGCAGACGGCGGCGGAGGAGCGGGAGGACATGGAGCGCGCCTGGGCCGCGCTGGCGCGGATCGGCGTCGAGCCGCTCGGCTTCCGTGCGCCGTCGGCGGATCTCTCCGAGGCGACGCTCGAGCTCGTCGAGCAGCACGGCTTCCTCTACGACTCCTCGCTCATGGCGGACGACTACACGCCGTTCCGGCCGCGGATCGGCGACCGCGTGGCGCGCGGCGTGCCGCTCCAGCGTGGGCGTGAGGCGCGGTTCTGGGAGCTGCCGCTCTCGTTCGAGCTCGACGACTGGGTGCACTTCCAGTTCAACTTCGACCCGTACCGGCGCGGCGGCTCGACGCCCGGGGAGGTGCTCGAGATCTGGACGGCGGAGTTCGACTGGATGCACGCGAACGTCGACGGCGGCGTGCTCACGGCGACCATGCACCCGCAGGTGATCGGCCGCGGGAGCCGGATCGCGATGCTCGACCGCTTCATCCGGCACTGCGGCGAGGCGGGCGCCAGGTTCTCGCGCATGGACGCCGTCGCGCACGAGCTCGACGGCGCCTGAGGCTCGGTTACGCTCCTCGGTGTGTCGAGGAGGACGCTCGCACGGGGCGGCGGCCTCGCCGCGATCCTGGCCGGGATCTTCTGGGGCTTCACGCTCCCGCTGATCGCGACGCAGGCGACGGACGACCCGGTCGGCCTCCGCTACGACGACTTCAACCGGTGGCTCACGCTGCCGCTCGCGCTCCTGCTCGTGACGCTCGTCGTTCTTGGGGCGCTGCTCGGACGGCGGCTGCCCGCACGGGGGCAGCTCGGGACGACGCTCGCCGCGCTCGGAGCCGGGCTCATGCTGCTCGGGAACCTCGTCGAGTTCTGGGCCGTGATGCTGACGGACGACTACGTCGCCGCGATCGCGGAGGATCGGCGCGTCGACGAGTGGGTCGGGTCGACGATCGGGTGGCTCGGGTTCCTCATCGGTGTGTTCCTGCTCCTCGTCGGCGGGTCGCTCGTCGCGCTCGCCGCGCAGCGGGCGCGCGCGCTCCCGGCGTGGGTGGGCGTCATCCTCACGGCGACGGCGCCGGCGCTCCTCGCGGCCGCCGTGCTCTGGGCATCGAGCGTGGAGGCAACGATCGTCGTCGCGGTCGCGCTCGGGCTCGCGTGGAACGCGCTCGGCCTGTGGATGCGCGCGCGGGCGACCGGCCTGGCGGAGGCCGCGTTCATCGCGACCGAGCCGCGCGTGTGAACCGGCGCCCTTTCGGCGCGATTCCGCGCGCCTTTTCCCGCTAGCGTCGGAGCCGGGAGGCGGGCGGTCCCCTCGACCCCACCCCTGAGGGCGGGGAATGGTCCCGAGCCGGCATGCTGCCGGCGGACGACGGACGGCGCTACAGTCCTCGTCGTGGCGGAGCCCATCGACCCCGGCGTCACGGTCGGCCATGTCCACCTGAAGGTGGCTGACCTCGAGCGGGCGCTCGGGTTCTGGCGGGACGTGCTGGGCTTCGAGGAGCAGGCGCGCTACGGCGACCAGGCCGTCTTCATCTCCGCCGGGGGCTACCACCACCACATCGGGCTCAACACGTGGGAGAGCAAGGGCGGCTCGCCCCCGCCGCCGGGCACCACGGGGCTCTTCCACGTCGCGATCCTCTACCCGACGCGCGAGGCGCTCGCGAAAGCGCTCCGGCGCGTGCTCGAGGTCGGGATCCGGCTCGACGGCGCCTCCGACCACGGGGTCAGCGAGGCGCTGTACCTCCGGGATCCCGACGGGAACGGGGTGGAGCTCTACTGGGACCGCCCGCGCGAGGAGTGGCCGCGCCCCGAGAGCGGCGAGGGCGTCGGGATGTTCACGGCCCCACTCGACGTGCACGGGCTGCTCGAGCTGGCCCGCGACTGATCCCGCGGCTATTGTTCACCGACCGGTGAACAATAAGACCGCCCTCGACCGGACGTTCCTCGCGCTCGCCCATCCGGCACGGCGCGCGATCGTCGCGCGCCTGACCGCCGGGCCCGCCCCCGTCGGGGAAGCCGCGCGCGGCGTGCGTGCCTCGAAGCCGGCGATCACGAAGCACGTGAAGGTGCTCGAGGAGGCGGGGCTCGTGCGGCGCAGCGTCGAAGGCCGCAGCCATCGCCTCCGCCTCGAGCCGGCCGCGCTCGACCGGACGTCCGGCTGGCTCGACCGCCAGCGCGCGCTTTGGGAGGCCAAGCTCGACGCCGTGGAGCGCCACCTGGCGCGCAAGGACACGGGCGGGTGAGCGCCGTCCTCCGGCTCGCCCGCCACTACGCCGCGCCGCCCGAGCGCGTCTTCGACGCGTGGACGCACCCCGACGTCCTCCGCGAGTGGTGGGCCGCGGATCGCGACTGGGAGGGCGCCGAGGCCGAGGTCGACCTCCGGCCGGGCGGCCGCTACCGGCTCGGCATGCGCGACACGACGACCGGCGCCGTCCACGTCGTGACCGGCGAGTACACGGAGATCGACCCGCCGGCGCGGCTCGCGTACACGTGGACGTGGGAGGGCGAGCCGGAGGTGATGCGCGGCAGCGAGAGGAGCCTCGTCGTGGTCGAGTTCCTCCCGGACGCCGACGGGACGCTCGTCCTCGTCACCCACAGCGGGTTCGCCGACGAGCGGATCCGCGACATGCATGGCGCCGGGTGGACCGCCTGCCTCGACAATCTCGAGCGCCGGGCGCTCGGGCGGTCGCGGGCATGATCGACGTCGCCGTCGAGACGGAGATCGCCCGGCCGCGCGCCGACGTCGCCGCCTACGCGACCGACTGGCGCAACGACCCGGTCTGGATCGGCGCGGTCGGCTCCGCGCGGCTCGTCGGCGAGGAGCCGTTCGGGGTCGGCGCGCGGGTCGCCCGGCAGGCGTCGTTCCTCGGCCGGCGCTTCGAGTACGTGAACGAGGTGACCGAGCTCGTCCCCGGCGAGCGGCTGGCCATGCGGTCGGTCGCGGGGCCGTTCCCGATGCGAGTGACGTACGAGTGGGAAGACGCAGGCGCCCGCACGCTGATGCGGATCCGCGCGTCCGGCGACGCCAGGCCCTTCTACCGGCTCGCCGGGCCGCTGCTCGGCCGCGCGGTGCGGCGAGGAATCGCGGGCGACCTTGCGCGGCTGAAACGCACGCTCGAGGCGGACGGTTGAGGGCGCCCCCGACCGGGGAGCAGAGGGCCATGACCCATCACGAACAGCACGACGAGGAGCTCCGCGAGGCGCAGGAGGGGAAGGGCTACGGCGAGGACGAGGGCGAGCGCGACGACGCGCTCGAGAGCGGCCAGCCGGCCGACGAGCCCGAGAGCGACTAGGACCCGGCGAGAGGTCTAGCCCGCGCCGGACGTGCGCGGCCTTCTAGTTGTCCGGACGGTCGATCAGCTGCTCGTAGATGTCGCGGTACGCGTGGATCGCCTCCCCGAGGTCCGACGGGTCGACGTCGTCGCCGCGCTCCACCATGAGCGTGAGCTCGCGGGCCGACCGGTAGGAGACGAGCACGTCCGGCTCGATCCCGTCGTCGGCCACCGGATCGTCGACGGCGTAGCCGCGGGCCACGAGCATCTCCTCCACGAGGCCGGCGAGCTCGGGGAGCGCCTCGGCCGGCGCGTCGTGGAGCTGCTCCTGGAGTCCCTCCCAGGCGGTCTCCCACTCGTGACGGTCGAGCCCGGGGTCGCGCACGGCTGCACTTTCACCCGCGAGCTCCTCGTCGCGCAAGTCGTCGTAGCTCTCCATGGCGGCCACCATTCCCCCGAACGCCGCGGGCCGAACCACCGGCCGGGCGTCTAGACTCGCGCCGATGAACGTGCTTGTCGTCGGATCCGGCGGACGCGAGCACGCGCTCGCGTGGAAGCTCGCCGCCGACGCGTCCGTTGCCGAGGTGCACGCCGCGCCGGGCAACCCAGGGGTCGCAAGTGTCGCGACGTGCCATCCGCTGCGCGCCGATGACGGCGAGGGCCTGCTCTCGCTCTGCCTGGCACGGAAGATCGACCTCGTCGTCGTCGGCCCGGAGGCGCCGCTCGTGGCCGGCCTCGCGGATGTGCTGCGACGAGGCGGTGTCGCGGTCTTCGGGCCGAGCGCCGCCGCCGCGCGGATCGAAGGGTCGAAGGCGTTCGCGAAGGACGTGCTGCGTGCGGCCGGCGTGCCGACGGCGGCGCCGCTCGACGAGCCGCGCGCCCCGTGTGTCGTGAAGGCGGACGGGCTCGCGGCGGGCAAGGGAGTCTTCGTCTGCAGGACGCAGGTGGACGCGGAGGAGGCATGGCGCCGCGCCGCGGCGTTCGGGGGGGAGGTCGTGTGCGAGGAGCTGCTCGAGGGGGAGGAGCTCTCGGTCTTCGCGCTCTGCGACGGCCGGCAGGCGCTGCCGCTCCCGGCCGCGCGGGACGCGAAGCGGCTCCTCGACGGGGACGAGGGCCCGAACACCGGCGGCATGGGCGCGTTCTCGCCCGTCCCCGGGATCCCGGCGGACGAGGTGGCCGAGCTCGTCGAGCGGATTCACCTCCCGGTCCTCGCCGAGCTCGCGGAGCGCGGCGCTCCGTTCCTCGGGCTGCTCTACGCGGGGCTCATGCTCACCCCCGACGGCCCGCGCGTGCTGGAGTTCAACTGCCGCTTCGGCGACCCGGAGACGCAGGCGATCCTCCCCCGGCTCGCGGGCGGGCTCGCCGAGCCGCTCGCCCGCGCCGCGGCCGGAGACCTCGGCGGAGTCGAGGGCCCGTTCGCCGAGAACGCCGCGGTGACGGTCGTCCTTGCGGCGCCCGGGTACCCCGACGCGCCGGAGGCCGGGAGGCCGGTCGAGGGCGTCGAGGAGGCGGAGGCCGCGGGCGCGCTCGTCTTCCATGCGGGGACGGCGCTGCGCGACGGGCGGCTCGTGAGCGCGGGCGGACGCGTCCTCGCCGTGACGGGGCTCGGCGGCGATCCGGCGGAGGCCAGAGACCGCGCGTACGACGCAATGGGCCGGATCCGCCTGGCCGGAGCCCAGTACCGCCGCGACATCGCGGCAGGAGGAGTCCGTGTCGCAAGCTGAGCCGACCTTCGGCCGCGAGGCGGAGCCCAGCCCGCTCGCGGTGATCGAAGACTTCGAGTCCGGTCCGCTCGTGGGGATCCTGATCGGCTCCGAGTCCGACCGTGACCGGGTGCAGGCCGCGGTCGACGAGCTGAACGAGCGCGGCATCTCGAACGAGCTCAACGTGCTCTCGGCGCATCGCAATCCGCGCGAGGTGGCCGAGTACGCGTCGAACGCTGCGATGCGCGGCGTGCGGGTGATCATCGCCGCGGCGGGCATGGCGGCCGCGCTTCCCGGCGCGGTCGCCGCGCACACCGACCTGCCCGTGATCGGCGTGCCGCTCACGAGCTCGAAGACCGCGGGCGGCGGCCTCGACGCGATTCTCTCGATCGTGCAGATGCCGCCCGGCGTGCCCGTGGCGTGCGTGTCCCTCGACGGGGCGAAGAACGCGGCCGTGCTCGCGGCGAAGATCCTCGGGCAGGGCGGGGGATACCCCGGCTCGCCGCCGCGCCCGCAGCTCGGGCAGTGAGCGAGGGGCCGGTACCCGCGGCTCCGCCGCCGCCTCCCTACGCGCCGCCGCGCACGAGCGGCCTCGCGGTCGCCGCGCTCGCGTGCGGGATCGCGGGCCTGACCCTGCTCCCCGTGCTCTCGTCGATCGCGGCAGTCGTCCTCGGGATCATGGCTCGCGACGAGCTTCGCCGCGATCCGACGCTCGGCGGCGAGGGGATGGCCACCGCCGGGCTCGTTCTCGGGTGGATCGGTGTCGCATTCGCCGCGCTCGGGCTGCTGTTCCTCGTCGGTCTCGTCCTTCTCGTCTTCTGAGTCCGGGGCGCCCTCTAGAATCGGGACGGTGATCGCCCGCTACTCGCGTCCGGCCATGCAGGCCGTCTGGTCGGACGAGGGCAAGCTGGCGCGCTGGCTCGAGGTCGAGCTGGCGGCGCTCGACGGCTGGGCGGCGACGGGCGCCGTTCCGCAGGAGGACGTCGAGGAGATCCGCGCCCGCGCCGTGCCGCCGACGCCCGAGCGGGTGGCGGAGATCGAGGAGCGCACGCAGCACGATCTCGCCGCGTTCGTGGACGCGGTGGCCGGCGAGCTGGGGCCCGCCGGGCGCTGGTTCCATTACGGGCTGACCTCGTCCGACGTGCTCGACACCGCGCTCGCGCTGCAGGTGCGCGACGCCGGGGAACTGCTGCTCGCCGGCCTCGGCCGCGCGCGCGCGGCCGTCGTCGCGCAGGCGGAGCGCCACCGCGACACGGCCTGCGTGGGGCGCACGCACGGGGTTCACGCGGAGCCGACGACGTTCGGGGCGAAGCTTGCCGGCTGGGCGTTCGAGCTGGAGCGTGACCGGGCGCGGCTCGAGCGCGCCCTCGAGGGGATGCGGAGCGGCAAGCTCGCGGGCGCGGTCGGTACCTACGGCGGCGGCGACCCGGAGATGGAGCGGGTGGCCTGCGAGCGACTCGGGCTCTTCCCCGAGCCGGTCGCGACCCAGGTGATCCCGCGCGACCGGCATGCGGAGCTCCTCTCGGCGCTCGCCCTCTGCGCCGCCTCGCTCGACCGGTTCGCGACCGAGATCCGCCACCTCGCCCGGACTGAGGTGCGCGAGGTGCAAGAGCCCTTCCGCCGGGGCCAGAAGGGCTCGTCGGCGATGCCGCACAAGCGTAATCCGATCATCGCCGAGCGGATCTGCGGGCTCGCGCGCGTCGTGCGGGCGGCCGCGACGGTGGGGCTCGAGAACGTCGCGCTCTGGCACGAGCGGGACATCTCGCATTCGAGCGCCGAGCGGGTCGTCGTCCCGGACGCGTTCCTCGCGCTCGACTACATGCTCGACCGGTTCGCGTGGCTCGCCGAGGGGCTGGTCGTGGACACCGAGCGGATGCGGCGCAACCTCGACGCGTCGCACGGGCTCGTGTTCAGTCAGCGCGTCCTGCTCGCGCTCGTCGAGTCGGGGCTCGCGCGCGACGAGGCCTACCGGCTCGTGCAGCGGAACGCGTTGCGCGCCTGGGACGAGGAGACCGATTTCCGCGCGCTCGTCGAGGCGGACGAGGAGGTCGCCGACCGCCTGCGCGCGGAGGGGATCGCGGCCGCATTCGACCTCGACGAGGCGCTGCGTCATGTGGACGTCCTGTTCGAGCGCCTCGCGGCGCTCACGACCGAGAAGGAGGAAGCGATTGCCTGAGGCCGCCACCCACGTCGCGAGCGGCAAGGTGCGGGAGATCTACGAGCTCGACCCCGACCGGCTACTCCTGGTTGCGAGCGACAGGATCTCGACGTTCGATGTCGTGCTCCCGACCGAGATCCCGGACAAGGGCCGGGTGCTCACCGGGCTCTCGGCATTCTGGTTCGCGCGCACGCGCGAGATCGTTCCCAACCACGTGCTCGCCGTGCGGGACGACGGGCGCTCGACGGAGGTGCAGCGGCTGCGGATGCTCCCGATTGAGTGCGTCGTGCGCGGCTACATCACCGGCTCCGGCTGGAAGGACTACCAGGCGACGGGCGCGACGTCGGGACACACGCTGCCCGCCGGCCTGAGGGAGTCGGACCGCCTGCCGGAGCCGATCTTCACGCCCGCGACGAAGGCGCAGGAGGGGCACGACGAGAACATCGGGCGCGACGAGGCGGCCGCGCTCGTCGGCGAGGAGCTCTTCGCCGAGGTCGAGCGGATCGCGCTCGAGCTCTACCGCTTCGGAGCCGAGCATGCGGCGGCCCGCGGGATCATCCTCGCGGACACGAAGTTCGAGCTCGGCCTCGACGAGGGCGGCCGGCTCGTGCTGGGCGACGAGGCTCTGACCCCGGACTCCTCGCGCTTCTGGCCCGCCGACGAGTACGAGCCCGGCCGCTCGCAGCCGTCGTTCGACAAGCAGTACGTCCGCGACTACTGCGAGTCGCTCGGCTGGGACAAGACCGCGCCCGGTCCGGAGTTGCCCGACGAGGTCGTCGCCGGCACGCGCGCACGCTACGTCGAGGCGTTCGAACGCCTGACGGAGATCTCGTTCGACGACTACCTTGCCGGCCCGCGCGTGGTGAGCGGATGAAGGCGACCGTGCTCGTCCGGCCGAAGACCGGGATCCTCGACCCGCAGGGCTCGGCCGTCGAGGGCTCGCTCCGCCAGCTCGGCTTCCCCGTCGGGGGGGCGCGGGTCGGCCGGGTGATCGATTTGGACGTCGAGGTGGGCTCGGCCGACGAGGCGCGAAGCGCGGTCGAGCGGATGTGCGAGCAGCTCCTCGCCAACCCGTTGATCGAGAGCTACGAGATTGCCGTGGAGGGCTCGTGAGCGAGGTTCGCCCGCGCATCGGCGTCGTCACGTTTCCCGGGTCGAACGACGACCGGGACGCCGTCTGGGCTCTCGCCGCGCTCGGCGCGGATGCGAAGGCGGTCTGGCACGCCGAGGAGTCCCTCCCGCGGCTCGACGCCGTCGTCCTTCCTGGCGGGTTCTCCTACGGCGACTATCTCCGCGCAGGTGCGATCGCCCGGTTCTCGCCGGCCATGCGCTCGGTCGCCGAGTTCGCCGCCGAGGGCGGGCTCGTGCTCGGCATCTGCAACGGCTTCCAGGTGCTCTGCGAGGCCGGGCTCCTACCAGGCGTCCTGCGCCCGAACCGCTCGCTGTCGTTCGTCTGCCGGGACGTCCGCGTGACGGTCGAGCGGACGGACACGCCGTTCACCTCCCGCTGCCACCCGGGACAGGAGCTCACGATCCCCGTGAAGCACGGAGACGGCTGCTGGTTCGCGCCCGCCGACCTTCTCGCGGAGGTGGAGGGCGATGACCTCGTCGTGCTCCGGTATGCGGAGGGCGAGAACCCGAACGGCTCCGTGGCACACGTTGCCGGCGTCGTCAGCCGCGAGGGGAACGTCATGGGTCTCATGCCGCACCCCGAGCATGCCGTCGACCCGCTGCTCGGCTCGGGCGACGGAGCGCTGGTCCTCGCCTCGCTCATCGACGCCGCGCGCGACCGCGTTCTCCAGACAGCCTGACCGGCCCGCCGGCGACCCGCATCGCCTCTCGAATGTCATCCGTGCGTGCCCCTGCGCCCACCTCCTCGTCTCGCGCTCGCCCGCGCGGTCCCCAGACCGAGCGCGCCGGCGAGCTCCGGATGCCCGCCGAGCTCGGCACGCAGCCGCGCCAGGTCCTCCTCGCGGAAGGTGACCGGCCCGCGCCGCGCGATCCCGTCCGTTGTGTACGCAAAGCGGACGTACCGCGCCCCGTCGCCGTCCGCGAGCAGCTGCACGACGGCCGCGAACTCCTTGTCCCCCGCCGCCTGGGGGAGCGTGAGCTCGTCCACGATCGCCGCCTCGCCCCACGCCGTTGCCGCCTTCGTCGCCACGGCAGTGAAGCTAGCGAGGAAACGCGCACGGAACTGTCACGGTTCGTGCCGAAAGCGCTACGAATCTGTGCGAAAGCGTTACGGGCGAAGGCGCGGACGCCCGCGCCCGTCCCCGTCCCCGTCGGCAGGGTCCGCGGACGGCCGCGCCGCCCGCCCGCGCGGAAGGTCGCGCCCCGACTCGTCCAGCGCACCGGGGGTCTTCATGCGCTCCCCCTCTCGGTAGGCGGCGAGCGCGATCACGTGCGCCGCAACGGGCGTCGTCAGCACGAGGAACACCCCGATCAGCACCGCCCGCGCGACGATCGCCCCGTCCCCGGTGGCCGCGGACGCCACGAGCAGCACCACAACGCCGAGGAACACCGCCTTGCTCGCCGCGTGGAGCTCCGTGTAGACGTCCGGCATCCGGAAGACGCCGTAGACCCCGACCGTCATCACGACCACGCCGAGCAGGACGAGCGCGTCCGCGATCCAGGCGCTCACGAGAAGAGCTTCCCCTCGCCGTGGTAGCGCGCGGCGCCGATCGTCGCCACGAACGAGAGCAGCGCCAGCACGAGCGCCGCGTCGAGGTAGTACGAGACCCGGTTCGCGTCGGAGAGCAGCACGAGAAGCGCGATCAGGATCAGGATCAGCATGTCGAGCGCGAGGATCCGGCTGAGTGACGAGCGAGCCCGGATCACCAGCCCGACGCTCACGACGAGCAGCCCCGTCATCCAGAGCGCCGCGACGTAGAACACCGCCTCGTGCATCAGGTAGCCCGCCTCACGGGAACACCGCCTCCTGCCAGCGCCGGTAGAACGCCTCGTGCCGCTCGCGCACCGCGTCCGGGTCGGTCGCGTCGAGGACGTGGAGGTACATGACGTCCCGCTCCCAGTCGATGTCGACGAGGAACTCCCCCGGGGAGAGCGTCGCGACGAGCGAGGCGACGGCGACACCGGTTCGAGTCCGCCGCCCGATCGGCACCGCCACGATCCCGGGCCGCTCGAGCGGGCGCACCCGGAGAACGACGAGCGCCACATCCCAGGTGCCGCGGGCGATGTCGCGGACGATCACGACCACGAAGGGCAGGAACGCGACCGCCCGGCGAGTCAATGTGCCCGCGCCCACCTCCCCGCCCGGGAAGAGCAACCCGCCGAGCCCGAGGACGAGCGCGACGGCGAGCGCCAGCCCGAGCAGCGCGTCGAGCGGGTCGGCGCTTGCGAGCGCGAGGAGATACACGCCCACGAGGAGCAGCACGGCAACGAGACGCTTCGTCACGGGCCGCCCCCTCGCGATGCGCCGGCGAGCAGGTCGGCGGCGCCGCCCGAAAGCGCGAGCAGCGGCTCCGGCCAGATCCCGATCGCCACGACCACCGCAGCGAGCCCGAGCGTCAGTCCACGCAAGACCGGCGGACTCACGTCCCCGACGGCCGCCTCCGGCCGCCAGAACGCGTGCTGGTAGATCTGGAACATGTAGACGAACGAGAGCGCGCCGCCCACGAAGAGCAGGACGAGCAACGCGATCGACTCCTCGGCGACACCGGCCTGGAAGACCGCCACCTTCCCGAAGAACCCGGCCGACGGCGGCACGCCCGCGACGCTGAACGCGCCGACGACGAACGCCGCCCCCACCAGCCACCCCCGCAGCCCGGCGGCGAGGAAGAGGAGCGCCTTGTTCGCCGAGTTCACGACCGCGTACACGACGGCAGCGAAGAACCCGACCCGCCCGCCTACGGCGAGCGCGACGAGGATGTAGCCCGCCTGCCCGATCGCGGAGTACGCGAGCACCTCCCGCACGTCGCGGCGCGAGAGCGCCTGCAGCGCCCCGTAGAGGATCGACACGACGCCGATCACGACGAGAGCGCGCGCGCCCAGCTCGAGCTCGGCCGGCAGGAGCACCGCGCCGAAGCGGAGCAGCCCGTAGGCGCCGATGTTCGCGAGCGCGCCGCTCAGGATCGCGGCGACCGCGGGGGTGGCTCCCACGTAGATCGGCGGGAGCCAGAAATGGAACGGGAAGAGGCCGAGCTTCACGCCGAACGCGACGAAGACCCCGACCGCGATCAGCATCACCGAAGCAGGCTCCGCGCCCGCGAGGCGTTCGGCCGCGGTGCCCATGTCGAGCGTCCCGGTCACGTGGTAGGTCGCCGCGACGGAGATGAGGAAGATGAACGACCCGAGCAGGTTCACGACCGCGAAGATGAACGCGGCCCCGATCTGCCGGCGCTCGCCTCCGTACACGGCGAGCACGTAAGCCGGAATCATCGAGAGCTCGAAGAAGACGAAGAAGTTGAAGAGGTCGCCGGTGAGGAAGAGCCCGGTGAGCCCGGCGGCCATGAAGAGGACGAGGGCAGGGAACGTCCGTGTGCGCACGCCGCCGAGCACCTCGTACAGGAGCGCGACGAGCAGGACTGCGCTCGAGAGCACCGCGAAGAGGACGCCGAGCTCGTCGGCCGCGAGCGTGATCCCGACGCCGGACGGCCAGTTGCCGGTCACGAGCTCCTGCCGGCCGTCCTCCGATACCCGCACGCCGAGCGCGACGAGCGAGAAGACGTTGACGGCGAGAATCCCCACGGCGAGCCAGCCGACGAGCCGCCGGCGCCCGTCGAGCAGGGCCAGCACGGCCGCGCCGAGCCAGACGACCGCGAGCGGGACGACGAGCAGCGTCACGGCGAAATCTCCTCCCGCTCGAGCTCCTGCTCGCGGCGGACTTCCTCGCGCGAGAGCTCGTCGAGGTCGACGCTCTCGTGCGACGTGTAGACGCGGTAGGCGATCGCGAGGAGGAGCGCGGTCACGCCGAAGCCGATCACGATCGCGGTCAGCGCCATCGCCTGCACGAGCGGGTCGCTGATCCGCTCGTCCGGCAGCGGATGGATCGGCGCCGCGCCGCGCGAGAGCCCGGAGCCGATGAGCGTGAGGATTGCCGCGTTCGAGATCATCACCATGCCGACGACGACGCGGAAGAGGTCGGCCTTCAGCATGAGGAAGGCGCCCGTGCCGAAGAGCACCGCGACGACGCCGGAGAAGAGAAGGATCACCAGTCCCCCTTCCTCGCGCGGGCCGCGTAGTCGAGCGCGCCGACGACGACGCCGAGCACGAGCCCGAACACGCCGACGTCGAAGGCGACCGCGGTGATGAGCTCGAGCGTTCCGACCCGGACGACCGGCGCCTCGGGCGCGGGGTAGTGCGTGAAGGGCGGATCGCCCACGAGAAGCGGCGCGAAGCCGACGACGAGCGCGAGCAGGAGGCCGGCCATGGCGACCGTGAAGGCCCGGCGCACGGGCAGGATGCGATGCGTCTCCTTCGCCCCGATCGACGCGAACAGGAGCAGGACGCCGAGCGCGGCCACGACGCCGGCCGCGAACCCGTCCCCCACGTCGGCGTAGCCCTTCACGAGGATCGCTGCCGCAACGGCGAACGTGGGCGCCACGAGCAGGCGTGCGACCGTCTGCGTGAGGATCGTCGTCACGCAGTCCTCCCGCGCCGGAGAAGCGTCGCGATCCCGAGGAGCGCGACCGCGAGCACCGTGATCTCCCCGAGGGTGTCGAGGCCGCGGAAGTCGGCGAGGATCACGGTCACGACGTCGCTCCCGTGCGCGTCGGGGGCGAGCCGGACGTGGTCGCCGGCCACGGTCGCCTCCGGCGCGGGCCGGGAGAGCGCGCTCCAGACGACGAGGAACGCGATGCCGCCGGAGAAGAGCCCGATGAGCGGGTCGCGCCAGCGGCGGCGGCGGCTCGTGCGCAGGCGCGCCTCGCGGCGCAGGACGTCCCGCGGCAGGAGCGCGAAGATGCCGAGGAAGAGGAGCGCGACGATCGTCTCCACGAGCACCGCCACGAGCGCCACGTCCGGGGCGCCCGAGAACGCGTAGGCGACCGCAAGGCTGAACCCGAGCGCGGAGAGGATGAGGACGAGCGTCAGGTGCCGCCGGGCGAACGCCGTCACGAGCGCCGCGAGGGTGGCGACCACGAGCACGAGGACGAGCCCGATGTCGTCCGACCCGATCGAGCCCGGGTCGTAGCCGCCCGTCGGCGTGACCCAGATCCCCAGCACTACGAGGATCCCCGCGGGCACGAGGACGGATGCCACGCGCGTCCGCAGGTCGCGCACCTCGACGTCGTGGATCCTGTCGGAGAGCAGGTTGAGGCCACGGAGCACCCCGCGGTAGAGCCGCTCCGGCCCGCCACGCTCGCCGAGCCCGGCCGCCGCGACGGCGAGCGGGATCCAGCGCGCCCGGGTGAGGTAGAGCGAGATCCCCAGCGCGTACGTGGCGAGCGCCATGAGGTTCACCGCGCGCGCGTCCAGGTGGTACGCCGGGTCGGCGGGCGTGGGCGCACCGAACGTCGCCTCGCCGGCCGCGGCGGCGAGGCGGGCGAGCGGCTCCACGACGATCCCGCCCGCGAGGACGAGCCCGCCGAGCAGCACGACCGGCCAGACGAGCGCCGCCGGGATCGCACGCGCCTCCCCGCGCCGCGGGCCGAGAAAGATCGAGGCCCAGAAGCGCGCCACGTAGGCGAGCGTGAGCGCCGCCGAGCCGACCGCGATCACCGCCCAGAGCTCGCCTCGCTCGAGCGCCGCCGCGAACAAGAGCTCGTCCTTGAAGAACCCGGCCGTGAGCGGGAGCGCGGCGAGCCCGGCCGCGGCGAGGCCGCTCCCTACGGCGAGCAGAGGATGCGTGCGCGCGAGCCCGCCGACCCGCGAGAGCCGGTCGTCCCCCGCGGCCTCGGCCGCCGCTCCGGCCGTGAGGAAGAGCGCGCTCTTCATGAGCGCGTGCGCGAGCACGTAGAACGACGCCGCCACCGCGCCCTCGGGCCCGCCGAGGCCGAGCATGAACGTGACGTAGCCGTACTGCGCGATCGTCGAGTACGCGAGCACCTGCTTCATCACGTCGCGCGTGAGGGCGAGGATCCCGCCGACCGCCATCGACGCGATCCCCGTCCAGAGCAGAAGGTCGAGCAGGAGCCCGCTCGTCTGGAGGAGCGGGTAGAAGCGCCCGAGCAGGAACACGCCCGCCGCGACCATCGCGGCCGAGTGGAGGTATGCCGAGACCGGCGTCGGGGCCACCATGGCGCGGGGGAGCCAGAAGTGGAACGGCACCTGCGCGCTCTTCGCGAGGCCGGCGACGGCGACGAGCGCGCCGGCGGTCGTGACGAGCGCCCCCGGCTCGGCCGCCTCGAAGAGGATCGGGAGCGAGAACGTCCCGTACTCGTCGTAGAGGAGCAGCGCCGCGACGAGCAGGAGGACGGCGCTGATCCCGGTGACGAGCAGCGCCATGAGCGCGTTCGCCCGCGCGTCGCGGCGATGGCTGTCGTACCCGATCAGGAAGTACGAGGCGACCGCGGTGAGATCCCAGAAGACGAAGAGGAGGATCGCGTCCTGCGCGGTCACGAGCCCGACCATCGAGACGAGAAACAGCAGGAGGAACGCGTAGAAGCGCGGCTCGTCGCGGGCGGTGCGGCCTTCGTGCTCGAGGTGGAGCGGCAGATAGCGCGTCGAGTACGCGACGACGAGGAAGCCGATCCCCGTGGCGAGGAGCGCGTAGAGCGCGGCGAGCCCGTCCAGCTCGAACGCGAGCCGCAGCTCGAGCGCAGGCGCCCACGCGACGTCGACGCTCCCGCCGCCGTTGAGCCAGAGCGCGAGGATCGCGGCGAAGCCGCCACCGGAGATGACGAGCGAGAGGCCCCGCACGAGGGCCGCCGGAGAGCGAAGCGCGATCAGCGCCGCCGCGCGGGCGCGCGGAGGGGAACGGCCGCGCGAACGCGGCTCGAAGGGATGGATGCGTGGCTCGTGCGGCTCGTCATGCGGTCTTGCGGCCCCTGTCGGCCATCATGCCGGTCCCGGCCCGACGGTGCGGAAGCGGGCGTTTGCACGGCCCGTCCGGCCGTGTTCCGGGGACTGTCCCCGAGCATCGTCCCTCACGGACGATGCGCTCCGCTGCCGAAACCGCTTCACTGCTCGCGCCGCGGGCGAAGGGACATGGACGGGGGCCTGTCCCCCTGACACGTCCCGTCGGGCCACCGCGGCCCCTCGCAGGACGTCGCCGGCCGACATGGCTTCGGGACAGTCCCCGGGTCGCGGTCGCCGGGAACGCGGCCCTACCGCGAGAACGTGTCGCAGGCGCCGGGCTCGCCGCTCTGGTAACCGGTCGTGAACCACTGCTGGCGCTCGGCGGCGGAGCCGTGCGTCCACGTCTCCGGGTTGACCTGCCCCTGCGTGCGCTCCTGGATCCTGTCGTCGCCCACCGCGGCCGCCGCGTCGAGGCCCCGGGAGATGTCGTCGTCGGTCAGCTCCGTGATGAAGCCGGTGTCGACGGCGTTGTGGGCCCAGACGCCCGCGTAGCAGTCCGCCTGGAGCTCGACGGCGACCGCGTCGCTCTCCGGGCCGGAGCCGCCGCTCTGCGCCCGTCCGAGGACGCCCGTCAGGTTCTGGACGTGGTGCCCGTACTCGTGCGCGAGGACGTACGCCTCGGCAAACGGCCCGCCCCGAGCGCCGAGCTGCGACTCGAGTGTCTGGAAGAAGCCGAGGTCGAGGTAGATCTGCGAGTCGCGCGGGCAGTAGAACGGCCCGACCGCGCTCGTCGCGCCGCCGCAGCCGGTCTGGGTCGAGCCGTCGAAGACCACCGTGTCCGCCTCCTGGTATTCACCCTCGCGGAACTCGCCCTCCCAGTACGCCTGGATCGAGTTGACGGTGCCGACGATGCGGCAGTCGCGCTGCTCGTTCGCGTCCTCGCCGGTCTGGCATTCGGTGAGCGGCTCGCCCGGCTGGATCGACGGCGCACCGCTCCCGCCGCCCACGGTGTCGAGCGGGTTCGTGCCTGTGAGGACCGCGACCACGAGCAGGACGATCAGGCCGAGCCCGCCGCCGCCGACCGCGAGCCCGCCCGCGCCGCGGCCGCGCCGCTGCACCTGCGAGGGGTCGAGCCTGGCTCCTTTTCTGAACCGCATCCGGGCGGGATTCTCCCACGGGTGCGGGGAACGGCAAACCGGGGGGTCAGGCGTGGAAGTCGGCGAGCCGCTCCCGTTCCGCCTCCAGATCGCGCCGCACCGAGACCGGAAGCCGTCCGAAGGGCTCGACCGCGATTCCGCGCTTCTCCGGCCGCCAGATCCCCGCAACCGCGCCGTCCACGAGGAACGTCGAGACCGACTGCGGCGTCTTCGTGGAGAAGACCTTCGGCCGGTGCTCCTCCGGCAGGATCCCCGTGCGGCGCGCGTGGACGAGAAGCGTCGCGTCCCACGTCGGAAGGAAGCGTACGGGCGCGGGGGTCTCGGGATCGGGAAGCGGCGCGCGCGGCAGGTCGACGAGCTCCTTGCCCTGCTCGTCCCGGAAGCGGCGCAGGTCGAGCCGGGCGAGCGCGGCCTCGACGCCCGCTGGCGGGAGCCCGGCCCAGTCGGCGATCTCACGGGGCCGCGCGGGCCCGAAGCCGGCGAGGTAGCGGCGGACGAGCAGCTCGCGTCCCTCCTCCGGCGTCGCCTCGGACGCCCCGAGCCAGTCCTCCGCGAGCGCGAAGAGGTCGGCGCGGCGCTGCTCCCACGTCCCCGAGGGCGGCACGCGCACAAGGTCGACCCAGAGCCCGAGGCCGTTCCACTCGGCCGCGTCCGAGCCGAGCTCGGCCATGAGCTCGTCGCGGGGCCGCGGCCCGTCCGCGAGAAGCGTGCGCACGCGCTTCGCCTTCCGCGCGAGCGCGGCGGCCTCGAAGCGGCCGCGGTGACCCTTGAGCCACGAAGCGCGCCGCGCCTCCCGCACTCCCGCCGAGAGCACTGGGAAGTCCCGCGCCGAGACGAGGTGAATCGTGACCCGCATGAGCGTCGCCTGGACGACCGACCGCCGCTCGAGCGCCCGCGTCAGCGCGTCCCGCTCGAAGCCGGCGAGCCGCGACCAGAGGCCGACGTAGCCGGAGGGCGCGTACTGCATCTGGATCCCGCCCACGCGCTCGAGCGCCCGGGGGAGCGGCGTCCGAGCCCGCTCGAGCAGGAGCTGGCGTGCGAGGAGCGCCCGGTTCAGCTCCCGCTGTGTGAGGACGCGCTCGGCCACGGGCGGCAACCTACCGCGCCGCGGGCCACTCGGCCGTCGAGCCGGCGAATCGAGGCCCCCCGACGATGCCCGGCTCTGGGCGACCGCCTAGAGTCGGCTGATCACGTCGCCGCGACGCACGGTTCCGGGCACGACAACGCGCGCGTACATCCCGCGCAGGCGGAGCGGCCGGCCCGCCTTTCCATTCACGAATCGGATCGCCGCCGGGCCGAAACGCTCGGTGAACTTCGCGCAGCCGGTGTGGAGGTCGCCCGTCACCTCGAGCTCCGCCGTGCCGAGCGCGAGCCGCGTCCCGGGCGGAAGGTTCTCCACGCTCAGGTCGAGGTCGACGTAGAGCTGATCGCCCGCAAGCGCCCATCGCTCCCGGTCGCGCGCGACGAGCTCGACGGCGCGCGCGTTCATGAGCGTGAGCTGCCGCCCGGGCCTCGCCTCGCCGTCGGCCCACCGGTCGCCGACGAGCCCGCGCTCGAGGTCGAGCTCGGCCGCCTCCAGCACCTCGCGCTCGTCTACGTCCGGCCGTCGCACGATCAGCTCGACGACGCCCTCCTCGCGCGGCGACGCGCGAACCCAGTCGAGCGCTGCCTCGAGCTCCTGCGCGGTCGCGTGCGTCATCCGGCGAGCTCCCGCGCGGCCTCGGCGAAGACCTCGGTGTGGCGGTCGACATCCGCCTCCGTGGTGGCCGGCGACATGAGCGCCATGTTATGGAACGGCGTCAGCAGGATCCCGCGATTCAGCGCGTAGAGGTGGATCAGCCGGTCGAGGAGATGGTCGGCGCCCTCCGCCGCGTCCGAGCCCGTCACCGGCCGTTCCGCGCGGAAGAGGTACTCGACGCGGCAGCCGAGCCGCGTCACGTGCCAGGGCAAGCCACGCTCGTCGATCGCCTCCTGCACGCCGCGCTCGAACCGCTCGCCGAGCTCGATCATCCGCGCGAAGGCCTCTTCCGTCAGGACGTCCTCGAGCGTCGCGCGCATCGCCGCGAACGAGAGGACGTTCCCGGCGAGCGTCCCGCCGATCCCGCCGACGTCCGACTCGTCGCGCGGGATCGAGGCCTCCACGCGTTCGGCGACCTCGGCCGTGAACCCGTACGCGGCGGACGGGATCCCGCTGCCGATCGCCTTCCCAATCGTGAGGATGTCCGGCACGAGGCCGTAAGCGCGCGTGTACCCGCCGGGCCCGGCGCACAGCGTATGCGTCTCGTCGATCACGAGCAGCGTGCCCGTCTCGCGCGTCGCGCGGCGGAGCGCGTCGTGGAAGCCGGGCTCCGGCAGGACGATTCCGATGTTCGTGAGCGCCGGCTCGGTCAGGACGCAGGCCACGTCCCCGTGCGCGAGCTCGCGCTCGAGCGCCTCGCCGTCGTTCCACTCGACCATGCGGGTCGTCTCGTCGAGCGGCACCGGCGGCCCGAGGTTCCCCTCCCGCTCGACCACGCGCCCGTCACGGAGCGTGGCGAAGGTCTCGTCGACCGTGCCGTGATAGCACCAGTTGAAGACGAGTACCTTCGGCCGCCCCGTCACGTGGCGCGCGATCCGCACGACGAAGCGGTTCGCGTCCGTCGCGGTGAGCGCGAACTGCCAGCGCGGGAGCCCGAAGCGGCGTGTCAGCTCCTCCCCGACCGCAAGCGCGGCCTCGCTCGGGAGCATGAGCGTGATCCCGCGCGCCGCCTGCTCGGCGACGGCGCGCAGCACCGGCTCGGGCGCATGCCCGGTCATCGCGCCGGTGTCGCCGAGGCAGAAGTCCACGTACTCGATCCCGTCGGCGTCGCGGAAGCGCGCGCCGGAGGCTTCGACGGCGAACACCGGATAGCCGCCCGGCCAGCGCACCATCCAGTGCATCGGCACGCCCGCTAGGAGCGACCCGTGCGCGCGCTCGGCCAGCTCCCGCGAGCGCGGGTGCTCGGCCTCGAAGCGCTCGAGCTCGCGCGCCAGCAGCCGCTCGGCCCGCTCGTGGATGCCGTTCGCGCTCATCGGAAGGCGTGCGCGCTCGGGTCGACGATGGCGGTGCCGCCGTCCACCATCAGCTCGGCGCCGGTCACATAGGCCGCGGCGGGCGAGGCGAGAAACAGGATCGTGGCGGCGATCTCCTCCGGCGTCGCCGCGCGGCCGAGCGGGTTGAGCGCGTTCGCGCGCTCGTACGCCCCCTCGCGGTCGAGCCCGTGCTCGGCGGCCACCTTGTCCATGTCCTCGTCGGCCATCGGCGTCCGCACCCAGCCCGGGCAGACGGCGTTCGCGCGGACGCCCTGCCGGCCGTAGTCGGCGGCCACGCACTTCGTGAGCATGACGAGCCCGGCCTTGGAGACGCAGTAGGACGTCCAGCCCGGGCCGGCGCGCACCGCGCTCACAGAGGCGACGTTCACGACCGAGCCGCGCCGCTCGAGCAGGTGCGGGAGCGCGGCCTGGGTCATGACGAACGCGGAGGTGAGGTTCGCGTGCAGCGTCCGCTCCCAGCTTTCGAGGCTCTCTTCGAGGAGCGGCCCGCTGTCGCCGATCCCCGCGTTGTTCACGAGCAGGTCGAGCCCGCCCGCGTGCGCGACGACGCGCTCCACGGCGGCGGCGGCCGCGTCGGGGTCGGCCGCGTCGCCCTGGGCGACGAGCGCCGCGTCGCCGAGCTGGGCCGCGACCTCGGCGAGCGGCTCGCGACGCCGTCCGACGAGCCCGACCGTGTAGCCCTCCCGCGCCAGCGCCACCGCCGTCGCGCGCCCGATCCCCGTCCCCGCTCCCGTGACGATCGCCGCCCGCACGGCTCTATTGCATCACGCTACGCTCTGGCCATGCTCTTTTTCTCGCGCGACAAGACGAACATGGTCGCCCCGGAGGACGCGCTCCCCGGCCGCGACGAGCCGCTCCGGGTGCCGGAGCGCCACGAGGTGCTCGGGACGCCGATCAAGCCCCCGTTCCCCGACGGCCTCGAGCAGGTGATCGTCGGGATGGGCTGCTTCTGGGGCGCGGAGCGAATCTTCTGGCGCCTGCCCGGCGTCTACACGACCGCGGTCGGCTACGCGGGCGGCTACACGCCGAACCCGACGTACGAGGAGGTCTGCTCTGCGAAGACGGGCCACGCCGAGGTCGTGCTCGTCGTCTTCGACCCGAAGGAGATCTCCTTCGATGAGATCCTGCGCGCGTTCTGGGAGGGCCATGACCCGACCCAGGGCATGCGGCAGGGCAACGACGTCGGCACGCAGTACCGCTCGGCGCTCTACTGGACGTCCGAGGCGCAGCGCGAGGCTGCCGAGGCGTCGCGCGACCGCTACGCGACGGAGCTCCGCGGCGCCGGCTACGGCGAGGTGACGACGGAGCTGGCCCCGGCCGGCGAGCTCTTCTACGCCGAGGACTACCACCAGCAGTACCTGCACAAGAACCCGAGCGGCTATTGCGGCATCGGCGGAACCGGCGTCGCGTGCCCGGTCGGGCTCGGCGTCTCGCAGAGCGTGTGACCGATCCGACGGTCACCGATCCGGACAAGTACCGCACGATCTTCGAGAACGAGCGGGTGCGCGTGCTCGAGTACCGCGACGAGCCCGGCCAGGCTACGAACCCGCACGAGCACCCGGACAGCGTCATGGTGACCCTCAGCTCGTTCGACCGTCGCCTGTCGGCCGGCGGCACGACCCGCGACGTCCGTCTGGAGGCGGGTGAGGTTCGGTGGCTCGACGCCCAGACGCATTCCGGTGAGAACACCGGCGAGACACCGACGCACGTCGTCTTCGTCGAGCTCAAGGAGGCGCCGGCGCCGGACACGGCCGGCGACGAGTCCGGCCCGCTCGGGCCGCGCTAGTCGAGTTACCCGAACGGCAAGACGCAGGGTGCCCGCACGTCGGCGCGCTTCCCGATGCGAGAAGCTAATGGGCCGACCGGCAGACCGGGGCGCTGCGACCGACGAACGAAAGGAACGGCATGACCTCAGCGATACAGGACACCGAGCTCAAGGCTCGTCACCGCGCGATGTGGGCCTCGGGCGACTACCCCAGGATGGTGGACACGTTCCTCCTCCCGCTCGGCCCGCGGCTCGTGGACGCGTGCGGGATCGAGCCCGGGATGCGCGTCCTCGACGTCGCGGCTGGAACGGGCAACGCCGCGATTCCGGCCGCCCAGCGCGGCGCCGACGTGACCGCGAGCGACCTCACCCCCGAGCTCTTCGACGCCGGACGCCGCCGGGCCGAGGCGGAGGGGGTCGAGCTCGAGTGGGTTGCGGCGGATGCGGAGAACCTGCCGTTCGAGGACGGCTCCTTCGACGTCGTCATGTCCTCGATCGGCGCGATGTTCGCCCCGAGCCACCAGGCGGTCGCCGACGAGCTCGTCCGCGTCGCGCGCCCGGGCGGGACGGTCGGGCTCCTGAGCTGGACGCCCGAGGGGATGCTCGGCGCGCTCTTCCGGACGATGGGGCCGTTCGCCGCGCCGCCGCCGCCCGGTGCCCAGCCTCCGCCGCTCTGGGGCAGCGAGGAGCACCTGCGCGGGCTGACCGCCGACCGGGTCGACTGGCACACGTTCGAGCGCGACGTCCTCGAGATCACGGCCTTCGAGCATCCGCACGACTACGCGACGCACTTCAAGACGTACTACGGGCCGACGATCGCCGTCCAGGCGAACGCCCGCAAGGAAGAGCGCGAGGCGGAGTTCGAGGAGGCGCTCGACCGGTTCAGCGACGAGTGGAACCGCGGCACGGCCGACCGGGCGCGCTTCGAGAAGGAGTACCTCGTCGCCGTGGGCACGCGTGCCTGACGCACGACCGCACGCTCCGTAGTCACCCGCACGACGTTCCGTCGGCGCCCGGATGCCGGGCGCCGGCGGGGCGTCGACGCTGTGGGCATGGCGGACGACGCTGCCGTCGACCTCTTCTGGCTTCCGCTCGGCGCGGGTGGGCACTCCGTGCGCCTCAACGGACGGGTGTTCGAGGCGGTCGCCGCAAGGCTCGCGGACCGGGCGCCCTGCGACCTCTACCACTCGGCGCTCGAGGTACGCGTGCCGGAGGGGACGTACGTGATCGAGATGACCCCCATTCCCAGGGGCGGCGGCGCCGATCGCGGAGTCGTCGTGGAGGGCGCCGTCGGGAGCCGTCTCGCCGGGCACCTCCGGATCTTCCGCTACGAGGTGCGCCGCTGGCTCGGCGGCGAGATCCCGGACGTCGCCGAGGCGGTCGAGAGCCCGGAACGCCTGACCGCTGACCCGGAGATCGCCCGGCGCGTCCTCGACCTCGTCCCCGAGGTGCCGACGCCGGTCTGGGGTCGCGACGAGCTCCGCGCGGGCGAGATGTGGAACTCGAACTCGCTGATCTCCTGGCTGGTCGTGCGAAGCGGCCTCCCCCTTGCGTCGATCCGGCCGCCCGTGGGCGGACGCGCTCCCGGGTGGGACTCCGGGATCGCGGTCGCGCGCCGCCGTGGGCAAGCTCCGCCAGACACCCGCTCGACGGGCGCTACCCTTTCGGCGTGACGCACCGGCCTCAGGGCGCGTGGCACGTCACGCACCTGGACGAGCTGCCTCGAGTCGCCAACGGCGGCCTCTGGCGTCCCGTGCGCCGGCAACTCGGCGTCACGGGGTTCGGCATCAACGCGTACACGGCCGAGGCGGTCGGCGACGAGCTGATCGAGCCCCACGACGAGACGAGCGCCGGCTCCGGCCGCCACGAAGAGGTCTACATCGTCGTCGACGGAACGGCACGCTTCCGGGTCGCGGACACCGACATCGAGGCGCCGAGAGGCACCTTCCTGTTCGTGCCGCCCGGAACACACCGCGAGGCGACGGCCGGTGAGGCTCCGACCACGGTCGTCGTCGTCGGAGGCCGTCCCGGCTCGGCGCTGCCGGTGTCGCCGTTCGAGTACTGGTACGCGGCCGAGCCGGCCTACCAGGCGGGCGACTTCGAGGAGGCGGTCGCGATCGCGCGCGAAGGCCTGGCCGACTTCCCCGACCATCCTCACCTCAACTATCAGCTGGCCTGCTACGAGGCGCTCGCGGGCAACGCCGACGCCGCGCTCGCGTACCTGGAGGTCGCTTGCCGCGAGGAGCGCGTACGCGGCTGGGCGGCGGACGACGAGGACTTCGCCGGCCTCCACGGCGACGAGCGCTTCACGCGGCTGCTCCAGTCCGGCCCGTAGGTCGAGCCCGCCCGTCGTTACTCCGTTCGGAGGAGGAGGGTGTCGAGGCCGCGCACCACGCCGACTAGCCCTGGCACGCGACGCACCGCGAGGAGTGTCCCCTGGACGTACGGCTCGGGCGTCCCGCCCGCATCGTGGCGGATCGTGAGACGCTCGTCGGCCGCCCCGAACACGACCTCGGTGGAGACGACGAAGCTCGGCAGCCGCACCGAGTGGACCTGCGCGCCGCCGACCGTCGCGCCGCGCGCCTCCTGCGGGCCCTGCAGCTCCTCGATCGGGTGGCCGGGCTCAGGCCGGCGCACCTCGCCGAGCCGCTCGGCGAGCTCGCGCGCCGTCCCGCTCGGGACGTCGGGCTTCTCCACGCTCGCGTAGTCGACCACCTCCCACTGCCGAAGATGCCGCGCCGCAAGGAGCGCCGCCGCCTGGCACATCGCCGCGGTCACGGAGAAGTTCCCGGAGGCCACGACGCCCACCGACCGCTCGCGCGCGAGCGCGTCGATCTCCGCGAAGTCCTCCGCGGTCAGCCCGGAGCTGCCGACGACGACGCCGACCCCGGCCTCGACCGCCGCGAGCACGTTGGGCTTCACCGAGGTCGCGGAGGTGTAGTCGACGAGCACGTCCACGCCGTCCAGCGCCTCGGCCACCGAGGCGTGGACCGGCACGCCCAGCGTGCGGCCGCCGAGCGCCTCGCCCAGGTCGTCGCCCGCCGCCGAGCGAGCCACGGCGGAGACGAGCCGCAGGTCGTCCGCGGCGAGCACGGCGGGCACGAGCGCACGCCCGGTCCAGCCGGTCGCGCCCGCGATGCAGACGGAGATCACCCGCGGCAGCGTATCCCGCAGGCGAGGGGGCGGCCGGTCCGGCCGCCCCCTTCGCTCCTGCGGATCGGTCTACGGAATGAACGTGCCTTCCGGGCCGGCCGGAGCCGGGATGTGGAAGTTGCCGGGAACCTTCTTCCCCGGCACGCCGTTCACGGACTCCGTGGAGTACGCGTACGTCAGGATCGCGAACGCGACCGCGTCCGAGTTGACCTCGAGCGCATGGTCGTTGTTGTTCGCGAACGTGTCGCACGCCTCGTGGTAGCACGGGTCGAACTGTGCGCCCACGGTGCCGCCCCAGATCGCCGCCTGCTCGGCGGTCTTGGGAACCTCCGCGCCGGTGAAGAGCCCGCCGGCGGGGATGTTGTTGAGGATGAACGCCTGGTAGTCGCTCCGTCCGCTGAACTGCGTGTCGTCGTACGGCTCGCCGCGCAGGGTGTAGAACGACTCGAAGATGTCCTCGATCGCGACCGACCCGTCCGGGATGGGGACGCCCGCCGGCGGCGGGAAGCTCGACTGGTCGCCGTCGTACACCATGAAGATGTAGTTCGGCGAGCCGATCATGTCGAAGTTCAGGTAGAGGGCGATCCGGTCCCTCTCCGCCTGGCTCAGGCCGTTCACGTAGTTCGTCGAGCCGACGAGCCCGCTCTCCTCCGCGCCCCACCACGCGAAGCGGATGGTGTTCTGCGGCGTGAAGTTGGCGAGCTGCTCGGCGGCCTCGAGGATCGCGGCGCTGCCCGAGCCGTTGTCGTTGATGCCCGGCCCCGCGAGCACCGAGTCGAGGTGCGCGCCGGCCATCACGACGTTGTCGTCGTTCACGCCGGTCTTCTCGGCGAGCACGTTGAACGTGGGCAGGATCTGGCGCAGCGTGTTGGCGAAGACACGCATCACCAGGCCGGGCGTGCCGGCCAACTGCGCGCCCAGTGCGTAGGTGGTGCCGAGCACCGGGATGCCGCTCGTGTTGTTGGCGGTGAGCGTCACGGCCGGGATCCCCTGACGGCTCGGATCGGCGGTGTCGCCCTGGTTGAAGATCACGATTCCGACTGCGCCGGCCGCCGCGGCGTTCTCGGCCTTCAGCTCGAACGTGCAGACGCCTCGCTGGAGCAGGGCGATGTTCCCGGCCGGGAACCCCGTGAAGTCCGAGGCCTCGCAGCCGCTCGTCGAGGCGTTGCCCAGGCCGAGCTGCAGGTCGACGGGCGTGACCGCCGCCGTGACGTCACCCGGGTCGGACTGTGTGATCACCCCGAAGTCGACCCCTTCGACGTACGTGACGGGATTCGGCGCGATCTGCTGGAGCGTCGACGGGCCGACGACCTCGAACGCGAGGTAGTCGAACGCCTGCACCACCGGGTCGTAGCCGGCGGCCTCGAGCTTCTCGACCACGTAGTCGACCGAGGCGTCGTACCCCGGCGTGCCCGAGAAGCGATTCCCGTCGTTCGCGTCGGCGATCGCCTGGAGCGCCGCCTGGTGCTCCCGAACCTCGCCGAGCCGGATGCACTCGAGCAGTTTCGGATAGGTGTTGTTCGCACGGTTGTCGCAGGCCTTCTGCGCCGGCGCTGCAACCGCCTCGCCGGCGGGCACGATCGCCGCCACCGCGAGGGCCATGACCGCCATGCGCCGGACGCCTCTGCGCCCGAGCGCTCGTGTGAGTCCCGACAATGTTCTCCTCCCTCACTCGCTTCCGGCCGAGCGCCGCGTCGTGGCCGCCCGGCCGCAGGGGGCGGAGGATACTCCTCGCGCCCGGAAACCGAAGCAACAGGTTGGAGGAGGTTCGTGCACGGCCCGACCGTCGCCCGTCCCGGCGGGCTACCGGCCGGGGATCTCACCCTTCACGAATCTTCCAGAAGCTGTCCTTGCGAACGATCTTGCCGTCTTCTCCGAACGTCCAGATGTCGCATCCCCGCACGTCGACCCGGACGCCCTCGGTGGTGGTGCCGCTGATTGTCCACTCCGAGACCCCCCGGTTCCCGCAGGCGAAGTGGTCGTCGTTCCCGTAGCGGACGTCCGGGATGCCCTCGAACCGCGCTGCCAGCCCTCGACGGACCTCCTCCTTGCCGACGAAGCGTCGCCCCCAGCGTTCGGGCCCACGTGGGGCCTCGAACACACAGTCCTCGTCGAAGTGGGACATGATCGCGTCGAGGTCGTGCTTGTTGAAGCTGCCCAGCACCGCACGAAGCATCTCCGTCTGATTCTCCGGCGTCGCAGCCACGCTCTAGGAGCTCCCGCCCGCCGGTGCGCCGCCGAAGCCGATCTCGTTCCCGTCGGAGTCGCGGTAGGTCGCCTTGCGAACCCCGTTCGAGTAGGTCTCGCGCTGCGCCGGTTCGATTCCGCGTGCGTCGATCTCGTCGACGAGCGCGTCGAGGTCGTCGACGAAGATCGTCACGGCCGAGCGGCCGGCCCGAGCCCGGTCCTCCTCGATGAAGACGAAGCCGTGCTCGCTGAGCTCCCAGACGCACTCGGTCTCGTGCGGGACGAAGCTGGGCGGCGCGCCGAAGAGCTGCTCGTACCAGGGTCGGGCCTCGGCGTAGTCGGACACGAGCACGCCGGCGAACAGATCGACCACGCCGTGGATCGTACTCCGTCCGTAGGGCCGGTCGCGACCGCGGCCGGCACGGTCGCCTAGCGCTCGAGGATCTCGATTCTGTAGCCGTCCGGATCGCGGACGAAGCAGAGGCGCGAGCCGCCCTTCCGCACCGTGTACGGCGGGCGCTCGGGCTCGATGCCCTCGCCGGCCAGCCGCTCGAGCGTCCCGTCGAGGTCGTCGACGGTCACGGCGATGTGGCCGTAGCCCGTGCCGACGTCGTAGCCGCCCTCCGGGATCTCGAAGTTGTGCGTCAGCTCGAGCCGGTCGCCGTCGCCGGGGAGGCCCATGAAGATGTTGACCGCCTCGTCGCGGATCGGCAGGCGGCGCCGCTCCTCGAACCCGAGCGCCTCGTAGAACGCGACCGACCGGTCGGGATCGGTAATCCGGTAGCAGGTGTGGATGAGCTCCACGCGGCAATCGTAGACGCCCGTCGTGCGAAGCGAGATCGAGGCTACGATGCCCGGCAACCGGGTGGGGAGCGCCATGTGCCCCCGCCGGCGAGGCCGGAGCGACGAGATTCACCTCCGGCGGAACGGTTTGAGGGCACAACCCGGTCTAGGACGACTCCGCGTCGAGGGCCGGCACACGCGACTGGGGGATGCCGATGACTTCGACCAGGAAGACCGGGATAGCCGTAGGAGCGTTGTTCCTGACGCAAACGGTCTCGTATTCTGATCGGCAGCGCGCTCGTCGACTCTGCCGTGGGAGCTCCAGACGACCTCGCGAATCTGAACGAGACCCAGGCACGGCTCGGCGTGTTCCTGGAGTTCGTCAACTGCGCCGCCGTGATCGGAGTCAGCGTGCTCCTGTTCACGGTCCTGCGGAGGTACCGGGAAGGCATGGCGCTCGGCTATGCCGCCACGAAGATCGTCGAGTCGGCGCTCCTCTTCGTTAGCGCTCTCTCGTCCTGCTCGCCCTCGCCGTCGGGCAGGAATACGCCGGAGCAGATGCGGCGAACGCGTCGCAGCTCGAGACCCTGGGACGGCTCGCGATGGACGCGTACGACCTTGCGTTCCCGCTGGCCATGATCGCGCTCGGCACGGGCAGCCTTCTGCTCTGCTACGTCCTGTACAGGTACAGGCTCGTTCCGCGCGCCCTGGCGGTGCTCGGCTTCCTCGGATATCTGGCGCTGTTCGCGAGCGGCTGGCTGGAGATCGCCGGCGAAAGCGTTGCGTACGCGCTGTACATCCCCGGTGGCCTCTTCGAGATCGCGTTCCCGCTGTGGCTGATCGCCAAGGGGTTCAGCGAGCCCGCGGTCGCCCCTCGCGATCCGATCCCGGCTCGCGCGTAGCGATCATCGGGTGAAGGACGGCGCCGAGGCCGGACGCGTCGCCGCGTCCGGCCTCGCGTTCGTCTATTCGTGCGGCGGCAGGAACAGGTCGGTCTCGTAGCTGTTGAGAACAGCCGTCACGTGCAATCCGGCGTGCGCGATCGGGGCGCCGACCGGGTTGAGCGTGACGAGCGTCGGAACGCTCCAGATGACGTCGCCGCTCACCGCCCGCCCCACCTTCTCGGAACGGAAATCGCTGTACCCGAGGTGGTAGGACGCGGTCATGGCGAGCGACGCCACGAGCGCCGCGAGCCCGATCGCGATCTTCCCGGCCCAGCGCTCACGGAGCTTCGTCCCGGCGAAGGCCGCGAACACGACGAGGATCGGGAAGACGGAGAGCAGCAGGCCGTCCGCCAGCCCGTAGACGACGCCGCGCCAGAGGACGGCGGCCGCCAGCTCGAGCCCGTCAGGCCGAGCGGTGGCGTCCTCCGCCCGCAGGGCGACGAGCGCCATGACGCCCGCCCCCACGAGACCGAGGACGAGCGCGAGCCTCCACCGCCGGCGGAGCATCCCGCCGAGCGACTGCTCCGTCGCCCTCGCCCATGCGACGAAGAACACGACGACCGAGGCCGCGTAGATCCCGTAGTAGAGATCGCGCGGCAGGCCCAGCGTGTCCGCGAGCACGAACGAGACCAGGAAGCCGAAGACGAGCCCGGCGCCCAGCCACACGACGTGCTGGACGCGCAACGAGAGCCGTTCCGAGGTCAACCCACCACGCCGTTCGAATACGTGCGTGCTCATTGCGGGTCACCTCCTTTCCGACTCCAGCGTCGCGTGCGCCGAAGCGACGCGCATCCGTGCGCTCCCCGATCCGCATCCGGGTTTTTTCGGCTACAGCTCCGGCTCGTCTTGCTGTCGGGCAAGCGGCGGGCCCCGGTTTCCCGGGGCCCGCCGCATCCGACTGCTGCGTCCTCCCGCCCGCTTACTTGAAGCGGAAGAGCGCGGTGTGCTCGGTGTTGTCGCTGAGGACGAGAACGAGCGTCCTGCAGGTGCCCTTCCACGTCCTCGACGTCTTCCAGTCGACCTGGTACTTGCCGTCGGCAAAGGTGACGGCAGAGAACGACTCGTCCGGCGAGCCGACGCCCGTCCAGGCGGCCTCACCGGTCTCGCAGTCCGCGGACTCCGAGTAGACGTCCGTCACGTCCGCGGGATCGCTGTGCCCGCTGATCGCGAACCTCAGCGGAACCGTCGCGCCCGCCGTCCGCACGTTCGTGCCGGCGACGACCGGGGCGAGGAAGCCCCCGAACTCGTACTGCTCGCCGATCGAGAACCGCGCGACGCCGCGGGACGTGTTCCCCGCCAGGTCGAGGGCCAGCCAGCGGACCGTGGTGTTCTCCGAGAACTCGAACACCTCGCCCGGCCGGCGCAGACCCTGCCGCTCCCACTTCGGCGACTCGA
>Ga0299913_10000028_pt1 | contig 62682 bp, 52 predicted proteins | sample RVTome_9_FD_201360 | JGI IMG/M metagenome (GOLD analysis project Ga0299913, IMG submission 201360) | Soil microbial communities from uranium-contaminated site in the Upper Colorado River Basin, Wyoming, United States - RVT155D38 (version 2) ... | reverse complement strand
CCTCGGCGCCGCCCTGGCCGGCCGCCCGTCGCTCCTGCTCGAGCCGAACGCGGTGCCCGGGACCGCGAACCGGTGGCTGTCGCGCTGGGCGAGCGACGCGGCGCTCGCCTTCGACGCCTGTGCCGGGCGGCTCCACTGCGGTGGAGCGGTCACCGGCGTGCCGGTGCGCGCCGAGTTCGCCGCCCTGCCCGACGAGCCGCCGCGCCGCGAGCCGCTCCGGGTGCTCGTCGCCGGCGGCAGCCAGGGGGCCGAGCAGCTCAACCGGCTGGTGCCGGCGGCGCTGGGGCGGCTCGCCGCGGACGGCCGGCTGCCCGCGCTCTCGGTCTTCCACCAGGCGGGCCGCGGCAAGGTGGAGTCGACCGAGGAGGCGTATCGCGCCGCCGGGATCGCCCTGCGTGGCCCGACCGGCCGTGCGGCGACCGGCGAGACGGCGGGCGGCCGATCGGATGCCGCCGCCACGGCCGGGCCGGCGGGCGGCGCAGTTTCGCAGGAGACCGCCTCCGGCCGGACCGGCGACGCGGCGGCCGGAGGGCCGGCCGAGCCCGGTCCGGACGTGACGGTCGCCGACTTCGTCGCCGACATGGCCTCGGAGGTCGGCGCCGCCCACCTCGTGGTCTCGCGCGCGGGGGCGATCACCGCGGCCGAGATCTGCAACGCCGGCCGCGCCTCGCTGCTCGTACCGCTGACGCTGGCCGGCGGCCACCAGGCGGACAACGCCCGCACGCTCGAGGAGGCCGGCGCCGCCCTCGTCCTCCCCTCGACCGGCTTGACCGGCGAAGCCCTCGGCGAGGCCCTCGGCGCGCTGCTCGCCGACCGCGGCCGGCTCGCCGCGATGGGTCGAGCGGCCCGGGCGATGGCGCGGCCCGACGCCGCCGCGGCGATCGCCGACCGGGTCGAGCGACTCGCCGCGCGCGAGGCCGGCTCTCGGGCCGGGAAGGAAACCGCCTGATGGTCATCTTCGAGCGCTTCGGCCTCTCCCGCCTCCACTTCATCGGCATCGGCGGCACCGGGATGAGCGGCATCGCCGAGGTCCTGCTCAACCTGTCGCTCGAGATCAGCGGCTGCGACAAGGCGAAGGGCGAGGCGACCGACCGGCTCGAGCGGCTCGGCGCCACGATCTGGGAGGGGCACGGGGCCGACCACCTCGACGGGGTCGACGTCGTCGTCAAGTCGTCGGCGGTCCCCGACGACAACCCGGAGATCGTCGAGGCGCAGCGGCGCGGCATCACCGTCGTCCGCCGGGCCGAGATGCTCGCCGAGCTGATGCGGCTCAAGTACGGCGTCGCGCTCGCCGGCACCCACGGCAAGACGACGACCACCTCGATGGTCGGCGCGGTGCTGACCGAGGCGGGGCTCGACCCGACGGTGATCGTCGGCGGCCGCATGCGGGCGCTCGGCACCGGCGCGCGGATCGGCCGCGGCGACTACCTGGTGGCCGAGGCGGACGAATTCGACCGCTCGTTCCTGCGGCTCCACCCGGTGATCGCCGCGGTGACGAACATCGACCTCGACCACCTCGACACCTACCGCGACCTCGCCGACATCGAGGACGCCTTCGTCGAGTTCGCCAACCGGGTGCCGTTCTTCGGCCGCGCGATCCTCTGCATCGACGACCCGAACGTGCAGAAGATCATGCCGCGGATCGACCGGCGGATCGCCACCTACGGCCTGTCCGCCCAGGCCGAGCTCGCCGGCTACGACGTGCGGCCGATCCCCGGCGGCAGCCGCTTCCGGGTGCGCGAGGCGGCGAACGGCCCACTCGGCGAGATCGAGCTGCCGATGCCGGGGCTCCACAACGTGCGCAACGCGCTGGTCGCGGTGGCGGTCGCCCGGGCGATGCAGGTCGACTTCGAGGTCGTCGCCCGGGCGCTCGGCGCCTTCGGGGGGGTCCACCGCCGGTTCGAGCGGCTCGGCACCTGGCGCGGAGCCAGCGTGGTCGACGACTACGCCCACCACCCGACCGAGCTCGCGGCCACTCTCGAGGCGGCGCGTCAGTCCTACCCCGAGGCACGCATCCACCTCGTCTTCCAGCCGCATCTCTTCAGCCGCACCCGGGACCTCGCCGCCGAGTTCGGCGGCGCGCTCCTCGGCGCCGACGTGGCGCTGGTCACCCCGATCTACCCGTCGCGCGAGGACCCGATCCCGGGCGTGACCTCCGAGCTCGTCGTCGGCGAGGCGCGCGCCCGCGGCCACCGCAACGTCGCCCTCGCCGAGACCCTCGACGATGCGGTCGAGCGGCTGTGCGGCTCGGTGCGCGAGGGCGACCTGGTGCTGACCGCCGGGGCGGGCAACATCAACCGGCTCGCCGAGACCCTGGTCCGGGGGCCCGACGGCGAGGAGACCGTGGCGTGAGCGCGCTCCGCGAGGTCACCGAGCCGGGCGGGCTCCCGCGCCGCGAGGCGGACGCGGCCGGAGCCCGCGAGGCAGCAGGCACGCCGCTCCCCCTGCGCGGCAGCCGCTACCGGTGGCACGGCTCGCCGGCCGAGGACGATCGGACCCGGCGCCCGGGCGCCGGCCCGACGGCCCGCGGCCCGGTCGGCACCGAGGTGCTGCCCTTCCGCCGCCGCGCGGTCCGCCCCCGCCGGCGCCGCCGGAGCCTCTGGCTGCGCCTCCTCGGCCCGCTCGCCACCGCCGCGCTCCTCGTCGGGGCGCCGACGGCGCTCGCCGGCTGGGTGTTGACGACCCCCCGGTTCGCCCTGCGCGAGATCGCGGTCGCCGGGACCGAGCGGGTGCCGCAGCAGTGGGTGGAACGGGCGGTCGAGCCGTTCCGCGGCGAGCACCTCTTGACCCTCCGCCTCGCCCGGGTCGAGGCCGCCGTCGCCGGCCACCCGTGGATCGCCTCGGTGTCGATCGCCAAGCGGCTGCCGGACGGCCTCGCGGTCGAGATCGCCGAGCGGCGGGCGGCGGCGCTGGTGCCGGCGCCGGAGGGGGAGCCGGGCGGGCCGTGGCTCGCCGACGCCGAAGGGCGGCGGATCGTGCGCGCGACCGCGGAGGAGGCCGAGGGGCTGACGCTGGTCGTCCCCTCGAGGTGGGACGGGGGCGGGCGCGACGGCGCGGGGCGGGTCGCCGCGGTGCCGGCCGCCCTCGAGCTGGCGCGGGAGATCGCCCGGGCCGAGCCGGTGTGGGCGGCGGGGCTCGAGCGGCTCGAGTCGCTCGGCGACGGCGACTTCCGGGTGTGGACCGCGGCCCTCCCCTTCCCGGTGCGGGTCGAGCGGGGCCGGCTCGAGCCGGCGGCCGAGCGGCTCGGCGACGTCCTGCCGGCGCTCGCCGCACGGCGGCCGGAGCTGGCGCGGGTGGCCGAGGCCGACCTGCGGTTCCCCGGGCGGCTGGTGCTGCGCCCGGCGCCCGAGGAGACGAGCGGGGCGCAGGCCCGCGGACCGGCGGTCGAGGTGCCGGCGGCCGGGGGGTCGCCCCGCGCGGTCGAGGTGGCGGGGCCGGCGGTGCAGGAGGAGGCGGACGAGCGGGGCGGGGCCGGTGCCGCGGCGGCGCCGGAGCCGGGCAGCGTGGAGAGCCGACCAACGGACCGGAGAGAGGTGGGCTGATGACGAAGCCGGAAGACTACTGCGTCGGGATCGACATCGGGTCGTCGAAGGTCGGGGTCCTCATCGGCCACGTGGACGAGGGCGGAGCCCTCGAGGTGGTCGGCCGCGGGCTGGCCCCGAACCGCGGCACCCGACGGGGCAACATCGTCAACGTCGAGGCCACGGTCGAGGCGCTCAAGGCGGCGAGCGAGGAGGCCGAGGTGATGGCCGGGGTCGAGATCTCCCGCGCCTACGTCGGCGTGGCCGGCGTCGACGTGCGGAGCGTCAACTCGCGCGGCATGGTCTCGGTGGCGCGCAAGGACCGCGAGATCACGCCGCAGGACGTCGCCCGCGTGCTCGAGGCCGCCCAGTCCGCGGCGCTGCCGTCCGACCGGGAGATCCTGCACGCGATCCCGCAGGAGTTCCTCGTCGACGAGCAGGGCGGGATCGCCGAGCCGGTCGGCATGCTCGGCAGCCGTCTCGAGGTCACCGTCCACCTGGTCACCGGCAACGTCACCCGCTCGAAGACGCTGCTGACCTGCGTCAACCGCGCCGGCATCGAGGTGTCGCGGATGGTCTTCGAGCCGCTCGCCACCGCCGAGGCGGTGCTCTCGCCGGACGAGCGCGAGCTCGGCGTCCTGATGGTCGACATCGGCTCGGGGACGACCGACTACGCGCTCTTCGCCGACGGCGAGGTCTACCACTCGGCGGTGATCCCGATCGGCGCCGGCCACTTCACGAACGACCTGGCGATGGTGCTGCGCACCCCGTTCGCCGAGGCCGAGCGGATCAAGACCCGGAGCGGCTGCTGCCTCGCCGGGCTGGTCACCTCCGAGGAGGGGATCGCCGTGCCTTCGGTGGCCGGCGGCGCCGAGCGGGTGGTCCCCAAGCGCGAGCTGTGCGAGATCCTCCAGCCCCGCGCCGAGGAGCTGTTCAGCCTGGTCCGCGACGACCTCGAAAAACAGGGCCTCGAGGAGCCGCCGCGCAGCGGCGTCGTCTTGACCGGCGGCGGCGCCCAGCTCGACGGCCTCCTCGAGATGGCCGAGCAGATCTTCGACGCCGGCGTCCGCTACGGCCTCCCCCAGGGGCTCGGCGGGCTGATCGACGTCATCAGCTCGCCCGCGTGGACGACCGCCTCGGGCCTGCTGCTCTACGGCCGCGCCGCCGAGCGCGAGGCGGGCCGCAAGCGCCGGCGTGCCGGCTTCTCCATGGGCCGCGTGGTCGGCAGCCTCAAGGGCATGTTCCAGGACCTCCTCTGACTCTGACTCCGACTCCGACTCCGACTCCGACTCCGACTCCGACTCCGACTCCGAAATGAAACGAATCGCACCGAGACCACTTCCCGAAAGGGGACCCGAGATGATCCTGTTCGACGACCAAGAGACCGCCCGGGAGCTGCCGATCGCTCTCGCCGAGGACGCGGACGCGCTGCCGGCCAAGATCAAGGTGATCGGCGTGGGCGGCGGCGGCGGCAACGCCGTCAACCGGATGATCGACGCCCAGCTCCGGGGCATCGAGTTCATCGCCACGAACACCGATCTGCAGGCGCTGCGCAAGTGCCGCGCCCCGACGAAGCTCCAGATCGGCGGCATCCTGACCAAGGGTCTCGGCGCCGGCGCCGACCCGGAGATCGGCCGCAAGGCCGCGCTCGAGGACACCGAGCAGATCCTCGAGGTCCTCGACGGCGCCGACATGATCTTCCTCACCGCCGGCCTGGGCGGCGGCACCGGCGGCGGCGCGGCGCCGATCCTCGCGTCGCTGGCGGCCGAGATCGGGGCGCTCACCGTCGCCGTCGTCACCAAGCCGTTCGCCTTCGAGGGCCGCCGCCGGATGAAGCACGCCGAGCAGGCCGTCGAGGAGCTCCGCGGCTCGGTCGACACCCTGATCACCATCCCCAACGAGCGCCTGCTCTCCTTCGTCGAGCGCGGCACCCCGCTGTCGGAGGCCTTCCGCATCGCCGACGACGTCCTGCGCCAGGCGGTCCAGGGGATCAGCGACCTGATCACCGTCCCCGGCGAGGTCAACGTCGACTTCGCCGACGTGCGCACGATCATGACCGGCATGGGCATGGCGCTCATGGGCACCGGCATCGCCAAGGGCGAGAACCGCGCCCTCGAGGCGGCCCAGCGGGCGATCTCCTCGCCGCTGCTGGAAGAGACCTCCATCCAGGGGGCCAAGGGCGTGCTGCTCAACGTCTCGGGCGGTCTCGACATGACGCTCCACGAGGTCGCCGAGGCGGCCCGGATCATTCAGGAGTCGGTCGACGAGGAGGCCAACATCATCTCCGGCATGGTCATCGACCAGGCGCTCGAAGACTCGATGAAGGTCACCGTCATCGCCACCGGCTTCGACCGCCCGGTCTCGGCCCCGGCCACCGCCCAGCCCGACTTCCCCTTCCGCCGCCCCGAGCCCGGCCCGCGCGCGGTCGACCGCCCCGCGATCGAGCGCAACGCCGAGCGGGCCGCGGCCGCCGAGCCCGAGCGCCGCCCCGACCCCGAGCCCGCCCGCCCCGAGCCCGAGGACGAGGAGGAGCACGTCCCCTTCTACCGCAAGGTCATCGCCCACGCCCGCGGCGAAGACCCCCACGGCTACGGCCCCAACTGGTCCAACGTCGACGACTACGACATCCCGACCGTGCTGCGGAAGCAGATGGACTGAGCCGGGAGGCGATCTCCGCGGCTACAATGAATGGCGCCCCATGCCCGACGACCGCAGGCTTCCGAGGCCAGAGGACATCGAGATCCTCGACCGCACGATGGCTGAGATCTATCGAGGGATGACCGGAGCGGAACGGCTCGCCGTCGCGAACCGGATGTTCCGATCTGCCCGCTCGATGCTGCGGTCCCACCTGCGCACCGAGCATCCCGACTGGGGCGAAGAGCGGGTCGGCAAAGAAGCGGCGCGCAGGCTCTCTCGTGGGGCCGTCTGACCTCCTCCGGCGGGTCGTCGAGGTCCTGGAAGCGCTGGGTGTGCCCTACCTCGTCACCGGATCGACGGCGACCATCTTTTACGGAGAACCTCGGTTCACGGTCGATGTCGACGTCGTCGTAGACCTCCCGCCGGATGGCGTTTCCGACTTGATCGCCGCTTTCCAGAGCGACGAGTACTACGTCGACGAGGATTCGGCTCGACGCGCAGTCGCCCACAGGAGTCAGTTCAACATCATTCATCCCTCCTCCGGGCTCAAGATCGACGTCATCATTCCGGAGGGCGGTCCCTTCGACCGAAGCCGTTTCCGCCGAGCCCGTCGCATTCGCCCGGATCCGACATTCGAGGCCACCTTCGCCAGCCCCGAGGACGTCATCCTCAAGAAGCTCCTCTACTATCGAGAGGGCGGCTCTGAGAAACACCTCCGGGACATCACGGGAATCTTGGCAGTGAGCAGCCAGGGCCTGGATCGGCGGTACATCTTGCATTGGGCCCGAAAGCTCGATGTCGAGGATCTCTGGCGAACGGTCGTGGAGCGAGCGGCGCGCTCATCGTCGAGCGAGCATTAGGCGTTGCAGACCGTCCTCTTCGTCGCCGCCTGGTCGTTGATCATCGGCCTGTCGATCCCGCTCGTCCTGCGCCGGGTGCGGCCAAACGCCTGGTACGGGCTGCGGGTGACGGCGACGTTCGCCGACGAGTGGGTGTGGGAGGAGGCGAACGCGAAGTCCGGGCGCGATCTCGTCGTCCTCGGCATCGTGGGGATCGTGCTCGCGCTCGGCCTCCGCGACCTGCCGCCCCTCGCCTACATGGTCGTCAACGCGGTCACCGCCACGGCCGGAGCGCTGCTCGTCGCGGCCGTCGGGATCGTCCGGGCGAACCGACTGTTGCGGACGCGGCGGTCCGCCGCCGCGGCCGACGAGACTGAGCCCGGCGTGAGCTGAAGCGAGGCGTCTCACCCGTTCGCGACCCACCCGGTCGGGCCGCCGACTCTCGCCTCCTGGCCGATAAGCTACCGGCGTGGCCCTCTCCCGCGAACGGCTCTACTGGACGCTCGGCGGGATCGCCGTGCTGGTCACCTGGGCCACGCTCACCTGGGCGCGGGCCGTGGCGGAGTGGCTGCGCGACCGGGACCTGATCACCGAGACGATGTGGGCGATCTTCGCGGCCGCCGCCGGGGCGGTGCTGCTGTTCGTCGTCCGCCAGCGGCCGCGGTGGCTGGAGCTCGCGGTGCTCGCGGGGTTCGGCGCCGTCTATCTCCTCGCGATCCTGCCGCTGATGGGGCGGCCGGAGGAGGCGCTCCACTTCGTGCAGTACGGGGTGGTGGGCGGGCTGTTCTACGCGGCGCTCGCCGAGCGGGGGGGGCGGCCGGCGGCCCGCGCCGATGCGGCGCCCGGTGCCCCGCGCCCGTGGGTCGGCCGGCCCGGGGCGGCGGCGCTCGTCGCCTTCCTGCTCACCGCCGGGGCCGGGTGGATCGACGAGGGGATCCAGCACCTCCTGCCCGAGCGGGTGTACGACCTCCGCGACGTGGGCTTCAACGCGGCGGCGGGGGCGCTCGCGATCGCCGCGATCGCCTGCCGCCGCTGGGCGCACCGGCGCCCACGAGGTCCCGAGACCGACGCGAGGAGTTTGACTTAGTCCTCTAGCTGAGCTAACCTCTTGGGGTGAGCATCGATCCGAAGAAAACCGCCGGCCTCCCCGACAGGGAAGGCTGGGGCTCGGTCGTCAACGTGCACGAGGCGAAGACCCACCTTTCTCGCATCCTGAAGCGGGTGGAGATGGGCGAGGAGATCGTTTTCGCCCGCGGAGGAAAGCCGGTCGCCAAGCTGGTGCCTCTCGAACCTCCACGACCGAAGCTGCGCGTCTTCGGAGGAGACGAGGGTCAGGTCTGGATCGCGGACGATTTCGACGCACCGCTGCCGGACGATCTGCTGGATCTCTTCTACAAGTGAAGTATCTCCTCGACACTCATACTTGGCTCTGGCTCGCGGTCGAGCCCGACCGGATTTCTCCGTCCGTCTTGGCTCGGTTCGAGAATCCGGCGCGTGCCCTGCTGGTCTCGGTCGCCTCGGCGTGGGAGATCGTGATCAAGCACCAGCTCGGCAAGCTCCGGCTGCCCGAGGCGCCCGGCCGCTACATGGAAACGCGCCTCCAGAGGTACCAGGCTACGGCCCTGCCGATCGAGCTCCGTCACGCGCTCCAGGTCTCGCACCTCCCGCTCCACCACCGCGACCCGTTCGACCGCATCCTGGTCGCCCAGGCGCAGGTCGAGCGCGCGGTGCTGGTGACGACGGACCGCAAACTCGCGCCCTACGACGTCGAGATCCTGTGGGCCGACGAGATGGCGGCGACCGACCTGCACGAGCCGCCTGCCGCCTACGACGCGGCCCGGCCGGATTGAGCTCGCGCCCCAGCCGCGCCGGGTGGCAGGACGGTGCGCCCGTCGTCCCCGTGGACGAGCTCGCCGCAGACGATCTCGAGGGCGCGGGGGAGGATCTCGAAGGTGGCGGGCGCGTCGCCGATCGGCTCGCCGTCGGCGTTGAAGGGGAGCGGCGGGTCGGCCTCGACCTCGACCCGCTGCGCCCGCCGCCAGACGACGTGCTCGCTGTCCTCGTGGCGGCCGAGGAGCGCGCGGGGGAGGAGGCCGGCGAGCTGGGCCGCCGTCGTCTCGCGGAAGACGAGGACGTCGAGGGCGCCGTCGTCGAGCCGGGCCGACGGCGCGGCGGGGATGCCGCTGGCGACGTAGCGGGCGTTGGCTACGACCATCGCGTAGAGGTCGACCTCGAGCTCCTCCTCTCCGTCGAGGACGATGCGCGCGTGGTGGGCGGTGAGCTCCGGGATCGCCATCGCCGCCGAGCGTACGTAGGCGAGCGGCCCCCAGCGCCGCTTGACCTCGGGGTCCATCAGCTCGTCGATCTCTTTCGAGAAGCCGCCGGCCGACACGTTGAGGAAGTAGCGAGTCGCGGCACCCGCGCTGGCGCGGGCGACGTCGATCCGCCGGGTGCGGCCGCGGCAGAGCACCTCCACCGCCTCGTCGAGCTCGGCCGGCACGCCGATCGACCGCACGAAGTCGTTGCCGGTGCCGAGCGGGACGACGCCGAGGCGGACGGCGGAGAGGTCGACCGCCAGGCCGTTGAGGACCTCGTTGAGCGTCCCGTCTCCCCCGGCCGCGACGACGAGCTCGAAGCCGTCCTCGGCCGCCTGCCGCGCGAGCTCGGTCGCGTGCCCCTCGCCCTCGGTCTCCCGCACCTCGGCGCCGGAGAGCCGCCCGAGCGCCTCGCGGATCTCGGCGAGGGACGCGGCGCCGCCGGCCCGCGGGTTGAGGATGACGCGGGTGCGCATGACGGGGGACGACGAAGCAAGAACCGGTCCCGGGGTGGCTCGCATCCTGCTACGGAGAGGCGGCGACGATGACCGCCGAGACGAAGCCACGAACAGCCTGCGGGGCAGCCGGTCTCCTGCTCGCAGCCGCGATCGCCCTCGGCCCGCCGGCGGGCTGCGGCGCGCTCGGCTCGGGCACCGGCGGCGAGGGCGAGGACGCCGCCGCCGCGGGTACCGACGGCTTCACGGACGCCGCCGCCCCGGCCGCCGCCGGGGCCCAGGCCACCGCGGAGAGCCGGCCCGAGACCCCGGCCACCCCGCCCGGCGAGCCGCCTCCCCTGCCGCCCCCCTCGGCGGTCGGCCGCGACCTCTCGCCCGATCGCCTCGAGTACCTCTCCCGCTCCCTCGCCCAGCTCCGCCGGCTCGAGCGGGCGATCGGCGAGATGGGCGAGAACCGCGAGGCCGCCGCCGCCCTCGCCGTCGCCGCCCTCGCCGCCCACGGCAAGGCCGATCCGGCAGAGGCCGCCGGCAAGGTGCGCGAGGTCCTCGACGGCTGCCCCGGCCGGTGGGACAAGGCCGACTGTCAGCGCGGGCTCCTGTCGATCCAGCGGGTGGGGATCCAGTACCCCGAGGTGCTGCCGCCCCCGCTCGCCGAGCGGCTGCGGCGCGAGGCCGCGCGGGTCGCCCCGCCACCCGACCCGGCGGCGATCGCCAACCCCTGGCGCTTCCGGGAGACCGAGAACCAGCGGATGGTCCTCGTCGCCGGCACGCTCGCCGGCCACACCCTCGCCGGCACCGGCGACTCGCCCGCCGCGCGCGCCTGGGCCGACTACACGGCCTCCTTCCTCCGCGCCCACGACGCGGTCGGCTGGTACGAGGCGGACAGCCCGGGCTACCTGGGCATCTCGGTCGAGGCCCTGCTCCACCTCTACGACCTGGCGCCCGACGCCCAGGTCCGCCGGCTGGCCGAGCGCCAGCTCCACCTCCTTTTCGCCCGCTGGGCGGCGCGGCAGGTCGGCGGCGTGCCGGGCGGCGCGCGCACCCGCACCTACGTGCACTGGGCGTTGGGGGCGGACAACGACCCCTGGCGCGCCTGGGCGCACTACGCCGCCGGGGTCGGCGACCCGGCCGAGATCTCGTTCGGCGACTGGCCGGAGATCGCGGTCAGCGCCTACGAGTTCCCCGAGCCACTGCGCGCGCTGCTCCGCGACCGCCGGTCGCTGGGCACCTACGAGGTGCGCGAGCGGCGGCGGATCGACCCGGAGCGGCGCTCGCAGGTCGACGGCGCCGTCTACAGCTTCGTGACGCCGGACTACGTGCTCTCGGCGGCCCAGGCGGTCGACGGGCTGGAGCTCTCGGTCTCGGGCGGCCAGGAGATCGCCGCCACCCTCTTCCCCGAGGGGCCGGCGTTCGCGCCGCTCTACCTGTGGAGCCGGGCCGACACCTCGCGGCAGCATCGCTGGGCGAACCTGGTCTCCCGGGAGAGAGCGGTCGCCTCCCGGAACCTGCTCCTCGCCCGGATGGGTGCCGCGGACGCGCCGGGGTACGCCTACCTGTCGCCGCCCTGGAGCCGGCCCGAGCCGGCCGCCGGCCCGGTCCTCGTCGCCCGCTACGGCGACACCTGGGTCGCCCTGGTCACCGAGGACGGGTGGGAGGTCGCCCCGGCCCGCGAGCGGTTCCCCGAGCTCTTCGGCCGCGACAAGGCGTACGCCGGCGCCTGGGTCGCGGTGCCGCGCCGCCAGCCGGCGGCGATCGCGCTCGAGGTGGCGCGCGCGGACGAGGCGGGCTCCTTCGAGGCCTGGCGCGAGCGCGCCGCCCGCCTCCGTCTCGAGGTCGAGCGCGCCGGGGACGGGCCGGGCGGCGAGCCGGAGCTCCTCGCCTTCCGCTCGACGGACGGCCGTTCGTTCACCTTCCGGCCCGGGAGCGCCGCCGCCGTCGACGGCGAGCCGATCCGCGCGGCGGCCTACCCGCTGCTCGACTCCCCGTTCCTCGCCCGCGAGGAAGCGGCCGGCCGGCCGGCCGCCTGGCGGTTCCGCTTCCGCGACGTCGACTACGTCTTCCCGCCGCTCGACGGTGCGGACCGCCCCCAGACCCGGCCCTGACACCGACGAGCGATGGCCGAGATCCGCGAGATGCGACAGACGACCGGCGCCCTGGCGCTGCTGAAGGAGGCCTGAAACGGACCGGGGCCGGGGTCGCCAGTCCTGGCAGTCGTCAGCGGTCGCGGCGTACGGCTCGGCGGGTAGAGTCGGGCGGCCGACGACCCGATTCGATCCAACGGAAGGCGGGGCGATGCCCGGTGAGCTCGACGTCGCCGGCGCGCTGCGGGGCGAGCGCATCTTCGTCACCGGCGCGACCGGTTTCCTCGGCAAGGTGCTGGTCGAGAAGCTCCTCTGGTCGGTGCCGGAGGTCGGCCGGCTCGCGCTCCTCGTGCGCCCGGACGGCGGGCGCGGCGCCGACGAGCGCCTGCGCGACGAGGTGCTCGGCTCGCCGGCGATGGCCCGGCTGCGGGCGCTCCACGGCGAGCTGTGGGCGGCGCGGACGGCCGAGAAGGTCGAGGCGGTGGCCGGGGACCTCGGGCAGGACCGCTTCGGCCTTGGACCGGAGGCCTGGGAGGACCTGTGCGGCCGGGTCGACCGGGTCGTGGCGAGCGCGGCGACGGTCACGTTCGACGAGCGGCTGGACCGGGCGGTCGAGCTCAACGCCCGCGGCGCCCTGCGCACCCTGGAGCTGGCCCGCGACGCGGGCGGCGCGCCGCTGGTCCACGTCTCGACCTGCTTCGTCGGCCACCGCCGGCGGGGCCGGGTCCCCGAGGAGCTCCCGGACGGCGAGTGGGCGCTCGACCTCGACGCGACCCTGGCCGAGCTCGACGAGGTCTGCCGGCGCCGGCGGACGGGCGCCGGCGGCGAGCCCGACCCGGCCGCCCTCGTCGCGGCCGGCGCCGAGACGGCCAGGCGCCACGGCTTCCACGACGTCTACACCCTGACCAAGGCGCTGGGCGAGCGGCTCGTCGCCCGCGACCGGGGAACGGTGCCCACCGCCGTCGTCCGGCCGGCGATCGTCGAGAGCGCGGCGGCCGAGCCGCTCCCCGGCTGGATCGAGGCGGTGCGCGTCGTCGACCCGCTGCTCGTCGCCTACGGCCGCGGCCGCACCCGGGCGCTCCCCGGCGAGGCCGACCTGCCGCTCGAGCTCGTCCCCGTCGACCAGGTGGCGAACGCGGCGCTCGCGGCGCTCGCGGACCTGCCGCGCCGGGCGGGCAGCGAAGGCGCGGACGACCGGGGCGAGGGTGCGCGCGAGGGCGCGGACGGCGACGCGACCCGCATCTACCAGGTCGGGTCGAGCCGTCACCCGGTCACCCTCGGCGAGGTCGTGGCCCACGCCCGCGAGGGCTTCGAGCGCACGCCCCTGCGGGACGAGGAGGAGGCGCCGATCGAGGTCGGCGAGGCGCGCTTCGTCGATCCGGACCGCCTGCGCTCGCGGCTCGCGGCGAGGCGCCGCCGCCTCCAGGCGCTAGGCCGGGCCCTCGGCCGGGTCGGGATCGACCGCTTCGCGCCGCGCCTCGCGGTCGCCGACCGCACGCTCGAGCACTTCGAGCGGCTCCTCGAGGTCTACCGGCCCTACCTGACCGCGGGCGCCCGCTACGACGACGCCGCGACCCGCGCGCTCTGGGACCGTCTGTCCCCTTCCTCCCAGGCGGACTTCCCCTTCGACGTCACGACGATCGACTGGCGGAGCTACCTGTCCCGCGTCCACGTCCCCGGCCTCGTCCGCCACGCGCTCCGGGCCGAGAGCGGTGCGCCGCCGCCGGAGCCGGACCGGCGGCCGCTCGGCGAGAGGCTGCCCGAGGCCGCCGCCCGCGCGGCCGGCGCGGCGACCCTCTTCGACCTCCTGGCGAGCGTCGCCCGGGCGCACCCCGAGCGGATCGCCTTCCAGACCTTCCGCGACGGCCGCTGGGTCCGCTACACCTACGGCCAGGCGCTGACCGCGACCGCCAACGTCGCCTGGAGGCTGGCCGGCCCATCAGCCCGAAGCTCCGGCCGAGCGCCGGCTCGAGCGCCGAGCGCGATCCGCTTCGGCTCGGTCGGCCGGCCGCTGGCGGGCGTCGAAATCGAGCTGCGCCCGCCGGCCGCGGAGGACGGCGCGGCGGAGACGCAGGGCACGCCCCCGGCGGGGGGCGCCGGCGAGGTCCGGGTGCGCGGGGCGAACGTCATGGCCGGCTACTACCGGGACCCCGAGGCGACCGCCGAGGCGATGACCGAGGGCGGCTGGCTGAACACCGGCGACCTCGGCCGCCTCGACGCCGACGGTTACCTCTGGCTCTCGGGCCGGACGAAGGACGTGATCGTCACCGCCGCCGGGAAGAACGTCTACCCCGAGGAGGTCGAGCGGCGCTACCGCGATCTGCCCGGCGTCGAGGAGCTCGTCGTCGTCGGCCTGCCGGAGCGCGGCGGCGACGACGGCGGCGGGCGCGGCGAGCGGGTGACCGCCGTGGTCGTCCCCGGCGCGGGCGAGGACGAGCTCGAGGCGATCCGCGCCGCGGTCGCCGCCCGCTCCGCCGAGGTCCCGAGCTACCAGCAGGTCTCCCGGGTCGAGATCTGGCGCGGCGAGCTGCCGAAGACGACCACCCTCAAGGTGAAGCGCGGCCGCCTCCGCGACGCCCTCCTCGCCGGCGAGCGGGGAGACGGCGAGGGGGCCGCGCGGCCAGCGCCCGCCCCGGCGACCCCGGCGGCCGCGGCGCCTCCGCCGAGCGAGGCCGAGACCTGGGCCGTCGCCACCCTCGCCCGCCTCACCCGCGCCCGCGCCGACGGCATCCGCCCCGACGACCGCCTCGCCGAGCTCGGCGTCGACTCGCTGACCCGGGTCGAGCTCGTCGGCGCGCTCGAGACGCGCACCGGCCGGCGCCTCGACGACGCGGCGATCGCGGCCCTGGCGCGCGTGCAGGACGTCGTCGAGCTCGCCTGACCCGCTCGACCGCCAGCGGCCGCCCGGCGGCGGACCGGGGCGGATCGTTCCTCCGCGAAGGATTCCGCGGTGCCCCGCATCTCAGGAGCCGTACGGACGACGACCCCTTCCAACCCCGAAGCGGAGGAACGACCATGCAGCAGACGAGACGCAGACCTACCCTCCTGGCCGCCGCCGGAGCCCTCCTTCTCGCCGGCGCCGCCGCCGGCGTCGCCACCGCGACCGAGCCGTGCGGCGACTTCGGCGAGTGCAAGGCGTTGATCGAGATCAACGCGACCGACGGCGACGTCGGCTTCCACTTCCTGATGGACGGCGACGACCTCCTCTCCGCCAGGATCGACGACCCGATCGGCGCCAAGGTCTTCGAGGACAAGGCGAAGGGCCCGCTCGCCGAGCAGAAGCTCACCGAGACCTTCGCCGAGAGCGCCGAGCCGCTGTGCTGGGCCGATCCCGAGGCCGACCCCGACGAGGAGATCGTCACCCTCGAGGAGTTCCTCGACCGCTGGACCGCTGGCACCTACCTCTTCACCGGCCGGAGCGAGGACGGCGAGATGTCCGAGGGCGAGACCGAGCTCACCTACGAGCTCCCGGCCGCGCCGGCCGACGTCGACTTCGACGGCAGCGTGATCTCGTGGGCCGCCGGCGACGACCTCGGCAACTGCGCGTCGTTCGTCGAGCTCGCCGACCTCGTCGCCGCGGGCACCCTGCCGACGCACCCCGCAGACGTCCCCGTCGACGCCTGGGAGATCGTGATGGAACCCGACGTCGAGGACGGCGACCCGGTCGGGAGCCTCGTGTTCTCGATCCGCGTCCCCGGCGACGTCTCGCCCAAGGAGGTCACCGTCCCGGCCGACTACCTGGCCTCCCTGCCCGACGACACCCCGGTCAAGGTCGAGGTCGGCGCGATCGGCGGCGAGGACAACGCCACCTTCACCGAGGAGGACGGCTTCTGCGTCAACGAGGACGAGGGCTGCGAGGACTGACCCCTGGATCCAACCTGGGACCCACCGGCTGAGGGACCTCCGACGGCGGCCTGCCACGCGGCGGGCCGCCGCGGGAGCTCTCGGTCCTCCGCGGTAGGCTCGCTCCCCGCGAGCCCGCCGTGACCCTCCGCCTCGTCACCACCTGCGCCCTCGGGCTCGAAGAGCTCCTCGCCGGGGAGCTCCGCGAGCTCGGGGCGGGCCGGGTCGAGCCGGCCAAGGGGGCGGTCGCCTTCGCCGGGTCGTGGCCGGACGTCTGGCGGGCGAGCTGGCGGCTGCGCACGGCGAACCGGGTGCTCGTCGAGCTCGGCCGGTGGGACGGGGCGGACGGCGACGCGCTGGCCGCCGGCGCCGGGCGGCTCGTCGAGAGCGACCGATCCTGGGACGGCGTGACGGCGGCGCGGCTCTTCGACCCGCGGCGGAGCTTCGTCCTGCGGGCGACCTCCTCGGCGTCGCAGGTCCGCGACCGGCGCTGGATCGCGCTGCGGGTCAAGGACGGGATCGTCGACGCCCAGCGGCGCCGGTGGGGCGAGCGGGCCTCGGTCGACCGGCGCGACCCCGACCTCCACCTGCGCGTCTGGCTCCACCGCGACCGCGCGGCGCTGCTGCTCGACACCTCCGGCGACTCCCTCGACCACCGCGGCTACCGGCTCGACCGGGGGGAGGCTCCGGTACGGGAGCACCTCGCCGCGGCGTGCGTCCTCGCGGCGGGATGGACGGGCGGCGGGCCGGTCGTCGACCCGATGTGCGGCTCGGGGACGCTGCTGGCCGAAGCGGCGGCGGTCGGCCTCGGGCTGGCGCCCGGCCGGGCGCGCGCCGGCTGGGCCTTCGAGAGCCTGCCCGGCTTCGACCGCGGCGCCTGGGACCGCGTCCGCCGCGAGCCGATCCCCTCGGGCGGCGGCGACGTCCGGCTCCACGGCGTCGACCGCGACCCGGCCGCCGTCGAAGCCGCCCGCGCGAACCTCGAGCGGGCCGGGCTGGCCGACCGCGCCACGCTCGCGGTGGGCGACGCCTACGCCTGGGACCCGCCGCCCGGGCCGGGGCTCCTCGTCGTCAACCCGGCCTACGGCGAGCGGCTGGCCGAGAACCGTGAGCAGTGGCCGCGGCTCGGCGACCTGATGAAGCAGCGCTACCGGGGGTGGACCGCCTCGGTCCTCGCCGGCGGCGAAGGGCTCGGCAAGCACGTCGGCCTGCGCCCGAAGCGGCGCCTGCCGGTGCGCAACGGCCCGCTCGACGCCCGCGTCCTCGTCTTCGACCTCTACTGACGCGCCGCCGCGCGCCCGCGTGCTAGTGTTCTGCCGGAACCCCGGCTACAACCCGACCACCGATCTCGCGGCGATCGGCGGTCCTCCACGGAGGGACACGGCATGAGTGCGACGAACCTGCTGATCTTCCTGCTCATCGGTGCGCTCGCCGGCTGGCTGGCCGGCCTGGTGATGAAGGGGCGCGGCTTCGGCGTCCTCGGCAACATCGTCGTCGGGATCGTCGGCGCGTTTCTCGGCGGCTGGCTGCTGCCGATGATCGGCGTCTCCTTCGGCGGCACGGTGGGGCTCTTCATCACCGCCTTCCTCGGCGCGGTGATCCTGCTGTTCCTGGTCGCCCTGATCAAGCGCGCCTGACCGGGCGGCCCCCGGCGGGGGGGGCCGGGCGCGGGGAGGGGATGGACGATGCGCCGTCCGGCGCGGTGGCTCGCGGTCCTCGGCGTCAACGCGGTGCCGGCCGGCGGGCTGGCGCTGGCGGGCTGGTCCGCCGCCACCGTGCTGGCGCTCTACTGGTTCGAGAGCCTCGTCGCCTCGCTCCTCGTCGCCCTCCGTGCCGTTCTCCACCGGCGGCTGACCGGCAAGCGCGGCCACGACCGCCCCTGGCGTGCCGCGACCGACCGCACCGGCCGGCGCGTCGTCCACGCCGAACGGCTCCCCCCGCTCGGCCAGGCTCTGGTCGGCGGGGTCGGCTTCGCCGCCGCCCACGGCCTCTTCCTCGCCGTCTTCCTCCCCGGCGTCCTCGGCGTCGTCCCCGAGCCGGACGCGCTCCTGGTCGGCGCAGCCGGCGTCGCCGCCTTCCAGCTCCTCGCCTTCGCCTCCGACCTCCCCGGCCTCCGCGCCCGCCCGTTCGCCTGGATCCGCCGCGAGGCCGAGACCCTCCTCGGCCGCGTCGTCCTCCTCCACCTGGCGATCCTCGCCGGCGCCGCCCTCGTCCTCTGGCGCCGCGGCCCGGACGCCTTCTTCCTCCCCTTCGTCCTGCTCAAGGCCGCCGCCGACGCGGGCGGCCTCCTGGCCGCCGGACGGCCCGACCGGCCGCCCCCCGACGAGCCGCCCCGCTGGCTCACGGCGGTCCTCGGCCGCCGTGACCCGGCCTTCGCCGCCGCCTGGCGGGAGCGCCGGGCGGAGGAGGAGCGGCGGGCCCGCGCCGACGAGGAGGTCCGGGAGTGACGGGAGCGGCCCCGCGGAGGCTCCCGCCCGCCACGGGAGGCGGCCGACGGTCTGCTAGCATCCGCCGGATTCGAGAGGGGAGGCCGGGATGGCGACAGGGGAGAGCGGCTACGAGGCGGCGCGGGGCGAGCGCAACCTGCTCGAGCGGCTGCGGGCGCGGATCCCGGGCTTCTCGGGCTTCGCCGACCGCGAGCTGCGACGCGACGTCGACAAGCTCCAGCGCGAGGAGATCGCCGCCGCGGTGCGCCGGGTCAAGGAGCGGCTGCGCGAGACCGCCCGCGAGCACACGGACGCCGGGAGGCTCGGCCCGCTCGACCGCTTCGGCCGCCTCGACGCCCGGCTCGACGGTCTCGCCGAGAGGATCCGCCTCGCCGACGACGGGGCGAGCGGTCTCTTCGCGCCGGACAAGATCGGCGAGCCCGAGCTCGAGCGGCTCTACCGCTACGACCTGTCGCTCCTCGACGACGCCGACGACCTCGCCCGGCTCGCCGGGGAGGTGCCGGGGCCGGGCGGCGGCGATCCCGAGCCGGCGCTCGACGCCCTGCTCGGCCGGGTGCGCGAGGTCGAGCGGAAGTGGGCCGAGCGCGAGACCGTGATCGCCGACGTCGTACGGGCCGCCGGCTGACCGCCGAGACCAGCCGCCGAGACCAGCCGCCGAAAGGAGACGCAACATGCAGGTCATCCAGCACCAGGACCCGCTCGGCAACACGATCGTCGCCCGCTGGCCGCGCGAGGGTACGGCGGCGATCCAGCTCGGCAGCCAGCTCGTCGTCGAGGAGAGCCAGCGGGCCGTCTTCTTCCGCGACGGCAAGGCGCTCGACACCTTCGGCCCCGGCCGCCACACGCTGGCGACCCAGAACCTGCCGTTCCTCACCAGGCTCCTCGGCCTCCCCTTCGAGGGCAAGTCGCCCTTCCAGGCGGCGGTGATCTTCGTCTCGACGCAGACCTTCCTCGATCTCAAGTGGGGGACCAAGGAGCCGGTCGTCTTCCGCGACGCCGAGCTCGCCATGGTGCGCCTGCGCGCCTTCGGCAAGTTCGCGGTCCGGATCGTCGACGCCCAGCTCTTCGTCAACGGCGTCGTCGGCACCGCCGGCGCCTACACCACCGACGGCGTCGAGGCCTACTTCAAGGACGTGATCGTCGCCCGCCTCAACGACCTCCTCGGCGAGAACCTCTCGTCGATCTTCGACCTGCCCAAGGTCTACGACGAGCTCGCCGTGGCGCTCAAGGCCCGCGTCGCCGACGACTTCGGCAAGTACGGCATCGACCTCGTCGACCTCTTCGTCGGCGCGATCACGCCGCCCCCCGAAGTCCAGGCGATGATGGACGAGCGCACCGGCATGACCGCGGTCGGCGACATGGACGCCTACCTCAAGTTCAAGGCCGCCCGGGCGATGGGCGACGCCGCCCGCCAGGAGGGTGGCGAGGGCGGCGGCGCCGTCGCCTCGGGCATGGGCCTCGGCGTCGGCGCCGGCCTCGGCATGATGCTCCCCGGCATGATGCGCGACGCGATGCAGGGCGGCGGCGGGGGCGGCGGCGGCGCGGCGGCCGGCGGGGGCGGGAAGGCCGCAGGCGAAGGGGGTTCGGCCGGCGGTGGCGCGGCGGCCGCAGGTGCCGCGGCGGCCGGCGGTGCGAGCGGGTCGGAACAGACCGGTGAGGGGGAAGGAAGCGCGGGCGGCGCCGGCGCGGAGCCGGCTTCGGACTCCGACCCGGCCTTCTGCCACCAGTGCGGCGCGAAGCTCCCGCCCAGCGCGAAGTTCTGTCCGAGCTGCGGCACCAAGATCGGCGAGTAGAGGCCGAACTTCCTTCCCGCTCCGGCCCGATGACCGCCCTCCGGTGCCCGCAGTGCGGGGGTGAGAACGAGCTGCCGAGCGGGGTGCGGTTGATCCAGTGCGCCTTCTGCGGCGGGGCGCTGTTCGTCGACCGCTCGGGCCTGGTCAGCCACTACCGGCTGCCCCGGCTGCTCGACCGGGAGCAGGCCGAGCGGGCCCTGCGGCGCTGGATGGCCGGCAACGAGACGGTCAAGGACCTCGACGAGAAGGCGGAGCTCGTCGGGCTCGAGCCGGTCAGCTTCCCGGTGTGGATGTTCCGGCGGCGGGCCGCGGGGGGCGAGTCGGTCCTCGCCGAGCCGGCGGCACCCACCCCCGAGCCGAAGATGGCCGACCTCGACGTGCCGGCCGGCCAGCTCGAGCCCTACCGGGCCGCCGAGGAGGGGGTCGAGACGATCGCCGCGACCGTGCCGCTCGAGACCGCCCGCGGCTGGCTTTCCGGCGCGGTGGCCGCCGCAAGCGCCGGACGGCCCGGCGGCGGGAGCCCTCCCCGCAGCGAGGTGATCGAGAACGCCCTCGTCCACGTCCCGCTGTGGCGCGCCGCCTACCGGTTCGGCGGCGAGAGCTGGACGGCGCTCGTCGAGGCCTCGACCGGGCGGGTGCTCGCCTCGGTCTTCCCGGCGAAGCGCGAAACACCGTTCTGGCTCGTCGCCGGCCTCGGGCTCGTCGTCTTCGGCGTCGAGGGGATCCTGATCGTCGACCTCGTCTACAAGGCGCTCGCCTATCTCGTCACCTCGGTGCCGCTGGCGCTTCTCGCCTGGTGGGTGACGAGCCGGACCTGACCGTGGCGACGCACGAGCCCGAGGCCCTCCCGCCGCCCCCGCCGCCGCCGCCCGCGCCGGCCGCCGGCGGCGAGCTGCCGGCGAAGGTCTCCGGCGTCGGCTGCCCCTCCTGCGGCGGCGCACTCGAGGTCGAGGTCGGCGTGCGGGTGGTCACCTGCCCGTTCTGCGGCACGGCGCTCCTCGCCACCTCCGAGCTCGGGGTGCGGCGCTTCGCGGTCGAGCCCGAGGTGGGCGCCGACGCGGCGCGCGAGGCGGTGCGGAGGTGGCTCGGGAGCGGCTGGAACAAGGACCGCCGGCTGCCGCGGGAGGCGGAGCTCGCCGAGGCCTTCCTGTGCTTCCTCCCCTTTTTCCGGGTCGAGGCCGACGTCGTCGGGATCGCGCTCGGTACCGAGCAGCGCCGGCGCACCGTCGGCTCGGGCAAGAACCGGCGTACCGAGACCTACGAGGTCGACGTCGAGCGGACGACCGAGAGGCACTTCGACCGCACCTTCGCCGCCGTCCAGGTCCACGAGTGGGGGGTGCGCAAGATCGACCTCGCCGGCGACCGGCTGGTCTCCTACGACCCCGACCGGCTCGAGCGGCTCGGCATGGTCTTCCCGCCGACCCGCTCCGAGGACGAGGTCCGCCGCGGCGCGCTCGCCGCCTTCCGCGAGGAGGGCGACCCGGCGAAGGGGCTCCACCGGGTGCGCTTCCGCTTCCTCGAGTCGGTACGCGAGGCGCTGACCGTCGTCTACTACCCGCTGTGGATCGTCCGCTACCGCTTCCGCGAGCGCGCCTACCAGGCGGTCGTCGACGCCGAGGACGGCGGGCTCGCCTACGGCAAGGCGCCGGGCAACGACCTCTACCGGGCGCTCGCGCTGGTCGGCGCCGAGGCCGTCGTCTGTTACCTCGGCACGGCGCTCTTCCACTTCGCCAGCGACGACGGCTGCGGGGCGCTCTTCGCCGCCCTGGTCTTCGGCTCCGCGGTGCTCGTCTGGGGGTGGAGGAAGTTCCGCTACGGCGGCGTCGTCGAGGAGGGCTCGGGACTCGAGCCCGGGGAGTCGGCGACCGCGGCCGCCGCCGAGGCGATGAAGTCGATCTTCTCCGGCCGCGTACCTCGCCCGAGGCTCCCACGGTGAATGGCTTCCGGCTCGTCCCGCTCGACTGCCCCTCGTGCGGGGCGCCGATGGCCGGCGAGGCGGAGGACCGCGTCTTCTACTGCACCGCCTGCCGCAGCGGCCACCGCTGGGACGCCGCCTCGGCGAGCCTGGTCCCGGTCGAGGTCGCCTTCGTCCCCAGCCCCACCGTGCCCGCCGCGGGGCACCTCCCGTTCTGGCTCGTCCCCGCCCGGGTCGAGATCCGGCGCACCGCGGGCGGCCTCGGCAGGCTCCTCGAGATCTTCGGCGGCGGCGGGGCCGAGGGGCCGGCCGACGGCGCCTTCGTCATCCCCGCCTACCGCCTGCCCCTCGACCGGACCGTCGAGCTCGCCCTCGCCTTCACCCGCGAGCTCCCCGCCCGGCTCGACCCGGCGAGCGAGCTCTTCGCCGAGCGCCTGACCGGCGGCACTCTCTCGGCGGAGGACGCCGTCAAGCTCGCCCACTATGTCCTCGCCGCCGCCGAGACCCGCCGCAAGGACACCCTCCGCGACCTCGACTACACCCTCGACGCCGGCACCCCCCGCCTCCTCGGCGTCCCCTGGGTCCGCCGCGGCGACGGGAGAGCCGACGCCCTCCTCGGGCTGTCGGTGTGAGGCTCGACCCGGGCCGACTAAGATAGCCGCCGTGAACGCGCAGGTCGGCACCGTCCTCGACGGCAAGTACGAGATCGTCCGCTCCCTCGCCACCGGGGGCATGGGCGAGGTGTTCCTGGCGCGCCACGTCCACCTCGACGAGCTCCGGGTGGTCAAGGTCCTCCGCCGCGACCTCGCCGCCGACCCCGAGAGCCAGCGCCGCTTCCTGCGCGAGGCGCGGCTGGCGACGCAGGTCAAGCACCCGAACGTCGCCATCCTCCACGACTGCACCCGGCTCGCCGAGACCGGCGGCTTCTACATGGTCTGGGAGTACGTCGAGGGGGAGGACGCCCACTCGCGGCTCGACGCCCACGGCCCGTTCCCGGTGCCCGTCGTCCTCGAGCTCGGCATCCAGGCGCTGCGGGGGCTCGGCGCGATCCACGCCCTGGGCATCATCCACCGCGACGTCTCGCCGGACAACCTGATGATCTTCCACGACTCGGGCGACCGGCTGCGGCTGAAGATCATCGACCTCGGGCTGGCCAAGACGCTGGCGCCCGACCCGCGGTTCGAGGTCACCCAGACCGGCACCTTCATGGGCAAGCTCCGCTACTGCTCGCCCGAGCAGGCGAAGGCGAGCGAGGGCGCCGAGCTCGACCGCAGGACCGACCTCTACTCGCTCGGGTTGGTCCTCTACGAGCTGGCGACCGGCGAGCTGCCCTTCGCCGGCGGCTCGAGCCCGGCGGCGGTGCTCCAGCGGGCCGAGCGCGACCCGCTGCCGATGGCCGGCCGCAACCCGGCGATCGCGGTGCCCGAGGAGCTCGACCGCGCGATCCTCCGGGCGCTCGAGCGCGACCCCGAGGGGCGCTACCCGGACGCGGTGAGCTTCATCCAGACGCTCGACGACGTGCGCGAGGGGATCGGCGGGCGGGAGGTCGTCAAGCTGGAGATCGCGCCGCCGAAGCCGCGCGGAGGAGCGCGCCCGGGCGCCGACCGAGCGAAGCCGCCGTCCCCCTCCCGAGTGGGCGAGCTCTCCCCCGAGGAGCGCACCGAGATCCTCGCCCAGATCGACCGCGCCGCCCGCCGTGTGCGCGAGTCGACGCGGGTGGTCAAGACCGCCGAGGCGGCGCTCGACCAGGGACAGGTCGACGAGGCGCGGCGGATCGTCGCCGAGATCGAGCGCGCCAGCCCCGGGGCCGAGGGGCTGCGCCGGCTGCGCGACCGGCTGGCCGAGATCGACGAGCTCGAGAGCCGGCGCGGCCGCGTCGTCGAGCTCGAGCGGCTGGTCACCGGCTACATCCAGAAGAAGCAGGCGAAGCTCGCCCGGCTCGCCCTCGACGAGCTGCTCGACCTCTACCCGATCCACCCGCGCCGCGACGACTTCGAGAGCTGGGTCGAGCTGCTCCAGGGCGAGTCGGACGAGGAGGCACGGGTCGCCGCCGCGCTCGCCGCGGGCCGCGACGCCCTGGCCGACGGCGACCTCGACGCCGCGCGCCGCCAGCTCGACGTCCTCCGCCGCTCCCCCGACGCCGAGCGCGCCGCCGAGAAGTTCGCCGCCGAGCTCGACGAGGCGGAGCGGGCCGCCGAGAGCGAGGCCCGGAGCGACCGCCGGCGCGCCCGGTTCGACGAGGCGATCGCGGCCGGCGACTGGCGGATCGCCGAGCGGGAGCTCGCCGCGCTCGAGGGCTCGATCACCCGGGTCGGCGCCAGCGCGCTCGCCGCCCGGCTCGAGGAGGCCAGGCGACAGGCCGAGGCCGACAGGGCCGCCGCGCCGTTCGAGAAGCGCTGCGCCGCGCGGCTCGCGGCGGGCGACTGGACCGGAGCCCGCGACGCCGCCCGCGCCCTCGCCGCCGCCCGGCCCGAGAGCTCGCGCCCGGAGAGGATGCTCGCCGAGGTGGACGCCGGCGAGGAGCGGCAGCGCCGCGAGGCCGCGATCGCGGACGGCGAGCGGCAGATCGAGCGTCTCGTCGGCGAGGGGCGGGCAGACCAGGCCCGCCTGGCGCTCGACGTCCTCCTCCGCCTCGACCCGGGCAACCGCCGGCGCCGGGCCTTCGAGCGGCAGATCGCGGCGCTGTCGAAGTGAGCCTCCGCGTCCGCATCTCGCTGGCGCTGCTCCTCATCGCCGCGCTGCTCGTCGCCCCCGCGATCTACGGGCTGATCAACCTGTGGGAGCTGCGCCAGATCGCGGCCGACCTCAAGAGCCGCGACGCCCAGGCGATCCTCGCCCTCGGCCGGCTCAACGCGGCGCTTCAGAAGGTCGCCCACGAGCAGCGCATCCACGCCGCCCTGGGGGCCGAGCCGTCGGAGGGGCGGACCGCGGCCGAGCGCCGCCTCGGGGAGGCGGCGACGAGGGCCGACGCCTCCTTCGGGATCCTCGCCTCGGCCGGCTACGAGGCGGAGAGCGACGAGGCGCGCCGGCTGTGGGAGGAGACGGCCCGCGTCGCGGCCGAGGCGCGCCGCCGGGTCGAGGCGGGCGAGCTCGCGGCCGCCGAGGAGCTCCAGCGCGGCACGGTCGATCCGGCCTTCGCCGCCCTCGACGCCGCCCTCGACCCGATCGGCCAGGCGATCGACCAGGCGGCCGACCTCCAGGTCCTGCGCGCCGGCGAGATCGCGGCCGAGGCCGTGCGCACCACGCTCGCGGCGCTGGCGGTCGCGGTCGTCGTCGCCCTCGCCGTCGGCTACTGGCTGGCGCGCTCGATCGGCCGGCCGGTCGACCAGCTCGGCCGCGCCACGCGGGTCGTCGCCGCCGGCGCCTTCGACCCCGACCTCACCGTCTCGACCCGCCGCCACGACGAGCTCGGCGAGCTCGCCCGCTCGTTCACCGCGATGACCACGCAGCTCGCCGAGCTCGACCGGCTCAAGGCCGAGTTCGTCTCGGTCGCCTCGCACGAGCTCAAGACGCCGCTGTCGGTCATCCGTGGCTACGTCGCGCTGCTGCGCCGGGGGACCTACGGCACGCCGGACGAGAAGACCGACCGGGTGCTCGGGCGGATCGACACCCAGGTCGACCAGCTCGACCGGATGATCCGCCGGCTGCTCGACGTCTCGCGCTTCGAGGCCGGCGGCGGTCGTCTGGAGCTCACCGAGATCGAGCTCGCCCCGTTCCTGGCCCACTTCGAAGAGGCCTTCGAGGCGCTCGCCGTGCAGAACGAGATCGCGCTCGACGAGCGGCTCGGCCCCGACCTGCCGGAGACGATCGTCGGCGACGCCGACCGCCTCAACGAGGTCTTCGGGAACCTCCTGTCGAACGCCTTCAAGTTCACCCGGCCCGGCGGGCGGATCACGCTGTCCGCGACGCGCGCCGAGGTCGCCGGCGGCGAGGGGATCGAGGTCGCGGTCGTCGACACCGGCGTCGGCATCCCCGAGGACAAGCTGCCGCGGGTGTTCGAGAAGTTCTTCCAGGTGGGCGACGGCGAGCAGCCGCGCCACGCCGGCTCCGGCCTCGGTCTTGCAATCGCCAAGGAGATCGTCGACGCCCACGGCGGGGCGATCGACGTCGAGAGCCGCCTCGGCGAGGGGACGAAGTTCCGCGTCCTGCTGCCGGTCCGGCCCCCGGCCCATCGCCCTGCCTCCGACTGACTCGCGGCACGTGTAGTCTCGGGGTCGACGGCTCGCTCGCGATGCGACTTTCCCCGGCGACCACCCGAAAGACCCGTCCGCGTCGCTCCGGGCCGGCGCTCCGCCGCGCCGTTTCGGCACTGCCGGCGCTCCTCGCGGCCGCCTGCGTCCTCGCCGCCGCCGGCTGCACGACGCTCGCCCCGCACCGGCCCGACCCGACCGCCCGTGCCTGGGAGACGGCGCGCGCGGCGATGCGCGGCGGCTCCTTCGCCCGCGCCGAGAGGGGGTTCGCCGAGCTCGCCGAGAGTCGCCCGGAGCGGCCGGAGGGGCGCGAGTCGCTCTTCCTGCTCGGCGTCCTCTACCTCGACCCGCGCAACCCGGCGTGGGACCCCGAACGGGCCGAGAGCCACCTCGGGCGCTACCTCCGCCTCGACGGCCCTCAGGACCACCGGCCCGAAGCGCTGGCGCTCTTCGCACTCACCCGCCGGCTCGTCGAGTCGCCGGAGAGCGACCGCGAGGGCGAGGACCAGAGGCCGCCGCAGCAGGTCCCGGTCGAGGACGTCGGGGCGGACGTCGGCAGGAGCGCGGACGCAGGCCCGGCCGCGGACGGCGCGGCGGAAGAGAACGGACGGCTCCAGCGGCAGCTCGCCGAGAAGGACCGCGAGATCGCCCGCCTGCGCGAGGAGCTCGAGCGCATCCGCCGGACGCTGTCCCCCCCGTAGCGCGATCGAGGCCCGCACGCTCCCGATATGCTCCGCGGGATGAGTGCGGTCCTCCCTCGATGACCCTCGCCGAAACCGACATACCGCGGCGGACCGCCGCGGCGGAGGAGACCCCCGGGCGCGAACCCGTGCGTCAGCGCCTCCTCCGCTACGCCTACATGAAGCTCGCCCGCGACCTCGACTCGCGGTTCGAGTCGCTGCTGCTGACCGGGCGGGTGTCGAAGTGGTACAGCGAGGTGGGCAACGAGGCGACCACCGTGCCGGCCGGCTTGGCGCTCGAGCCGGGCGACGCCCTGTGCACCCTGCACCGCGACCTCGGCGCGATCCTCGCCGTCTACCTCGACTCCGCGCGCGCCTTCCCGGGGATGGGCTTCGGCGAGCCCGACGGCCGGCGGCCCGAGCCGGTCGCGGTCCTCCACCGGCTGTGCTGCCAGCTCCTCGGCAAGGGCGAGGGGTTCTCGGGCGGGGTCGAGCGCTCGTTCCACTACGGCTGGCTGGCGCCCGAGGCGGGCATCCTCCACGTCGGGATGATCAGCCACCTCGGGGCGATGATCCCGGTCGCCGCCGGCTGCGCCTTCGCCCTGCAACGGCGCGGCGAAGGGCGGGTGGCGCTCAACTTCATCGGCGACGGCGGCACCTCGACCGGCGACTTCCACGAGGCGCTGAACATGGCCGCGGTGTGGCGGCTGCCGCTGGTGCTGGTGATCGAGAACAACCGCTACGCGTTCTCGACCCCGGCCTCGGCGCAGTACGCCTGCGAGCGGCTCAGCGACCGCGCGGCCGGCTACGGGATCGCCGGCGAGACGGTCGACGGCAACGACCCCGACCGGGTGGTCGAGGCGATGGCGCGCGCCGTCGGGCGGGCGCGCCGCGGCGAGGGGCCGACCCTGCTCGAGGCGATGCTCGGCCGGATGCGCGGCCACAGCGAGGGGGACGACTCGCTCAAGGTCGTCCCCCCCTACGAGCTCCGCCGCTACCTCGACGCGGATCCGGTGCCGGCCTACCGCGCGCGTCTGCTGGCCGAGGGCGATGCCGACGAGGAGACCCTCGCCCGCCTCGAGGGCTGGACCCGCGAGCTCGTCGAGGCCGGGCTCGCCGGGGCGCTCGAGGCCGCGCCGCCCCCCGAGGAGAACGCGCTCCGGCCGGTGCTGGCCCCGGCGCCCGCGGCGGCGCCGGATGCGGACGACGCCGAGACCGGCCCGGCGAAGGAGACCACCTACGTCCAGGCGGTCAACGACGCCCTCGCCGAGGAGATGGAGCGCGATCCCTCGGTGGTGCTGATGGGTCAGGACATCGGCGTCTTCGAGGGCGCCTTCCGCACCACGCGGACCCTGCACGCGCGCTGGCCCGAGCGCGTCCTCGACACGCCGATCGCCGAGAGCGGCACGATCGGCATCGCCGCCGGGGCGGCGCTCGTCGGCCTGCGCCCGGTCGTCGAGATGCAGTTCGCCGACTTCGTGACCTGCGGCTTCAACCAGCTCGTCAACGTCGCGGCGAAGCTCTACTACCGCTGGCAGGTGCCCTGCCCGCTCGTCGTGCGGCTCCCCTCGGGCGGCGGGGTCGGCGCCGGGCCGTTCCACTCGCAGAACCCGGAGGGGTGGTTCGCCCACGTCCCGGGCCTCGTCGTCGTCTGCCCGGCGACCGCGCGCGACGCCAAGGAGCTGCTCAAGGCGGCGATCCGCGACCCCAACCCGGTCGTCTTCCTCGAGCACAAGTTCCTCTACCGGCGGATCAAGGAGGCGCTCGCCCCGGGCGGCCCGGCCGGCGAGCTCGGCCGGGCGCGGGTGGCGCGGGAAGGGTCCGACCTGACGCTCGTCGGCTACGGGGTGTCGACCTGGACCTGCCTCGAGGCCGCCGAGGCGCTGGCGGCCGAGGGCGCCCGGGCCGAGGTCGTCGACCTGCGCACGCTGGTGCCGCTCGACGAGGAGACCGTGCTCGCCTCGGTCCGCAAGACCTCGCGGACCCTTGTCGTCCACGAGGACACGCTGACCGCCGGCTTCGGCGCCGAGGTCGCGGCGCGGGTCGCCGACGCGGCGTTCCCCTGGCTCGACGCGCCGGTGAGGCGGGTGGCCCACCTCGACCGGCCGTCGCCCTACGCGAAGAACCTCGAGAAGGTGCTGCTGCCGACGAAGGACCGGGTGCTCGCCGCGGCCCGCGAGCTGCTGGAGTTCTGAACGCGGCTACCCGGACGCGACGGCCTACGGGGCGTCGTCCTCCTCCTCCGCGTCGAGCACCTCGACGCGGACGTCGATCTCGCCCAGATCCTCCTCGAGTCGCTCGAGCTCGACCTCGAGGCCCTCGAGCCGCTTCTCGAGGTCGATCCCGAGGCCCTCGAGCCGCTCGACCTGCGCCTCCCACTCCGGGCCGCTGAAGTAGGCGCCGATCCGCTCCATGTTCTCGGACAGCGCCTCCATGTCGACCTCGAGCTCCTCTCCGGGGACGCCCTCGACGGCGAAGCGGCGCACCATCGGCCCGACGTCGATCCGCGGCACCTCGCGCTCGGCGACCGCGGCCGAGACCGTCTCGACCCGCCCGTCGCGCACCAGCTCGACCGCGACGATCTCGCCCTGGTCCTTGCCGCCGATCGAGCGAATCACGTCGAGGGTCGAGCCGACCGCCTCGCCGTCGAGGCGGGTGATCACGTCGCCGACCCGGATGCCGGCCCGGTCGGCCGGGCTCTCCGGCTCGACCCGGGCGACCAGCACGCCGGCGCCCTCCTCCGCACCGAAGTGACGGCGCAGCTCGGGGGTGAGGGCGGTGAGCTCCACCCCGAGGAACCCGCGCGGCCCGTCGCCGAACCACACCATCGGCGCCGCGAGGTGCTTGCCGAAGCCCTCGCCGAGCTCCTCCCCGAGCCGGTGGAAGTGCGCGCCGGACGGTACGTAGAACTCCTTGACCTCGGCCTCGCCGTCGCCCTTCTTGACGACCACCCGCACCTTCTTCGCGCCCGGCGTCCCCTCGCCCTCGCCGCCGGGCGGCGCGACGACGACGCGGTGGACGTCGCGCACGACGACCGGCTGGTCGGCGTCGACCTCCTGGGCCGCCGTCGAGAGCCCGGCGACGAGCGCTCCGACGGCGAGGGCACAGCCGAGGACGGCCGTGCGGCGGAAGCTTCGTGGTTCCGTGAGGTTCATGTCCTGGTCTCCTGTCGAGCTCGGATCGAGCAGAGTTTCGTCGGTTTCGTCGTCGGTCACTGCGATCAGTAGAGCCGGGGCCGCCGGTCGTCCCGCTGGAGGCCCGCCGGCCGGACCTGGGAGCCGCCGGGCTGCCGCACCGCCGGCCCGGCGGCGCCCGGGCCGAGGCCGAGCACCACGTCGACCGACTCGCCGCCGGCCAGCAGCAGCCCCGCCGGCTCCTCGGGCGGCACCGCGGCGCGCAGGGTGCGCAGGTCGGCGAGCAGGCGCTCCCGCTCGTGGCGGAGCAGGGCAATGCGCGCCGCCGCGGCCTCGGCCTCGGTGAGGCCGGAGGGGCCGCCGGCGGCGGCGAAGCCCCGGACCACGTCCGGGACGGCGGCCCTGTGGTCGGCGGATCCGCCGGACGGGCCCGCCGGGTCGAGTCCGGCGGCGGCCGGGTGGGCGCTCACCGGCCGACTCCCCCCGCCCGAGCGGCGGCCCGTGCCGCTGCTCCCCGTAGCGCGGTTGCCGGCCGCGGAGCCGCGGGAACCCTCGGTCGCTCCGGCGACCGGCGAGGCCGCCTCGGCCGTGCCGCTCCCCTCGCCCGAGGCGCCCTTTCGGAAAGGCTCTCTCGGACCGGCCTGCCCGCCGGCAGCACTACGCCGGTCGGCGCCCGGCGAGCCGGCCTTCGTGTCGGAAGCCATGCCCGCGGCGGCCCCGGGCTCCGGCTCGGGAGCGGCGCCGTCCGCCGTCGCCGCTCCGGCCTGCCCGTCGGGAGAGACGGCCGCTCCACTCTCCGAGCCGCCCGCCGCCGCGGCCCCTGCCTTGCCGGACCCGCCGGTCCCGGCGCCGAACCAGAGCCAGGGGCCCGTGGGCCAGAGACCGTCGTGGCCGACCGCCACCGCCAGCGCGGCCGCGGCGGCCGCGATCAGCGCGAGGTGGCGGAGCCGAGGCCGGGCGAGCGCGACGGGCGGCGTGGAGCGGGCCGCACGATCGTCGAGCCGGGCGAGCACCTCGTCGGCGAAGTCCTCGCCCGCCGTCGCGGCGGGCAGCGCGCGCAGCGCCTCGCGCAGGCGCCGGTCGTCGGGGTGCAGATCTCGCTCGGTCATCGGCTCAGTCATCGCTCGTCACCTCGTCGGGAGTCCAGTGGGGCGCCAGCCGCTCCTTGAGCCGCCGCCGCCCGCGGTGGATGCGCGACTTGACCGTCCCCGGCTGGCAGCCGAGGTGGCGGCCGATCTCGTCGTATGTCCACTCCTCGATCTCGTAGAGCACCAGCGGCACCCGGTAGCGCAGCGGCAGCTCAGCGAGCGCCGCCTGGAGCTCGCGCCCGAGCTCCCGGCGCAGCAGCCGCGCGTGCGCCCCTTCCGCGGGCGGCACGCCGTGGGCCGGGCTCGGCTGGGCGAGGAAGGGCGTCAGCATCCGCCACCGCCGCCGGCGCCGCTCCTCGCTCCGGAGCAGGTTCACCGCGATCGAGAACAGCAGCGACCCCAGCCGCCCCCGCTCGTCGTAGCTCCCGGCGCTCTCGTAGAGCCGCAGGAACGCCTCCTGCGCCAGGTCCTCGGCCCGGTCCCGTGAGCCGGTCAGCCGCCCGAGGTAGGCGACCAACCGGTCCTTGTGGCGGTCGACCAGCTCCGCGAACGCCTCCCGCGAACCGGCCCGGACCGCCGCCATCAAGCGGGCGTCGGGGTCGGCGACGCCGGCCGCGCCGTCCCCGCCCGTCGCCACCGTCCCGACCGATCTCGCCGGTCCCACGCCGGCCGCCGCTGTCGCCAGGCTCTCGCTCATCCTCCCTCCCAAGGACACTAACGCCGGAACGGCCGCCAGGTTCCCGCCGGGCGGCGAGGTCTCTTCGGTGAATCAGCGCCGCTCGGCCACCAGGTCGATCATCGGCGGGAGCGAGAGGTAGGCCGCGGGGTCGGCGGCGCGGGCGTTCCAGTCGTGCCAGAAGCGCTCGCCGTCGTCGGGGGTGAGGAGGCCGGCGTCGACCAGCTCGGGGAGGAAGCCGCGGAAGAAGGTCTCCGGCCAGGCCCAGAGCGGCGAGCCGGGCCGGGCGAGGCGGACGACCGGGTGGAGGTCGACCGGCTCGAGGCCGTGCTCGCGGCAGAGGCCGGGGAGCCGGCCCTGGATCTCCAGGTCGCCGCCCCGCCGGCGCCAGGCGGCGGCGACCGCCTCGACGACGCGGTCGAAGGCGGCGCTCCGCGGCGCGAGGGTGAAGGCGCGGTAGTTGAAGTAGTCGGTGACCGCGAGCCGGGCGCCCGGGGCGAGGGCGCGGGCGACGGCGGCGAGCGCCCGCTCCGGCTCGGGGAGGAAGCAGAAGAGCCAGCGGGCGTAGGCACCGTCGAGGGCGGCGGGCGGCAGGTCGAGCTCGGCGACGTCGGCCTCGTGGACGTCGATCCAGCCGAGGCCGTGGGCGGCGGCGAGGCCGCGGAGGTGGTCGAGGAAGCGCGGGGCGGCGTCGACCGCGACGATCCGCCCCTCGGGGCCGACGAGGTGGGCGAGGTCGACCGTGGCGAAGCCCGGCCCGCAGCCGAGGTCGAGCAGCGTCGCGCCCCGGCGGAAGCCGGCGCGCTCCCACAGCGCGTAGGCGGCCTCGGCCCAGGCGCGGTGCTGGAAGGCGAGGCGCGCGAGCTCGGCGTCGCCGCTGCCGAGGAGATAGTCGGAGGCTCCGCCCATCGACCGCGATCCTACCGGCGGCCGCTTGCTACGATCCGCCCGTGGAGCTCGCGGAGGCGGCCGGCCGTGCGGCGGAGCGGATCGAGGCGGGGTTCGCCGGCTACCACGAGGCGTTCCGCGCGGTCACCCGCGAGGTAGCCGGGCTGTTCGGGAAGCGCGACTGGGCCGGGGTGCGGGCGAAGACGGTCAAGCGGATGCGGCTCCAGTCGGCGCGGGTCGGCGAGGCGCTCGCCGAGGTGCGGGCGCTCCTCGGGCGGGCGGGGATCGATCCCGGGGCGCACACGACCTGGGTGGCGCTCAAGGCGGCGTTCGACCGCCGGGTGCTCGGGCGCGACGACGTCGAGCTGGCGAAGACCTTCTTCAACTCGCTGACCCGGCGGGTCTTCTCGCACGTCGGGGTCGACCCGGAGATCGACTTCCAGTCCGAGGACATCCCGTTCCCCTACCGGGGGTGGGAGATGGCGAGCGCGCGGCTCTACGCGGTGCGCTCGATCGACGCCGCGGCGGTCCGGCGGGTGCTCGAGGACGCGCGGTTCGCCACCCCGTTCCGCGACCTCGAGGGCGACGCTGGCCGGGCGGCGGAGCGGATCGCCGCCGGGCTCGAGGCCGCCTGGGGGACGGCCGAGCTCGAGGCGCTCGACGTCCTGCGGCCGGTCTTTTACCGCAACAAGGCGGCCTACCTCGTCGGGCGCGCGCGGTGTGGAAACGGGGACCGGAACGGGGACGCCGCCGGCCGGCTCGTGCCGCTCGCCGTGGCGGTGCTCCACGGCCCGGACGGGCTCGAGGTCGACGCGGTGCTGCCGACCGAGGACGAGGTGTCGATCCTCTTCTCGTTCGCCCGCTGGTACTTCCACGCCGACGTCGCCGGCCCGCGCGAGGTGATCGGCTTCCTCCAGTCGATCCTGCCGCGCAAGCGGATCGCCGAGCTGTACGGGTCGCTCGGCTACTCGAAGCACGCGAAGACCGAGCTCTACCGGGATCTCATGGCGGTGATGGCCGGCTCGGACGAGCGGTTCGAGGTCGCCCGCGGCCAGCGGGGGCTGGTGATGGCGGTCTTCACCCTGCCGGCGTACGAGTTCGTCTTCAAGGTGATCAAGGACCGCTTCCCGCCGCAGAAGACGACGACCCGCTGGGAGGTGATGGAGCGCTACCGCCGGGTGCTCGAGCAGGACCGGGTCGGCCGGATGGTCGACTTCCAGGAGTTCGAGCACCTGCCGCTGCCGCGCGAGCGGTTCGGCGACGCGCTCCTCGCCGAGCTCCTCGACGTCGCCGGCGACTCGGTGCGCGCCGACGGCGGCGAGGTCGTCTTCGACCACCTCTACGTCGAGCGCCGGGTGACCCCGCTCGACGTCTTCCTGCGCGAGGCGCCGGAGGACGAGGCGGAGGCCGCGGTCGTCGACTACGGCCGCTGCCTCGAGGACCTCGCCGCGGCGAACGTCTTCCCGGGCGACCTGCTGCTCAAGAACTTCGGGGTGACCCGCCACGGCCGGGTCGTCTTCTACGACTACGACGAGGTCACCCCGCTCGCCGCCTGCAACTTCCGCCGCTTCCCCGAGTCCGCCGACCCCGACCAGGCGATGAGCGACGACCCCTGGTTCTCGGTCGACGAGCACGACGTCTTCCCAGAGGAGATGCGGCGCTTTCTCGGCCTCGATGGGCGGCTGCGCGCGGTCTTCGAGGAGCGCTTCGGCCACCTCTTCGACGTCGGCTTCTGGCGCGAGAGCCAGGAGCGGATCGCCTCGGGCGACCTGCTCGACGTCTTCCCCTACGGCGAGGAGCGGCGGCTGCGGCCCGAGCGCAACCGGCCCGCGCCCGTCTCGACCGCGCGCAGCGAGAGCGCGTAGCGGCCCCGGGCCGGCGGGCTACTCGAACCACAGCTTGACCGCGAAGACGACGACCGCGGCGGTGACCACCGCCTTGATCCAGCGGTGGCCCTTGAGCACGGTGAGCCTCACGCCGAGCTGCCCGCCGGCCAGCGACCCGGCGGCGAGCGCCAGGCCGAGCGGCCAGTCGACCTTCCCCTGCTGGACGAAGATGGCGAGCGACAGCGTCGTGAAGGCGAGGATCGAGAGCACCTTGACCGCGTTGCCGCGCACCAGGTCGAGCCCGCCCAGGGTGGTCACGGCGAGGATCAGGAACCCGACCCCGGCCTGGACGAAGCCGCCGTAGACGCCGACGGCGAAGAAGCCCGCCGCCAGCGCCCACCGCCGGGCACCCGGGGGAAAGCCCGCCCGAGAGCGGCGGGGCGGCGCGACGGAACTTTCCGCGGCCGCTCCCCCACCGTCGGGAGGTGTCGCCCCGGAGCCCGGGGGCTCGCCACCGGGTCCGGCCGGAGGGCCTTCCGGCGCGCCCTTCCGCCCGCGACCGAGCGGGTCGGCCAGCGTCCACAGGCTGATCGCCACCATCAGGAAGGCGAGCGTCTTGCGGAAGGCCTCGTCGGAGACGACCAGCGCGCCCCAGGTGCCGAGCCCCGCGCCGACGGTCGCCGGCACCGCCGCCCAGGCCGCCCAGCGCCAGGCGAGCACCCGGTGGCGGTCGAAGCCCCAGACCGCACCGGCGTTCTGCAGCCAGATCCCGACCCGGTTCGTGCCGTTGGCCACCGAGGCCGGCAGACCGACGAAGATCAGCACCGGCAGCGTCAGGAACGACCCACCCCCGGCGACCACGTTCAGCGCGCCCGAGACGACGCCGACCAGGAACAGGACGGGTACGACGGCCCACTCCGGCATGGGCCGGCATCCTACCGATCGCGCGTCGGAGCGAGCGAGCGCCCGCCGCCGCGCCGCCGGCTAGTTCAGCGTGAAGTTCACCGTCAGGTTGTAGTAGACCTCGACCGGCTTGCCGTTGAGGGTGGCGGGGCGGAACCGCCAGGCGCGGACCGCTTTCTCGGCGTTGTCCGACAGGCCCATCGGCAAGTCCTTGAGCACCTTGGTCGACTTGACCCTGCCGTTCTTGTCGATGATCGCCTCGACGATGACGACGCCCTGGACCTTCGCGTTGCGGGCGGCGGAGGTGTACTGGGGGTCCGAGCCGCTCGTCTTGATCGGCGCCTTGACGTCGCCGCCGACGCGGATCGGCCCGCGCGGCTCGGGCGGGGGCGGCGGACCCTTCGGGATGTCGACCGTGGTGTCGACCCGAGGCATCTCCGGCCGGGGCGGCGCCTGCATCGGCGCGTCGACGAACTCGACGACGTCGTCCGGGTCCGGCGGTTCGGGCTCGGGCGGCAGCGGCTCCGGCTCCCGCGGGGTCGGGTCGGGCACCGGGATCTTCTTCGCCTCCGGCTCCGGCGGCTTCGGCCTCTCCGGCTCGGGTTTGGGCGGCGGCGGCGGCTTGAACTTCACCTGCTGGATGACGTAGGTCGTCTCCTCCTCGGGCTCGGGCGGCTTGTCCTCGACCATCGCCGGCAGCCGGACCGCGAGGAACACCAGGTGCGCGGCGAGCGCCACCCCGAGGGCGATCCGCAGCCGCTTCTCGTCGTGACTCTCTGACTCGTAGAGCCGCTCGGTCCGGTTGTCGAGGACCGGGTTGCCCGTCTTCTGCGGTCTGTGCTTGGCCATCGTCGGCTCCTCCCTGAGGCCCTGCGGCCCCGACCCCGTGAGCTTCGGGGAACGTCGCCCAGGAGGCTTCAAGAACCTTGCCACGGCTCCGTCGGCTCCCCCGCGGGCGCCGCGCTATCCTCCAGCTTGGACCCCGGCCCGTGACGCATCGTTCCCCCGATCCCCGGCCCGCCGTACCCGGCGCGGCGCCGTGCGCCCCGACGGGCGGCGCCGGAGCCCGGCCGTGACCGAGCTCGGAGGCGGGGCGAGATGACGGCGACATTCGACGCCGTGATCGTCGGCACCGGGCAGGCCGGCACGCCGCTGGCCCGCTCGCTGGCCGGGGCCGGGCACACCGTGGCGATCGTCGAGCGGCACCTCGTCGGCGGCTCGTGCGTCAACTACGGCTGCACGCCGACGAAGACGATGCTCGCCAGCGCCCGCGTCGCGCAGCTGGCCCGGCACGCGGAGCAGTGGGGCGTGCGGGCCGGCGAGGTCGAGGTCGATCTCGGCGCGGTCGTCGCCCGCAAGCGGCGGGTGGTCGAGGGCTTCCGCGAGAGCTCGCGGCGGGGTCTCGAAGAGGCCGGCGGGGTCGAGCTCGTCTTCGGGCACGGGCGGCTGACCGGCCCGCGGGCGGTCGAGGTCGAGCTCGCGGACGGCGGCCGGCGCCGGCTCACCGCCCGGCGATGGGTCTTCCTGAACACCGGCACCCGCCCCAGCCTGCCCGACATCGACGGGATCCACGGGGTGCCGACGCTCGACAACAGGACCGTCATGGAGCTCGAGGAGGCCCCGGGGCACCTGCTCGTCCTCGGCGGCGGCTACATCGGCTGCGAGCTGGGGCAGATGTTCCGGCGCTTCGGCAGCGCGGTGACCGTGATCCAGCGCGGCGCCCGTCTCCTCGGCCGCGAGGACGCCGACGTCTCCGACGGCGTCGCGGAGATCCTGCGCGCCGACGGCGTCGAGATCCTCTTCGCGGCGGAGACCACCCGGGTCAAGCGGGCGGACGGCGGGATCGCGCTGACCGTCGCCCTGCCCGGAGGGGAGCGCCGGCTCGCCGGCTCCCACCTCCTCGTCGCCGCCGGGCGCACTCCCAACACCGACGACCTCGGCCTCGACGCGGCCGGCGTGGCGACCGACGACCGCGGCTACGTCCCGGTGAACGACCGGCTGGAGACCGGCGTCCCCGGGATCTACGCGCTCGGCGACGTCCACGGCGGACCCGCCTTCACCCACGCCTCCTACGACGACTTCCGCGTCGTCGCGAGGAACCTGCTCGGCGAGGGCGGGGCGTCCCGCGACGGCCGCCAGGTCCCCTACGTGCTCTTCACCGACCCGCAGCTCGGGCGGATCGGCCTGGGCGAGGAGGAGGCCGAGGAGCAGGGGCGCGAGGTCCGGGTCGCGAAGCTCCCGATGACCGAGGTCGCCCGGGCGATCGAGACCGGGGAAACCCGGGGCTTCATGAAGGCGGTCGTCGACGCCGGCAGCGGCGAGATCCTCGGCTGCGCGATCCTCGGCCGCGAGGGCGGCGAGGCGATGGCCGTCGTCCAGGTGGCGATGATGGGACGACTTCCCTACACCGCCCTGCGCGACGGCGTCTTCGCCCACCCGACCCTGGCCGAGTCGCTCAACAACCTCTTCTCCAAGCTCGACGACTGAGCGGCGGGTAGGATCGCCCGATGACCATCTTCGACAAGATCCTCGACGGCGAGATCCCCTGCCACCGGGTGTACGAGGACGACCACGTCCTCGCCTTCCTCGACGTCGGCCCGCTCTCCGACGGCCACACCCTGGTCATCCCCAAAGAGCGGCGCGCCCGGCTGCACGAGCTCTCCGACGAGGCCGCGGCGGCGATCGGCCGGGTGCTGCCGCGCATCTGCCGGGCGGTCCTCGCCGCCACCGGCGCCGGCGACTACAACGTGCTCCAGAACAACGGCGCCGCGGCCCACCAGGCGGTCGACCACGTCCACTTCCACGTCATCCCGAAGCAGGGCGGCCGGGGGCTCGGCGTCGGCTGGCAGGCCGGCGAGCTCGATCCGGAGCGGGCGAAGGAGCTGGTGGCGAAGATGCGCGCGGCGCTCGACGAGGAGTAGCCGGCGGGGCGGGAGGCCGCGGGACCGCACCGCGCCGGGCTTCGACAACCGGTCGATGTCGCTCAACGACGAGGTGGCGCTGCTGGTGCAGGCGGAGGGGCCGGCGCGGGCGATCCACGACCGCTTCCTCGACGACCTCGAGCGCGCCGACGAGCTCGACCTCGAGACCTTCCGCCGCCGCCCGGCCCGCGAGCGGCTCGTCGAGACCGCGGCGGTCGTCTTCTCGCGGCTGATCTGACCCGCGGGGCCGAGAGACCCGGGGCCGGACGGGCGGACCGTCCGGCCCCGGCGGCGGCGTGTGGCGCCCGCCGTCCTGCCTGGAGCTGAACCGGCCTCAGTACCGGCTCTCCGCGCACTGCAGCGCCGAGCGGTCGTCGCTCTCCAACGAGCGGCCGCCCGAGCCGAAGTACGAGGCGTACATCGTCGGACGCGGGGTCGAGGTGAGGTTGGTGTGGTGGATGCCGAGGGCGTGGCCGAGCTCGTGCGCGGCGACGGCCTGGGTGTCGCAGGTCGACCCGTTGGTCGTCCAGGTGACGGTGTTGTTGTAGGTGACGTCGGTCTCCACGATCACCTGGCCGGACTGGAGAACGAGCGCGGTCAGCGCCAGGCAGTTGCCGGTGCAGCCGTTGCCGTTCGCCCACAGCATGGTGTTGCGGCCGTCGGTGGCCCAGCCGGAGGTGGTCGTCCCGCGGTAGGTCAGGACGTGGTTCGCGCTCGTCACGTTCGTCCACGAGGTCATCGCGGCGGAGATCGCGCTCGACTTGCCCGAGCCCTGGTTCGCGGTGTTGAGGTACCAGTCGATGTTGCGGATGTTCCAGTGGGTGAACCCGCCCGAGGCGCTGCAGGTCACCGCGTAGCCGGCGCTGACGCGGCCGACCGTGGTGTTCTGGATCATCCGGTAGGCGTGGGCGGGCGCCGTCCAGACGGCGGCGGCGAAGGCGACGAGGGCGAGGGCGGCGAGCCGGACGAGCCGGCGGCGGAGCGAGGTGCGGGTCATCGGTTCATCTCCTGCCGGCGCGCTTCCTGGCGCGCCGAGATCTCGCGGACGTCCTGGATGAGCTCGGCGAGGGCGAGGCCCCGGGCGTCGCCCGGGGGGCGCCCCTCGCCGAAGAGGTCGGGGACGAGCGGCTGGCCGGCCGCCTGGCTGACCGCGCGGACGCCGTCGCGGCCGATCTCGAGGTCGAAGACGCCCTGGGCGAGGTCGCGCACGGAGAACGCGGCCGGCGCGCCCGGCAGGTCGGCCCGGTCGGCGAACAGCACGTAGGGGCGGCCGGGGACGAGCTCCGGCCCGCCGACGATCAGGACCGTCAGGTCGGCGACCGTGCCGCCCATCAGGGTCAGGGTCAGCTCCTCGCCCGCCGTGCCGTGGAGCACGTCGGCCACCTCGAACCGCACGTCGGTGAGGATGAAGGTGCCGTCCGCGTTCCAGTACGAGTGGGCCTCGATCACCTCGCCGACGACCACCGTGCGGTTGCCGGCGACGAGCTCGTCGAGCCCGGCGCGCAGCATCGTCGCGGCGCCCGCCGGGGCGGCGACGGCCGCGGCGACGAGGGCCGCCGCGACACACCTCCGCCCTGCGTCCCACCACCTGTTCACTGCTCTCATCGGTGTTCTCCTCGGAGGACCGCAGAACGGCCCCCTGGAAAGGCCCGGGAGGCCGATCGACCCCTCGGGAGCACCACCCGGGGCCGCCAGGACGGCGGGGGCCGGTCCGCGGGCCGGCCTGCGTGCCTCGCGCTGCCGACTCCACTGATGAAGAAGTGCTGGATCACGTACGAACGGAGACAGAGCGAGTCGCCGGGGTTCCTGGAATCGACAGCTCTTGCGTGATACGTTTTGCCCGAAGTCACGACATGCGACGGATGGCGATCCACCCCACCGAGGCCCGCTCAAGGCCGGACGGAAGGAACCTTGTCCTCCGGATCGGGCCGATCCTGGCCCTGTGCGCGATGGCCACCGGCTGTCGCGCCGAGGGGACGGCTGCCCGTGTCGACCAGGAGGCCCGTCCCGCGGCCTGCTGGCGTCTGGCCGCGGTGCCCGGTCCCGAGGACCTCGTCGTCGACGACCGCCACGACCGGCTGCTGGTCTCCTCGCGCCACCTGCGGGGAGACCGCCGCCGGGACGGCGCGATCTGGACCGTTCCGCTGGAGCCCGCGCGTGCCCCCAGGGCTCACCCGCTGAAGCTCTTCGGGCGAGACGACTGCTCGTTCCACCCGCACGGGATCGATCAGGCGTTGCTCGAGGACGGACGGCAGCTCCTCTACGTGCTGAACCACCACGCCGCGGAGGACACGGGGGCCGCGAGCGGGTGCTTCCCGGCGGACTCGCCGAGAGGCGCCGCCGTCTCGAGCGTCGAGGTCTTCCTCGTCGAGCGGAGCCGCCTCCGGTTCCTGCAGCGCCTGGCGGCGCCCTCCGTGCTGAAGAGCGGCAACGACCTCGTCGCGCGACCGAACGGCGACCTCTGGATCACCGACCCGGCGACGAGCTTGGCACGCCTCTCTCTCGAGCGCGCCCGATGGCTCCTGTCCTCGCGGCTCGTCCACTTCGACTGCGAGCGGCCGTCCCCGGGGCCGGACGGGGCGCTGGCGGAGCTGCGCTGCAACGGTACCTGGCGGCGGGTCCGCCCGCCCGGCGGCCTCGGAGGCGCTCCGCGCTACCCGAACGGGATCGCCTGGGACCCCGCGCGGGAGGAGCTGCTCGTGGCAGCGACTCTGGACGACGCCGTGTTCGTTTACGCGGTCACCGGCGCGGCGGACCTCGAGCTGGTGCGCCGCATCCCCGTGGCGGGCGACGCCCTCCTCGGCCCCGACAACCTGAGCTGGATCGACGCGGAGCGCACCAGACTCCTGGCCGCAGGGCACCCCGACGCCCGGCGCTTCCTCCAGCACGCCCAGGCCGCGCAGGTCCCCTCGCCCTCGGCCGTCTGGTCCGTCACCACGGATGTCGGCGAGAGTCGCCGGGTGTTCGAGGACCCGGGAGTCCTGATCAGCGGCTCCTCCGTCGCGGCCTGCGCCGGTGGCGATCTCGTGGTCGGCCAGGTCTTCGAGACGGGGGTCTTTCGCTGCCGGGTGGCGGAGGGCGTGTGCCCCGGCCGGCCCACCGCAGCCTCCGAGGCGGCGCGATGAACCGACGCCGATCCTGGGGCACCCTCGACGCCTACGAGCTCGTCGTCCTGCGCACGCCGCCCGGCAAGAAGGTGCCGGAGTCGGCGAGGCCGGACCGCACGGAGCCGGAGGCCCGGAAACGCGGGCCCCGGTGGCGCAGGTTCGCGTGGCGGAGGCGGGGGCCGTCTGAGCTCGCAGCGGCATCGGCCGCGGAGGCCGGGCCTGCCGAGGACGTGGAGCCGGCCGAGGAGCCCGCGGAGGCGAAACCCGACGAGGGGACGAGGCGACGCACCTACGAAGCCCCTCGCTGGCGCCGCGAGCCGCCGTTCGAGGACCTGTTCGGCCTCGCGCTCTCCGGTGGCGGGATCCGCAGCGCGACCTTCAACCTGGGACTCATCCAGGGTCTGCACCGGCTCGGGTTGCTGCAGGCCTTCCACTACGTCGCCACGGTGTCCGGCGGCGGCTACGTGGCTGGCTTCTGGAGCGCCTGGCAGGGCAGGACGGGCGGCGATCGCTGGGGGAGGTTCCCGGACCGGCCAGCCCGCGAGGCCGAGCCGCGGGAGGTGCGCCACCTCAGAGAGTTCAGCAACTTCCTCAAGCCCCGGCTCCTGCTGCTCTCCTTCGAGACCGGCCGCCTGGTCGCTGCGCTGGTCGGCGCGATCGTCCCATCCGTGGTCGGCGCGCTGGCGGTCCTGCTGGTCGGGCTGTACGTCTGGCTGGGCGCCGCCTGGGGGCTGTTCTCCGATCGGGTGGTCGTCGCGGTCGGCGGGCTGGCGCTCCTCACGCTGCTCGTGCACTTCGCCTGGGAGCTCCTCTGGAGCTTCCGCCCGGAGGAGCCTCGCGCCCGAGCCCGCCGATGGTACTGGGCCTTCGCCGCCGCCGCGCTCCTGTTCGCCGGCCTCGCCTACGGCGCGCTGTGGAACATCCTGCCCTTGCCGTTCGAGCACCTCCTGCGCCCGGTCCGATCGCTCGACGCGACCGGACCGGTCCTCCGCACGCTGCTCGCGCCCACCCTCGCGTGGCTGTTCGCCGGAGCCCTGCTGCTCGGGGTGCGGGTCGCCCTCAGTCGCTTCGCCGGCGGCGACATCTCCGGCCGGGTGCGCAGCGGTGCGCTCGACCGCGCCATCGCCCGGGTCCTGCTCTGCGCCGCGGGCTGGATGGCGCTCTCGGGCGTCTGGACGCTCGGCCTGCTCCTCGCCGGCATGGGCGTCGCCGGCGTGCTCGCCGCCTTCGGCACGGGCGGCGCGGGCGGCGCCCTGTTCGGGTGGTCGCGGCGGCTCCTCGGGGTCGGGCAGCATCACAAGCCGAGCGGCGGCAAGCTATGGCCGCGCGCGCGTCCGCAGCTCGTCAAGCTCATCGGGTACGTCACCCTCGCAGCCTTCGCGTCCGCCGGCGCCTCGCTCATCGTGTTCCTCACCGACCGGTTCGGCTCGGTGGGCCTGGGGAGCGGCCTCGCCGCCGCGCTGGTCGTGGTCGGGTTCACGCTGCTGTTCTTCGAGCCGCACGAGAACGGCTTCCACGCCTTCTACCGGGCCCGGCTGGTGCGGGCGTTCCTGGGAGCCTCCAACGTCCAGGCGCCGCCCCGTGCGCCGCACGGCGCCACGGCGGAGTGCGAGGGGGACGACGTGCTGTTCGACTGCCTTCCCAACCGGCCCCTGCACCTGGTCTGCTGCACGGCCAACGACCTGTGGGGCGATCCGCTGCCGACGCTCCATCGAGGCGGCGAGAGCGCCACCCTGTCCAGGCTCGCCTTCCAGATCGGCAACCACTGGAGTAGACCGAAAGACCTGCCGCGCATGCCGTCTCTGGGCGACGCGATGACCGCCTCGGCCGCGGCGTTCAACTCGCACATGGGCGGACTCTCGATGCAGCTCGGGCAGGGGGCCACGTTCCTGCTGGCCGCCCTCGGCCTCCGGCTCGGCCTGTGGCTGCCGAGCCCGGCCTCCGACCCGAGCGCGCTCGGACTCTTCATGAGGTGGCTCGACCGCGTGGCGACACGGATCGGGGCCTGGCTGCCGGGCCGTCTCTTCCTCCGCGAGCTCCTGGGATTCTCTTCGGCGGGATCGGCCTGGGTCCACCTGTCCGACGGCGCGCACTTCGAGAACCTGGCGCTCTACGAGCTCGTGCGGCGGCACTGCCGGTTCATCCTGCTCTCCGACTGCGGCGCCGACCCGGACCGTGCCTTCGACGACTTCGGCAATGCGGTGCGCCGGGTGCGCGAGGACTTCGGGGTGGAGATCCGGATCGACATCAGCCCGCTCCGGCCGGACGAGCACGGTCTCTCCCGCCAGCCGGCCGTCGCCGGAGACATCCAGTACGGGCCGAACGACAACGGGATCCTCATCTATGTCAAGCCGGCCAGGATCGGGAACGAGCCGCCCGACGTGGTCCACTACGCCGGCCGCAACCGGAGGTTCCCGCACGAGACCACGCTCGACCAGTTCTACGACGAGGCGCAGTGGGAGTCGTACCGGCGGCTCGGCCAGCACGTGGTCGACTCCGCGCTGGCGGTCCTCCGGGAGGAGTGGGAGCGATGACCGTCGCCGACGAGCCCCGGGCCGAGCGTGACGGCGCCGAGAAGGATGCCGCGCAGGAGCGGCGCGAGCTCGTCCGTGACGCGGAGACGCGGCTGCGGGACATGTTCCTGCACGCGCGCTACGTCTGGGCGACCGCCGCCGTCGACCTGGAACCTCTCGAGGCCCTCGCCGAGGCTTGGTCGCGGCTCGAGGGCCGTCTGCACTCGGAACCGTCCCTCGAGGCGCTCCGTCAGGAGGTGCTCGAAGGCCTGACGGAGCCCTCGCGACAGCCCGCCCGACCCACCGAGACGAGCCTGCTGACGACGTTGCCGGCCGTCGGCGAGGCGGTGCGGTTGATGGAGGAGGTCTTCGATCGGCTCCGCCTTCACCGCTCGGGCGCCTCCCCCCATCCGCGGACGCTCGGCTGGCTCAACCGGTTCGGGAGGTGGGCGGCGGCTCCCCGCTTCGTCGCCTGGTGGCCCTGGCTGGTGCCGCTCCACTCGCGCCCGTTCACCGATTACATGCAGCGGACCTTCGCGCTGCCTCCCGGCCCGGCTCGCCCGGGGACCGTGCGCCCTTTCGCGGAAGGCGACAGCCAGTACGCCCTGCGCCACTGGCGCGCCTGGCGCCGCACGATGCCTCCCCGCGGGTCCCTCCCAGAAGGGGCCGAGCATCTCGAGACCTTCGGTCTCTTCGTCGACCTCGGTGAGCCGTGGCCGAGCGTCAACACGGCCGTCGTCGACGTACACCGCCTCGCCGGCGAGCCGGCAAAGGCGTACTGGAAGGCCGACGACCTGTTCGTCCCGCCCGGTCTCTGGGGGACCGGGCTGGGCGACCGTCTCCTGCACGGACTGGAGTCGTGGCTCCGGGAGCACCACGTCGGCCGCATGGTCGTCGACATGACGAACCAGTCGTCGGCCGACCGACAGTCCCTCTACACCGGCCACGGCTTCCATCGCAGGTCGACGGCAGACGAGCTGTTCTTTGAGAAGCCGCTCGACAGACGCTGACCAGCTGGACGGCCACGACTTCGCCGCCGTAGGACTCCGGCAGAGCCATCGTCCTCAACCACCCGGAGGGTCCCATGTCCCGCACTGTGCGCAAGGCGGTCTACGGCCTGGTGCTGCTCGCGGCGCTCGTCGTCCTGCTGACCCTGTTCCCCGACGAGGCGGCGCCGGCCGCGCGCGACGGGCCGGCGGCCGTCCAGGTGATCAACTTCCCACGGGTGCAGCCGGTCGCCCTCGACGAGCCCGTGGAGGTCGAGGGGAAGGTCGAGATCGCCCGGCAGGCGCGGGCCGTGGCCCTCGGCGAGGCGGTGGTCGCCGCGGTGCGCCGGGACGACGCGTCGAAGCTCGTCTCGGCGGGGACGCTGCGCACCGACGGGTACGGCCGGGTCGTGCTGTCGTTCACCGGCGAGCTGCGCGGACGCGGACTGGCCGGCCAGGCGGGCGTGATCCTGGTGCCGGACGTCGAGCACGCGACCCGGGCGCTCGTCGAGAGCCGCTACCTCCTGCCGCTCGCGGTCGGGCACCTCGTGCAGGCCGAGGGCAACTGGCTCGCGGCGTCGAGCGAGCCGCTGCCGATCGCCTTCCCCTCGTACCAGGTCTACCTGTTCAACGAGTCGGGCCGGACGGCGGACCTGCGGGTGTACGCGTACCTGTCCGGTTAGAAGCGCGCCGGGATCGCGACAGGGGCCGGCGGGACCGCCGGCTGCGGAGCCGGCACGGTGCGGGCGCGGGCGACGACCCAGAGGACGGCGCCGAGCAGCGCCAGCGGGGCGACGACCGAGACGACGAAGCCGAGCACGAGCGGCGCGACCGCGACGAGGACGACCAGGCCTACGGTGCCGAGCACCAGGAACGCGAGCACCGCGAAGAGGCCGCCGTCGAGCGAGGTCAGCGGCCAGAGGACCAGGGCGCCCAGGACCTTGAGGAACGCGACGGCGAGGGCCACGGTCACGGCGAGGAGCAGGAGCGCGCCGGCGATCGCGAGCGCGGCGAGGGTCTCGAGCATGGTCATCACCTCCAGTCCACCCTACGCGCGGGGGCCGCGGCCTGTTTCATCCGGCGCGGGCCGGGGCCGGCGGCCCGGACCTCAGACGCCGAACGCCAGCGCGACCAGCGTCTTCTGCTCGAGCTGGTGGGCCTTGGCCGAGCCGGTGGCCGGGCTGCCCGAGGCCGAGCGCTTGACCGTGCGCAGGCGGCGGCCGCGCGCCAGCCGCTCGATGCGCGGCTCGACGAAGGACAGGGCGCCCATGTTCGCCGGCTCTTCCTGGACCCAGACGAGGTGCTTGGCGTCGGGGTGGCGGCCGAGCTCCGTGGCGAGCTCGTCGTCGGGGAACGGGTAGAGCTGCTCGAGGAAGACGACCGCGGTCGCGCCGTCCTCGCGGCGGTCGCGCTCGGCGACGAGCTCGTGGCCGATCTTCCCCGAGCAGAGGAGCACCCGTTCGGCGCCCTCGACCTTCGGGTCGCCGACGACGTTCTGGAACCGCGGCGCGGCGAGCGCCTCGAGGGGGGAGGACGACGCCTTGTGCCGCAGCATGCTCTTCGGCGTGAAGACGACGAGCGGCTTGCGCCACGGCCGGAGCGCCTGGCGGCGCAGGAGGTGGAAGTACTGGCCCGCGGTCGACGGCTGGCAGACCTGCACGTTGCACTCGGCCGAGAGCGTCAGGAAGCGCTCCATCCGCGCGCTCGAGTGCTCCGGCCCCTGCCCCTCGAAGCCGTGCGGCAGGAGCAGCACGAGCCCGGAGAGCAGGTTCCACTTGTCCTCGGCGGCGACGACGAACTGGTCGACGATCACCTGCGCGCCGTTGACGAAGTCGCCGAACTGCGCCTCCCACAGGGTCAGCGCCTCCGGGTAGTCGCGCGAGAAGCCGAACTCGAAGCCCATCACCGCGGCCTCGGACAGCATCGAGTCGTAGATCTCGAAAAAAGCGCCCTCCGAGGCGCCCCCGGTCTCCTCGGCGACCCGGCGGAGCGGCAGGTCCTCGCTCTCGTCCTCGACGTCGATCAGCACCGCGTGCCGCTGGTTGAAGGTGCCGCGCCGGCTGTCCTGTCCCGACAGGCGCACCGGCACGCCGCGGGCCAGCAGCGACCCGAAGGCGAGCGCCTCGGCGAACCCGAAGTCGACCGGCCGCTCGCCGCGCCCCATTTCGGCCCGCTGCTCGAGGAGCTTCTGGATCTTCGGGTGGACGTGGAAGCCCTCGGGCGCGACGGTCAGGATCTCCGAGATCCGCTCGAGCTCGTCCCGCTCGACGCCGGTCTCGACCTCGAGCTCCGGCTCCCACTCGCCGCCGCGGAAGTCGTCCCAGTAGGCGGGCAGGGTGGCGAGGCGCGGCTTCTTCTCCATCCCCGCGGCCTGCTTCTGGGCGGCGTCGAACTCGTCGCGGATCGCTTGTCGGCGCCCGTCGATCTCCTCCGGCGAGAGCCCGATCTCGGCGCCGTAGAGCTCGGCGAGGGGCGGGTGGTCCTCGATCGCCCGGTAGAGCAGCGGCTGGGTGATCGTCGGGTCGTCGACCTCCGAGTGGCCGTGGCGGCGGAAGCCGACGAGGTCGACGACCACGTCGGAGCCGAACCGGTAGCGGTACTCGATCGCCAGCCGCGCCACCCGGACCACCGCGTCGAGGTCCTCGCCGTTGACGTGGAAGATCGGCACCGGCAGCCGCTTCGCGACGTCGGTGGCGAAGAACCCGGTGTGGAGCGCCTCGGGCTCGGCGGTGAAGCCGATCCGGTTGTTGACCACCACGTGGACCGTGCCGCCGACGTCGAAACCGTCGAGACCGGCGAGGTTGAGGCTCTCGGCGAGGATCCCCTGCCCGGCGAAGGCCGCGTCGCCGTGCATCAGGATGCCGAGCGCCTCCTCGGTCGGGTGCTCGACCTCGCCGCGCAGCCGGGTCTGCTTCGCCCGCACCCTCCCCTTGGCCACCGGGTCGACCGCCTCGAGGTGGCTCGGGTTCGAGGCGAGGTGCATCCGCACCTCGCGGCCCTCGGGCGTCGTATACACGCCGGTCGCGCCGAGGTGGTACTTGACGTCGCCGCCGCCCAGCACGCTCCTGGGATCGACGTCCTCGAAACCGGCGAGGATGTTCTCGACCGGCACCCGGACGACGTGGGTCATCACGTTGAGCCGGCCGCGGTGGCTCATCGCCAGCACCACCTGCCGTGCGGCGAGCTCGCCGCACGCGTCGAGCATCTCCTCGAGGAGCGGGATCAGCGCGGAGACCCCCTCGATCGAGAACCGCTTCGTCCCCAGGTAGCGGCTCTGGAGCATCTGCTCGAAGGTCTCCGCCCGGAGCACCCGCTCGAAGACCGCCTCGCGGTCGGGCGCGGGCGGGTCGGTCTCCATCCGCTCCTGCACCCACCGCCGGCGCTCGGGATCGGGGATGTGCATGAACTCGACGCCGATCGTGCCGCAGTACCACCGCCGCCCCCGCTCGACCGCCTCGCCGTGCACCCGCGAGTCGAGCGCCAGGTCGGGGTGCGGGCGCGGCCGCTCGCGCGCCAGCGGGTCGAGGTCGGCCTCGAACGCCCCCCAGCGACGGAAGGCGTCGAGCACTTGCTCGTCGGCCGCCTTCTCGACCGTGAGGACCTGCGGGTTCAGCGTCTCGATGTGGGACATGGGGCTTTCCAGGATAGCGCGGATGGGGGGCGGGACCGGCGCCGGCTCCTGGAGACGCAACCGGCCGCCCCGCCGCGGTCATTCCCCGGCACGGACTGCTAAGCTTCCGCCCCCGCCGAAGCCTTCTCCGCCGACGGGACCAAGCTCCCGGTTCACGATGGCACGCCGAACCCGCCTCCTCCCGACGCTCGCAGGCCTCGCCGCCCTGGCCGTGGCCAACGCGGCGGCCCCGGCCGGCGCGACCGGGGTTCTCGACCCGTTCCGGCGGCCGCTCGAGCCGCCCTCGACCGGCGGGGTCGAGCGGGTCGACCGGGCGCTGGCGAAGCTCTCGACCCACCGGCGGCTGCTCGTCGTCGGCGCCCACCCGGACGACGAGGACACGACGCTGCTGGCGCTCGTCGCCCGCGGGCTCGGCGGCGAGGCGGCCTACCTGTCGCTCTCCCGCGGCGAGGGGGGCCAGAACTTGATCGGCCCGGAGCTCGGGCCCGCGCTGGGGCTGATCCGGTCTCGTGAATTGCTGGCCGCGCGCGAGATCGACGGCGCCCGGCAGTTCTTCACCCGCGCCTACGACTTCGGCTACACGCGGTCGATCGACGAGACCCTCGAGCTGTGGCCGCGCGAGGTGCTGCTCGAGGACGCGGTGCGGGTGATCCGCCGCTTCCGGCCGCAGGTGGTCGTCTCGGTGTTCCCGCCCGACGAGCGGGCGGGCCACGGGCAGCACCAGGCCTCGGGGATCGTCGCCGGCGAGGCGTTTCGGCTGGCCGGCGACCCGGGCGCCTTCCCGGGGCTCGCCGCCGAGGGGCTCGCGCCGTGGAGTCCCCAAGCCTTCTACCGCGCCTCGTGGTGGGACCCCGAGGCGGCGACGGCGCGGATGCCGACCGGCGTCCTCGAGCCGTACGGCGGCCGCTCGGTCCTCCAGCTCGCGATGGCCAGCCGCAGCCTCCACCGCTCCCAGGACATGGGGATGCTCCAGCCGATCGGGCCGTCCGAGGCCCGGCTCGCCTGGGTCGAGGGCGGCGGCGGGCCGGAGGGGCGCGACGCCTTCGCCGGGATCGACACCCGCCCGGCGGCGATCGCAGGCCCGCTCGCCGACGGCGACGCGAAGGTCGCGTTGGTGACGAAGCTCGACCTCGTCGAGGAGCTCGCCCTCGGCGCGCGCTCCCGGCTGTCGGCGGCCGAGCCGTCGTCGGTCCTCCTCCAGCTCGCCGAGATCGTCGAGACCCTGCGCGGCGCGCGCGGGGACGTCGCGGGCGGAGCCGACCCCGGTGCCGTCCACGCCGCGGCGCTCCTCGACGAGAAGATCGCCCTCGCAGAGATCGCGCTCGCCGCCGCGGCCGGCGTCGCCGTGGACGCGGTCGCCGACCGCGCCGCGGCGGCGGCCGGCGACGCCTGGTCGGTCGAGGCGATGGCCTGGCTCGCCGCGGCTCCGGCGCCGGCGGGCGGAGGCGGGGCCGGCGATCCCGCCGCGGCATCGGCTGCCGAGCTGCTCGGCGTCGATCTCGTCAGCCCGTCGGGGCTCGAGCTGTCCGCCTCGCCACTCGCGGTCGAGGAGCTGACCGGGTGGGCGGCCCGCTTCCGCCCGAACCCGGACCCGGAGCGGGGCTACCACGTCCACGGCTTCCGCGTCGCGCTCCCCGCCGACGCTCCGCCGACCGTCCCCTACTTCCTCGACCGCCCGCTCGAGCGCGCGCTCTACGACTGGAGCGCCGCGCCGCCCGGGCTGCGCGGCGAGCCGTTCGGGCCGCCGCCGCTCGCCGCCAGGTTCCGGCTGCGGATCGCCGGCGTCGAGCTGGCCCTCGACCGCGAGGTCGTCCACCGCTTCCGCGACCAGGCGACCGGCGAGGTGCGCCGGCCGCTACGGGTCGTGCCGGCGATCGAGGTGGCGCTCGCCCCCGACCTCCTCGTCTGGCCGGTCGAGCGGGACGAGCCGCGCGGTCTCGTCGCGATCCTGACCAACCGGACCGGCCGCGCGCAGGAGGGCGGTCTCGTCGTCGAGCCGCCGGCCGGCTGGCCGCGGCCCGCGCCGATCCCGTTCCGCCTCGCCGCCGCGGGCAGCGCGGGGGACACCGCGCAGGTCGAGATCGCCCTCGACCCGCCCGACCGGCTCGCGCCGGGCGACTACCGGGTGGGTGTCGCCGCGCTCGTCGCGATCCCGGACGCGAGGGCCGGTGAACCGATGCCTCCGCCGCCCTCGGCGCCGCCCGGGGGTGGATCGGCGGACGCACCGGCCGGAGCGTCCCCTGCCGCGGGGCTCCCGGCCGCCGCCGGCGCCGCGCGAGCCGCAGCCCGCGCCGGCCGCTTCGCGCTCGCCCTGCCGGTGGTCGACTACCCGCACATCCGCGCCACCCCCTACCCGGAGCCGGCCGAGGCCCGCGTCGCCGCGGCCGCCATCGAGCTGCCGCCCCTGTCCCGGGTCGGCTACGTCCGCGGGGCCTCGGACCGGGTGCCCGAGCTCCTCGCCGAGATCGGCGTCCCGGTCGAGCTGCTCGACGCCGGCGACCTCCTCGACGGCGAGCTGTCGGCCTACGACGCGATCGTCGTCGGCAGCCGCGCCTACGAGACCGATCCGGCGCTGGCCCGCGCCAACGGCCGGCTGATCCGCTACGCCGAGGGCGGCGGCCTGATCGTCGTCCAGTACCAGCAGTACCAGTTCGTCGAGGGCGGCTTCGCCCCTTACCCGCTCGAGATCGCCCGCCCGCACGGCCGCGTGACCGACGAGACCGCCCCGGTGCGGCTCCTCGACCCCGCCCACCCGGTCTTCCACCGGCCGAACCAGATCGGCGCCGCCGACTGGCAGGGCTGGGTCCAGGAGCGCGGCCTCTACTTCCCGGCCACCTGGGACCAGGCCTACACGCCGCTGCTGGCCACCGCCGACCCCGGCCAGGACGAGCAGCGCGGCGCTCTCCTCGTCGCGCCGGTCGGCCGCGGCACCTGGGTCTACACCGGCCTCGCCTTCTTCCGCCAGCTCCCCGCCGGCGTCCCCGGCGCCTACCGCCTGTTCGCCAACCTCCTGGCGCTGTGAGAGGTCGGAGAGGGCCTTTTCGCCTCCTGCCGTTCGATCAGGAGCTATCCTAGCCAGCCACCCTGGAGAGCCTCGTCAGTGAACCTCCGCCGCTTCCGCCACACCCGCGCTCCGCTGACCGTCCTCGCCCTGGTCGCCGGCGTCGCCACGCTGCTCACCCCCGCCTGCCGGGGCGGGGCGGACACGCTGGTGCTGTACTCGCCGCACGGGCGGGACCTGCTCGAGCTGGTCGAGCGGGTGTACGAGGAGGAGCACCCCGGGGTCGACGTGCGGTGGCTCGACATGGGCTCGCAGGAGGTCTACGACCGGGTGCGCTCGGAGAAGGCGAACCCGCAGGCGGACGTGTGGTTCGGCGGGCCGTCGACGATCTTCGCGCGGGGGGCGGGCGAGGGGCTGCTCGAGCCCTACCGGCCGGAGTGGGCGGACGCGGTCGGCGCGGAGGGGGCCGACCCGGAGGGCCGCTACTTCGCCCTCTACCGCACGGCGCCGGTGATCCTCTACAACGACCGAGCGGTGACCGGCGACGACGTGCCGGAGGACTGGGACGACCTGCTCGACGATCGGTTCGCCGACGAGATCCTGATCCGCGACCCGCTGGCGAGCGGGACGATGCGCACCTTCTTCGGCATGGTGGTCGCCCGCGCGGTTCAGCGCGACGGCGACCCGCGGGAGGGGTTCCGCTGGCTCGCCCGCCTCGACGCGCAGACCAAGGAGTACGTGCTCAACCCGGCGCTGATGATCGAGAAGCTGGTCCGCCAGGAGGGCGACGTCACCGTCTGGGAGCTGACCGACGCCCTGTGGCAGCTCGAACGCGGCCAGCCGCTCGACTACGTCTTCCCGCGGAGCGGCACGCCGATCATCGTCGACTCGATCGGCCTCGTCGCCGGCGCTCCCCATCCGGAGGCCGCGCAGCGGTTCATCGACTGGGTCGGCGGCCGCGAGGCGCAGCTCCTCACCGCGCGCGAGGCGCTGCGCATCCCCGCGCGCGACGACCTGCCGCGCGAGGAGCTGCCGGGCTGGGCGGTCGAAGTGATGGACGCGATCGTCCCCGCCAAGGTCGACCGCGAGCTCATGGAGCGCTTCGGCGACGACTGGATGCGGAGCTGGGACCGCGAGATCCGCGGCCGCGGCGAGGCGTACCTGGCGCGGCCCGCCGCGCGACCGGATAGGTAGTCCGAGATCTTCGATGCGCCGTCACGAGAGCGCGTAGCGTGCGATCCGCGCTCTCGTATCTCGTCGTCGAAGAGCTCGACAAGCGCTTCGGCGACCTCCACGTCCTCGACCGGGTGTCGCTCGCGGTGGCCGAGGGGGAGGTCGTGGCGCTCCTCGGCCCCTCGGGGAGCGGCAAGACGACCCTGCTGCGGCTGCTCGCCGGCTTCGAAACGCCGGACGGAGGCGCGATCCGCCTCGCCGGCGACGACGTCGCCGGGCTGCCGCCGGCGCGGCGCCGGTTCGGCATGGTCTTCCAGCACTACGCCCTCTTCCCGCACCTCACGGTCGGCGAGAACGTCGCCTTCGGCCTCGAGGCGCAGCGGTGGCCGGCCGAGCGCACTACCGAGCGGGTGCGCGAGGTCCTCGCCCTGGTCGACCTCGCCGGCTTCGAGGGCCGGCGGCCCGGCGCGATCTCGGGCGGCCAGCAGCAGCGGGTCGCCCTCGCCCGCGCTCTCGCCCCCGAGCCCCGGGTGCTGCTCCTCGACGAGCCGCTCTCGAACCTCGACCCGGCGCTGCGCGAGCGCACCCGGCGCGAGCTCCGCCGCGCCATCGAGCGGGTGGGGATCACCACCGTCCTCGTCACCCACGAGCAGGAGGAGGCGTTCGACCTCGGCGACCGCGTCGCCGTCCTCCACCGCGGCCGCCTCGAGCAGGTCGGCCGCCCCGAGGAGCTCTACGAGGCCCCCGCCACCCGCTTCGTCGCGGGATTCGTCGGCAGAGCCTCGGTGCTGCGCGGAGAGGCCGACGGGCCCTTCGGCGAGGGCGACCCCGTGGAAGTGCGGCTGGGGCCGCGGGCGCGCTGGCCCGCGGTCGCGGCCTTCGCGGCCGGCGAAGGCGCGCAGCCGGTCGAGATGGCGGTGCGCCCCGAAGCGCTGGCGATGCGGACCGAGCCCCTCGGCGACGGGGATCGAGGTCTGGCCGGCGAGATCGTCGGCCGCCGCTACGCCGGCCCGATGACTCTCTACCGCGTCGCTCTCGAGGCCGGCGGCGAGGTCGAGGTCCTCGCCGAGGAGCGCGGCCTCACCCGCGCCGCGGCGGCCCAAGAGCCGCTGGCCGTAGGCGCCCGCGTACAAATCGCTCCGCGGCCCGACACCGCCCCTCCGCCGCGCATCTTCCCGTCGGAGGCACGGTGACCCCCGCGCAACCGCCGCCCGCCGAGGCCCGTAGCAGGGGTGGCATGCCCCGCCTCCGCAGGTCCCTCCCGTGGGCGCTCCTCGCGGCCCTGCTGGCCTGGCTCGTCGGCTATCCGCTGGCGATCACCCTCGTCGAGTCGCTGACCGCCCCGGCCGCCGGCGCCGCCGCCGCGGACGCCGGCTGGAGCCTCGCCGGGTTCGCCGAGTTCGCCGGCCGGCCCGACGAGTGGCTCGCCCTGTGGCGGACCCTGTGGATCTCCGCCGCCACCGTCGTGCTCGCGGCCGCCGTCGGCGTGCCGCTCGGGTTCGTGTTCGAGCGTGCCGAGTTCCCGGGGCGGCGGCTCCTCGGCGCCCTCGTCGCGCTGCCCGTCGCGCTGCCGCCGCTCGTCGGCGTGATCGCCTTCCTCTTCCTCTACGGCGAGAGCGGCTTCGTCTCGCGCGGCGTCCAGGCGGCGCTCGGCCTCGAGGAGCCGCCGTGGCGGCTGATCGGCGGCGGCGCGATCCTCCTCGTCCACGCCTACTCGATGTACGTCTACTTCTACCTGTTCACCCGCGCCGCCCTCGCCCGGCTCGACGCCGCCCTCGGCGAGGCCGCGGCGGCGCTCGGCGCCACCCCGCGGCGGACGCTCGTCCGGGTCACCCTGCCGCTGCTCCGGCCGGCGCTGGCCGGCGCCTCGATCCTCACCTTCATGACCTCGCTCGCCTCGTTCTCGGCGCCCTACATCTTCGGCGGCGGCTTCCGGGTGATGACCACCCAGATCGTCTCCTCGAAGCTCAACGGCGACCTGCGGATGGCGCAGGTCGAGACCATCGTGCTCGCGGCCGTCGCGCTCGCCGGGCTCGGCCTCCTGCAGCGGACGAACCGGCCGGCCGGGGTCGCCGGCGCGGTGCGCGGAGTGGCGCCTGCCCGGCGGCGGATCGCGAGCCGCGGGGCGCGCACGGCGGCCGCGGTGGCGGGCTGGGGCCTGGCGATCCTCCTGCTCCTGCCGCACGCGACGGTGGCGCTGATCTCGCTCGTCCCGCCCGGCACCTGGACCACCGAGGCGCTGCCGCCGGAGCTCTCGCTCGGCAACTACGCGGCGGTCTTCTCCGAGCCGGAGCGCCTGCGTCCGGTCGGCAACTCGCTGTGGATGGCGATCGTCGCGACCGTCGCGGCGGTCGGCCTCGGCTTCGCGGCGGCGCGCGGCGCGGTCGTCCGCGGCGGCCGGCTCGGCAAGCTCCTCGAGAGCCTGATCTCGCTCCCCTGGGCGATCCCCGGCACCGTCTTCGCCGTCGCCCTCGCCGCCACCTTCAGCGTCGACCGGCCGCTCGCCCTGCGGTTCCTCTTGATCGGCACCCCGGTCATCCTGCCGCTCGCCTACCTGCTGCGGAACCTGCCGCTGACCGGCCGCGCCGCCCTCTCCGGCCTCGGCCAGCTCGACCCCGCGCTCGAGGAGGCCGCCGCCTCGCTCGGCGCCTCGCGGTGGCGGGCGCTCCGGCGGGTCGTCGTGCCGCTGGTACGGCCGGCGCTCGCCGCCGGCGCCGCGCTCGCCTTCATCACCGCGCTCGGCGACTTCGTGACCTCGATCGTCCTCTACACCTTCGAGACGCGGCCGATCTCGATGGAGATCGTCGCCGCCCTGCGCCTCCAGGAGCTCGGGGTCGCCGGCGTCTACGGGGTGCTGCTCACCGCCGCTGGGGCGGCGGCCTTCGCCCTCTACGGCCGGGGCGAGGTCGCGGCATGAGGGGAGCTTCGTGAGCGGCATCGCCTTCATGCGCCGGATCTGGGTCCTGATGACCACCGTCTTCGTGGACATGATCGGCTTTCTGATCGTCCTGCCGCTGTTGCCCTACTACGGCGAGCGGTTCGGCGCCACGGAGACGACGATCGGGCTCCTCATCTCGACCTTCGCCTTCGCCCAGCTCACCAGCTCGCCGCTCTGGGGGCGGCTGTCGGACCGGGTCGGGCGGCGGCCGGTGATCCTGGGCAGCCTCCTGGTCTCGGCCGGCGCCTTCATCCTCTTCGGGCTCGCCGAATCGGTGTGGGTGCTCTTCTTCTCCCGCTTCGTCCAGGGGATCGGCGGCGGCACGACCGGCGTGCTCCAGGCCTACGTCTCGGACTCGGCGCCGCCCGAGCAGCGGACCAAGGCGCTCGGCTGGGTCACCGCGGCGACCAGCGCCGGGGTGATGGTCGGCCCGCTCATCGGCTCGCAGGCGACGAAGCTCGGCGAGGAGTGGCCGGGGTTCATCGCCGCCGCGCTCTGCCTGCTCAACTTCGCCTTCGCCTGGCGGTTGCTGCCCGAGTCGATCGGGGACGAGGACACGGCGCCGGATGCCGCGACCGCGGCGGGCACCGCTGCGGCGGGCGACCGGGCCGACCCGCGCCCGGCCGACGAGGCCACCTATGGAGAGCCGTCGCCGAAGGGCGCCTCGCTACGGCGGGCGATCCTCGAGGTCCTCGTCCACCCCGCCGCCGAGCGGTCGCGGCTGATCTGGATCTACGCGCTCGGGATGATGGCCTTCATGGCGATGAACGGCGTCATCGTCCTCTACCTCGACCGCGTCTTCGGCGTCACCGCGGAGAACATCGGCTGGTTCTACACCTACGTCGGCGGCGTGTCGCTGCTGATGCGCGCGCTCGTCCTGGGCCCGGTCAACGAGCGGCTGGGCGACGTCAAGACGATGCGGCTCGGCGCCCTCTGCCTGGCGCTCGGGCTGGGGATCGCCCCGTGGCCGGAGCAGATCGTCGGGCTCGCCGCGGTAATCCTCCTCGTCCCGGTCGGCACGGCGCTGCTCTTCCCGGCGACCACCGCGCTCGTCTCCCGCCACTCGGTGCGGCGGGAGACCGGCCAGAACCTCGGCGTCCAGCAGGCCTTCGGCGGCGTCATGCGGATGGTCGGGCCGATCTGGTCGACCGCCGTCTTCGAGCACGTCGGCTGGGACGCCCCGTTCTGGCTGGCGAGCGGCCTGATGGTGGGCGTGCTCGCGATCTCCCTCGGCCTGCACGGTCCGCCGCGGCGCGAGAAAACGCCGGCGGCCGCGGTCGCCGAAGCGCCGCCGGTCGAGCCGGCCTGAGGGGAGGCGTCGGCGGGACGGCGGGGTAGGATCGCCGGCCGAAAGGAACCGATCGATGCCACGACTCCGCCGCCCTCACTCCGTGTCCCTGCTCCGCCTCCCCCTCGTTGCCCTCCTGCTCGCGTCCGCCCTCGCCCCGCCCCCCGCCGTTGCCGACGAGGGGATGTGGCTGCTCAACGAGTTCCCGGCCGAGCTGTTTCGCGAGCGCTACGGCTTCGTCCCGTCCGAGGCGTTCCTCGAGCGGGTGCGCGAGTCGGCGGTGCGGTTCAACAGCGGCGGGTCGGGCTCGTTCGTCTCGCCCGACGGGCTGACCCTGACCAACCACCACGTCGGCTTCGACTGCATCCAGAAGCTGTCGAGCGCCGAGCGCGACCTGGTGGCGGACGGCTTCGTCGCCGCGACCCGCGCCGACGAGCTCCCCTGCCCCGACCTCGAGCTCAACGTCCTCGACTCGATCGAGCGGGTCACCGACCGGGTGCGGGGCTCGGTGCCGGCGGGCGCGAGCGCCCAGGCGGCGGCCGACGCCCGGCGGGCCGAGACCGCGCGGATCGAGGCCGAGTGCCAGGAAGCGACCGGCCTGCGCTGCGACGTCGTCAAGCTCTACGAGGGAGGCGAGTACGACCTCTACCGCTACCGCCGCCACACCGACGTGCGGCTGGTCTGGGCGCCGGAGGGCCAGTTCGCCAGCTTCGGCGGCGACCCGGACAACTTCGAGTTCCCCCGCTTCTGCCTCGACGCCGCGATCTTCCGGGTGTGGGAGGGGGGCGAGCCGCTCCGGCCCGCGAGCTGGCTGCCGTTCGACCCGGCCGGCCCGCAGCACGGGGAGGTCACCTTCCTCGCCGGCAACCCCGGCTCGACCGGCCGGCTCACACCGGTCGCCGAGCTCGAGTGGCTGCGCGACGTCGCCTACCCGCTGCTCTTGGCGCGCTACCAGCGCCTCTACCGGGAGCTCGAGGCCTACTCGGCGCGCGGCGAGGAGCAGCGCCGGATCGCGCTCGACGACCTGCTGTCGGTCGAGAACTCGCTCAAGGCGGTCTCGGGCTACCAGGCGGGGCTGCTCGACGAGGAGCTGATGGCGGTCAAGGCGCGACAGGAGGCGGAGCTCCGCCGGGCGGTGGTCGCCGACCCGGCGCTGGCCGAGCGGATCGGCGACCCCTGGGCCGACTACGCCCGCGCGCTCGACGCCTACCGCACCGTCTACCCGCGCCACCAGGCGCTCGCCAGCCTGACCGGCGGCCAGCTCGCCGGCCTCGCGATGGACATCGTCCGCCTCGCCGAGGAGCGGGGCAAGCCGAACACCGAGCGGCTGCCGAAGTACCGCGAGTCCGCCCTGCCGTCGCTGCTCCAGCACCTCTACTCCGACGCGCCGATCTACCCCGACTACCACGAGGCGCGGCTCACCGGCGAGCTCCAGGAGATCGTCTACCAGTTCGGCCCGACCCACCCGCTGGTCGAGGCGGTGATCGGGGACTCGACCGCGGCGGAGGTCGCGCGCCGGGCGATCGCCGGCACCAAGCTCGCCGACGTGGCCGCACGCAGGCGACTCGTCGAGGGCGGCCGCGAGGCCGTCGCCGCCTCGGACGACCCCCTGGTCGCCCTGATGCGCAAGGTCCGGCCCTACGACCGGGAGCTCGAGGAGATCGTCCGCGAGCAGGTCGACGCGGTCGAGACGGCGGCCGGCGAGCGGATCGCCCAGGCCTACTTCGCCGTCCACCGCGACGACGCCTATCCCGACGCGACCTTCACCCTGCGGCTGTCCTTCGGCCGGGCGATCGGCTACGAGGCGGGCGGCGAGGAGGTCCCCTGGCACACCACCCTCGGCGGCCTCTTCGAGCGCGCCGAGCGCTTCGGCCACCAGCCGCCCTTCGAGGTGCCCGACGCCCTCGCCGCCGCCAAGGATCGGGTCGACCTCGCGACCCCCCTCGACTTCCTGTCGACGAACGACATCATCGGCGGCAACTCGGGCAGCCCGGTGATCGACCGCGACGGCCACTTCATCGGCGTCGTCTTCGACGGCAACCTCTGGATGCTGCCGAACCGCTTCGTCTACTCGGACGAGAAGGCCCGCTCGATCTCGGTCGACGCGAGAGCGATCCTCGAGGCCCTGACCGAGGTCTACCCGGCGGACCACGTCGCGGAGGAGCTGCTCGCGGCGGGGGCACCGCCGGTCGAGGCGTTGGAGGTGGTGGTGGGCGGCCGCTGACTCCGGGTCCCACGGCCCGGCAAGACCGTCGGAGCGCGGCGGACGAGGGGCGGCCGGGATTGCGCGGCCGCTCTGAAACGAGAACGGGCGGCCTCGGAGGGGCCGCCCGGGAAGCTACGGAAGGTTGGTTGCGGGGGCAGGATTTGAACCTGCGACCTTTGGGTTATGAGCCCAACGAGCTACCAGACTGCTCCACCCCGCGTCAGAAAGTATACCGCGTCGCCGCGATCTGTCCAGCCGGCCCGGCCGTCGCGTCGTGCTCGGCGGCCGGCGCCGCGGCGGGCCGCGAGGTTCCCCGCGGCCGGATTTCTGTCAACCTCGGAAGGGAGGGCCGCATTCCCATGACCGCCCGATCGCTTCTCGTCGCCGTCCTCCTCGCCGGCTGCGCCACCGCGACCGCGCCGGCCCCCGAGCCGCCCGCACCGCCGCCGCCGGCCGTGGCCGCGCCCCCGGTCGCCGAGGCCGGGGTCGAGGCCGCGCAGCCGCTCTCCCTCCACTGGGCGCGGACGGCGGCCGAGCACCGGGCGGCGTTCCTGCAGACCTACCGCGCCGCCTCGGAGCGGCTCGAGGAGCTCGTCGAGGGGCGCGATCCGTGGACCTGGGCGGTGGCGCTCGACGCGGACGAGACCCTGCTCGACAACTCGACCTATCAGAAGGAGCGGGCGGCGCAGGGGCTCGGGTACAGCCGCGAGTCGTGGGCCGAGTGGGTGGGGCGGCGCGCGGCCCCCGCCCTGCCCGGCGGGCGCGACTTCCTCGAGGACGTGCGCCGGCTCGGCGGGCGGATCGCCGTGGTCACGAACCGGACCGAGGCGGAGTGCACGGCGACCGCGGACAACCTGCGCGCCGAGCGGCTACCCTACGACGTGGTCCTCTGCCGACCTGCCGCCGGCCCGTCGGACAAGGAGCCGCGCTGGGAGGCGGTCGAGCGCGGCACCGCGTCGCCGAACCTGCCGCCGGTCGAGATCGTCATGTGGCTCGGCGACAACGTCGGCGACTTCCCGAGCGGCACCCAGGCGCTCCGCGACGCGCCCGAGAGCGAGCTCGCCCGGTTCGGCGATACCTGGTGGGTGCTCCCGAACCCGATGTACGGCTCCTGGGAACGCAACCCGCCTCGGTAGCGAGCCGTCGGCGGTGGAGGAGATCCCACGCCCGACGAGGACGAACCCTCAGCAACCACCCGCGCCGTGGGGGGACGTGGCGTAGTGCTCGGCGAGCGGGTCGCCGCCGAAGTCGCGGCGGGGGTCGCGGAGGACGGTGTGGGCGTGGTTCGCGCCGTCCTGGACGTTGTCGTACTCGATCAGGAGCTCGGGGCCGGCGATGCGGTAGTAGTGGCCCTCGCCGGGCCCGGTGCCGCCCGCCCAGGCGAACCGGTGCTCGCCGAGCGAGGGCTCGATCCGCCGCCGCCAGGGCTCGGCGATCGCCGGCGCGAGTCGCCCGAGGTAGCTCTCGACGAGCCGCTCGACGAGGGCGCGCTGCTCGGGGCGGAGGGCGGAGATCGGCAGGCCCGGCGGGCCGTCGGGCGAGCGGATCTCCCGGCCGGTGCCGCTCAGGATGTCGCGCGGCGCGCGGGAGGCGACGACCGCCCGCTCGCGCTGCTCGGGCGAGAGCGAGCGCACGAGCTCCTTCGGCAGGTCCTCCTCGTCGCCGAGGAGCCGCCAGCCGGCCCGCGGCCCCGACGCGACCCGCGCCGGCTCGGCGCCGAAGAAGAGCGGGGTCGCCGAGGGCGGGCCGCCGGGCAGCTCGGTGGCGTTGACCGACAGGTGGTGGCCCTCGACGCGCCAGCCCCACGGCTCTCCACCGGCCGGGCGGTCGAAGAGCACGAGGTGGTAGTTCCCGGGGTCGCGCCGGATGATCCCCTCGAGCTCGACGACGCCGCGCGCCGCCTCGTGGCCCGCCTCGCCGAGGGCCGAGGTGAGCAGGGCGCCGGTGGCGTCGCGCTCGGCCGCGGTCATCTCGCCCAGCGCCAGGCCGGGCCGGCGGCGGGGGACGTAGTGCCAGTCGAACCTGGCGTCGGACGCGAAGTCGAGAAGGAGCCGGCCGCGGCGGTCCGGATCGGCGAGGAGCGCCTCGGCCGCCGCCTCCGCGCCGCCGAGGGCGGTCGTCGAGCCCGCCGGATCCGTGCGCGGCGAGGGCGAGTGGGCCGCGGCGGTGCTCGTCGACGGCTCGCCCGCCCCGGCGGTCTCTTCACCCGCCGGGGCCGAGGCCTGCGGAAGCGGGCTCTCCGCGCTCCCGGCGGACTCGCCGTCCGGCCGGCAGGCTGCCGCGAAGGGGACCGTCGCGGCGACCATGGCCACGGTGAAGAGGGTACGCCCGGCCGAGCCCCAGACCCGCGTCGTCGTCACCCCGATCTGCCTTCTCTTCTCACCAGATCCGACTTCTCCTCTGGCCCGACCCCTCGTCCCGCTCAGTTCTTCCGCGCTGCGCTCTTCTTGAGGCCTTCGTAGGCGTCGGCGACGGCGTCGAAGGGGAGCCAGAAGGGGGCGCGGTCGAGGTTGACCGGCAGGCCGGGCTCCTTCGCGGCGAGGAGCTTGAGGCGGTCCCACGTCGCCGGGCCCGCGGCCTTCCCCTCCCGGGCGTAGTACCAGGCCGGCGTGCGGTCGCCCGTGCGGGCGCGGTCGGCCCACTGGAAGACGGCGTCGATCGCCGCCTCGATCTCCTCCTTCTGGAGCCGGCCGTCCTGGTTCGCGTCGAGCTGGCGGAGGATCTCGGGGTGGCTGGCGAGGACCTCCCGGACCCGGCGGCGGGCGGGCTCGGGGACCTTCTCCGCCGCGGCGCGAGCGAGGCCCTGGAGCCAGGCGGGCGCGCCGAAGACGACCGGCTCGCCGGCGGCCGCGGGCGGCGGCTCGGGGGCCGCCGGAGGGGTCGTCGGCGCAGCGGGTGCGAGGGCCGGGGCGGGAGGCCGGGCCTCGGTGCCGCGGGGGAGCTCGGGCCGGGCCGGTGAGCCGTTCTCGCCGGTCCGCGCGCCCGCGGAGGCGGGCTCGTCCTCGTCGCCGTGCGCCTCGTCGCCTCCCCGGTCCCCGGCGCCGGCGGCCGCGCGGGCGGACGCTCCGGCGGAGCCGCCGCCCGCCGCGCTCCGTCCGGCCGAGCCCGAGCCCGCGCCCGCCGCGCCGCCGCCCGAGCCGCCGCGGCCCGCCGAGCCCGACCCGCCGGCCGGCGACCCGCCCCGCGGTCCGCCGCCGCCCTCCGGCCCGGACCGCCCGCCGCCGCCCTCCTCGCGCCGCTGCATCCGGCCGAGGTACTCGGGCAGCTCGATGCCGACGTTCTTGGTCAGCTCGTGGAGCGGCGGGAGCGAGCCGACGAGGCCGGAGAGGAAGTCGGCGGTCGCCGTCTTGCCGTCGCCGCCGTTGCGGCCGCCCTCCCACACGGTGACGCTGTCGATCTTGAGGTTCGAGATCGCCTTGACCTGCTCCTCGACGAGCTTGGGGAGCTGCTCGGTGACGAGCAGGAGCGCCGCCAGCTCGGGCAGCCCCCGGGCGGCGCCGACGACGCGCTCGAAGCCCTCGGCCTTCTTCGACAGGATCGCCTGGAGGCCCGCCGCCTCGGCCTCCATCACCGCGCGCAGGCCGTCGGCCTCGCCCTGGCGGGTGCGGCGGACGCGCTCGGCCTCGGCCTCGGCCAGGGTCTCGATCTCGCGCTTCTTGATCTCGGCGGGCACCAGGATGTTCGCGG